>JACCDP010955358.1_pt1 | contig 39058 bp, 20 predicted proteins | sample 7445841 | NCBI WGS metagenome assembly JACCDP01 (sample SAMN15323441, study PRJNA562643) | freshwater metagenome | isolation source: river surface water | place: USA:Blue River Watershed | collected 2017-08-17 | reverse complement strand
TATGGCAAAAGTACAGAACATGAAAGTATTTCTATACCAACGATTAGCCTGGATAGATAATGAATTGGCCCCTTTTGGTGCCGTGCTACCAAATCTTACAATTCCTTCAGATACTACCGTTTGTAAAGGAATAACCTACACTGCTCCTTACAATCCGAGTTATTCATACAATTGGATTCCTGGTCCTGAAACACCATCCATCACATTAAACACCCCAGGCACCTTTAACTTACGAGTGAAAGATAACTTTGGATGTCAACGCACACTTCCGATGACGGTGAGCATTTCTGCACCGGATTCCACCTTCACTCAAGTATTGCACGTGGCAGGTGATGTATTTTATATTTTCGCTGGGAACAACGGTACGAACAGCCAATACCTTTGGGATTTTGGAGATCAAACCATATTATCAAGTGGACAGACGGTGAGCCATATCTATGCAACGCCGGGGATTTACGACGTGCACATGATGGTAATCGATACCTTAGGATGTATCGGAGAATCCACCAAACAAATTCAAATAACCGATGGAGAAATACAGGTAAGTATTCAGCCGAACCCTTCCATAATCAACCCAACCATCACGCACAACATTCCACAGAACGAAACCTTTAGTTTTGCCCTCTATGATGCAGCCGGAAGAAAACTGAAAGAATTCTCAAATCCTGCATCTCCATTTACCATTGAGGCATCGGGAATGGCTGAAGGAACCTATTGGTTACAATGCAGCTATAAGGGTCAAAAAATAAGTAAAGGGTTGGTACACTTAGATTAATCTATTGTAATAAAAAACGATGCTCCCCATGAAGGTGCTTCCCTATCAAGAATTATTTATCCGCCAAGAACAAGCCCTTGGTAAGTCCAATAGCAATCACTTAATTGGAATTGCTGAAATAAACCATGCATCATTTGATCAGCTTTCTCAATGTATTGAAGTACTATTAAAGAACAGTAATTGGCCTTATTTAAAACTTAGTGAGGACTTGAGGTCATGGGTTGTTGATAATAACCAAACCGGAGTGTACACGCGCAATAAAGCGGAAGCACCTGAATTATCACTTAGTTGCTTATGGACCGTCAACCTTTACCAAATTAATAATCAAATAACGCTCAAACTTTGCATGCATCATGTATTAGCGGATGCACATAGTTTTCAACTATTCTGGGAAGACCTCAAGGGTGTTTATGAAGGAAAAGCACCTGTAAGAACAATAGAAAATAAGGAACATATAGAAATCCTATCACATCGGATTGATTTAGGCAAATTAAAATCCATTGAGCCGCAGGGTTTAGGTCCTATTGAGCGAATTTCACTAAATGTTTCACCCAGCAGAAAAAAAGAAATAGCTCAACGTTGCAAGGAACGGCAACTGAATCTTTCTACTCTTTTATTAGGTTGCTTTCAGCATTACCTTGATGCAATTGAATCCCACCTTGGTGTTCCAATCCAAACCGGAATGGCGCTTCGCAACAGGAGTGGTAAAATAGCGAAGCAAGATTTTTTAACAAGGGTGAATTTTCTTCCGGTTAGTCACGTGCCAATTTCCAAAATAAAGGAGTTAGAACCCATTGTAAAACATTGTTTTCGACATCAAGAATACCCCTTATTAACGTGGTTAACCGAAGAGCGAAAAAGCGCGGCGTTCAACGCATTGTTTTCATACCAGAAAGAAGCATACGAGAAAAATACCGACGAACTGCAAGCGAGATTTACATTTCTCCCGACTTCGGTGGATGAGAATATTATTTCAATGCATATACTAGAATTTGGCGAAGAATCACTGCGTCTTTCATTCGACGTACGCACAGACCTTGCCGATTTATCCTTTTGGCGAAGTTTCGTGAACGCTTATTTGCAAGGCGTACGAGCAATCCTTGACGGCAAAGAACCAACAATAAATTTACCAAAGGCCAAATTAACCAAGGATCTTAAAAATAAGATTGAATTTTGGAGTCAATTTGATAAAGCAAAAGATGATCAAACGGCAATTATATGTGCTGATCAAAAAATAACATATGGGGAACTAAAAAAACGAATAAGCACAGAACCAAGTGAAGCCCCGATTCTATTTTTATCTCCAAATCGAAGCATCGAGAACATTGTAATGATCCTTAAGCAATGGAAAAACGGCGGGGTGGTTTCTTTTACAGTACCGAAAGAAATTAAAATGCCACCAGGCCAATTTCTGTATTTAGCTGAAACGTCCGGAAGTACGGGAGAGCCGAAACAAATATTGATAGAGCAAGCGGGTATTGAAACCTTATTAGCGGATTGGAAAAATCGCTTGAAAATTAAAGAAAACGCAGTACATCTCTGTCTTGCAGACATGCGATTCGATGTCTTTTTCGGAGATTTATTCCGAAGCCTTTTTCTTGGAAGCACCTTAGTACGTGCAACAGAAAACGAACGCTTATCACCTCTTCTAATTAGTCAACTCATTACGAAGTACCAAGTGAGCCATCTTGAATCCACTCCGTCGTTTATTCAACTTATCCTAAAAAATAAGCCAAACCTGAAGGGGTTAAGTCATTTAATTTGTGGTTCAGAAGCCCTAACGTATTCCCTCTACACTGCCTTTAAAAACTTGGATGGAATTAATATTTATAACAGCTATGGGTTAACCGAAGTAAGCATAGACTCTGCGCTATACCCACTTCTTGACATGAATCATCAATTTCCACTTGGAGCTCCGCTCGGGGATCAGCAATTTACGGTTCATGGACCAAACGGAGACATTGTTCCGATAGGTATTTGGGGAGAATTACACATTTCAGGGCCTTGCGTTGGCACTCCTTTATCAATATCCGATCGATACATTGTGCATGAAGATGGTACACTTACCTATAAAACGGGAGACCGAGCATTCATACACCATATCCATGGACTCATAATCTCTGGAAGGTTACAAGATGACTTCATAAAAGTAAATGGGAAACGAATTCCGAGTAGACGAATAGAACAACTGATAGCTTCATTTGAAGTATTGACACAGTGCTGTGTAATTGAAATTAACGGCGTGAGTGTTTTACTTCACGAACTTAACTTAAGCGAACACGAAATAAGGACCTATTTATCCAAACATATTCCATCATACCAGCAACCAGATCTTATTCAATTCAATACCACTTGGCCTATAAATCAAAATGGAAAAATCGATAAGAAAACCTTAAGCAAACAAATTCCAATCCAACAAGATTTAAGGAAACAATGGCAACCTAATGCGACACAAAGAGAACAGAAAATTTACCAAGTTTTAAAATCTTTTGAAAAAACATACGGAGATTCAGAAGATTCTCTGCTTGCATATGGTTGGAATAGTATAGATTTGCTTTCGCTTTGTAATGAGCTTACGATTAATGGAATTGTTATTTCTTCTCAAATAGTTATGGCCAAGCCATTTATAAAAACCTTAATTGAAGAAGAAAATTCAGAAAACGACCGTGACTCATCGCATGAAATCAATATTGATGACATTGACATGGATGATATCCTTGGAATTTTGAACCGCTAATGAATTTTTCTAAAGACGATATACAAAAAGCATTTAAAACGACCCCCATCGAGGAGAGCCTTTTGGTTTTTCAATCTTCAAATGACACGACTAGCTACATAGAATATGCTGTACTTGCCCTAAGGACTCAACGGTTAACCGAAGGCGACATCAAGCGTTGGATAGATTCTATTGAACGACTCAAAGATTGCTATCTCTATGAGCAGACCAATCCCCTCAGAATTCGATTAAAAAATTCATTTTACCCAATAACAAAAGTAGATAAACCTGAATTTACAGATGTTTCCCAAGTGAATTCTTGGATTCTTACGCAAGACCATACCTTTAATGTCCAAAAACCTCCTTTATTCCAAGTATATCTAATTGAAACAGGACTTGGTCAATGTTTTTGTTTAGTATATCATCACCTGTTATTTGATGGGATTTCAGTTCAACTTGCCTTGTCCGCACTTAACTTAAATTCAAAACTTACGTTTTCAGATTGGAATCCGAAATCCCAATCCTTAGCAACTGAAAAAATTGAACTCTCTCCATTCAGCTTAGAGCGCTTAGTGCCACCTCCCGTAACCCCTGAAAAAGGATATATTAGAGAATCGTTTGAATTGCTAAATGTGTCTTATGAAACATTTATGCTGGAATGGTTAAGGTATTTGCAACAAGCTTCTGGATCAGAGGAAATCATTATTGGGGAGGTGTTCTCTGCCAGGGATTCATCCATTGAATCCAGTACGGCCCTCGGATATTTCGTACAAACATGGCCTGTAAGAATCACTTCAGACCTTACACTTGAACAATTAAGGCATACAAGGGAAGCAATTAAAGCGCAAGCTACTGGTTGGGTAAAGGACCATTATACACAAAATGCATTTGATCACTGCTGGGTTGTTGAACCGTCCCTCAACTCCGACATTGAAGCCTATTTTTATTCAAGACCACATTATGTCCTCACGATTGTGTTAAGTCCGAAAGGAAATAACCTTGGCGTTAACTTTTGCTGGAATCTTGAGAAAATCGACCGAGGGGCAGCGCTAGAAATTTGTACTTCGTTCGTTCAATCGCTCAAAGGAAACAATGCTTCAAAACAAAGTTTAACTCCATATAAACCACGCTTCAATTCCATACTCGATCGCTGGGAAGAAATGGTACAACAATACCCAATGCATAGTGCAGTAGAAGATCATACGGGATGCGTTTTGAATTATACTGAATTAGATAAGGCATCAGACCGTTTAGCAAGCATGTTAAACATTAACAAAGGTGCATGCGTGGGTGTGTATACTTCCTATTCGGCTTCAATACCTATTTCGTTTCTAGCGATTTTAAAATGTGGAGGGATTTATGTGCCACTTGACCCCACAGTATCAGCGGATCGTCGAGCATTTATTATTGAAAACTCTGGCGTTGAGGTAATCATTTCAGATCTGAACCCAAGCTTTAATGGACGAATAATCGACCCCACAAAACTAAGTGAGTATTCGACCTTCAATCGGAGCCAAAGCGAGCTCACGGATACGTGTTATTTAATTTATACCTCGGGCACCACGGGAATACCAAAAGGATGCGCAGTAAATCATTTAAACCTATTGAACCTTTTTGAGGGTACAAATACACTGTTTTCATTTAAGCCTGATGACCGATGGATATTAGCCCACAGTTATGGGTTCGATTTTTCAACTTGGGAAATTTGGGGGGCATTGTTAAATGGAGCTTCACTCTATATCCCAGATAGAAAAGAAGTTCAAGACACCTTCAGATTCCATAAATTATTAATAGAAAAGCAGGTTAATGTATTAAACCAGACACCAAAATCATTTTACAACCTTATGTTGGTGGATGAAGACCTTAAGCAACTTAGCCATCTCGATTATGTGATTTTTGGAGGAGACAAATTACAAAGCAACCGCTTGTCATCTTGGTTGGAAACCTACCCAAACATGTCATTAATTAACATGTACGGTATCACAGAAACGACTGTTCATGTTACGTTTCAGAAAGTCCAACCTGAACTCCAAAGTAACATAGGCAAGGCCCTACCCGGCTATGAGGTTTGCTTGATGAATGAGGCCGGAAGGATAGTTCCGCCGGGATTTCTTGGAGAAATTTATGTGTATGGGAATGGGGTTTGCAATGGCTATTATCAAAATCCGTTATTAAGCGATGAAAAATTCGCCGAGAATGAGCTCGGCCGACACTATAAATCAGGAGACTTGGCCTGGCAAATTGGGGATTCGTATTATTACCTCGGCCGGCGAGATCGCCAAGTTAAAATTCGTGGGTTCCGCATCGAGTTAGGTGAAATCGAATATTTACTAAAAAAGCATGTCGCAACATGCGATTTCATAGTACTATTTGTTCAGGACAAATTAATTTCATTTTACAAAGGCGACTCCAACACGCTTAATCCGGATCAATTTCGAGGAATACTTGCAGACTACGCCATCCCTTCATCCTTTGTTTATGTTTCAGAATTCCCTTTAAACCAAAGTGGGAAAATCGATGAACGGGCCCTACTAGCAAAGTCGAACACCCTTGTCCAAACTCAGGTGGATTCCAATCATCTCTCCGCTATCTATCAAGAGTTCTTGGGGGCTTCAATCGACTTGAATCGCTCATTTCTACAAAATGGTGGTGATAGTATTCTTGCGATTCGCTTAATTAATCGATTAAAAAAAGAAGGTTGGGAATTAAGCGTTCAAACCTTGTTCAGCGAGACAGCGCTTGCCAAGTTGAATCCAAAGCATAACAAGGAAGCAACTCCGATGCAAAATCCAATTCATGCCTTTCATGAATTAAATCAATTACCCTTTCAACCTGACCATTATTTTTTCCCCTTACTCGAAGCGCAAGAAGGAATTTTAATTGACTGCCTCAAAGCTGAAAATAAGTCCTTGTATGTTGAACAATTATCCTATGAGATAACAAGTTCTTTCTCACCAGAAGCAATTCAATTAGCCTATGAAAACGTATGCAAAAGCCATGCACTTTTACGATCAAGAATTGTAAGAAAAGATGGGGCCTATCTGTTTGAAGTATCTCCGGAAACTCCTATTGAGGTTCATATTCTTGCAGGTGAAGCACTAAATCACTTTATGTCATCGGATTTTACCAGAGGATTCGACTTACATGAAAATTTATCGCGTTTAACGATTATCCCTGGAACTCATGCGCATTCCATTATATGGACACATCACCATTTATTGCTTGACGGTTGGTCTTTGAGTGTTTTCAGCAAACTAATGCTTGATGCCTTAGAAGGAAATGTACGGGCTTCTTCGGACGGATTCATTTCGTTTTGTTGTGCACAAGTGCTTCTCGATAAAAATAAAACGTATTGGAAACAAAGGATTCAAGTTGATGAACAAGAACTGTTAGTTCCCGCGTTGCCTGCACGAACTGAAGAAGAAGAATACCATAAAAGTCGTGTGTTTATCCCGGTTGAAGGATTGAATAGAATTCGACAGGAAAACCTATCTCAGCATGCCTTTATGATCGCAGCGTGGAGTGCGTTTCTTGGGGTATTATTCGAAAAAACATCCATTCAATTTGGAAACGTCGTTTCACTTCGAGATGACAGTTCAATGGATGAACTCGGCATGTATATAAGGACATTACCTTTTCATGCACACCTTAGCCACTCAGAAACATTCGTCAATTATGCAAGACGCATCTTTAATTCGCTTCAGGAAGATGCAACGCACACTCAAGATCCAATCAATGCATATGTAACAGAGAATCAACTCAACCACCTCTTTGTTTTTGAAAATTACCCCATTGATTTTACTTTACTTTCAGCTAAGGGAATTAAAATTGGCGCCTTTAATGAACGTACGGGTGCTGCTTGGACGACCCTTGTTTATCCGAAAGAAAACGGATTTGAACTGGCTATTCTCCATGATACCCGTATTTATTCAAGTCTATATGTAGATGATATATTAAATCACTTTAAGAATTGGTTGAGTGCGCTTCAATGGGATACACCTCTTGAACAAACAAAAGGGCTATTCATTCGTACCGCACGCTTACAAGGACCAAAAGTTCATCGCACGGAAACCAACATTCTTGAAATATTAAAACGCGATTCGAAACATTCCTTAATTCAAGGAAGTGAGATTGAAATTAGCTATGTTCAACTTTGGGTTGAGGCAAAATCGCTATCCTCATCCATTCAGATTTTACCGGGTGAAGCGGTTGGAATCGATGTAAAATCCACCTATCATTTTGTGTTAAGCATCGTAGCTGTATGGTTAGCCCAAGGAGTACCCTGCTCTGTTGATCGACGCTATCCGGATTCAAGAAAGGAATTCATTTATAGGAATGCAGGAATACGTAAAATCTTAGTATCCAAGGAACTAACCTTACATATTCAAGATCGATTAAACGAGCCCATTATTCATGCACGCGAAGCCAGTTTTATTTTACACACTTCGGGATCAACAGGTGAACCTAAAGGTGTAATTCAGACGCATGAATGTTTGATTAATCTAATTCGCTGGAATACTCAAGCATATCCTTTAGATGCAAAAGAAATAATACTTCAACTCTCATCCTTTGGATTCGACGCCTCTTTCCATGAAGTGTTATTGGCTATGAGTTTAGGAGCAAGTTTAATTGAAGTACCCTTTGAAGCACGGCTAGATATTCAACAGATCCGAGAGTACATTCGAGGTTTTAATGCAACCTTAGCTTGGATTCCAGCACGCTTATTGAATGCTATCTTGGAAGTTGATCCAAACTTCCTCTCGGATTGTGATTCGATAAAACATATTGTTACCACCGGTGAAGCCTTAGTAATCGGCAAAGAACTTAAGCACTATATTGCAACCAAGGAAATTACTTTGTTAAATTTTTATGGCCCAACAGAAACCCATGTAATTACAGCGCAAGCCATTACATTTAACGAAGCCATAACACAACCAACCATTGGAAAATCCTTACCCAATACGGATATATTATTAGTAAACAATCACCAAATAGTTCCTAAAGGATTACCTGGTGAATTATGGGCGGCCGGTGCTCATCTCGCACTCGGATATTTAAATGACGCTCAATTAACAGCTGAAAAGTTTGTGTTTCATGAGGGTCAACGCTATTACCAAACGGGAGATTGGGTATTTCTAGACGAACAGGAGAACTTACACTTTATTGGACGTAAAGACGATCAAATAAAAATTAGAGGATTCCGCGTTGAACCCTTAGAAGTGGAACGCCTTTTAACTGAAATCCCAGCGGTGCAACAGTCGTGTGTATTGGTTTACGAACAACGTCTTTTTGCCTTTATAGTTACCGATGAGTCAATAGAATCCATTAAAAGCGGAGCAATAGAACGAATGCCCGACTATATGATTCCAAGTGTATTCCTCCGAATTGATGTCATGCCAATTAATAATAACGGCAAGGCAGATCGAACGCGATTAAAAGCTCAAATTCAAGCGCAAGCAACTCAACCATCAGCGCCACTTGATTCAACGCGCATAAGTGTCCAATGTTGGAAAGCTATTCTTGGGCATACAAATTTTCAAATGACAGATGCATTTGAGCATGTAGGTGGCAATTCAATTTTATTAATGAAAATGCAAGCTTGGCTTGAAAAAAATGCCGGGTGCTTTATCTCAGTCAAATCGCTCCTATCTCACAATACACCTGAGTTATTGGAGCAACTTATTCAGGATTCACGGGCAATTCACGAACTCGATTTACCAGATTCCTTTCCATTGAACACCTTACAACAAGGCATTCTGCTCACTGAACTTGGTAATGACTGGGGAAGTCGTTCTCCTTTTTTACTGCGCTTCATAGCACATTTGAAAGAACCATTGACAGATTCCAGATGGAAGGACGCGGTGGAAGCCGTTTTAATGCAATTTCCTTATTTAACCTATACATTGAATCAAGTTGAAGACCCTAAAACAACCTGTTGGATAGCAAGCAAAGAACAGGCTATGTGTTATTCAGCGGAGCACTTAGTACGATGGGAGCACCCTTTAATTCGTTTCATTAAGCATGAGCCAACAAAAATTGAATTCATCTATCACCACCTATTGATGGACGGACTTGGAATGAATGTTTTATTGAACCGATTGATTGAGCACTTAGAAGGCAAGGTTAAACCCGCTACATATTCCAATACACACCTTATCGAATATAATCCGGTAAACACGGGTCTTGTTATTGAAACAAGCACAAGGACTTGTACTATTTTTAAATACCGCATCTCAGAAAATGAGCTTGAAAAGATTTCAAGTTATTGTGAATCAAACAACCTACCTAAACGTGAGTTCTTCCTACGTTCAGTAGCCTTAGCCCATCAATATGCTACGATTGCTATGGCTGATGTCACCAATCATCCAGGAATTCCGGGCATGTTTACCGAACTAATACCCGTGCAGATTGACTTGAACACCGGACAACGAGCAGCCCAAGAACTACAGGCAACATTGAACACATCCATTGTGTTTAACTATATGATTACTGAAATACCGACACAGTGGGTGAATGAAATTGAAATCCAAGAACCGATATTCACAAAATATCCGTTCGAATGGCAGTTCATTGATTATGTGACACATATCGAGGTCGCCTTTTATGCTTCTGTAGAGAATTCAAATGCTGCAGGGATATTTGAAACGTGGAAGAACCAATTACTTCAACACGATGGGACAGAACCCAAAACAATAAAAAACAATGAGTTATTTGACGATTTCGATTTTTAAATGAGAGCCTATTTATCTGATATTGTACATCGTATAGCCCTTCCATCCTTTCGAAATGCCAACGGATCTACGTGGCATGAAATCATGGGAATCATCGAGGAATACATCATTAATTTAGCACATGCTGTTCAAATTCAAGAATGGCAGGATGAATTCGGACGAACATACAAAAATTTCATCGTTCGGATTGAAGGGAAATCAAAAGAGACCTATATTCTTGGCGCGCATTACGACACCTTCGAAGATACACCTGGAGCTGATGATAATGCAAGTGCAGTGGCCGTTTTATTAGGCGTATTAAAAACAATCTCTCCACGCGAAACCATAGCGTACAGTTGGGAATTTGTGTTTTATGCATGCGAGGAACCTCCGTTTTTTGGCACAAAAAATATGGGAAGCTACAAGCATGCGGCACGGTTGAACCCAACGGATATTAAATGTATGATTTGCTTGGAAATGGTTGGGTATTTTAGCAATGAAGCCAACAGTCAACATTACCCTTTTTCTCCATTGAAATGGATTTATGGAAATAAAGGCAACTTTCTACTGGGCGTAAGTAACCGAAAATCAAGTAAAATAGCGCGTGAAATCATGAAGCATCTTCAGGGGTGTAACCCGTCATTTTATAGAAAACTCATTCTCCCATTTCAACTTTCAGGACTTGATTGGTCGGATCATAAAAACTATTGGGAACATAACATTCCAGCCCTTATGATAACGGATACAGCCATGTTTAGGAATTCAAACTACCATACCTCCAAAGACCTACCGTTTACTTTGAATTACCAACTTATGGAACGATTTACTTTAGACTTAGTTTCCTTAATCAAAAAGGGATAATTTCGTCGGTAGGCAACGCGTATATTCCATTAAATTCATGCAAGAAAGAATCATCAAGAATCTTTGACTGTAGTTTTTGAGCCAAATCCCCTGCATTTATTCCTTCGGGTGAGCCCATTGCTGTGTTCATTACACCAGGATGCACCAGGTTAACAGAAAAAGGGAACGATTCTTTTCGGAGCACCTGTACAAAGAGCGCTAATGAGGCTTTGGAAATACAATACCCATAACCGGGCAACGCAGAAGCCTCTTGACTTTGAATATATGAGGGTGAAGAAAACCTACTTCCGATAATTAGAAGTTGCTTCAAATTAGACAACTTTCCGGAACGATACAAGGTGGAAAAGTAGGAAAGCGGTTGCATTAAATTCACGTCCATAATCTCTTTAAATGCCTCTGCATCAAAGGTTCGAAAATCAACCCCTTGGTCACCAATCGCTGCATTCAAAATTAATACCTCCGGACTGGGTAATGTTTCAATGCTATCGTACGAAAACTCATGCGGGGTCAGTGGATTCCTTGACACACCATATACTACAAAGGAACTATTTCGTAAGCTAAGCACTTCCTTTCCTAGGCCGCTAGAAACCCCCGTTATTAACACATTCATTTGCTATCATTCAAAATAAATTGGTCCACACTTTCTAAGGTGCCTTCGATCCAATTTGGGTTTAACGAAAAATGTTCTCCAACGCTATAAACACGCTCCGCTAAACGCTGGGCTTTAGAGAATTCAAAAATGCGATGAAAATATCCTGATTTGTAGTTCCAATAACATCCGTAAAATGGAGCTGTGTTATAATTATGTAGCTTGAGGTCACGAACTGAATCCACACCAAAATAATCATTCAGCCGTCTCATTATTTCATCCCTATCCCATGATTTTTCTAATGATGGCAAGTACAATTCCCAATGGAACTCAGATCTTCTGAGCATTCTCATGGGATCTTCCGTAATTAAATACTCATGGTTGGGGAAAACATTAGAATTAAACGTAACAATGCCCTTAATGCTCTTGCCGTAATGTCCTACGGCTAAGCACTTTGTTAAAGTGTCCTTCGCTTCTGCAGGCAACTCCACATGCGAAAGTGCATTCAATGAACACGTAAAAACAACCTTACGCGAATGAAATGTACGAGTTGTAGTTTTCACGATTACGCCATCAGGGGTAAAACTCACCTGTTCAACGTGTTGCTTAAACAAAGGGGCCTTCATGTGATGTGAAAGAGTATTAACCAGCTGACTCATGCCGCCTTGCATTCGGTAGACCTTGGAATTTAAGGCTGACACATTAGCTGCAAAAAAGAACATCGATTCATACAAGGTGATTTGATTCATTGTTACATCGATGTCGCCTAAGAAATAACGTATTGAGAATGCCGTAGGAATGCCATTTGACGCTAACCAATCTCGGGTTAATACGCTATCCCATTCAAGCGGTGCAAGTCGTTCAAAATCAGAAAGACTTTCAATCCCAGTTTGTTCCAATAAGGCGTAAAATAGTTCAAATGGATCGGGATATTCCACATTGGAAAGGAGCTCATTCAACGAATCATGCCAAGCACCTTCTATGTAAACCGCCGCATCGGTCAGGAGTTGTTCTTCTAATTCTAATTTCAATTCACGAATCAAATTCATCACTCGATGTTGGCTTGAAAGCACTCGAGCAGCTCCTAATTCAAACCAAGCATCATCCACTGAGGTTGAGTTAATTCTTCCTCCGAGGTGATCGCTAGCCTCCAACATCAAATAAGAAAGTCCTTGCTCTTCGATTTTTTTTGCTAAAACAATGCCTCCGATTCCGGCACCCACGATGATATAATCATATGTATCCACAAATCAAAGGTAATTGAATCATTTGAATCCGTATGTTTGCCATTCAGTATGGAGGTATATACATATTATTATCCCGGGTTTTTCGACGATAACTACCGCGTTACGGGCAGTGAGTGGAAATTGATAAAGCAGGCTAAGCCACGAAACAAGGTTCATTATCAACCGAGGATCCCCGCAGATGGATATTACGAACAAAATAATCTCGAGCGTTGCAAGTCGCAAATAACGTTAGCCCAAACCTATGGGATTCGTGGTTTTATGATTTGTTATTACTGGGATTTCGAAACTTCAAGTCCTGTAATGCATGAAGTGCTTGAACAGATGATGAAGGCGATGGAAGGAACTACGTTTAAATTTAATATCATGTGGGTACTTCGTCTTCCACATCGTATATTACCCATCGAAGAAGGAACCTATGGTAAATACCACAACCATCCATGGTTTAAAAAGCGAATTCAAAGCTATCGCAATGACCCTCGATTCCTTAATGAAATCAAGCGGATTACAAGTCATCCGAACTATAGAAAAGATTCGGAAGGACGCCCTTTATTACAACTTTATTCAGTGAGTGAATTAATTGATTTACATGGTGCGGAGGTCAACAAACTTCTCGAAGATTTTAATGCATACCACCTTCAGGCCGTTTGCGGAAGATCTGATGATTGGATAGCAAACGCATCCAGTTTAGGCATGCATAGTTTAACCTCTTATGTCACCTTGGTTGATTTTAACTCCCCGAAGGTCTTATTAAAACATGCAGCATGTGTAGCTGAGCAACCTGCGGTATGGAATAACATTCAGCAACAAACAAGCATTCCCTTTTATCCGAGTGTGGCAACGGGTTGGGATGCCTCACCACGTGGATCACATCAAACTGGGTTCAGAATCAAAAAATTCCCATGGGCACCTGTGGTCATTGATTCAAACCCAATAGACTTTAAAAAAAACATGGAAATGGCCAGCCAATGGGCTAAAAATAAACATGTAGACATCCATGTTGCCAGTTGGAATGAATGGAGTGAAGGACATTATTTAGAACCCGATTTACGTTATGGCACAGCTTACTTGGAACAACTGTTATGTATTAAAAAAAGTTGTTAGCTTTGTGTATGACTGATGAAATTTCATTTTTTAAGCAACACGGGTATTATCACGGCAAAGCAAAGTTACCAATCGATTTAGTTGAGAAATTCAAATCTGAATTCGATCCGATTTTCGCAGAAAAACAAAAACGTTTTTACGCTAGGTTCACTGAACCTGGAAGGTACGGCGCTAACCATGACATAAACCGATGGAACATGCTGCTGCCATCGGATTCGAGTATGTTGAGCAGTGGTTTTTTTGCTCAAGAATCGCTTTTTAGTACACTGAAATCGGTGTTTCATGGAGACTTTTCATTGGTCTTTTTTTCCTCCGATATTTCATCGCCTGGTTCAACATTTCAAACAATACATCAAGATGGAAATGATTTTGCCGTAGCCCTGAATGTACCCCTTGTAGATTCCAATGAAGAGAATGGCGCAACCCAAATTTATCCAGATACCCATCGCATTTCAAGCGATTCTGAATTCACCAACGAATCGAATGAATTTACAGACGACCAAATTATTGCTCGGGCGAATACACTGAATCCACTCACCTTGCATGTAAACCGTGGAGATTATACCTTGAGAGACTTGCGTTTAATACACCGTGGTACACCGAATTATACGGATGAACATCGCCCGTATCTATCTGTGATTTTTCTCCCATCAAGCCATAATGAAGCACCAAGTTTTGAGGTAATTCTTGAAGGACTTGAACTATTCAAGCGCATGAAAAAAGAAGCATTTCCGACCGGTAATACGGCCTTAATAGATTATGCCAACACCTTTGGACGCTTGGTTATGGCACATTCATTTTCAGATCGAATCCAACGACCTATTCCAAAAAACATAAGTGATCAGCTCCATGAAAATGCGCTGTACTGCCTACGATTTGCAAAATTTGAAGATCAGGCATTAAATGAACGTATTGTGCGCAATGAACGCTTGAGTGAAGCTTTAAAAAAAGAAATAGAACAGGCTGAAAATAACTTTAATGAGTTGATGATGGATTTATAGGTACAATTCCGTTAGCTGCATCATGTGAATAATTTGATTAACTTGCCCGTATGGATCGAATCAAATTTTTAAATCAACTCGCGACATCCACATGTAACTATAATTTTGGTGCAGGAGTTCCCCCATTGGAGGATTACCCTGTGTTGAATGAAATCGAATGCTACGAAACCTTTATCAAAGCTTATCCCAATGCCCCCATTAAACAATATCATCAAACGGATGGCTTTTTAGGAGAACTCGGAACCCATGTGTTTCAAGCAGATGGGTTTACTCATGCAAACGCTTCGAATATTGTTATTACTAATGGAGTGCAAGAAGCTATCACCCTAGCGTGTTGGCTGTTTAAAGATAATACGATTGCGTGCATCGACCCTTGCTATCCTGGGCTTTCAGACGTGGTTGGGTTAATGGGTAAAAAACCGATCTTCCTTCCTGAAACGGATTGGTTGAATTCCTTAGAAAAACTCCCAAAAGGCTCATTATTTTATTTAAGTGCTGATTTTGCCAATCCAACCGGAAAAAGAATTACGCTAGATGAACGAAAGCAAATGCTTGCAATCGCTGAAAAAAATGACTTTTATATTTTTGACGATGCCACCTATCGTCCCTTTTTTCTAGACCACTCCTTAACGTCCTTAGTCTCTTTGGCTCCTGAGCGGGTATTTCATTCGATTTCTTTCTCTAAATTTCTTTCACCTGGACTACGCATTGCCATGACCCATGTACCATGTGCATTTCGTGATGCATTCTTGTCTCTTAAAGCCAATGTCAGTTTAAATAGTTCTGGGTTTACTCAAGCAATTGTTGGTGGATGGCTCCTAAAGAATGATTTCAGCTTAAGTCAGCACTTAGATACGTTTAAAAATCTCATGCGCAGTAAACAAGAATTTTTACACGCGCAGCATGTCCCGTATGCGGGTGGTTTCTTTGTTGAAATCACACTGCAACAGCCTTCCATCTCTTTATCTTGGTGCGCTGAATTATTGGCTAAGGAAGACGTCGCAGTATGTCCGATGAGTATGTTTACTGATAACATAACACTTCATAATAAACTACGCTTAGCCATTGCTAAAATTTCTCTTGAAAACCTTAAGGTAGGCTTCATGAAAATCCATAACTTTGTAGGCTCGTGATAATAAAGGAACATTCAGGAATTAAATTTGTAGAACTATTCGTTGGAATGGGGAAAATGGTGTCTTGGTGGCATCAACACGCCCTTGGTTTTCAACTTAAGGGTAAACGGATTTATCAAGGAGTACACGGCAAAGAAATTACGTATTGGCTGCAACAGGGGAATGCGAATTTACTCATTACCTCCGCACTTGAACCCGCTGCACATGACGTCGTTTCATTTGTAGACCGGCATGGAAATTCGATCAAGCGATTTGCCGTAGAGGTAAATAACATCGAGGAAACGCTAGCACATTTAAAAGCACAGAAAGCTATATTTCTTAGCGACATTACCACCATTGAACACCTTAACGAAAAAGCACACTACCTTCGAATTAAGTTGTTCGACGATAATGAAATCATGTTAGTTGAAACGATTAGTTCCAACGGACCGCTACCCGGTTTCGAGGTCGTTAGTGATGACCTCAACCAAAATACACCAGAGATCCTTGGCATTGACCATCTTGCCTCCGTTGTACGTGTAAATGAATCGGAATTTTGGAATGAATATTTGTCAAAGAATTTAGCCTTAGATCATATTCAAACCATTGGTGAAGAATTTTTCGCAAACCTGCTTACTGGAATGAAAATGAATGTTTTTAACAGTAAACACGCGAACATAAACAAAGTCATCGTAGAACCCTTACCTGAAAAAGCAAGGAAATCTCAAGTCGATGTATTTCTTCAACACAACTTTGGTACCGGGATTCAACATTTAGCATTCGAAGTGCGTGATTTAATAACCGTAGTCAAGGGCTTTAAACAACGCGGCGTTTCTTTTACTAAAGTACCAGAGACGTATTATCTAGCCATTGAAAAAGAATTCCCTGAACTCCCTATTTCATTAATGAAAGAAGCCAATATTTTATGTGAAAAAGATGGGGATAAGCTTCTACTTCAGGTATTTACGGAACCCATTGGCGATCGACCTACGCTCTTTTATGAATTTATCCAACGGGTAAATGACTATGATGGGTTTGGTGTGAATAATGTGCATCAATTATTTAAATCCTTGGAAATTCAATTAAATGGTGACGTCTGAGATTGCTGATTATTCTGGCTTACATGGAACTCCTTCCGACTATTTCTCACCCACTTCAATAATCCAACTTAAGGATTTCCTTAAAAACAACCCCTTAAAAGCCATTCGAATTGGTGGAGGATTAACCGGTGTGAGTGGAGGAGCCGTCCCTATGTCGCATGAATGCTTCCTTGATTTATCAAAGTTAACAAGGATCGAATGGTATGATGAAGATGCTGGAATTATAGCGTGCGAAGCGGGAGTTACGATGCAGGACTTATTGCAATTTGCTCAGTCAAAAGGGTGGGACTTCCCGGTAATTCCCGGGAGTTTAACTCATGCCACCATCGGAGGAATGGTAGCCTGCAATGGCGGTGGACCACGTTCTTTAAAATATGGAAAAATAGGGAACTACATTCTAGCCTTGGATATTCTTACCCCTATGGGAGAAACAATCCATGTTGGTGGAAAAGCAACCAAAATTTCTCAAGGAATTTCTGAAAAGTCCATTTGGATTGGTTCAGAAGGAACGCTCGGGATTATTACCAAGGTGCATGTACGTTGTACTCCGCAGGTTCCTCCCCTACACTTCAAACGTATAGCCTGCAACTCATTAACTGAATTAATGAATGTAATTCCAAGTTTACTTAAACTCGACCCAAGCATTTTGGAACTTGCCTCAAAGGATGCATTAAAATTCACTTCGAACGCGGATGAACATGTCATTTGGGTTGGATTTACCAATCCAACAGAAATTTCCCTCAAGGGATCCTTTGATATCACCGATGAAACAGAAGCTATACTCGAAGAACGCTTCAACATCGGGCATAAACTTCAAGGGTACAAGCCCTTTTTAGATTTAGATGTAAGTTTTCCTATAAAACATTCAACATCCGCCGTAAACGCGTTAAGTCAATTGCTCGATGAACATCAGTTAGAACACATAGTTTTTGGGCATGCTGGCGACGGAAACTACCACATACATGTGTTTTTTGACGACAACCGCATGGTTTGGGAAAATATTCAGGAGCATTTTGATGAAATAATCACCGCACATGAAGGATTTCTATCAGGTGAACATGGTATTGGAAGGATACACAGTGAACGATACCGAAGTAAAGTGTCAGACTGGAACAAAAACATCTATACAGCCTTAAAATCCTGTTTAGACCCTAACAACCAACTCCCTTCTTTGATTTGAAAATACAACCCGTTCATTTGGCTTTAGGGCATATTCAGCACGAACTCCATGATAATTTTGGTTTATATGACCCTTATATAGAAAAGATTAAAGATGAGGTTCGTAAAAAGGAATCAATCCTTGCTCGTCAATTATTAAACTCCTTGTGTGAAATTCATTTTGGAAGCTCTTTACACCAAATGGATTTTCGAAAAACCAACCAAGGTCAACCCGTGATAAACGAGGGGTTCTGCTCCATAAGTCATACACACGGCTGGGTGCTTGTAGGGATTTCTAAATTACCGTTCGGATTAGATATTGAGCGCTTGGAGCAACAAGAAATCGATTCGTTATCTGTAGCCTTTGATAATGCGCATTGGGATGAGCTTCGCGGCCATAAACAACAAATTATTGCAGATTTTTCTGCTAAGGAAGCAATTTCTAAAGGGCGTGGGACCGGATTTTTAGTAGACCCCAAAACGATTAAGTTAGAAACCGATGAGTTTATTGTTCAGCAACATTTCCAAATCAAAGATGACGAAAATTATATAATCTCCTTATGCAGCACCGGTAAACCTAATTTGAGCTTTGATAAGTTGAATAAATTGTGCAAATTCGTAACCAACTATGAAGACTGATATTGAAGCATTGATTAATTCGTACCAAGAAAACGGGTACGCCTTGTTGCCGGAAGTCATTAACGAATTGCCTGACTTCGAAACGTTGATTGATCAAGATACCGAAAAAGTATATGAAAAAGACGAATGTACCTTACGCTCAATCTATGGATTTCAGAATAATTCTACATTTATTGAATGGCTCAAGAGCTGCTCAATAATTAAAGAAATTACTCAAAGGCTTCTTGGAGAAGAGGTCTATCTACACCAAACTAAAGTGAATATAAAAAACCAAAACGAATCTTCAATTTGGCCTTATCACCGTGATTTCCCTTTTTGGAAGGTATTTGATCATTTTCCTGATAATCAATTTCTAAATGTCGTTGTTTACTTGGATGATGTCTTTGAAGGATCGGGCGAATTAATTGTAATTCCCAAAAGCCATAAGGTTTTCCTACCCAGAGAAGCTCAGGATGAAAACATTGATTATTCACTTGAAGGGAGTGCATCCAGTGATTTATTGTTCAGTTTTTCTTCTGACGAACTGGATACGTTTGGTTCCTCCTATGGATTGGATTCCACCATTGGTGGGAAAGGAAGTTTATTACTTTTTAATCCAAATCTTATTCATGGTTCAGGTAGCTCATCCATTGATTTCTCCAGAAAAATCATGATTATGACATTCAATGCTTGCAGTAACCTGCCAAACGGTGTTTCCAGCAGGCCATCGTATTTGTGTAATACAAACCGCACTCCCATCCAATGGTAAGTTCGGCTCGCTATAACTATCACAGCGCTTCCTTCCAACGGGTAAAGCGTATCTGTGGCAAAACTATATGTTCCTTAAGTGAAAGGGATCATTTATCCTCTCCCCCCTTAATCAACCAATTAAACCAAGAATTCTACATAAATGCGTAGTCATTGGCAATCCTATAGTGAATCAGGAATAGCTGTTCAACCAATCTATTCCCTTTCCGATAAAACCCAATTAGAAATTCAAATACCCAGCGCATTTGGTGCGCTATCTAAGGGTAAATCAAGCCTGGCAAAGATTCTATTATCAAGCGCAATTTATGAAGCACTTTGTAAATCTTACACGCATGCGATTCACGTTGCATTTACCATTGAACGCAAGGCCATCCCATTGAATTTTAACTGCGTCGGAGATATTAAACACACTGCAAAAAACGTTCTGGAGCAAGCGCGTTTGTTACATACTGAACTTGATGAAATTCCAAAACTAAATCCGAAAGGGATTCTAGTAACGGATACGAACAGCTACCAAGATTCAACCTGGAGTATTTGCATTACAATCCATGAATCATTGGAGTACCTTACAGTGAGTGTAGGAAATGCGCTCCAACCCATGTGTATTGAACTGATAACACAAGCATTTGACATTGAACGATGTTTAACTGAGGAATCCCTTAGCAAATTAACTCCACTCGTAAACTCAGGAATGGAGGCATCTCACATAGCGTTAACAACATACAAGCAACTTATAAACGATGCTTGGAATTTGGTTTTCGACCATCCCGTGAATCTCGATGCGACTTATTTTGCAAACGGCGGGGACTCGATCCAAGCGATTCGATTTTTATCTAAAATTAAGTCATTTGGTTATGATGGGGATTTTGGAGAACTCTTGACGATTCCAAGTATGAATGCTTGGAACATATTAGAAAACAAGCGAAAAGATACACCTGCTGCAGAAAATGAGACCAGCTATCCCTTGTCCATAATGCAAGAAAAAATATGGAATCAACGCAATGATTCAAGCAGCGGGGTGTACCATGAACAATTCCTTTTTGAATTAAGTGCTCATCCGCCAGTAGATAAAATGGCCGAAGCGTTCAACAAGTTATGGGCGGCATATCCCCAGCTTCGAATTGCAATTTCAAAACATCAAGACCAATGGATCCAAGAAGTTAATGCATGGGAACCAGATTTTAGATCGTTGGGTGAAGTGGATGAAATTAATCGGATTCTCAGTGATGACTTAAACGAGGGATTTCCGGCGCAATTGATGCGCTGTCAGTTTTTTACTTGCAAAGGAACCTCTTACCTTTTGTGGTCACATCACCATGTTTTACTTGATGGTTGGAGTGTTGGATTATTGATACAACAATTCATTCATCTTGTTGATACGCAGGCTCCGCTCATTCCACAGCCCAATTATCAGGTATTAATTCAACAAGAAGAACAGCAACTGCTCACCCGTGCTACCCAATTTTCTTGGGATGATTTTTTTCAAACACACGAGGCACAACATTTCAATGGTTCAACCAGCGATAAGGTCCATTTTTCAGAGTACTCCCATACGTATGAATTTAGCACCTTGGATTCCTTCTGTGCGTTGGAAGGATTTACCCCTCAACAATTGTTTTTAAGCGCAATCAGTATTGCAAATTTTTCACTTACGGGTAAGCACAATTCCTACATTCATGGCATTTCATCCGGACGTTCTATTTTACCTGAACATGCTGAACATGCCATTGGTTTACTCATTAAAAACATTCACCTTGGTTGGGCTTGGGAACCTACCGATACACTGAGAACCATTGTAACTAAGGTCATCGAAGGACAAACCTTTGGTTTAACTATGGAGCACCTGCCACCAAATGGAATGCACCATGGGTTAGAAATCCCTGATTTACTCTTTGTTTACGAAAATTATCCATACGATAAGGTGGTTGGAGCACAGCTCGCAGGCACCCTCATTCATAATCAAGAACGTACAGGATATCCGCTTACACTTTTGGTTATGCCAAACGGTAACCACATTCAATTTAAAGTTATTTATAATGAACATCGGTTTAGCCAAACGCTAATTAAATACGTGATCAGTCAGATAATCGAAACCATGCTGATGTTCTTGTCAGACATAGATCAACCCCTTATTAACCAAACGTTCTCTCCAACACTAGCAACGAAGGTTCAATTCCCACATTGGACAAAAGAAGTAGATCGCCAGCTCGCTGATGGAGTCGTTCGCACAACCAATGGGTTGAGTAAAGAATCTATCGATGCCCGAGCAACATTACAGTTGGTTCATCAAGTAAATCAGGTGCTTTCACCCTACGAAAAGGGCAGTCGCATTGCCCTTCTAGGAACCCAAAGCGCTTATACGCCTAGCTTAGTTTATGCCATTATGCGATCAGGTTACAGCTATGTACCAATTAATCCAAGTTGGCCAGCCGATCGGATTGAACAGGTTTTACACATCGCTTCATGCCAGGCAATTATTCACTTAGAAACCACAGATAGCGAGATTCATAACATTCCATACCTATCCTTAACTGATATTCTCAAATCATCAGAAAACAAGGAGTTAACTGAATTATCTGAGCAGCAAGAAGCCTATGTCCTCTTTACATCGGGATCAACTGGCAATCCAAAAGGTGTCAGTTTAAGTCACAAGAATTTATCTGCATTTTTTCACGCCTGTACCATGCATGTAAATGCATCAAAATTCAAGCACATATTTAGTTTGACAAACCTCGGATTTGACCTTTCTTTATTTGAGAACTTATTCGGATTTTATATTGGAAAACCCATCGTTGTTATTCCGAGTTTATCCGGCCTTGAAACGGCTATTTCAAATTTCCCATCCGGTCTTTTAAATACCGTGCCTTCTGTGCTCTCTCGTCTTCAAGCACATGAAATAAAGCAATTAGCTGTTGTACATAGCGCAGGAGAACCTTTTAGTGAGTCCTTGTGGATACACTTAAAAACTGCCAATCCAACCCTTGCTATTAAAAATTGGTATGGACCGACGGAAACAACCACGTATTCATCGATTATTGATTTAAGCAGCGAATTTATTCCATCCATTGGTGTAGCCTTGGCGCATGAAGAAATTCGGGTATGTAACGCGCGACTTCAAGAGGTACCAGATGGTATCGAAGGAGAACTCATAATTGGTGGGGAAGGCGTGGCATTGGGCTACCTCAATGCATCGGGCGGCTTTTACATTCACGATGGAAAACAGTATTACCGAACTGGTGATTTTGGGAGTAAAAGCAATGGGCTTTTATATTTAAAAGGGCGAACCGATCGACAAGTAAAGCGATTAGGTCAACGCTTCGAATTGGGCGAAGTGGAAGCAGGCATACTCAAAACGTTCATTCAGGTTAGCCGTGTTCGTTATATCGCAGAAAATCATCGGTTTTTCCTGTTTATCGAACATCCTGCCACCACTCAGTCAACCGCAGAATTCAAGGAGTTTTTATTGCAGAAATTTCCCGCGTACATGCGTCCTGACCACATCCAATTGCTTGCTGAATTTCCTGAGAATAGCAATGGTAAAATTGATGACAAAAAGCTGATACAACTCATTGAATCAGGGTGGGAACACGAAGCGAATCGAACAGATCAATCAACGGAGTTATTAAAAAGACTAAAGGAAATCCAATTGTTTGAATCCCTGAACGGTGCGTACGGATTTATTGAACAAGGTGGAGATTCCATCTTAGGCTTACGAATGATTGGTAAGTTAAATGCCTGGGGGTATGAAGCTCAACTAAACGAATTACTCAACGCGAAGACCTTAACGGAGTTTTTTCAAGGTATTGAAACTGCGAATACGGTTGAAGTGCGAAGTGACGAATTAGCATTAACTCCAATTCAACATTGGTTTACATCGGAGTATCCGGGGAACAAAAATCATTTCAACCAATCAATACTTCTTGAAATTCACATCCCTGTATCCCCAGAGGAACTTGGTAGATTACTTGCTTCTACATTTTCTGCATTTCCGCTCTTAAGCCAAGTGTATGAGTCAACGTGGAGTGTTGGAAAAACCCCAACGGTAGTACTTGAAAATGTCTCAACTAACGAAGAGGTAACCGAACGTTGTCAAGCGATTCAATCCTCATTTGATTTAACGAAAGGTCCAATTGCTGGAGCCGCAATAATCACTTTAGCCGATAAGACCTTGCTCTTCATCGCGATGCATCATTTCTATTGCGACGGATTTTCATGGAGAATTTTACTTGATGAATTAAAAAATAGAATGCAAGGCAATGGCATGACTTATGGCGGGACCGAGGTATTCGCTCAGGTTCAACAGGTACTAAAAAGCAAGGTTAAGTCCGAAACAAATCCACTACCCTCGCTTTTAAATCCATTTAAGGATTGGCAGCCAAGTTCGTATCGCGAGTCCTTGTATGTTTCATTTGATTGGGAGAAGGAACAAACTGATTTATTTATGCGTCATTGGCAAACGAACCTTCATGTAAATGAAAAGTTTCTCTTTTTTGTACTTGGTGCATGGAAAAGTGAAGGACTTCCAATCGCTACTCCCATACTTGAAACCCATGGACGATCCTATGAAGGCATTCCAGCCTTAGCAGAATCGTTGGGATGGTTTACGCAGTTTTATCCCATTGATATTAAGCCTGAAATCCAAATTGATGAGTTATTAACTCATGTTCGCGGTGCCCATGAAGAGGCCATTGGATATCAACTCACATACATGGGAAGATCGGGTTATGCACAACCATGCTATCCGCTTTTATTAAATTTCTTAGGAAGCTTTGATGAAAACTGGGGAGGAATCGCAAGTCCTTCGATGATTTCCCAAGGAGAAATGGTTGATCTGGGGAACACCATGTTGGCTCATGTAGAAATCAATGCGATGATTGTGGAAGGAAAACTACGTTGGATGATGCGTTCACATCCTTCATTTAATTTAACTTCGTATATGAATGCATTTCAATTATTCGCCAGCACCCAACTGAATATCGCACCCTCGATTTCAGCCCATGTGGATGATTCGATTGACCTAGAAGATCGCAATGCAATCGAAGACTTATTGAATGGACTGTAATGAATAAAGAAGATATTTTATCGATTGTTCCCTTGCTCCCCGCACAACAGTTTATGCTCAGTGCGAGTTTAAAAGGAAAACCCTCGGAATATATCCAACAATTAGTTTTTGAAGTACGGGATACTAATTTCGAAAAAATATCACGTGGAATTTCAAGTTTGGTTGATACCTATGAGTGCTTGAGAGCGCATATACTACATGAAGGACTGAAGCAGGCCGTATGGGTTAGCCTTAAACATTCAAAACCTCAAATCAACGCGTATCAGTGCACAGAGTCCGCAATAAAGCAACACATCCTTTCAATCAGAAATAAGGGATTCGATTTACAAAAAGAACCAGGACTGAGGTTCGATTGGTTTGAAACGCCGACCAAATCCTTCCTACTCATTACGAACCATCACATCTTATTTGATGGGTGGGGAAGACAAAAACTTTTAACAGATTTTATTCAACTGTTGTCGTCACCGAACCTCTTTTTACCACAACGAACCATTAAAGCATGGTACGACGGATGGAAAGGACTCAACCATGAAATGGCACAAGCAGCCTACCGATCATACGTTCTTCCTTTTGAATCTGTTGCCCAACTTACCGAAATAAGTAGTGGATTGGAGGAGCTTTCGGAACACTCAACGACAATTTCCCTTGCCTTAGTTCGGGATTTCGCGCAATCTCTTGGATTAACACAAGCGGAATACATCAATTTCACATGGAGTTGTTTCATTGCTGGATGGACAAATAATCCAAAGGTTCAATTTGGTGTAGTGAAACAAAACGGACTGATTGAACAAGTGACCCACGGTTTTGGATTAGCAATTCAAACCTTACCGTTGCAATTTCAAGCCAGCCTGGATTCCTCCCCTGAAGAACTTATCTCATCGTTTAAATCACGTGAGCGCAGCGTCGCGTCCTTTCCATATGTAGATATTACCGATTCACAGTTTAATGGGATTTCTTTCAACTTCTTGATTGCGTTTGAGAATTATCCGTTAACTAAACAACTCGATGCTGCAGCCTCTACATTCAAGTTACTAGAAAGTTATGACTTCACGGAATTCCCTTTAAGCCTTGCAATTACACCGGAAGAAGAAACGCTTCATTTTCAATGGCATTTCAATCCATCCAAGCACAGCCATAGTCAAATAGAAACCGTTGCGATGGCCTATATGGATTACCTAACTACATTTCAGCATCTCTTTCAAAAACCCATAAGAAACACATATCCGTTTAAAACACAAAACTACCCAGCTATTCATGTAGCACGTTTTTTTGAAGAAATTGAACAACGGCTCATTGCATCCAAACGGATTGAATCCTATCATAAACTCATTGAAGCATTCAAGGTAAATAATACATCGCGTATTTGGATTTATGGCGACAAACATGAGGCTATGGACCTGGTTATGCTGGCCGCATGGAAAACGAAAACGGCCGTTCTTATGGTTAACGAAAAGGAAAGTGATGAGTTTATTACCTCGCTTTACGCCCAATGTCCACCAGACGCAATTTTCACGGCCTATCCAGATCATCGGCTCTCATCGTATATATCATTAGACACGCTGGCTCTTAGCTCCATTTCACCATCAAGCCAAGAAAAAAATGCTGAGGTTGCTTTAGCTATTTGTACCTCAGGAAGTACAGGAACGCCCAAGGTGGTGCAATTGTCTTTGGCCAACCTTGTTTCATTCTTGAATGCCTGGAAGGAAAAACTTCCTTGGCGAGCACAGGAACATTTTGGTGTTATTGCGCATCCTGCCTTTGATATTGGGGTTGCTGAGCTCATCTTCCCGATATGGCAAGGTTGGACAAGAACCTTAATCACCAAGGAAATCTTAGCCAATGCGGATGAAATGATTCGAACCTTTGATGAAATAACTGCATTTCATATGGTCCCTACCTTGTTGGCGCATTGGATAGACACCATTCCCAGCGATCAAAAACCGCGCATCATTATGACTGGAGGGGACCGGGTACCACCAAGCATTCAATCTAGCTTGAAACGAAAATTTCATGCAGCAATCCTCTTTCAATTTTATGGTCCATCGGAATGCAGTGTCCTGACGAGTGGTTTTGAAAATAAAGGCCAATTTCCTATGGAAACACTGCCGCTTGGCACACCATTCTCCAATGCAAGCATACATATTGTTACCCCCGAGTTAAGGCCTTGTTCTCCGTTTGAGGAAGGAGAAATCGTGATTTCAGGCCCTGCGGTTGGTCTTGGATATGCAAATGAAACATCCGAGGCATTCTTTACGGTCAATGATGAACCCGCCTATCGAACAGGAGACCGTGGTCTTATGGATACGAGTGGGCAACTATACTTTAGGGGGAGAACGGATCAACAAATTAAAATCAACGGACAACGCATCGAATTAACGCGAATCGAACAGGCATTAATTCAATGGTCAAAAATTGAACGTTGGTGTATCGTATACAAGGCTCCGATACTGTCCGCGTTTTACCTTGGTAATTCTGAGGAGCTCCCGCCTAAAGATGGCTTGTTTGGGCTTCTTCCTGCCTATGCAATCCCCCAGCTATTTGAGGGGTTAAAAGAATTTCCGATCAATAAAAATGGAAAAATAGATTACGGCGCGTTGGGCCTACACTTGGATCGTTTGGTAGCGAATCAACCGGTAAAATCGTTGGATATAGCATACCAAGCACTCTTTGAGGCCTTATTCCCAACACGCAAGATCGATGTGACACTTGGGTGGTTTGCCAATGGATTTAATTCCATTGACGCGATGAAACTCAGTGGGAAGATTAAGAAAACACTGGATAAAAACATACCCATTCAGGCGATATTAACCTGTATGCATCTCGCTCAAATCCCTTCCCTCATGGAGGCTGGTGAATTAGAACAATCAATTCCTATTACCGCAGGAATGAAGGTGCATGAAGCGGCTGCACGCATGTTTTTTCTATCGGAAAGTGACGTGCAATTTGCGAAAACGTATTGGATCCACAGCGGTTTTATATTACCCTATGATGCGCGCTTTGAAGAATTTTTAAGCACTTGGATAAAGGCACAAGAAGTCTTAGCGCTGCGTGTCACCTCCACCAAGGCAGCGTATTATTGGACAACTGGAAATATATCATGTGCTCGCCTTCAAGTGGATAGTTCAGAATCTTTTATTGCTGCGATTGAAGCAGCGGATCATTCCCCGTTTGAGCATCTAATTTATATTTATTACACGCAAGTAACTGATGAAATACTCGTAGGTTTTAGCATTCATCACGGCTTACTTGATGGCCTAGGGACACAACAGCTTTTTAGTTCCTTATTTAAAGCCTACACAACGAATGCGATAGAACCATTAACACTGGTTGAACCTGAAACAGAACCCGTAGATAAAAACTTTTGGAAGCCTTATCTCGAGCACGTTACGATGCATAAATTGCCCTTCGAACGGATTCAAAAAAACCAAGAAAGCGCGCGCTTAAAAATTAAGCTTACCGATATACAACAAGAAAAGATCAGGGGATGGAAAACCGAATTAGGATGTTCCACCTTCGAAGCTGGACTCATTGGTTGGATTCGGCTTTGGCATCACTATTTTCCTGAATCTACATTTTCAACGGGAATTATAGTTTCTACGCGTAGGAATTGGAATGAACATGAATTAGTCGCTATGTCTTCCAATAGCTTGCCTTTCGTAGTACGTACAGATAAGCCTACGGACATTTTAACAGACTGGAAAACGCTGCAACAAAAAGCCAAGCAACCCTTTGCTGACATCGCTGCATTAGAGACGAATAAACAGCACCAAGGCACACCGTTTTTTAATACCAGTTTCGTATATAACCAGTGGGAGGAAGAACAACGCGTCAAACCCTTACACACCAATGCGACCGAATCGGCATTCGATGTATCCCTAGATTTTATTGAAGAAGGAAACGAGTTATATTTTCAATGGGAATTTAATCCAAGAAAATTCGGTGTAGAAGCTATGCAACAACTCCACAACACCTATTTTCAAGCATGTGTTGAGGTGGAGGAATATTCATTTACCAAAGCGAACTCCTTAACCCAACAATGGAAGGATATTGTGGATCAATTTGGTGATCGGCCTGCACTCATTCAGGGATCGGTAAGACTTAGTTATGCCGAATTGAACCGTGAAATTCAAGAAATTCAAGCACTAAACGCTGGTTACAACGCCGGCATTGTACCCTTACTGCTTGAACGCAATCCACATCATATTGCATTTTTAATGGCCTTATTGCTGGATGGCATTCCCCTTATTCCGATAGATGCTGAAAGCCCAAAAGAACGCCTGCAACTCATAGCAGCACATTGTGGCAATCCCATTCATGATGCGAACAACTTGCACTTAGTTCGAGGTGAGCAGCAAGCGACAGAACCCACCTTGTGCTATGCGATTGCAACATCGGGAACAACAGGTGTACCTAAATTAGTTGGCGTAAAACGCAGCGGGTATGAAGCGGCCCTTCTAGCGTGGACCAAACAATACGAAATTACAAGTGAGGACCGAATCTTGCAAGCGGCCTCCTTCTCTTTTGATGTCTTCCTGGGTGATCTTGGTCGTGCATTATTTAATGGTGCCTGTATGGTATTATTAGATGCCTACCAACGAAAAGATCCCCAGTATATGCTTGAAGTAATCAAATCAGAAGGCATTACCTTGTTCGAGACCACACCCCTGGTGGTGCGCTGGTGGATCCAAGAAAAAAGCTTGGATATACCCAACTTACGCCTTCTAATCGTAGGTTCTGATAGCTGGAAAATTAGTGAAATGAAGGCCCTAATCGGCATGATGCCATCTCAAACCAAGGTAATTAGTTCTTATGGCCTATCGGAAACTACCATCGATAATTCCTTTTTCACGTGGCGCACAGAATATCATAGCAATACCGTAGTTCCTATTGGGGAATCGATGCATCATACATCGCTTAGCATTTGCACTGAGGAAGGCAAACCACTTCCCGACGGAATGGAAGGCTTACTGTGTATTGATGGTCCTTGTGTTGGCTTAGGGTATTATCAAGCTGAAGGGTGGAGTCATTCCAAGGGTCCATGGATCACAGCAGATCGTGGGGTAAAGGATGAGTTTGGACAATTCCACTTTTTAGGAAGAGCCGACAAGCAGGTGAAAATCAGGGGACAACGTCTGGAATTAAATGAAGTGGAACGCATATTCAGTAGCATAGATTCAAGCATGCACTGGGTGGCTTTTTCCTTTCAATCTGGATATTCCAATGAATTAGGAATTGCCTATCAGGGTAAGTTAACATCCGATAAAAAGCAGCAGCTAATCCATCAACTTGCCTCAAGTTATCCCAGCTATTATGTACCATCCGCATGGATTCATGTGGAGGCATATGAAATGAATCAAAATGGAAAAATAAATGTTAAGCCCCTGGTTGATCAAGCAGAAAAAGAGGTGCAACAAGTGGATAGCTTGCAAGTAAACGGTAATGCATTTGAACGCATACAGCAGCTTTTTAAGCAATTATTTAATCAAGAAATACAAGCAGAAGATCATTTTTTCAGCTTAGGGAAATCTAGTTTTGATGTCATGTATTTCGTGAGGGAATGGAACAAAATCAACCCTGAACAATTGCAAGTTTTTCAAGTATTCGCTGCGCCGGACTTCTCAAGCTTGTCACAAGCGGTCATGTTAAACACCCCGGTGCACCAAGTTCCTGAGTTGCCCTTATCCTATATTCCCGCCAACGCCGCCCAAGAGGCAATTTGGTTTGAAATTCAGGAAAAGGATTCGAGCATATATAATTTACCGCACTTCATTGAGTTGCCAGAACAAGGTGCATCATTTGTAGCGCTAATTGAAAAAACACTAAAAGCTTGTACTCCCTTATTTATGCGCTTTGAGTTATCGGAAGAGGGCGTATTGAAACAAATCCCAATCAGCTCAGAAAACTACACCCTTGAGACCCTAACGATCAATCGAGATGACTTAACAACATTTAAACGAAGAAGTTATCATGAACCCATCAATTTAGCCCAAGGCCCCTCGTTTAGCGCTAAGTTGATAGATCTTGGAGATGCAACCATACTTTATTTTAATCCGCATCACATCGTATATGATGGTGGTTCTGACTCGGCCTTAGCCGAACTGTTCCAACATATTCAGCAGGGAGGATCAACGGTAGCGCCGCTTCCCAAGGTAATTAAAAGCCATACCGCTCCATCATGGAAGCAGTACTTTGAGTTATCTACTCCTCCGAAAGTCATTCCTGGAAGGAAAACAAATGACCTCAGCCCTAACCTACTTGTCACCCTAAGTGCAGCGGATAAAGCGCAAATCGATAGCCTCCAATCGCAATGGCGCACCAGCCCCGCGGTGATTTATACTACCCTACTGGGAAATGCGTTAGCTGCCTGTGAAATCCCGGTTTCGTGGTTATCGCTTGTACTGGATACCCGAGATGAACCATGCATTGGTATGTATATGCGTGCTTTTCCATTTCCAATTGATACAAGCCAAGAAATTTCAGAACAGATTTCAAAAGCCAATGCAGCCTTAGAATTCCTGTATCGACACAAACACTCCGTCATAACCTACCCAGCACAATGTTCACCCGATCGCTTTCATCAAGTGGGCTTAGTAATTCAACACCCCATGGAACTCGCAGAAGGAACAGTGACTGAGGTAACTCAAGAATCTCGTGCGCGACTTCCACTCAGTTTATACGTGGATACCCTAGGCAACAACATTCAACTTCGTTGGGAATTCGATGAGGGGTATTTTACAGCCCTTCAGGTACGTGCGATTCAAGCCCAGTTTCACAAGAATCTTTATGAACTTGTAACACGTAATATTCAACGTTCATCATATGCCATAGTGGAAGAAGGCTCCGCGCATCAAGCAGCGCATCCTCGCACCCATGAGGGCTTAAATGCCTTATGGGAAAAATATCTAGGACCCAATGCTGGAAATGATTTTTTTCTATCGGGAGGGACTTCGTTAAAGGCATTAATGTTTCTTAAAGACGTAGAAAAAACACTGAATAAGCGCATTGCTATTCATGCCTTCTTTAAAGATCCTACGTATGAGCATGTGGTATCAGACATTCAAGTAGACTCTAATGCACTGTTTTGGGAAATCCAAGAAGGGGAACAAGGGCATGAATGGTATTTCCCTCCAATATTCGGATTGGGATTAATTTTCAATACCTACCCGATTACAAGGGGATATAAAGCCTTAGCCTTTAACTATCCGCGGGCATTGGGATACCAAACGGGTGGTAAGCAAATCGAAGAACTCGCAGCCTACTTAATTGGAAATTATCTAAAAACCATGGAAATCCCGCAAACGATCGACCGTATAATTGCCTATTCAATGGGAGGTTTGGTAGCATACGAAGTGGTAAAAATTCTAGAGCAGCGTGGTATACAGGTCAAGGAATTGGTGGTTTGGGACAAACCTGCTCAACTGCAATACGCACCTAATTATAACCACGCGTTGCATCCTGCACTGCATGAATATGCATCGAAATTAGCACAAGACGCGCAACATCAACTTGAAATCACACGGTACTTAACGCATCATCAAGAAATGATCGAAGAATGCGTGCAAGTGGGACAAATTAAAAGTAATATTACGCTATTTTATTGTTTGGATGGTTTTGATGAAGAGGCGATGGAAGATTGGAGCAAACTTACGCAGGGAACTTGCACGATAAGCCCCTTACCGAAAGGGATAAGTCATTATGACATCCCTATGCATTGGAAAAAACCATAGAAGCAATCAACTTATTTATTTCTTCGCCACCAACTCGTGTAAGTTTCCCCTTTTAGCCGTGTTTTCCCTCCTTGTTTTATGGTTCTCGACATGCGGCCAATCCCTTCGTAGCTTCCTCCTCGTTGCGAAATTTGTTCGCATTCAAAACCGCATTTTTTACATTTCATGTGCTTCGCCACATTCAATGTCAGCAATTCATTTCCTAGTATCTTCTCGCTTTGTTCTTCTAACGCATTAAATTTAAAGCAATTTAAACAACGATTGCTAGTAAATCCTCTGAGTACAACCCATAAAACTAGTGCTCCAATAAAGATCCAAAACCAAGGGATTTGGTATGAAATGTAATAATAGAATACCCCTTCAAGAAAATAGGTAATACTTCCATATATGAATGGAAGCACAATACTGGCCACCGCAAACCATCCCGCAAAATTATATAAGAAACGCAGGAAGGTATAATTTCGACGTTGCGCCGGGGTAAAATTCGAATCGGTAAATTTATACATGGTAGAATTTTATGCACTAAAAATATAAAATATTATCTTTCAGCTCAGATGATTGTTTACTTAGACTTCGATGGAACCGTGGTGGAACACCAATATCCAGCATTAGGTGCTGAAAACCCACATGCATTTCGGGTTATTCATGCATTACAAGGCAAAGGACATCACATCATTTTGAACACCTATCGTGCCGACATCAACGACGGAAGTTTAGCAGAGGCACTGGAATATTTGAATTCACCATCCAATGGCTTACTTCCAATCACGGAACATACCGTTAGGAAAATTCATCCCGGTCCGTTTGACTTAAGGGAAAGTCTTCGCTTTGAAAAGCTATACCTTGACGATATTGCCGAAGATATACCTTTGATCCCAAACCGTATGGTTGCCAACGGATTTATGGTTGATTGGTTGGCGGTTGAGCAAGCCTTAATCGAAGCTGGCATCTTGTGATATTTTTCAACATGTTAACATCTTTTAGTAGGTAGGGCAGCAAACGAAAACCCATCCTTACTATTTTTGAAGAAGTCACTCCCCTATGCCATTTACACTTCGCCCCCTCAAAACCATTGATGACGCCCTGCGCCATTTTATTCAGCAACTCGACCTAGAAATGGTTGAGCTCTTACTTAAAGAAATGCCTGAAGACGACCAGGGGGAACATCAAGATTTACTTCGTCGATTGGAACGCGCATTTAACTACTTCAAGGACCAAGGGGATGAACAACTCAATGTTATTGAAGGAAAATGTACCAAATGTTTCCCTACCTCTTCTGGTTTTTATTTTGTTGGAAATAAAAGTAAGGCGCACATGCATCTATTATTTCATCGCAACGATGCCGGAATTCTAAGTGTTTTCGAATGCACGAATTTTAAGACACAATATACCTTTAAACAACCGGGTAAACGCGTCTATTTAGAAGATGAGTCTTTTCGGATTTTCACCTTGGGCGACATCAATGAAGACGATGTGCCGTTTTGACGAATCCCTGATTATGGTGATCCTCAATTTTTAAATCGATTTTCGTTGGTTGTTTTATAGATATAAAAACCTAAGGTAAAAACGGCAAGCGAACTCGTAACATGCCATAAGAAATGCGTTCCTTGGGGGAGCCATGCAAAGGGATTTGGCGTAGGATAATCCAGGATTCGAAAGAGGAGCGCAAGCACTAAGCAGAACAAGGAAAGCACATATAACACTGCATGTTTCCATTGATTACGTTTTAGGTCGATGATAACGGGCACTAAAAAGGCCGCCCCCGTAAAGAAGTAGCCAATGCTCGGACCCGAAAGACCGATTTGTTGAGAAAGAATCTTAACCATCGTAAAGGCCAAGATATAAAACACACCGACCACGCCAATGGCTTTCCAAAGCTTTTGTGTTACTCGATGCCAAAAATAAATGGATAAAATTAAAGTCATTAACGCCGCGGGTAGCCAATCCAAGAGTAAAAACCAATTGGATGCCCGAAAGGCATGGAACAAGGTAGACCCCAAGCCATTTAGGAACAGTAAGGGTAAAAGTGCGGTAATGATGCCATAGGTTCGGTATTTGCCGCGCAGATAAATCAACCAAAAAATAACTGGGATAAAGAAACATAAGGAGCTATAGGCATTCCATGGTTCATGAATCAGCGTGTCATGCACAAATTCATTATACATCGGACCATGATCAAAAATCTGCTGTTTGCGGTGTACGAGTTCTAGAGAATCTATCATAGCAAGTACCTAGGTAGGAATCTTCAATACCTGTCCGATCCGGATTAAATCAGAACGCAAGCCATTGGCTTTTTTAATTTTAGAAACGGTGGTATGGTATTTCGCTGCAATGGTGGATAAGCTGTCTCCTGATTTCACTTTATATGTTCGATATTTTGGCGCAACAAACTTTTTAGTTCCTGGCAAGGCCTCACCGTCTGTGGTATAGGGATACTTGGCAACGTAATCTTCCAAGGTAATGGTATTCCCTACTTGGTTATCGTAATACTTAAAAAAGTGCTGACGAATATTCACAAAGGAACATACCGAATCCAAGGGATTCCCATTCCAGTCGTAGCATTTGATCACGTTTTCATTAAACTCGAGCAACTTTACGGCGGTTAAGGTTGGGTATAAGTTGTGCATCCTTGGAAGCTGTTTATTTACAGCGGGTAATCCGCCACCGGCTGAACCGCGGCTATCAACTCGCACATAGCACTTTCCATCTTCGCTGGGCCCCACTACGGCTACCCAATGTACAGTAAGTGTTTTCGGATTGACTTGAATGTACAGCTGCTTCACGTCGGAATTGAATCCTTTTTTACGAATGCTTTCTAAGCCTTGATTTATTTTGACATTCAAATAGCCTCCGAATTTATCCATGCGGCGGGCATTAAACGAATGCAAGGCGTCATATACATATGGCATACCCAGGGCGGTATAGGAATCACAGACGAGTTCATCGTGCTCACCAAGTTTAAGCGTATCCGGATTGATCAATTGAAACGTTGGGATCACCAAGGTTTTTCGTGGCGCCACCTCGATTAACTCCACATACGTAGAATCATCGACCTCTTCCGAATTGGTAGGCTGGGCAAAGAAATTCTGCCCAATAAGCATCCATACGAACACAACAATATATCTCACCCCGCTGATATTCACTTTTTACGTTTCATTAAATTAACTTCAAAATTATCCAAATCCCCCACGACTTTAAAGTAAAGGTACTTGGAATCTTCCAAAGTCGTAATAGTTTCATTAGAACCTTCCGTTTTATCTTTGTTACGTGACAGTTTATTACGTGCTACATCTTTAATCATTTGCCAAGGAATTCCTACTTGATAATCCATATTCATTTTTCCAACGATTTCTTGCGATCCAGAGATTTTTAAATACCCAAGTGTGGAAGCAATCACCATTTCGGGTATGGTCATTTTGCCGTTTTTCAGCGAGAAATTATTTTTGAGGGTATCAAAGGCTACGCTGCTCACGTTTTTATCCTCGAAGTAGGTGCCTAAGTCTAACAGCGGGGCATAATTTTCAAGCCTACCATTAATTACTGTTAGATTCATCTTAAGTTCTGAATCATCCAGCTTAGGAACAAAATCGGCATGCATGTGAATTTTACCACTTAGGGTTCCTTCTACATACCCGTGTAAATTTTCAGAAACCAAATGATCTTGACCAAAATCATCAAATTTCACCATGAATTTATCCAAGTTCAAGTGATGAATCGTGAGGTGAGGCGAAAAATAAATATGTTTCTTGTCGCGACCACTAAAAGTACCCGAACCCGACATGGAACCTTCTGCGGTTTGCAGGCGCAGGTGATTCAACTCCATGTGGTGATCGCTGTATACATGTGCATCTACGTGAAGATTTTTCACATCATACGGCGCGTATATGAGATGCCCAACATCCAAGGTAACATCCAAATTTGGAAACTCATAGTCATATAAGCTTGGGACTTTATCGTGTTCAGTACCCTTAACCTGTGTATCACTTGCTGCTGTATGTGCTAAAAACGAATCAACATTCAATTGCTTCGACTTGAATCGGATCGAATTTCTATGTGTTGGGTCATTCAAATGATAGGCGCCATCTAACTCAAAATCGGAGTCTCCAAGTGCTCCCTTGAGGTGCGAAAAATCAAGTTTATCTGCATGCCAAATTAAGCCTCCGGAAAAGTGGTGTAGTGCCAAGGGATGCGACTTAAGTTTGGCACTTAATTTATCTGTTAACAAGGTTGCTTTGGTCAATTCCCCGTGATGAAATCCCAGCGTTGCATGCCCTTGATACGTCAAGTTAGATACTTCCTCACGCTGATATTCTTTCGGTAAATGATTATGTCCGGCATAATAAAACAGTTCCTTCAAAAACAACTGGTTTGAATTCAATCCCACGGTAACGGAAGCTTCTCCATTCAAGGTTGGTTTAAACCAAAAATCATAATGGTGGACCTTCGCTGTCATGTTTAGATCTGAATGATCTGCAAAACCGCGCAGTTCTTTTAATAGCAGGTCGGTGTCATCCACATGAACAGCAAGGTTTAAGTCATGAAGCCGGTGCGGATAATGATTGAATTTTCCTTGAAAATTACGGATAGCAAATTCTCCACGAGGCAAGTTTTGAGATTCAATCAGCGCTTTTGCCGAACTGTTCACCATAAACTTAAAGTGGACCTTATCCAACTGTTCTGCAGTCTTTTCATTTGCTTTAGCATCGGTAGAAAAATCCGCAAAATTCAGGTGATTTGCCTTCACATCTAAGGCAAGTTCGATTGGAATATCGGTATGATGCAACAAGGCCGGAAGGTCGCTTAAATACCCATGTATGGAAAGATCGGATGCCCCATAATTCATATGGAATTGTTTGATATTTAATTGATGTCCGTTCGCAAGGGCCTCCAAGTTTAAGTGCTTTATGGGATGTGGCAGCTCTTTGAAATTCGCATGAAAATCTTCAATCTTCAATTTGGAATAATAAGCTTCATTCAACCTACGCACCGCGAGTTCCGGATGGTTTAAATCGACAATATCATGAAAACGCATTTCAAGGGCTACCTTGCCTCCCATGTTTTTCAGCTCACGTGCATTGCTGAATTTCCCCAAAAACGCAAGGTCTAATTCAGAATCAATGCGCATGTCGATTTCAGGGGTACTAAAATTACGCACACGTAAATCGGCATTGAAAACGCCGAGCTCTGGTCGTACATGAAATCCCTTTAAGATAAATTCCATCGTAGAAACATCGCGCTTTGTACCATTCGTGAACGATCCAATAAAGGCAATCTCCTTCATTTTTTTATGCGTGATTGTATTTTCTAACAAGCCCTCTTTACAGCCAAAGTTGGCGCGAATAGCAGGTTGCTGTCCGTTCGCTACATTTCCTTTGATGGAGGCATTGAAATAAATTTTTCCTTGATTATCAAATTCTTTGAGTGCATCGCTGAGGGCTGGAGGTGCAACAGATAAGAACAAATTAAAATCGGGCTTATGCCCTTTTAATTGTAGGTCAACAAACACGTTGTTAGTTAGGTGTAGTTTTCCTTGAAAATCCAATAAGGTTTTCTCAAAGGCTAGGGATGTTTCTTTAAATTTAAGTACACTTCCATCATTGAGGTAAGAGAATTCAGTTTCAAATTCGAGGTGTTTGTTATTAAAGAAGGTTGTATCCTTATCTTGAATGATGCTCAACGTTAGATCAGAATCTAATTTAAAATCAATGCCTTTTTTATTGGAATGAAAACTAGATTTGGCTTTCTTAATGAGTAAATCAACGGCTAGGTTTGTAGATTCATTGAGTTTAGAGATATCCACATGATCCAATTCAATAGATTCCAAGGACAAATGTAAATCCTCGGAAACTTCATCAGAGGGAACCTTGGAGGCTAATGCGTTAGCAACATTGAAGGAACCATCGCGGTGCTGACGGATATCAATTACGCCATCACTGAGTTTAATTTTTTTAACCACCACATTTCCTGAAATCAATTCGCTCAAATCAAAGCCCAAGTAGGTATCTTTTAGGTGAACGAGGCACGCGGCGCTATCTGCTTTTGACTCATATATTTTAAGGTGTTCGAGATCAATTGAAATGTTGGGGAAATTCGCAAACGGAGCGATATGGCTTCCTCCTATTTCAACTTTTCCGTTTAAATCTGCATTGGCCTTTTCAAGGGCTAAGCCAACAAAATAATCTTGTTTTGCGTATAGAATTGCCACCAAGACCGCAAATGCTACGAGAGGTAAGGCAATTAAAGCGACAGCAATTCGCTTAATCCACTTTTTATACCGAGAAATAAATTGCTTTAGGCTATTCACTAAAATTCTTTGAGCGATTAAAACAGTGAGATAAAAGTAGTAACAAAGCCCAACGAAAAATTAAAAAAATGGTTAATTCTTGCTTAAACTAAAAAAATAATCTACTTTTGTATTCGCTTTACGGAGCACACGTTTTTCGAATATCGCTGTTGCGGTAGTCAGAAATGGCAAAAAAAACGGTTTGGTAGTTCAGTTGGTTAGAATACCTG
>JACCDP010965590.1_pt1 | contig 39061 bp, 63 predicted proteins | sample 7445841 | NCBI WGS metagenome assembly JACCDP01 (sample SAMN15323441, study PRJNA562643) | freshwater metagenome | isolation source: river surface water | place: USA:Blue River Watershed | collected 2017-08-17 | reverse complement strand
GCGAGCTTGTCGGAAAACCTTCCGATTGGAAAGGCATCAACACCAAGACCAGGAAGCTGCTGCATTTGTGTCAGAAGGCCGGCTACCGTTATGTCTCCATTGGAGTCTTCGATCCTAACAACAGCTGCTGTCTCTCCTGGTCCTTTCTTTCTTTTGACGGCCATATCTTCTGTTCCCCAAAAATGGATGATAGGGAAGGGTGGCCAGCTATTTGGGGCATCGTCAGCCAGTGCGGGCTGCATATGCCTTGTGGAAATCGGGACCAAGCGCAGGTGATGTCTGCTGGCACCAAACAACTCACCAAAGGCTCATATAAACTTCCAGCAAGGACTGAACCATGAAAGAGATCCCCATCAAGATCACCATCCGCTTCCCTGCCATGCCCAAGGAAAGCGTTTCGTCGGCCCCTCCCCCGCACCTGCACGGGGATTGCCACGGACTGCGCGGCGACTGCTCCGAACTGAGCGGTAACTGCTCCGGCCTGCGCGGAAATCTGGACGAATGCGAGATCTCCAACGAGGACCGCGCCAAGGGTATCGACATCGCCACGCTGGTGAGGGACTGAACCATGATCCTGATCTACGTCATGGGCGCGACGAACGTCGGCAAGTCCACCTTCCTGCAGCAGGCCAAGCGGCTGTACCAAGACAAGGCACACCTCGTCGAGGTCGGCAAGGCCCTGCGGGCGAAATACCTCAATCCGAAGAGCCCGCACTACGACCCCGACTACTTCAAAGGCAGCGCCGCGCCCGCGCACACGGCCGCGGAGGCCTGGCAGCTGATGTGTGACGGGGTCGGGGCCGCCATCGCGGGTGGGGCGCAGCTGTGCCTGGTCGATGGCCAGCCCAGGGACATGCAACAAGCCAGGGAATCCATCTCGGTGTTCTCGAAGAAGCACCTGCATCGCTTCTGGTTCCACCTCTGGCAGCCCTACGATGTGCGCCTGGGGCGGGCCAGGGACCGCGACAAGGACGATCCGGCCAAACTCAAGCTGTCGCTGCAGCGCATGAACAACGACCCTCCGCAGCTGTACGAGGTGGTGTCCTACCTACGCACGAGCATGGCGGCCGAACTGGTCCACGACACCAAGGAGCCGATGGCAACGCTGGCGTATGTCCAGCGCACGCTGCGGCACATGCGGGGCATCGACTGGACCAAGCAACCTGTCGATTTCCCTGAGGACGAGCTATGAGCGAGGACAAGATCCCATACCAAACAGACAAGGAACCGCGGACCTTCGTGTCGTGCGATCACCTGTACGCGGTCAAACGCGAACCCGGTGCGTGGGACATCCGCCACGCCAACGGGGCGTCGGTCGGAGAAGCGCTCGTGCAGGCGGACGGCTACCACGGGCTGTTCATGCGCTCCCGCGGAGGCTTCCTGTCAGCGGGCGATCTGCTCTCCCTCGCGCAACTGCTGCGGCTGATCGATGCACCGTGGGACCAGCAGGTGCAGGCCGATCTCGGCGCGAGGATCGTATGACCTCGCTGGCGCTGCTCATCTACGACCCTGAGCACCCACTCCTCTCTGGCTTTACGGCCGGCGGACTGCTCACCACAACAGCGGCCTTGTGCGAAGCGGAAACCAATGTAGCTGTGATATGCTGCGCCTGCACCTGCCTAGTGCTCATCTGGCGTCTATGCCTGGAGAAACCGTGATCATCACGCACCATTACTCAATGCTGCTGACGCCGCACGACGGGGTCATCGTCAACGCGCAACTCGAAATGTCGAAGGACAGCGAAGGGCGCTGGGTGCTGACCGAGAAGCGCACCGGCGACTTGTCGTATCTTCACGTCTCCCAGCATCGTCTCTGGCGGCTGAACCCCGGCCTGCGCGAGGCGCTCCTGGCCAAGATCCGTGCCTACACCCTGATTGAAGGAAACCTGTGATCATCTTCTGCGACCTCGATGGAGTGCTGGTCAATCTGCGGCAAGGCATGTCCGTGTCGCACGGCGAGCGCTACCCGTACCCCTGCGATCGGCGGGATTACCCGCTTGATCGTCCGTGGGAGGCCTGGCTGCACCGCACAAGGCTCTGGACGCAAGGAGAAGTGACCACGCCGCAGTTCTGGCGCAAACTGCCGGCGTATCCCTGGGCGACCGCGCTATGGAAAGCGATCAAGAAGGGCTCGAACGGGTGTGCCAAGATCTGCAGCAACCCTGGCAGACAGGAGTTCGCCTTCGCGGCTGCCTGCGGCAAGATCGACTGGTGCGCGGACCGGCTGCGCGTCCACACCAAGGATGTCTGCTTGCTCAAGGACAAGCACCTGCTCGCCGGCCCAGAGCGGGTGCTGATCGACGATCTCGACGAGAACATCGACGCCTGGAACAAGGCCGGCGGCATCGGTCTGCTGTTCCCGCAACCGTGGAACAGCGCCGCGGCGCACACGCACATCGACCCTATCGCCTGGCTGCACGAGCAACTGCCGTGACCCTCCATCCAACCTCCCGCGTCAAAGTGCTTCCGCACACCGACAAGAACAAGGACGGCACCCCGCGCTACGACTACGCGACCGTGCTCAATCCAAGCGTGCCGGCCGATATCACGCTGGTGGACGGACGCCACATCGATCACTACATCCAGATTAAGCGCGATGCCGGCGGCGTGATCGGCAACTACCACGAGACCAGCCTGGAGAAGATCCAGTGACCAAGGAAACCTGGAAGACGGTCAACCATCCAATTTGGAAGGAATTCTACGAGGTCTCCGACCGCGGACGGGTGCGCTCGCTGCCTCGCACGGTCTGGCAGCGCTCGCCGCAAGGCGCCTGGTGTCAGAAGACCCTGCGCCCGGTGCTCCTTAAACAGCGCCCGAACCGGCGCGGGCACCTGCGCGTGATGCTGTCGCTGCAGCTGCATGCCCTCCGCCCCTCCGATGTCGCTCTGGACAAAGGCCTGTCCTTGAGCCAGCCGAACCAGCGCCTGCGCTGGCACGCCTATGTCCACACGCTCGTGGCTGGTGCATTCCTCGGAGGGCGCCCATCCCATTCCTTGCTTGTCTGTCATCTTGACGACAACAAGCGCAATAACCATATGTCCAACCTCGTCTACGGCACCCGTGCTGATAATGCCCAACATGCGCTGCGCAACGGGTGCCACGGCACGGAGCGCGGACGCAGGAAGCGGAAGGCTTGACGCCTGTGTTTTGTTTCAAGGCTTCCCATTACACACGAGGAAAAGACGGAAGCCCGTCTGATATCACCCCCTCCATTGACGACCACAAATACAAGGCCCTCGGCAACAGCATGGCAGTCCCGGTGATGCAGTGGATCGGGGAGCGCATCCACCTGGCGCTGATGGGGGTCCTACAAGATCGACTTCTCGTAGAAGGAAAACGGTCCCTTGACGCCTCCAGATAATCCCATACAGCACGCCCAAGGAACCACATGAAGACCTACATCATCCGCATGACCGCCGCGCAGCACGCCCAGCTCAAGCTGCGGGCGAAGAAGTCCAAGCAGACCATCAAGGCCTATATCATCAAGAAGACGCTGTCCGGTCGTCCGACCAAGGCCTGATCATGTCCGGCGCGTCGCATCCGCTGGAGGAGAGCTACCTCGGCCAAAGCCCGGGGGCCCGCGTGTTGCCGAACGGTGCGTTCATGGGGCCAGTTGAATGCGCTGGAGAGGGCTGCCCCTGCACGGAAAAGAAGGATGAATTCTCGGATTTCGTCGACAAGTTGCGTGATTCTCTGCTCGACGATTCGTCCTTCCGGGATTCGTTCACTCGTTTCATGGAAGCCAAGGCGTCCCGTAAGCTGGCTGCCATCCCATTCCCCGACGACGCGGTTGAGCTTGCCCAGGAAAGCATCAACCTCTGTCACCTGGAAGGTGTTCTGCGATCGTCTTTCTTGCGGGTCATGCGAGCAAGCGTTCTGCAGGAAGTCGAGCGCCTGGAGCGCGACGAGCAGTGCAGACAAACCCTCACGAGAGGCAGGGTCTGGCTCCCCTTCCCAGAAGAGAGCGTATCAGACGAGCCCATGCCAACCTCCATCGATCCTGGTGTCATCGACGCCGGCGAGCAGGCGCCCAAAGGAACCTGACCCATGAACGACGAGCTCGAAGACAGCATCCGCAAAGCGATCCGTGGGCGAGGTTACGAGGTGACAGCGACCGTCGAAGATCTGATCGAAGAGCTGGTCGAGACCGTGCTGGAGGAAGACGAGCGCCTGATCGAAGAAGATGACGAAGACGACCTGGCCGATGAGGCGGACGAGATCTCGCGATGATCCACGCCATTCACCATGTCGGGCCGACCGGCATCCTGCAGACCTACTGCGGCAAGCGGGCCCAGGCGCAGGCCAAGGTGCTCCGCGGCGGACCAATCGCGATCGGCCCGGAACGGACGATGTGTCCGACCTGCGTCGAGCAGCGCAAGCTCGAGGTCCGCATCGTCACGACCGATGGGGAAGGCAGCCTGGATCAGCCCACCGCATGCGATGACCACGGGCGTCCGCTAGGCGCAGTCAACGACGACCACGGTCTCGGCGCCTACTCCAGCGACGACGGGATCGGCCCGACACGCGACAACAGCGGGCTCGGCCCCGTGAGGACCCCATGGTAGACCAACTCGCAGGTTTCCTCGGACGGGCCAAGGCCGGCTTCGTTGCAGCGAAGACGCTCGACGAAGGCGAGACCCGTATCCACGACTGTTTGCGCGAACTTGATCGTCTGGTCGTATCGTCGGCTGTACGCTCGCGCATCCAGGCCAAGCTGGCCCGTGCTTTCGTCGAAGCGTTCCAGTCGCGGTCAGCACTGCGTACCTAACCTCGCGCCTTCGCGATTGCGGATGATGCGTCCTGTATGAGGATGTCACCATCCATGAGCTATCTGGGCGAGAACTCCGAGGGCGCGATCGATCGCCTGGCGGCCAAGCTGCCCTACGACGCCGTCGCTCGGGCGGCTCACCAGATCATGACGCTGCCGCTGGCGGATCGCAAGCTACTGGTTGAGGAACTGCCGAGCTTCCTGGGACAGCTGCCTCCTGGCCTCCGTCAGCAGCTGCTCCTGCTCGCAGATCGCCTCTCCGAGCAGGACCTGCGGGCCGCGCCGGGGATCGGCAACATGGGTGCAGGAGCGGTCGCAAACGCGGCAACCACCACAGCGTCGACCATGACGACCATCGCCAATGTGGCGACCATCGTCGCGAGCGTGGCCAGCGTCGGGCTCGGGGTCTACGGCCTGATCGCCGGACTCAAGGCCAACCGCGAGGCGAAGAAGAAGGCCGCCGAGCAGCAGGACAAGGCCGAGGCCGAGGCCCGCGCCGCGAAAGCGGCGGCGCTCGAGGAGGCGCAGCGGCAGCAGCAGGCCCGCGACGCAGCACTTTCCCAGGCGGAGCAGGAAGCCGCACAAGCCGACAAGAAGCCGGGATCGGCTCTGCTCGTCGGCGGCGGGCTTGCTGCCGTCGCAGCCTTGATGGCAGCGTCATGAAGAACAAGACCCCTGTCATCGTCGCGGCACTGGCCGGCGCAGGCATCCTGTACCTGATGGCCAAGCAGCGCCAGGAGGCGCACGCCGGCTACGATGGGCTGGGCTGGGGCGGCTTCAGGATGCCCAGCTTCAACTCGGTCACGAACTTCGTCAAGAAGATCCCCACACAAGTCGGCGAGGTCTTCAACGGCATGGTCAAGACCGCCAGCGGCGCCGTGAAGGATCTGAAGAAGATCGCGCCGAACGTCGTCACCGGATCGATCGTCAACCTGTCGACCGGCGGCGTGATCACGATCGCGCTGAAGCTCTCAGGTCCTTGGGGTGCAAAAATCACCAAGACCATGCAGAAGCCGTTCAAGGACCTGGCGGCCCGGACGCTCAAGCACAAGACCGTCAAGCGCTGGCTCAAGGTCAAAGATGTGTCTGCTGAGGACGACGGGCTGGTGTGGTTCGAAGAGCCGCCTGGCAGTGGGCAGTACGCCTCAATGCCGCGGGCGGATTATGACCGGCTCATGAAAGAGCTGGAGACACCGCCACCGGCCCCCGTTGAGGATAAGATCGTCGTCACCCTGCCTACCGGCGAGGACAAGGTGATGACCAAAGGTCAGGCGTACGCCTACTTCAAGAGCCTGTTACTCGATCCAGGTGGTGGTGTGACGAGCATCGGTTCCTACCAAGTCAAGTCGGTGTTGTCTGGTCCTATTCCAAGCGGTGAAGACCTTGATGCCTTGATGAACCTGCATACTGGCTGGGGTGTCTACGTCCGTCCGAATGGTGCTAAAGACTGGATAGGCCCAGTGCGTATTTTTGAGGATCGAGAAATGGCCAATAAACAGGCCGATATAATCTTGAAACAAGAAGCAGACAAACTGGAAAAAAACAATATCAAGCAGCGGATGGTCGAGTGTCAGGCTCGTATCGCAAACGCTACCTGGACGCCGGGAACCCGATTCGAGTCCGCGGAAGGCGTGTTCGTTTCCGGCGGGAATGTGCCTGCCTTCGAGATCGGCTACGGTTGCAATGCGCAGGGCGGCAAGGCTGGAGCACTGCGGTTCGTCGGCTCACCGACCAAGGTCTATGTCGATCACCCGACCATGCTCGCTGCCTTGCAGAAGGCGGCGGAAGCGCAGAGCAAGCGGGCAGTGTCTGAGAAAGCGAAGCAGGACGCTGCCGCAGCGAAGGCCGCAGTAGCGGCCCAGAAGAAGGCCGCTGCCGAGCAGGCCCTCGCGGAAGCCCGCAAGCGGCAGGACGCGGCTGCCACCCAGGCGGCCCAGCAGCAGCTCGCCGCGGCGAAGGCGGCGGAAGCGCAGGCCAAGGCAGATGCCGAAGCCGCGAGCAAGGCGACGGCCACCCTGGAGTCAGGCCGCGCCCAGCTTGCGCAGCAGCTGCAGACCTCGTCCGCGCAACCTGAAGGTGCGCCGCCGCTGCCGGTCGAAGCATCCGTGCAGCCACCGGCCGCTCCGGCGGTGGAGGAGCTCCCTGCAGCGTCCGTCGCTTCGCCCGAACCGGCGCCGGTCTCGGAAGGCAAGGGCACGGGGCTGCTCGTGGGCGGAGGCATCGCAGCGCTCGCGGCGGCGCTCGCTCTCGGGAACGGCTGATCATGTACCCCGTCCGCTCACGCATCGTCAGCAACGCTCCGGTCTTCCTCGCAGGAGCAGATCCGCAGGCCGAGCTCGCGGCCAAGATGGACGCAATGAGGGACGAGATCAAGGATCGGATGATCAAGGCGGCGTACCGCATCGGTGCTGCGCAGATGGGCGTCCAGATCTATCTGATGCTGCTGGGACCGGGCGGGGCGATCCTGGGCAGCATCCTGAGCGCCGTGCAGTTCTTCGCTGGCCGCTATTATGCCCGCAAGACCAAGCAGGTGCTCGAACAGGCGGCGCAAGATATCCAGACCTACATGACGCAGATCGAAGCCGAGGTGAACAAGCGCGGCGAGGAGATCGCTGCGGAAGAGTTCCCTGCCGCGTCCAAGCTGGCCCTCTCGTCGGATCCGCTCAACGGTCTGGGCGCACTCGGTTTCGACATCGGTCGCAGTATCTCAAGGCTCACCAGTCCCATCGGCAAGGCGTTCTCAAACATCGTTGAGAACCCCACCAAGAAGGTGCTGAAAGTGGTCGCTCCGGTCGTCGTTCAGCCGGTGCGCTGGAGCGCGAAGACCTTACTGCGCGGCGCCGCCGTCACGACCGGGACGGTCGGTCTGAAGAGCGTGTCGAACGAGTTCAAGGAAGCGGAACACGCGACTGACAACAAGGCGCAGGGCGCGACGAAAGCGCTTTCCTCGCCGGACAACATGCTCAAGGAGACGATCACGACCACCACGCAGGTCGCCACCGGACAGCCGCTGCTCAACACCGCTGGCGCCGCGCTGCAGACGACCGGGCGCGTGACGGGGGTCGAAGAGGTGTCGAAGGCTGGTGATCAGTCGAAGGAGTGGGGCAAGGGCTCCGATGCCTTGGCCAACCGCGCTGGACAGACAACGAACCTCGAGAAGACGATCGACGCTGGGCACCAGAACATCAAGAGCGGCGCCGGCATGGTGACCGGAGCCGAGCAGTACGAAGAGGCCAAGAAGGTCGCGGAGAAGCTGCGCAACGAAGGCATAGCTGGTCTGCGCAAGATCCGCGACCAAGCGCTGGCCGACCTCAACAAGCCGGCGACCCGTGCCGCGATCCGCAAGGCGCTGGCCAAGCAGATCCGCGAGGACCCCGACGCCTTGGCGGAGGCTCGCGCTCTGCAGGCGCAGGAAGATGCGCTGCACGCGCAGCAGCAAGCAGAGATCAATCGCGCCACGCAAGCGATGAACAACAGCCCCGAAGGCGGCGTCGACGGCGAGCCCAAGGGCAAAGGCGCAGGTATCCTCATCGGCGGCGGCATTGCAGCCTTGGCCGCAGCCGTAGCATTCGGCAACCAGTAAGGATCACCACATGGCCTCCGAAGTCACACTCAAGATTTCCAAGGAAGACGCGGTCATGGAAAGCGCCGGCAAGGCGCTGGGTGTGATCGGCTCCGCCATCGGTATCACCGGCGCGATCATCGCCATGAACGCCAACCCCGGCTTCAAGCAGCTGACCGGCGGCATCCAGCTGCCCAAGGAAGCGCAGCAGTACCGCACCGGCCTGCTGGTCGTCGGAGGACTGGCAGCCGCGGGCGTGCTCTTCCTCCTCGTCAAGAAGCAGGTGGCCAAGCAGATGTCCACCCGCTACGCCTGAACCACCACCAGCCAGGAGAACCCATGGCCACCAAGAAGAAGACCGTCAAGAAGACCACCAAGCGTGCCGCGCCCAAGCGCAAGGCCGCCAAGCGCACCAGCAAGCGCTGAAGGACTACCATCATGGCTCGCAAGGTCATCACCCATCGCGACGGCTCGCGCACGGTCTACTTCCCCGGCGGTCGCGTGGCGCACTTCCATAAGCCCGGCACCAAGGCGTTCCGCGCCGGCCAGGCGGCCAAGCGTGCCGCCGGGCGCAAGCTCGCCAAGGCCTATGGTTTCACCAAGAAGCGCACCACCAAGCGCGGCAAGCGCTGATCCCACCTCCAACACAGGAACACAACCGTGAAGCAGACCCATATGCTCATGCTCGCCGGAGCAGCCGCCATTGGTGGCGTGCTCTGGTGGAAGTCCACCAAGTCGAAGGAAGAGGCGGAAGCCCAGGCGCAGGCCGAAGCGACCGCGAAGGCCGCTGCCGCCGCGAAGAAGGCTGCCGCCTCCGTGTCGAGCCTGTTCAACGGCCTCGGTCAGCAGGAAAGCGCCGAGGATGCGCTGAAGCGTGCGCAAGCGGCCGCTGCCGTGACCTCGTCCGTCACGGGCGCAGTCAACGCCACGATCGGCTCGCTCGCCGCGATCGGTGGCCTGGTCATGACCGGGCTCACCATCAGCGAGAAGCGGGCCGCCCTGAAGAAGGCTGCCTGATCATGGCCAAGATCTCCCGTGCTCAGATGCAGGCCCTCTGCGGCGTCGTGCGCTCGCACGGGGGTCGATGCTATGTCAACCCGAGAACCAGACGCATCGTCATCCGGCGAGGCAACCCCGACACCGCACCCGCGGTCGTGGTCGAGGCCTCCAAGCCGGTCGTGGTCCCCGTGCCCACGGCGGCGGGCCCGGTCGCGGCGCCGAAGACGAACCCGCAGACGCTGGCCGGCGCCTGGGATCGGCTGCGCAAGGCCAGGACGCTGCGCGAGAAGCACCACATCGCAGCGTGGATCGGCGGACACTACCCCAGCGAGCAATACAAGCTCGACGCCTACTTCAAGGCACGCCGCAGCAACCCGCACATGCTCAAAGGTATCAAAGGCAGCAAGGCTCTGGCCCTGCGCATCCTCGACTGGCACGGCGGTCAATCCTCGGCCTGCTACCTCGTCGGCTCACGCTGGCACAGCGGGCTCCCTTGTCAGGCGATCGATGTGCGCGACTGTGTGTGGGAGCTAGAGAAGAACCTGCATCGGGTCGTGGAGATGCGCGCATCCGGCAAGGGCTACACGCTGCGCGACCAGAAGCAGCTGCAGAGCCTGATCGCGGACGTGAAGCGCAAGATCAAGGACTGATCATGTCCAAGAACAACTGGTGGGAAGGCCTCAACAAGTCCCCCAAGATGCCTCCATTCTGGGCTGATGCCTACCCGACGACCAATGGTCTGTTGCCGTACCGCTTCTCGTTCAAGGCGGGCAGCAAGAGGCACACTTGGATCCGCTACGGCAAGGATCTCGAGTCGACCTTCGACCTGGCCAAAAAGGCGGCGAAGCGCGAGTACAGCGATGCGAGTGCATTCCTGATTGAGTCCCCACAGCGCGAGAACCCGACCTGGGGCCAGCTGCACGGTGCCGATCACCAGGCCTTCCTGGCACACCTCAACAAGAGCGCCGGACATCAGCTGATCCGCGAGGCGATCCTGCCGAAGTTGGCGCTGCGCCGCCCGCGCAAGCGCAAGGCGAAGAAGGGCAAGACCAACCCGCCCCGTGATCCCATGTACCAGGGGGCGTTCAAGCTCGGACATGAGCCGAAGCGCACCGGCAGCTACGTCGATGGGGACACCGCTGTGGTCGAGTCCCCGTACAAGCGAGGGAAGCACCTGGAGAAGGACTACGAGATCTGGGTCTTCGGTATGATCGATCCGGCCATGGGCGACACCTGGAACTACGTCGCAGGGCCGATGGAGAAGAGCGCTGCGATCGAAGAAGCCAAGCGCCTCGCAAAGTAACCCTATCCACCTCGTCTTGTCGCTGGCGGCACCCACACGCCTCGCGTAGCATACGCCCATGCACCTCGCCTCCGGCGACATCCAAGTCGAGCGCTCGGTCCTGCCGCCAGGCGAAGCCGCGGTGGACGCCACGGTGCGCCGCATGGTCGACATGGCCCACGGCAAGTGGGGCGCCAAGAGCGCGAAGATCCGGGCCCTGTGTATCAACATCGTGCGCCGCGCCCGCGTCCCCGACAAGGACTACTACGGGGAAATCCTGGCGATCCACGAGTGGATCAAGAACAACATCCGCTACTTCCGCGACCCGGTCGGACAGGAAACGCTGTCTTACCCGGAGGAGACGGCGTTCAATTCACAAGGTGGTGACTGTGATGACCTTACGATCCTTGAGATCGCCATGCTCGGCGCCATCGGCATCAAGGCCTACCCGGTCGTGATCGGCGTGCATCCCAGCACGTTCTCGCATGTCTACCTGCATGCGGTCGTGCCTCCGGGCAACCACCGGAATGCCGGTGCGACCGTGCCGCTCGATCCGATCATGAAGCAATGGCCGGCGGGCAAGGAGGCGCAGCCTCCCCGCGTGAAGAAGAAAAAGACCTACCAGAACCTCACGAGCGCATCGAAGGAAGATCCCATGAACGGTCTCGGTTCCTATGCCACCGGCCCGTCCTACCTCGATCAGGACGACGCTCAGGTGCGTGCCCTGCTCGTGCCGGACAACATCGACATCAACAAGGACAAGACCGTCGCCAATTCGGTGCGGGCCTCGGTCGGCAAAGAAGGCGTCGACGCCTTGTTCTCCACCGGCGCGAACTTCACCGAAGTCAGCGCTGGGCGCGGCGGCACGATCCGGCGCACGCCAGACGGCCAGATCATCCCGGGGCGCTTCCTGCGACCCGAGCCGACCACCGGCGAGATGATGGCCATGCGCGACGCGACGAAGGCCGAGCTCGGACCTCGTGGCCCGATCCAGGCGCGTCGTGCTGGCATGGAGACCCGCGGCATCCCCGGCAGTAAGGTCTACGAAGTGCCCACGCTGACCCGCAAGCTCAACGAGCGGCAGGGGCGCGGCGCCTCCTCGGTCGTGGTCAACGGTCAGAGGATCGTGCGCGGCGAGGCGCTCATGCCCGACAAGCCGCTGATCGTGCGCGAGGCCGACAAGGTCGTCGACACCGGCGTGCGTGCCGCGGCGATCAACGGCCTGCAGGGCTTCGATCGCGACAGCATGCCTCGTCCACGCCCCACGCCTGCGCCCGTGTTGGCTGGCGAGGGCGTGGGTGGCTTCGTCGACACCATCAAGTCCCCCTTCGTCTGGGTGCCTGCCGTCGCCCTGGTCGGCATCGTCCTCTGGAAGGTGCTGCGCCGGAAGAAGCCCGCAACCGCATCTCCCGCCCCCACCGTCTGATCCCCATCGAGGTCCACCATGCCCGCCGTCCCTCTCGCCACCACCCCCGTCAAGAAGCTGCCCACGCCGGTCGCCAAGAAGGCGATCGTCTCGCAGCCCGTGAACCTGAAGCCCATGGGCAACACCGTGGCGATCACCACGAAGGCCCAGAACCCCTTCACCCAGAAGAAGGGCCTGGTCGTGCGCACGCAGCAGAGCGGCGGCATGGCCTCGGCCCCCGCCTTCTGGCAGTCGAAGGGCCTGCTCAGCGACAGCGGCTACCTCAACAAGCCGCTGTGGGCCACCGCGAGCTACCTCGACGGCATGGACGGTCTCGGTGTCATGTCGGCTCCCGACTTCAACGAGCGCATGGGCGCCAACGAGGCGAACGAGATCAGCAAGATCAAGAGCAACTCCAGCTCGCGCTACGCCTGGCAAAAGTACTGGGCCGACATGAGCCCGGAGCAGCAGAACACCTTCCAGAAAGCCAAGCCGGCCCTTGTCGCCGCGATCACCGGTAATGTCGGTGGTTCGGGCGTCACCACAGCGACCGTTGCTCAGCAGCTGCGCAGCGAGGACACCAAGAACCTGATTCAGGCGGGACAGGCGCTGCGTGATAGTCGCAAGGGCGGCAGCAGTGACGACGCCTCGGGCGGCGGCTTCTCGTTCCCGGCGATCTTCTCCCCGTCCTCGGGCAGCAGCCGCCCGGCATGGCTGGTCCCGGCCATCATCGGCGGCGTGGCTGTCGTCGGCGTGGCGGCGTTCTTCCTGCTGCGCAAGAAGGCCTGATTCACATGGGCTGTGCCTGCGCACCCACGCATCTGGGCGACAACCTCTGGTTCGTCGCCGGGGAAGAGGATCTGGGCTTCTACAACCAGCCCACGACCCTCTCTGCTGCGGCACCATCGCCTCTGATGGCGCCCGGCACGGGTGTGCTCAAGCCTGCCTCTCCTGCGCCTCAGCCCGGCTTTTGGTCGAGCCCCAACGCAGGAGTTGCGATCTCTGCTGGTGCTGGGTTGACCAGCACGCTGATAGGTGCTGCCGGCTCCATCTTCACGGACGCCAGCAACCGCAAGATCGCCAACATGCAGGCGAACACCATGGAGATGCAGAGCTCGACCGCTCGCGAGATCGCCATGCTGCAGACGCAGGCCGCCGCCGGCAACATCGAGGCGCAGCAGCGGATCGCCGCGCTCCAGGCGCAGTCCTCGACCAAGAAGCTGATCATCCTGCTCGCAGGCGGCGCTGCCATCGCAGCCATCGCCGCAGCCGTCTTCATCATCCGAAAGAACAAGGCAACCTGACCATGGCCGACCGCGACATGTCGTACGCCCTCGATGGCGCATTCAGCACCCGCAACCAGGGCGAGCTCATCCGCGCCCAGCCCGTGCCCACCACCCAGGTGCGCACGCCCGGCCTGATCCCGATGACGGCCGCCGATGTGCGTGCCCAGAGCATCCCGTTCGCCGGCATGGAGCTGGCCGGGGACCGTCCCCGCGGCATCTTCGCCGGTCTCGGGGAGATGCTCGCCGGGGACATCACCCTGCCGGTCATCGGCACGGTCGACAAGAAGGTCGCCGTCATCGGCGGCCTGGCCGCGACTGCCGCTCTGTACTGGTTCGTCCTGCGCAAGAAGCGGTAACCGCCGTGGCTCGCTCGATCCTCGGCATCGGGCGCCTCCTCGAACTCGAGGTGCTCCAGAACGGGCGCGTCCGCAAGATGCGCCTGAAAGGTCGTTGGCTCGCCTGGGAGCCGGGCAAGCGCTGCTTCCATGTCTGCCGCCCCAAGGGCCGGGCATCGGGGTCGCTGGACAGCTCCGTGAGCAAGGCCCATCGGCGCTTCCACCAAGCCGCCGCCCGCGGCGCGATGTGCGCCGACGTGCCGGAGATGAGCGGCGAGCTGCGGGATCTCGGGCTGGTCAAGGCCCTGGTCTACGATGTGCCGGCGAGCGTGCGCTCTCCCGGGAAGAACCCGTACCAGTGGCACCACGCCTTCGGAGACACCGGACACAAGGGCGGCGACTCCTACCCGGAGAAGGTCATGCCGGCCCTGAAGCGCGACAAGCGCGGGAACCTGTTCATCGTCCGCAGGCCCGGGAACATCTTCCGGGTCGACACCTGGCTGCGAGGCTAAACCATGAGCTCCGTCCTTCTTCTCACCGTTCCGTGTGTCTACCCCGACTTCGGTGCAGCGACCATCGTCTGCGAGTGGCAGAAAGGCGAGGGTTATGTCGTCGGCCTGCAGTACGAGGTCAACAAAACACACAGCGCCTGGGAGACGAAGAAGGTCTTCAACCGCCTCTCCTTTGCGCTCAGGCACGCAGCGAAGCTGGCGGCGCGCTGCGAGCGGGGGTAGGCCGTGCGCAACCCTTTCGGGCCCTATGATCGAGGCTCGTCGATGTCAGACGCGAAATGGCAAAGCATCGCACGCAAGGGGGCCGATTTGCTGCGCAAGAATGGCATCTTCCTCGACAACGTTGAGCGCAAGATCGCCTTGGTTGAGGCCGATGGCGCCAAGGTCATCGGGGCGGCGGCGTTCTACACCTCGTCGTTTCGCAACGGTACCGTCACCTACTCATTCGACCTGGCCGTTGACGAGCGATACCGAGGTAAGGGTGTAGGACGAGCGCTGCTCGACGGTGTGCTGCGCATCATCGACCAGGCGTCACGCTTCACGACCGAGCCACATGTCCGTGTCGATGTCAACGTGGTCAACGCCCCCCTACTGGAGGCCCTGCGCCGCCGCGGGTTCGTCATCAAGCACCTGCCCGGTATCAACGAGTGGCATGCGCTGAAGGATATCAGATGAAACAGAACAACCCGCCCTGGTCCGACAAGATCCTCACCCGACACTGGGCGGCGCTGGAAGCGCGGGTCGGGGCGAAGTGGATGCCTGTTGGTCGCACGGAACACAAAGACCTCGCCGTCGTTCGCAGGACCATTGAGCGGGTCCAGGCAGGGCAGTTCGCGGCGTCGGCCGAAGAGCTGGTCCGCGCACAGGCGCTGGAAAAGCGCCTGTCCCGCAAGAAGACGGGTCTCGGCTTCCAAGAGTATGGATGCGGCCACTACGGCTGCGTCATGCCCACCAAGACCGCCGGCGTCGTCATCAAGGTGACGACCGATGCCGCCGAGGCGGCCTTCGTCGCCGCCTACCTCTCACTCAAGCCGAGCGCCCGCCCGGCAGGCATCGTCCCTTACCATCGCATCATCGCCATCCGCAGCGAGTCACACCTCAAGCGCCCGGTGTTCGTACTGTGGCGCGATGAGGCGCAGTTCGTCGGCAAGATCGACGAGTGGATCACCAGCGGCGCACGGGACTTTGAGAAGGCCTACTACCGGAGGTCCTTCCACAAGATCAAAGTCCTCGTCGGTAACTGCCTGGATGCGGGGCGCCTCGTCCGACAGCTCACGCTCAAGAAGCCCGAACTGGTCCGTCTTGGGCAGGAGTTCTTAGAAGAGCGGCGGGGCGAGGAACTGCTTGACCCCGAGATGGTGTACCGAGGTCCCCTGCCTACCCGGTCAGCGCTCAAAGGCCCTCGCGGTGTCGCCACCGCCATGTGGGCGTTCCAACTGTCGGCAGGTGAAATGCAGAGCGAACCCATGGGCGCGTACATCGGCCAGGCCCTCCAAGAGTCCTTCGACGCAGGCCTGCTGCTGGCGGATGTCCACCTCAACAACATCGGCATGCCCACAGGGCCGCTGGCGGACGAGATCGGCATGACGCCGATCGTCACCGACCCTGGGCACGCCATCGCACTGGACGACCGCTACAATGGTGTGCGGATTGAGGAATTATGAGCCGCTGCAACCCCTTCGACGCCTACCACGGCACCGCGGCTAGATTCGCCAAGTTCAGCCCGCGAAAGATCAGCGGGCGAGGCAGCAAGTCGCAGCACGGCTGGGGCATCTACCTCACCGACTCCGATGTCGTGGCTGCCTCCTATGCGACATCACGCGGAGGCGGACGCACGGTCCTGGTACGCGTTGATGCCGAGGACGAAGACTTCCTCGTGTGGGAGGCGCCCTACACGGAGCAACCGCACAAGATCCAACGAGCGCTCCAGCGCCTGACGCAGAAGCGGGACGCTCCGGGCCGGCTGCTCAAGAGCATGTTCCAAGACATGGAGGACGGCAGAACCCAGTCCGAAGGCTGGCTGGGCCGGCAGTTCTACTCCGTGCTGCAGGACGCCTACACGGGTGGTTCCCGCCGCGATGACACGGACGCCAACAAGAAGGTCAGCCTCTGGCTCGTCAAGGGCGGCATCGTCGGTGCGAAGTTTGAGGATCACACGGACGGGATGGACGGCACGGCGACCAACTATGTCGTGTTCGATCCGAAGAAGCTGCGCATTGAAAGGGAATTATGAAACGACACAACCCTTATGTCGGCAAGATTCCTACCAACGACGATCTGGACTGGCGAGGTTCACCAAAGCAAATTGCCTGGGCCAAAAGCATCCGCACGCGCAGGTTGTCAGAAATCATATCTGCCTATGACGAAGTGAAAAAAAGAGCTGACGAAGCACGAGGACGAGCGTCTGTCTGGGCTTCCTCTTATCGTAGTCGCCAAGTTGCTGAGATGGCCGCTGGTCGCGCTGATCTGGCCGTATTGTTTTTAGAATTGCTACCGTTCGTCGCTGACGCCAAATGGTGGATTGATAATCGTGATGCTCACATTTCTTCTATTTTGGAACGAGGGCAATTACAGCAGCATCCGCACATGGATAAACGCATGCGCAACCCCGCGCCGAAAACTCCGCCCAAGCGCATCCGCTTTTCGCGAGGCGCGAAGCAGCTGCGCATCATGGCGCCGATGGCCAGGGTCTACGCGGTGGACATGGATGTCGTTCGCTCGCAGTGGCCTGATATCATCGGCGGAAGCCATCACAGGGTCGATGCGTTCGTGCCCAAGGACGAGATCTGGATCGAGGCCAAGCTCGGCGCGAAGCGCGGGCGGTTCATCCTCGCGCACGAGATGATCGAGAAGCTGCTCATGGACGGACTCGGGTGGAAGTATGAGAAGGCCCATGCGGCTGCCAACGACCTGGAGTTTGACCTGCGCACGCTCGCTGCCGACCGTCAGCAGAACGAGACCGTGCGCGAGGTCGCGCCGATCATGCTGCGACACCTGCTCAAGCACTTCCGCGGCGACGAGCACATGGACAAGATTAGGTACTGCGCCGAAGGAATAGCTTCTTCCTATATAAAATACTAATGTTTGTGTGCTACCTATCTAACCTCCAAACAAGATTGTTGACGAACCCTAACTGGAGTCTGTAGAGTACCGCCCATGCCGTCACGGCTCGTGCTCAAGCACGGCCCCTGATGTCAGCCTACGAGAGCAACGCCTACTGGAAGGCGATTCGCATGCCTCTGATGCTGATGTCCAACCCCGGTCTCCCCCTCGCCGTCCTGGGCAACCCCCAGCGCCGCGGTCGCAAGGGTCGGAAGAACCCGCTGTACCGCTACTCCGTCCGCAAGGGCGCCCGCACCTCCGCGAGCCGCGTCGATGCGCCGAGCCTCTCCCGGGCCCGCGCCGCGCTCGCCAAGCAGTTCCCCGGCTGGTCCATCGAGAGCCTCGGCGGCGCCGGCTACCTGAAGAAGACCCCCAAGCGCCGCGCCCGTCGTGCGGTGCGCAAGACCAAGCCCGCCACCCACCGCCGCCTGGCCCGCAAGGCCAAGGCCGCCCGCCGCGGCATCGCCCGCAGGAGCCGCACCATGGCCCGTTCCAAGACCTACCGCCTCAACCGCATCCGCCGCCGCTTCGCCCGCAAGGTCGTCGGCCGCACCTTCGGCAAGAAGGGCTCGCGCAACTGGATCAAGGTGCGCAGCGCCCGCGTCCACGGCAAGAAGATGAAGCGCACGATCAAGCACAAGGCCGTGAAGTGGTCGGGCCGTCGCGGCTTCGTCAGCTACATCGGCAAGGGCCGCCGCAATGGCGGCAAGGTCCGCAAGCTCCGCTTCACCAACCCGCTCGGCGGCGTGATGGCCGGCGTCAAGGACTACGGCCGGACCTTCGTGTCCGCCCCGACCCGCCTGATCGGCAAGGTCAAGGCGCCCAGCATCAAGTCGATCGGCTTCCTGGCCGGCGGCACCGTGGCGACCTACCTCGCCGGCGGTGTGGTGTCGACCTTCATCTCGCCCCTGCTGAACAAGATCCCCGGCGTGGGCGGCGTGCTCGCCAAGCCGATGGTCCAGCGTGTGGTCGGCGCGGCCTTCCCCTTCACCGCGGGCTTCGTCCTGTCGAAGGTGGTGCCTGCCAAGTACGCCGACGTGCGCGAAGCCCTCGTCCTGGGCGGCTTCCTGGCCTCCGTGGTCGAGGTCCTCGTCCCGGGCGGCGTGCGCAACATCATGCTGAAGATCCCCGGCGTGAACAAGCTCGCTGGCATGAACGGCTTCAACGGCCTGCAGGGCCCGGTGGATGGCCTGGCCGGCTACTTCGGTGTCGATCACGGCCTGGCGGCCTACGTCGAGGCCCCCGGCTACCAGGGCACCGGCGAGTACGTCGAGGCCCCCAGCTACCAGGGCACCGGCGAGGACATGCTGGCCGCCTATGTGGAGGACAAGTCGCAGCGCCTCCAGGGCGACGACGCCGTGCTCGCTGGTTACGAGCAGGTCAAGAGCTACTCGGGCTCTGGTATCCAGGGCTACCTGGACGCGCCCGCCCCCGCCGCCCAGTCCTTCCTGGTCGCGAACTGATCGTCTCGACGCGTCGAGACTCTCTGACCCCAGCTGTCGTCGTGGCAGCTGGGGCTCAGCGTCGAGAGGCCAAGGCATTCCGCCGAGGAGCATCCTCTCACCCCAACCTGCGATCCCTTCCTGGCCTGGTCAAATAGGCCGGGGTTCCCTCGGGGACGCAGATCAACCAAGACCCCCCTTCGGGGAGAAAGTCTACCATGCCCGTCTTCCGTACCGTGACCGACGCCCAGAGCGGCGAAATCAAGCTCGAGGCCGTCCACCAGCCCCTGTACGACAACGCCGCCATCACCGGCGCCGGTGTCTACTCCTTCTTCCAGAACCCGGCCGGCCGCTCGCAGCTGCTGACCAACGTGACCACCGCCGGCCAGCTGTCGTGGCCGAAGCGCTTCAGCATCAAGGCGCTGCGCTGCGTCCCGTCCTTCAACGCCACCGCGACCAACCTGCTGTCGTACTTCGACAACAGCATCTTCCGCATGGTGGTCGGTGAGAAGAACTACCTCACCGTCCCCGCGCTGATGATCACCCCGGGCGTCGGTCTCGAGATCCAGCTGCTGACCGGCGCGGCCGCCCCGCTCACCCCGGCCAACGGCCAGAACTACGCCCGCCACGGCCGTCCTGAGCACCGGAACATCTACTCGCTGATCCACAGCGTGTACATCCCGCCGGTCCAGAACTTCGTGGTGAGCCTCGAGGTCCTCTCGACCGTGTCGATCACCGGCACGATCAGCATGTGGACCTTCCTCGAAGGCGAACTGCTGCGCGAGATCCAGTGACCAGCTGCTCGCCCTGGTGGCGAGCCTCCTGGATGCAACAAACCCCGGCCACTGGTCGGGGTTTGTTGTTTTCAGGGTCTCCCAAGAGCGTCCCACGAGCGCAGCCGATACAAGGCCGCGGCGCGCAGGCCATGTTCTCCAGCCAAACGGCCCACAGGAGCCCCTCCTGCCATCTGGGCCAATAGCTTCCGTCCTTGTTCCCCCTGCAGCCCCAAAGGAGGGCGGCGCACCCGCGGCCCAGGGGCCGCTGGCTCGCCCAGCAAGGCCTCCTCGTTCCCGATGTATTCATGTGACCAGCACACCCGGTCGGCATCGAGTTTCCACCAGGCGGGCTTGTCGGACGGCCGGTTTCTCCAAGCGACCCGCCGAACTCGTGAGGTGCTGGTGGCCCGCCATCGAGGAGAGGCGTCCCGGTGGGCGCCGACCCACGGATGGGCTGTGCGGCAGAAGAACCGCTTGCCTTCGGCCCGCAACAGGTCCCCGACCGCCTCGACCATGCGCCCTCCAAGGCCGAGGCCCTGGAACTCCGGCAGCACGACCGTCCGGTGCCCTCTCCAAGCGTGTTTGATCTTCCCCGGCATAGGCATGGCGGCACAGAGACCGACAGGGCGATCCTCAAGCCACAAGGTGTACACCTTGGACGAGTTGTTGACGGTCCCGTTCATATAGTGATGCGGCGCAAAACGGGGCCATAGCTCCCGCCCACCGGCACGCAGATCCGCGACGAGCGGAGGTCGCCTTTCCAACCCCCGGTCAAGGAACCGGCCAGTATCCGTGTCGAACACCCAGTCTGGCTCCAACCAAGGGACGATGTCCCGGTGACAGGTGGCGAAGACCAAGCGCTGCAGCCCTCTCGTGCGCACCAACCTCGCCACGGCCACACTGGCGGCCTTCGCTACGTCCCGATCGACCGTCGAGGTGAACTCATCCACACACGCCCCGTCGTTCAGAGACCGCGCGAGATTCGCCCGGAACTGTTGCCCAGTAGAAAGCACCTGGTAAGGCTTGCACCAATCTGGGATGGAAGACAGCCCGGCTGCGGACAGACGCAGCATGGCCTCCTGCGCGGAAGCAAAATGCGAAGCAATGCTGCGCTCAGGGTCCCAGACAGGACGTGCGATCTCCCCCAACGACCGAAGGAGCGTGGATTTCCCCGTCCCGCTGCCTCCGACGACCACCCCCAGGCCCCAGGTTGTTGGGAGAGGCGGGCTAGGCCAGGGGGTGAAGGTGCTGGTGCCGTCGAAGGGACAGTCGAAAGCCTTGGCAACTTCCACGGTGATGGGATCGAGAAGGACGCGGGAGATAAGTTGTGTCATGGTATTCTTTGGCAGAATGTGTGAAAAGAGCGATTGTACTTCGAGCGCCAGATTTGCATACGTTGCGCCTGTTCATACTTACGTCGCAGAGTTACTACAGGATTGCGATACAGACGCTCAGCGATCCGTTGTGCGAGGACGCCGTGTATAGCTGTAACAAAAGTAGAAGTGTCACCTTTCCTGTAAGTATTGACGAAATCGTGCAGCGCAACATGTGTACGAGAGCGCAGAAACGAGCAGAATTGATCATGGAGAACAAGAGACGCTCCCGTGAGACATAACATAGGCCCGTTTTTGTACATGTACACGCCGCCGTCGCCATCAACGCACCCTCTCCAAAAATCCCACGAAGAAACTAGATCTTGGTGAGCTTGTGCAGAAAAAGATTTGCGGGGCGTTATCCCCAGGCGCAATAAATCTGATGCCATCTGATCGGAGGTGAATCGCAACTCTACGACATCGTCGTATGTCGTCGGGTTGTTGGTAGCACCAACAAAAGAGCGAAACAATTCTATCAAATCCTTATCCTTTTCGTGTAATGCCAACTTTATGCGGTTATGCGCCGGCCCTACGATGCTTCCGTCCGTAATAAGGACTCCTGCCCAATATCGACTCTCGGGAGACAAGATAGAGAAGGCACCGTGTCGAACCGTACCCCTAGGGCGAGGAGCACGCCGAAAAGCATGTCCAGAAACACGAACCCAATGTGCTATAGCAGAGTTAGTAACCCCTGCTTCTGCTGCTATGTGTGAAACAGGGAGGCCGGTCTTATATTGTTCCAAGGCGCGTTCCTTCACCACAAAGGGAACCGCTCCCCTACCCATAGCGCTTCTTCAAAATACGGTATGTCCTGTTGTTATTGGCAAGTAAAAGGGCTGCCTCTTTCTTTCTGGAAAGGCCGTACTCGTCTGTCCGGTACAGATGAGCAGCTATCTGCTTGGCCCCCTCGCCGTGTAATCTGGTGTACCATACCTTGGCCGGATAAACGCTCGGCTCGTACATAGGAAACACCGATCTGCAAAAATCGGCAAACCCATCAGCGACGGCTTTCGTTCCGCAGACCGACAAGACAGGAGACGCAAGGTCCGCGTTCACTTCTCCGTCTCCATCAACAACACCTCTCCAGAAATGTCTGCACGACAACAAGGATGCGTGTGGCGTGGCAATCAACGATTTACGAGGCACTACACCCCACCAGGCCAAGGAAGACGCCAGCTTTTCGCTGCGGATCTGCAGCTGGACGGAGAACCCTGTCTTGGTACGTTTTCGCCCGATCTTGTGTCCGGCTTGCAAAAAAGCCCGGAATTGTTCCGCCAGTTCTCGGTCGCGCTCATGCACGCACAGCCCGGTGCGCCTCGTCCCGTCCGTGTCCGAAACCCAACCGTCTGTGAGCAGAACTCCTAACCAATACCTAGCTTCCGCGTCAGGGGCCAGGAAGAGATCGTCCCGAAACGGATGCTTTGTATGGCACGCGGAAGCGTCCCGCAACAAGACGCCGCGCCTGCGCAACAGTCCGCGAATCGCCGGCCCAGAGCAGCCGAGTCGTTTGGCGATGCTTTCGGACGATTCTCCCTGCTGATAGCAGACCAGGGCTTGGTTGCGTTGTTCCTCGGTCAGACGCGGCATGCTCTGTTCTGTACAGGGGGAACAGCCCCCAGTCAAGAGCCTCTACCGCACGACCTCCGCATCGACCGTCCGACCGGCACCCAGTTTCTCTCGGATCTTGTCCTTGGCAGACTCGCTGATCCCGGCCAGGATCAGATCCAGCAGTTCGGGGTGCGAGGCTTCCACCTTGCGGAACAGCTGGGTCATGACCTGCTTCCCTCCCTCCGGCACCTCCTTGATGCGCTTACCGGCGCCGATCAACTTGGGGATCTCGGTCATGGGCAGGTTCAGGCCCTTGCCGTCCAGGGCACCGTTTATGATGCCTGCGAGGGTGGTGGCTACGGTATCGATGTCGCTCATGGCTTGATGCCTTTGGTTAGGTGAACGAGGTACTGCAGGATATCTTCACGAGCAAAGCACCCATCCCCGTAGATGGGTAGAGGACAAGGGGAGGGGCCTATCTCGTAGTAGGGGGTGGCGGTGTCGAATCCGTTCGGTGTTCCACCGGCCTCTCTGGCCAAGAACTCGGCGGATAGGTATGGATGCGGGCCAAACTTGTACCTTGCGCCAAGAAATGCCTCCTGTCCGTCCCACACCCCTAGATAGAAATTGCGGGCCTTGATTTCATACACATAGCCGGCTTTCAACTGATCCTTCTGCAGCGGCTCTTCCGGTTGCGTTTCTTGCGATCCGAGGCCAGTCAAACGCAGCAAAGCTATCGATTTGAATTGGTAAGGCCTCGGCTTGGTTTGGATCAGCACGCGCCCCCGGACCTTAGCGTATCTCATGAGGTCCTCGGAAGCGTGTTGTTGTGGTCGAGCAGGGCCTCCTCGTCGTCAGGGAGAATCTTGAGGTCTGGCCGCATGTGGACCTGGCCGTAGCAGTTGCGGTAACGCCCTCGGTACAGCTCCTCGTGTGCGAGGATGCGCGAGATCTTCTGGTGCGGGTACTTGTTACCGTCCCGCGGATCTTTGTGGGCTTGGATGAACGCTGCGATCGACTGCAGGGTGTGTCCCTGCTTGCGGGCGGCGAAAATCCAACGCACCATGGCGGCTTGGTAGGCGTCCGGGTGGAGTTCCCCACGCAACGCCTGGTAGCCGAAGGGTGGGGCGCCACCGGTCCAGCCGCCGCGGGCGGCCTTGTAGGTCAGGCCCGACTTCATCCGCGCTTCGATCACGGCACGCTCGAACTGGGCCTGGGCCGCGAGCACCTGCCGCACGAACACGCGCACCGGGTCGGCGCTCTCGCCGCTCTCCAGCATCTGCTGCTCGCCAGGCCAGGTCGAGTGCAGGCGCACCTGCATGCGCCCCAGTTCGCTGAAGAGCATCTCCTGCTCCTGGGCGACACGGGACAGGCGATCGAGCTTCCAGACGATCAGGTCGCCTCCCTGCCGCTCGCGCAGGTAGGCCAGGGCGGTCATGAACAGCGGGCGGGGCACCGCCTCGCTGGCGTCGGTCGCCTTCTGTCCCTTGAGGCGCACCGCGAACATGGGCTTGGCGGCTGATCCCACCTCGCTGATGATGAACGGCACATCCAGCCCCCGCGCCTTCGCGTGGGCTGCAATGGCCTCGGCCTGGGCTGCCAGCGACTCGTTGTCCGCTTGCTTGTCGCTGGACACCCGGACATAGCCGAGCACCTCCGGGGAACGCTCCCCGAGGGCCTTGGCCAGCTCCTCAATGTTCACCGCAGCGAGGAGGTGATGTTGATGAAAAGCGCCGCGACGATCTTGTGGTCGCACGGCAGCGTGGGGAAGGCCTTCTCGGTCGCCGCGGCGATCTGCTCGATCGACACGCTTTCGAGCTCCTGGCCATGGATGTAGCTGGCCAGGAAGCCAGCGACATCGACGAAGATCTTGCGCTGCTCGGGCGAGGTCTTGCCGAAGGGCAGGGCCTGTTCGGCCCCGGCGATGGACAGACCGTAGAAGGATGCGGCGAGGATGGTGGTGGAGTTGGGATTGGACATGGTTCAGGTTCCTGCGAAGGGATTGGCTATGCCGAGACCGCCGGCGTGTTCGGCCCAGTTGTCTTTGGTGACGCCCTGGGAAGCGAGGAGGTTACGCATGTGCGCGGCCGGATCGAGGGTCTCGCATTGCTGGATGTAGAAGTTGAAGAACGACAGGGCGGTCAGCGCATCGCGCCCCTCGAAGCGGACGGCGTCGGTGTCCGTCGAGCGTCCGACCTCAAGCCAGGGCTTCTGTCGCCAGGTCTTGGTCTGCATCTCAGTCAGCATGGGCGAGAGCGTCAGGTCCTCCCCGAGCTCCAGTCCGAAGAGCTGGATGGTCTGGCGCACCCGCTTCCAGCTGGACTTGAGATCCCGATAGGCCTCCAGGTCCAGCTTGCCGATCTTTTGGGCGGCGGACCCCTGATTGTTGGGATCGATGCCGAGCTTCTTGTAGAACGCCGCCGGATCACTGAGGTGCTCGCTCAAGCGCTCCATGATCATGCCGTACAGGTCGAGCCAGTGCGTGGTTGCCGGGGCGGTGCCGAGGATGATCTTGCCGGGGGTGATGTTCATCCGGGGATCCTTTCCGGGGTGATGCCTGACGAGTCGTCCGGCGGGGCGTCCTGCCCGTCGCCCGGAGCGATGCCCTCGTCATCGACCTCGCCATTGACCACGATGACCACGGCCCACCCGTCGTTCGGGCGATCTGTGCGTGCGACCAGCTGCTGTGCGATCGGCACGCGCATGTCGTCGTCCTTGTGGTCGGCGTTGATCTTGGTCTGCAGCCGCTCAAGCACCTCCTCGAGCATGGCATCTGTGCCACTGACGAGGTCGATGTAGGGCATGAGCGTGGCCTGTGCCGGCATGCCCAGCTCGGCGGCTTCCTCGGCCAGCATCATGGTCAGCACGAGCGACGGGCCCAGGCTGCTCGCGGCGATGTTCACCACCGGATTCTCGGTGCAGAACTCGTGGACGCGAGCGGTGAACTCCTTGAGGGATTCGCGCTTGGCGGCCGGGTTGAAGACGAATGACAGCATGGTGTTTCCTTATGCTTTGGAGAGGACGCGCAGCTTGTGGTTGGCGAGCACCGGCGAGACATAGTCGAGCCGCACCTTGCCGTCCGGCGACACCGGCCACTCCGTTTCGATGTCGACAGGGTCGACCAGATGCCGATCGCGACGGCCCCAGACCCACTTCCCGTAGACCGGGTCCGAGCTGTTCGGGTTCGTGCGCGTGACCGTGAGCTTGGCGCCGTCGCTGAGCAGGTAGGTCTCCCCGACCAGCAGCTCCGGCACGGGCCGCTGCGGGTCGGCAGGGGCCTGGTGTAGGTCGACGAAGCGATCCGCCTCGGCTTCCGCCTGCGCCCGGCGCACGAAGCGATAGAACAGCACCTCTCGCTGCGCTTCCGGTGTCTGGTCCCAGAGCAGGTGGTCCCCATGCTCGGTGTCGGGCGAGGCCAGGAGCAGGGCCCCGCAAGGGACCAATTCGTCGTTGACCTCACGCTGGGCCTCGCAAGCGACCACCTCGCCCAGTCGGCAGCGCTCGACCCGGCGGAACACGCCCAGCGGGGCGGCCTCGTTGTTGCACCGCGGACACACGAGGCCGGTCTCGGCTATGGCATGTCGAGAGACGAACTCGAAAGCGTGCTCACCGTGCCGTGCTTTGTCGTTCTGCAGCGGATCGAGAGGAGGGACCTCGCGCCAGCACGGACGCAGGCCAAGCCATGTGAGCAAGCGACCGATCATGGGAAGGCTCCTGCAAGTAGCTTAGTCCACCAGGTGCGGTCATGCAGCCGGTCCTGTAGGTACAGGCGGTGATGATCAGCCCCAACCGGAGCGCGACTGTCGAAGTATTCCGGCCGAGCGGCCCAGATCACGCCTGTCGTACCAGCGGGACGCAGGCACAGCACCCAGACAGGCCCTCCCCCGGCCTCGTCGAGGTTGTACTGCGCCTGCCGTTGGGCGCGCGGGTACTTGCAGCTGGCCTGGACCTTGGCCTCAATCCAGCAGGAGGTGCCATTGGCGGCGAAGAACAGGTCAGGGATGCCCCGCCTCTGCAGAAGAGACGCCACGATACTGGTTTCCCAGTGCTTTTCTCCTGCGAACGCTCTCAGGAACCCTTGTCGGATCTTCGCTTTGAATCGTGCTTCTGGTTGTGTCATAGGGAGCCAGTATCGTGGCGGGAGACATCTTTGCCAAGAACTGGAGCCTATGCAAGCGTCAAGTTCTTGGGGTTACCCCTCTGACGCAAGCCTGCTTGGTATTCACTCAGGTAGACCCCACGGTATTCCCCTTTGGGAGGGTCGCAGGCCGCCCCTGTGTGCCCGTCCGAAAAACCAAGAAGGGCATACGCGAGCCTTGGGTTGTCGTGGAATATGCGGTCAGAGATACACACGGCCATGTCACCACGCCGGATTGATGGGCTGAGCGTCCTGTTTTCCTTTCTTGACGCAAACCAAGGAGCCGTCGAAAGGATCTGATGCAAACATGACGGACAGAGCCTGCTCCAAACGCTGTACCCTGCGAATGCTGCGCACCAGCTTGCTGCGAGAAGCAAACAATTTCTCCAAATGCGGATGGTCCGGCAGGCCGTACCTCAGCACGTCCTGGGCACACAGCCGAGGGCGTCCTCCCGCCCGCTGGTTGCGTGGACGGGAGCGTCCGTTCCTCGCAGCATTCGCGCAGGCAGAAACACACGCCGAATACACACGACGAACTTGCGCCTCCATGAATGGAGGAATATGGGTCTTGTTCACGAGACTTTCTCCACGACGAATCGCTCCCTGGCAACGCCGAAACGCTGGCCGCCGTCAAGCTCTCCTGGGATCAGGATATCAAGGAAGCCGTCCTGGTCGATATCGACGACGATGGCACGTTTTCCGATCAGCGGGCGCCAACGGGGGTCCGCCTGATTCATGAGACTATCAGCGACACGAAGGAAAGCGGCGCTCATTCCTCAAAACTTTCTTTGTATGCGAGCAGCTTTTGATACTGCTCGGCGGTGAGGTGTTTCGTCTCAACGGACACCATGATCCATTGCTCACCCCAACGCTTGGCGCTGAGCACGGTCTTGTAGCGCAGATCGAGATGCACGAGCCCCTCCTTGCGCCAGGACTGCCGCATGGCGCCGCCCGTGTCATCGACCTCCCACGCTTTTCCCGGGTAGCTCTTGGGTAGGTAGCCGGGAACGAGCACCCGGGTCTTGTATGGCAGGATCTGCGGGTCGGCTGCGATGCCGTACGGGAAGCTGTCCGTGCTGCGATTGATGCTGGTCCGTCCATCCGTTGAAACGCCGCATGATTCAGGTCCAGGGGTGTAGGCCGTGACCGCAGCGGGGATGTCCAACCAAGCGAGCGGTAGTGGTTCCTCCGGCACCGGAGGAGGTACAGGGGGCGGCATAAGGGGCACGGTCGGACGTGCGAAATCGTCCTGCAAGCGCTGCACGCTGTCGGCGGCCTCCGCGATCGTGCTGGCTTGTCGCTTGAGCAGCTCGCCTCCGAGAACGATGATCAACAGACAGGCGATCAGGCCGATGCCATGGGCGAGCAGTCGTTGTCGCATGTCATTTCTGGACCTTGAGCAGCGAGACGATCTCGACCTTGAACATGTCTGCGATCCGCACCGCCTGCTCGAAGCTGACGGAGCCTCGCCCGGTCTCAAGACCGTACCACCAAGCACGGCTCAACGAGAATCGGCCCGCGACCTCCTCCGCGGTGAGGTTATGTTGCTGGCGCAGCTGCCGGAGGCGGCGGCCGATGGCTACGGGGTCGTACTTCATGGGGTGACCTTTTCTTCGTTGAACGCTTTCCGGTGCCAGGCTGCGACCATGAGCGCATGCACGGTGTATGCTGCCGCTGTGACAAAGCAACTATGCCAGACCAAGAAGACAACGACGCAGTAATCAAACAACTGGTCTGCAAAGAGAGGGATGACAACCCCATTGTCCTTCAGCATCTGCACGCTGTCTTTGTGCAACAGGAACAACGATGATATCGACACGAGCCATGCGCAGAAAAAGGCTATGTTCGCAGCCCCCTGTACTTGTTCCACGAGGCCAAACCACAAGCAGGCGGCGAAAGCACTGTTGAGCAGCAAGTAGCGGAAAAGACGGAAGGCGAAGTTTTTGGGGCGTGTGATCATGGTTTGTCTTTCCGGACAGGGTGTTTTCCCCGACACAAGGCGTGCTCACCTTGGAATTTGCGGATCAGCTCCACCATCTGCGAGATGGCGAGCGGCAGGGGCAACGGGTGTTTTCCCTTGCAGACCGTGCAGAGCAAGGTGGCAGGCTTGTTATCGGTGCGGACGACGCAGGTCATGGGTATCTCGCCAAGGCTGCGAGCAACAAGCACACGCGGTTGACGCGGCGACGACGCCACTCGTCCTTGTCCTCCAGCGCCCAGTTTGTTCTACGCGCCAGGCGCTCCTTCTCGACGAGATCGAGCGTTTCGCGCAGGGCGTATTCCAGCTTATCGAGGTCGTCGGTGTAGACAAAGCTGCTCATCAGGCACCTCCTGGGTAGAACTTGGGGATGTAGGTCAGGGCTTCTCGCCACTTGGGCCCGGCCAGCAGGCAGAGCGAGCGTGCCATTGTGAGGCTGGCCGGGTGCTTCTTCATGTGTGCGATGCGCTCCGCGTCGAGTCCTTTCTGCTGGATGATGCGGTCGGGGTCTCCGAGGAACTGGAGCAGGTGTGCATAGGCGATCTGCTTCTCGGTTTCCAGCGCCCTGGCGTTGGGCGTCAGCACGGCCGTCGTCGGAGCCGTGTGATCGTGTGGGGCGAATGCGGTGTTGGCGAACCGCGCCTCGGCTTCCAGCGTCGCCTCCGTCAGCATGATCCAGGTGACCGTGCCGTTCGGCTTTCGCACACAGCGAGCCGGGACTGATTGGGTTGTTCCGTCCGGCATGGTGATGCTGGCCAGGCCGTAGCTGCCGGACAGGGTGTCTGTTGCGGAATTGTTCATGATTACTCCTAGAAGCGGTTGACGAGGTCGTACCGCTTGGTTTTGCGGTCGCGCTTGACGACCTTCTTGCGGGTGAGGACGGCCAGCCGGCGCTCGACCTGCTCGAAGAGGGGCTTGTGCTCCTCCGAGACGACGTCGCCGTGCTTGTAGGTCAGCTCGTAGACCTTGTTGGTCAGGGTGGTGACGGTGTGGACGCCGGTGGCGTCCCTGTCCTCGTGCAGGGTCTTCTGGATGATCCGATCGACCGTGTCGGTGCTCATCAGCGCCCGAGGCGGGACGTAGACGGGCAGGGTGTCGGCCGGCGCGTCGATCTGGAAGAGCTGGCAGGTCCTCTCGAAGACGGAGCGGTCGTTGAAGTAGAACCAACCGTTGTCCAGCTCCAGACCACCGACCATGGTGCGGTGATCGTCACGCCAGTATCCATCGGGCGAGAACAGGGCATCCCAAAGGTGGATGTGGGTTTTCAGGCGCACGGGGAACATGCGGCTGGGGTCGTTCTTCCAGGGGATATCCGTCCGGTTCAGGAGGCTGTCCAGGGTCATCGAGATGTCGTCGAGGTGGTGCTTGGAGGCGATCACCCAGACGGCGCTGGCGACCTCTTTCTTGCCCTCGCTGTACCACGTTGACCGCTCGCTGAGCTTGACCGCTTCCTTGCCCGTGACGCGAATCTGTTTGGCGACCAGGACACCCTGCTTCCGGTACTCGGAGATGGCCTGGAGCGCCTGCTGGCAGGCGCCGAACTCGTACTCGGCGGCGCCCATGTACTCCCAGGACCAGAGCTGATCCAGGATCTCCTGCGCCTGCTTGCTGAGCCCCGAGCCGCCGCCACCGAAGGCGAAGGCGTTGTGGAGCTTGGCGAGCAGGCCATCGCCACGGTCCCTGGCCATGTTCAGGACCTGGATCAGGTAGGTGTTGCAGTAGGTCTTGGAGTTCAGGTTCATGAGGGCTCCTTGAAGAGGTTGTTGAGGAGGAAGAGGCCGAAGGGGGTCAGCTTGACGCCCTCTTCGCGTGGACGTGTCGACTGCACGACGTTCTGGAACGGCTGGTCGTCCTTGATCTTGAAGTAGGACCGCGCCTTGGCGACGTGCTCGCGGCGCCACCAGTAGCCGAAGTCGCCGTAGCTGTTGATCTCCTGGAAGAGCCTGCGGCAGGTCTTAGACTTGGCGAAGCGGGTGATGTCCTGGTAGTAGTCCAGGGCACCCATGGCCCCGCCGCCGTAGCCGGCATTGTTGACGGCGTCGGCGATGTCGGTGCCACGGACGATCTGCCAGCGGTCCTTGGTCTTCCAGAAGAGGATGAAGGTCATGGTTGCCGGCTTGCCGGGGCGCGGCTTAGCTATCATTGTTCCTCTTGTGCTTGTAGGTCTTTCCGTGGCGTAGCTTGATGGCGCTCATGATCAAGCCGCCTGCCGGACGTCTGCGTCGCACCGGACGCGCAGGCGCGCAGCGAACCAAGTGGCGCCGGCCCGTCACGACTTGTCCTTTTCCAACTTGGTCAGCGCCTTACGCGCCAACGTATTCAGGTAGCACTGCCTAATCGGCTGACCTTGGGCAGCTACTCCATCTATCGCATTAGGCGGAATGTGCGGCAGTACCAGCTTGAGGACGCGGGCACATTCTTCCAATGCCGCACGCCGTTTGTGACTGATGAGGTCGGAGAAGCACACGCAGTCCTCGTAACCGAGGCAGCCTTTACGGTGACGGAGCATGTGGTTCCTTTGTATCTTCGATCATCTTTCGTACCTTATTCAGATCCTTCGGCTTGTGAACGGTTCCGCCGCTGTTCAGACTTAGGTAGAACTTCATGACATCCAGCCGAGATAACTGGACGAAATGCATCTTGAGTGTGACCATCATGTTGAGGCTACGTTTCGCAATGACGTCGGCATCACGATACCAGAACGTCTCGCCGCAGGGGCAAATCTCTTCGTACCTGTTATCTAGCCACCCAAGGATGGCGTTCAGCCGTTGCTTGCCATCCACCACTTCCGATTTTCCTATATCGAGCGTGTTGAACCAGAAAATCGGAATGGCGTGATGGTTCTGGAGGACGGCTCCGACGAACGCCTGCTTCTGCTTCTTGGTCCAGACATAGCCGCGTTGATAGTCCGGATCCATATCCACGCTGTACTGTTCCAAGAAACGTGGGATGGCAGCGATGGCATAGTCCACTCGGTAGGTACAATCGGGCGTGAGGAGCTGGACACGCCGTAGTCGTTGGTGGTACATTTCAGTCATGTTCCGCACTCGTCGATTACGAATCCGACAGCGAGGTTCTTGACCATGCCTTCCGCCAGGGAAAGACGCTGTCCATACACACCACAATCTGCTGGGAGACGGTTGGCGATTTCCCGCAGAACGTGTGCGGTCTCGGGCAGCGCCCCTGTCATATTCCAATGCCGGATCTCCCGGCATCCTTCCACGAGGTTATCTTCCGCGTGCGCGCGAGCCGCCTCTACGGATTTGGTGATCTTGGTCATGTTACTTCCCTTCCGCCAACGCGGCGCGGAGAGCTTCGGCAACGGTCTTGCCGCGACACGGCGGATCTGTCTGTGTGAAGGATGTCTGAACGCCCCAACTCCAGCGGTTTTCCGCGTCGAACAAGCGATAGAATGCGATGAATGTCTCGGTTGACGCCTCAATCAATGCGGCGACATCGGGCCGCGCCTTGAGCGCCTCGACCTCGGCGGCGAGGCGGTTATTCTCCTGCGTCAGATTCCGCAGTTGCTCAATGTCGCCAGCCTTGAACATCATCTCATCGTACTTTTTCGACAGTCGTTTGCGCTCGGCCTTGGCGGCTTCGGCGTCGGCTTTTGCCTCGCGCAGTTGCTTTCTAAACTCCTCGGGATTGGTGCTGCACGCTTCGCCGTCGTTCAGTCCGCGCTTGCTGATCAGTTTCTGGTACAACGCACCTGCGTGCGCCAGGACGAACGCCGCCAGCTTGGCCAGGTGTCGCCGCTCGTCTTCTGGTGTGCCGTCTGCAAACAGGTGGAAGAACTCGTCGTCCTCCATGATGACGACGGCTAGGTCGTACAGGTCCTGCGGACTAGGCCGGCGAGCGTGCTCCTCCAAGGACGCAAGGCGCTGGAGCGTGTTGTGCTCAAACGCGGACAACTGTTCTGGGGTCATGGAAACCTCGTGGAATGTGGGTGTCGGGGCGCCTCTCATAACAACAGTCTACTGCCAGTCAATAGGTAATCTGGCACTGACCGCCGACGAAGAACCCCTGACTTGCGCCAGGGGTCGTCGTGCGGGCTGCGCGTGCGCCGGGTACTGGATTGTTCCCCGGGGTCGTTTCGGACGACCCTCCGATCTGCCCTTCGTCCCACACTCGTGACAGAGTCTGCGGCTTTGGTGCCAGGCGGTACGCCCAACGACCGCCATCCTGCCGCCCAGAACCCGTGCAGCAAGGCCCCAGAGCGCCCCGCCGCGGGCCTTTCACCGCCCGCCCCCTGCCCAGACCACCCTGAGCCGGGATCGGGCCGTAAAACGCCCGCATTTGGGCATTCTGGACAACACTATCCACAAACGGTCCAAACAGACCAAATACGAAAAACCGCATTATTCGTAACCCGGTCCTACACAACGACTTATGCGTGACAGTCGATTTTCGACGCCGTGACAGGAGCGTGACAGTCGACACTGACAGTCGCGTAAACATATGACACAAAAACACTTAACCTCCGTGACAGTCGTGACAGCCAATTTCGCAAGTCCACACACATGCACATGCACATGCCCGCGCACGCGCGTATACGCACGCGAGAGACCCGAAAACCATATAGTCCATATGGACTATATCGCCATACACCGCCAGGCCTCCCCCACCGCCAAACCTCCTCCCTGCGCGTAGGGACTTACCAAAAACACTGTCACGGGAAAAATATAAGAGGAAAGTCGTTGTAAGTCTATGGAGTAAGAAGGTTTATTGTGACAGGCGTTTCAACGACTATTTTCTGTCACGAAACAAGGTAGATCAGTGTTATCCCTATGCAGTATAGCACTTTATATTGACAGCAGAAAAAAGATACCTGCCGACTGTCAGCCTCCTGTCACGGTTATTTAGTTAATATGGACTAATGTGATTCCTCAACGTTTGGTTCATATAAACCAAGTGTTGTGTGTGCAGTTCGCCTTCCAGCGCTTTGTTTCAACTTTACTTGTTTAGACCCATTTGTTAGCGATGTACTATTCGTGTAGACCATATTCTATGTAGTATGGGTTGCAATAAACGATGGCAATACAAACCCAGAGTCTGTAGGCACCATGTCCAAGCCTTGTGTTTTCGTAGGTTCCAACAAACTACACCACTTGACGCGGTGTTTGTGTGGTGCTATCGTTCCAGCGATCCCCGCGTAAGCGGAGCATCGGGACGCCAGCCCCCTCGGCCTTGTCGAGGGGGTTGTCGTTGGTAGGCTCACGCCCCCTTACCCGGAGCACCTATGGCCGTCACCGTTGTCGCCCGTCCTAACGAAGACCCCATGCGTCTGTACCGCCGCTGGAAGCGTCGCGTCGACCAGGAGCAGGTGGTGCAGGAGGCGCGGGACCGTCAGGAGTTCACCCCGCCCAGCATGCGCCGACACCGCAAAGATCTGGTACGCCTGGCGAAGATCCACGAGGCCAATCGCGAGCGTCAGCAGCGCTGATCGTCGCGGAGAGCGTGACCCCTTGCGGACGGTCGTCCGTCCGCTACACAGGCCTTCCCCGTTGCTCTTCTCTCCGCTCGCGAGGCTCCATGACCGAGGCCCCTGTGCCCTGGGCGTCTATCGTCGACGCCCTGTTCAAACCTGACGAAACCGCGTGGTCGCTGTGCTTCCACACTGATAACGACCCATACGGCCAGCTCGTCGATCTGCGGGCGGTCACCAGCCCGGTGACGCTGCCTCGGTACTGGACCTGCAGCGTCCCGGGCTGGTGGTTGCCGGAGATGGGCGCGATCGATTTCGGCGCCGAACAGCATCATGTGCGCAAGCTCATGCAGGAGGTGGCCCTCGACGGAGGACTCCCACAGGCGCAGACGGTCTATCCGCCGGCCTCGCGATGCCCGATCCTGCTGTTCGAGGTCGATTATCTCCTGGTCGGCAAGACAGGCGCCGACGACGCGACCAAGCGCATGCAAGCGGAGGCCATGGCGCAGGCGCTGCGCCTATCAGGCTTCCCGGCCAGCCTGCTGGTGGACTCCGGCGGCAAGAGCGTGCATATCTATGTGCGCTTGTCGGACGACCAGGCGCAGGTGCAGGCGTGGCGCGAGTCCCCTGCCTGGGACCGCCTGCTCGAGCTCGCGTGGACGGTCTTCGGCAACTTCGACGAGGGTGTCACCAAGCAGTTCGGTCGGGTCCGGCTTGTGCGCACGCCAGGCGCCGTGCGCGAGAACGGGCAGCCACAGCGGGCGCTCATGGTCGGCCCGCACCGCTCGATCGCAGAACTCGAGGCTTGGTTCGCCGCGCAGCTCGCCCCGGAGGCGCTCAGGGAGATCGTCTCGAGGCCCCCGATGCGCGGACGGGACCGGCGGCGGTTGTACCAGTTGCGGGTCGAGAAGTGGCGCCGCGACCTGCTCATGGAGCACCACGAAGGCGAGCGTGGCACGCACTGGATGTTCGTCTCCAAGGCGCTTGCCATGGCCGGCTGCAAGCAGCCTCGCTGCCTGCAACCACCTGGCGGCGGACAGGCCGGGCAGTGGGATGCAGCCTGGCTCTGGTGGGTCTCGGCACTGGTCTTCGAGCGTCTCACCGGCGGGTGGTTCTTCCAGGCCGGTGCCGACATCGGAGAGCGGACCCGCTGGTGGGACCCGGCGACGATCAGGCAACAGATTGACGAGCAGCGGCGCTTTGAAGGGTACGATCCGCAGGTTGCCGCACTCACGGCCGAGATGGAGGCGCAACAAGCGGCCCATGAGGATGTCACCGACCCGCGCAACAGCGAGGCGGCCTTGCCGCCACCGCCACAAGCGGTGCCTGCAGGAGGGCAACCTGCAACGGTACAGCAGCCCCAGGTCGAGCAGCCGAAGAAGAAAAGCGGTGGGAAACGATTCGATCCGACACCGTTCATCGAGCAGTTCTTCGAGATCGTCAAGCACGAGACCTTGATCAGGTGCGGCCCGCTGGCGGGCATGAAATGGATGGGGTTCGATCGGGTCTGGCAGGAGATATCAGAGGAACGCCTGCTGCAGATCATCCACCACAAGCTGATGCCGCACGGATATCTGGAAAAGGAGAAGCGCGAGGTCCTCGCCGGCATCCGACACCATGTGCTCGACGACCGTCCCTGGGAGACGAAGGAACGCAAGGACGCGATCGCTTTCGAGAACGGCACGCTCTACCTCGATCCCGGCCAACAGCCGATGTTTCGCGAGGGATGGGCCCCCGAGGACCGCATCCGCTCAATGACCCCGTGCCCGTTCAATCCGCAGGCCGTGTGTCCCAAATGGCAGGCCTTCGTCGACACGGTGTTGCCGGATCCGGCGCAGCGGCAGATCGCCCAGGAACTGTTCGGCTACACGCTGATGACCGGGCAGCCGCTGCAGAAGTTCTTCCTGCTGCTCGGCACCGGCGCCAACGGCAAGGGCACCTTCCTGCGTGTGCTCGAGCGCCTGAACGAGGAGGCCCGCGAGGCGGTCGGTCTCGCCCAGCTCGGCGGCCAGTTCGCCCTCGGCACGCTGCCCGGGAAACGGCTCGCCGTGGATGCGGACTGCGAGTCACTGACCAGACGCGACATGAGCGAGAACAACGGGGTGATGGCGGTGATCAAGTCGTGGACCGGAGGCGATCCGGTGAAGGTCAGCGTGAAGAATGTACAGGGGTGGACGACGAAGCTCGACGCCAAGCTGGTGCTGGCCGCGAACAAGCGGCCCAAGTTCATGGACACCTCCAAGGGCGTGTGGCGCCGCCTAGTCCTGCTCGACTTCGCGATCGAGATCCCCAAGGAGCACCGCATCAGCGACTTCGACCAGATCCTGATCCGTGAGGAGATGAGCGGCATCGTCAATTGGGCCGTGCAAGGGCTGCTGCGCTTGCGTGGGCAGGGACGGTTCACCGAGTCCGCGACGATGGAGCAGCAGGTGGCCGACTACCAGCGCTCCAGCGACAGCGTGCTGGTGTTCCTCAGCGATTTCGTTGAGGAAGATCAACACGCCGGCTGGTTCGACCTGCGCCCGGTCTACGCTGCGTACAGCAAGGGCTTCTCGCCGGACCACGGCACGCCGCCCGTGGCCTTCGAGGAGTTCCTTTCGCGTCTGCGCACGCACGGGGTTGTGGTCGGGCGGCCGACGCTCAACGAGCATGTCCATGGCCTGCCGACCGGGGTCGAGGTGCGCTCGCGCCATTACTGGTGCATGCGCGGCCGTCGCTGCGTCCACCAGTCCTACCAGATGAGCACGCTCCTGTCCCTGGCGCCGCGTGGCGGGCACCCGCTCGCGATGGCCTCTTGACGCGGGCTTGTGGATAGATACCTATCTACCCAAGGAACACACATGCGACTGCTCTTCCTGCTTCCCGTCCTTCTGGCGTTCGGCTGCGGCCCGAAGCCGGGGGAGCACACAACGGTTCCGACCGGACGATTCCAGGTCTCGTACCAGGGTGCGTTCGTCACAGGGGACGCCGACAGCTCGTTGGCCAAGCGCAACATCTACATCATCACAGATACCGAGACAGGGGTCCAGTATCTGGCTGTTCAGGGGTGTGGCACCTCGGAACTGCACAAGAGTGGCAAGACAATGGTCGAGCAGTGAATATCCCTCTCATCAAACACATTCGGATCGGGGAGAGCAGCCGCTGCTGGACAAGCAGAGATAAGGACACTCCTATTGTCAGCTTGCAGCTGCTCGACCAGGAGGGGGGTGTCATCACCGAATTGGACCTTGCCGATCTCGCCAAAGCGCTGGCCCCTTACTTCCAGCTCACCGTGAAGGACAACACATGAGCGACATCATCCAGATCAGCGACTCCCAGATCAAGACGGCCCAATCGTGCCCGCGTCTCTGGGCCTACCAGAAGGTCCTGAAGCTCAAGGTGGACGAGGACCGTGATGTGCTCATCCTCGGCGACGCCTTCCACAAGGGCGCCGCGTGCTACATCACGACTGGCGGCGACTACAACAAGGCCTGCCACGAGGCGATCAAGGCGATCGAAGAAGGCAAGCCGACCGACGCCGCCTGGCAGCGGGTCGTGGCACCCGCGCTCCTGCATGGGTGGGCGAGCCACTGGTTGCCAGGCTTCCTGACCAAGTACGAGTTCGTGGCCGTTGAGCAGTGGCGCGAGTACCGACCGCACGCCTTGGTCGAGCACCGCATGGCTCTCGATGTGATCGCCCGCAACAAGACCACGGGGCGCATCTGTATCTTCGACTACAAGACCAGTGGACAGAAGGGCGGTGGCGATCTCGGCAAGACCGTGCGCTTCAACCGCCAGCTGGGCCTGTACAGCATCAGCGAGCGCCGCGCCTCTGGTGAGTGGCCCGAGCGGGTCGGCCTCGTGTTCGTACGCAAGCCCAAGAACGAGGATGCTGGTGCCGCAGCGCTTGATGTGCAGCGTGATCCCTCTGCGTTCTTCCAGGTCGATCAGGAAGTCACCCCCGACTTCGCCGCGTTCGCCATGGGCGTCGAGGCCAGCGATGTGGCTCAGGCGCTCCAGATGAAAGCCTGGCGCGACCATATCAAAGCGAACGGTCTGCGCGGCATCGACGATGTCCCGGCCAACTTCGGCTCCTGCTTCAAGTACAACCGCCTGTGTGGTTTTGCTGATGGCTGCCATAGCGGGCGACCAATCCACACCACCCTTTCCACGATGCCTGTCCAAGGCTAACCCGAGGATCCCATGACCCAGCCCTCCCCCATCTTCCAGAACCTGACCTTCGGCCCGCCCGCCACACCCGCCGCGTCGCAGCCGCAGCAGAACGACACCGAGCGACAGCTGGCGTACCAGACGATCCACGCCCGCGTGCGTGTGCTCGGACAGGTGCCCAGCGTCGATCAGGTGATGGCGTACCACGCGCATCTGACCAAGGTGTTCTCGGCTGCGCCCAGCAGCGGCTCGACCAGCATCGACCAGCGCATCGTCGCGGCGCTGCAGCAGGCCCCGGTCTACCATGTGGACGCTGCCCTGCAGCCCTGCGCCCCGCCGGCCGCCGCGCCAGCCACTACCGCCGATCCGGCGATCCTCAAGAGCCAGACGCTCAGCCTGATCGTCCAGCGTGTGCTCTGGAAGGGAGTCGCGATCCCCGACACCCACGCGGAGGCCGTGCTGAACGAGATGCTGCGGTCGAACCCCTCAGCGGACATCGGCCAGTTGCAGCAGTTCCTGCTGCAACTGACGGCGCCCTACGAGTTGAGCGCCGGCATGACCCTCGCGAGCGGCTCTCAAGCCCCGTCGAACCCGGTCTCGCACCAGACCTCCCCCCAGGTGGCGCAGCCGCCAGCGCCCGTCGCACCTGCCGTGCCGCCGGCTGGTGAGGAGAGCAAGGAGGACGCAGAGCCCGCCGGCCCCGGCCTGATCGATCCCGAAGACGGCACCAAGTGCAAGAACCTGCGCGGCCTGAAGACCCGCGTCACGCGCACACACAAGATGGATTGGCCCGCGTTCTGCCAGAAGTGGAACCTCGACCCCAACACCGGCAACCCGGCCGGGCAGGCGCCCATCGGCCAGCCCGCCGCGCAGCCGACCAGCCCGCCGCCGGCCCCCGCCGCCATGGCGCCGATCGTCGGCACGGCCCCGACGACCCCGCCGCCGTCTGCACCGCCGGCTCCGCAGCCGGTGGTGTTCG
>JACCDP010643769.1_pt1 | contig 39096 bp, 25 predicted proteins | sample 7445841 | NCBI WGS metagenome assembly JACCDP01 (sample SAMN15323441, study PRJNA562643) | freshwater metagenome | isolation source: river surface water | place: USA:Blue River Watershed | collected 2017-08-17 | reverse complement strand
GCAGCGCCTTCAAGACACGCTTCGGAGCCTCAAGCTGGTTGGCCGAATCATGGTTACCGGCTATGAGCACCAAGCTCGCCGAGGACTTGCGGTTAAGTTCCGCCACGAAGTCGTAGTAAAGCGCTTCGGCCGACTGGGGAGGGTTGGCCGTATCGAAGACATCGCCAGCGACAAGTACTACGTCCACCTCGAGATCAACCACCTGCTTCAGAAGCCAGTCCAAGAAACGCTTCTGCTCCTCCTCACGGGACTGCTCGTTGAGCATCTTCCCCAAGTGCCAATCGGCGGTGTGCAGGACTCGAAAGGCATCGGCAGGCTTTTTACTCATAGAGTTACAGTATAATCTGCCCTCAAATAGCCTGCTGTAAAGTTACATCGAAGAGAGGTAAAAACCTACTAACGAGGCCTTAACCAGCTAACTGACTAGCCAGAGACAGATAAGTCAGAGAGTTTATCAAAAGCATCCTCGGAACAAACGAGGCCAAGCAGATGCTGAGATCGGGTCGATCCGACGTACATCAAAGGCTTAGATAGGACGCCGTCAGGGTGTATGTCATAGACGACAACAACACGAGACTCCATACCTTTAAATTTCCTCACAGTGGTTCGTCGAACGAATCCTGTGCGCATGCCATACTTGGCGTCCTCAATAGAATAACCGCTAAGAGAGGTCACACCGTCAAGACAGTCAGGAAGTGTATTGTCGTACCGAAGAAGAACAATGTCCTCAGGTGCGAACTTATTTGAGAAAAGCTGTTCAAGAAGCCTGCCGAGAGCATCCTTTCGCGACGCTACATCCAACTTACTAAACATCTGCGAAACGCGTGAACCCAGCTCTTCGCGCCTAATTACCATAACATCGTCACGTCCAACAAGCTTTGCAAACTGTGCTATGCTCTTCGGATTCCTCACATTGTCTTTAAGGCTAAAAAGAGAGTAGTTGCGCAGGTAATTTTGATCATCCGAAATTTTCGGACGAAGCACTTGCTGATTTAAGTCCTGGAACCAAACACACCTTCCATCTACGAAGCCATTCCTGAGAAGCCGGTTCAAGAATTCAACCATAGGCGGATTGGCCTGAAAGTCCTGACCCTCATCGACGATGATAAGGTCGAAGGATGCGTTAACAGGGGAGTTTGAAAACAGGTCAGCGACGCGTCCTAGCGCAGCAGGGTCAAGAATCGTTTCGTGCGGCAAGTTAAACTTCTCGTTCAATAGTGAATTAGCGGTTCCGACAAAAAAAGAATCGGAAACCGGAAGATCTGACATCTCCAACTTAAGGAAATCAGCTAATAGTTTGTTGTAACAAACGAGGGCAATCTTTAGCTCGGGGTGTTCTTTTCTAAAAATACGCGCCAATGCCATAGCAAGTAAGGTCTTTCCCGAACCCGCAACGCCGTTTACAATCAGTCTTTCGTTTTCCAACACTGCCGTAAGCGCACTTAGTTTGTCATCATATAGCTTCTTAAGCTCTACTTGATCGGCATTTCTAGAAGCAGCATGAGAAGGTACACCGATATATTCCGGAGCAATAGACTTAAATATTAAGTCAAACTCAGCTGAAGTAAATTCGCGACGCTTTCTGCCAATTCTATCGAATTCGGATTCCGCGAATTCAATCATGCGTTCAATGACCCTTTCAGGCTGCTCCGCGGCACGGGCTGCGTCCCATACCATGACCCTAGGCCAATCGCTACATCCTTCAAAGCCGATGAAGTCGGTATCCGGGAAATAGCAGCCATGAGATGATGGTACATTCAAGATGGCTTCCTTCATCTCCGGGTGCCTCTCGATGATATGTTTCTGGATGGCAAAAAGTGAACCTCTCGCCTGATCCATTGGAGATTCATTCTTCGGCTTACCAGCGACACCGGAACTCAAGGGCGCAAAAAACCACTGCTTGTCCCGAGTGGAAACAATGCCCCCCTTTACTTCGATGGAAAGCATTCCCCTCTTGGACAGGAACAGGAAGTCGCTCTCGCTCACGGTCTTAAATTCATGGTTACGATTCCACACAGAGTGAAACACCGTCCATACTTCGTCAGTCGAAGATCGTAGCGTATGAAAAAAACGCCTCTCCGCATTCCTGCTGGAAGCATTGTTAGTGAAAGAAGGAGGGATTAGCTTAGCCATTGAAGTCTAGAAGACCTTTAAAGCTTTGTGTTCCAACAAGCAATGACCTATCAAGGAAACAGTTGGACAATTCACACGCAGTTTCAGGAACCAATGCGCATGTATGACATGCAGCCAAATTAAGACCATCGGCCCCCTGGCCCTGGACAGAATCCACTTCGGTGCAGAGCGGGTCGTTAGAGCACCATCCCGCCGAGGCGGCGGCCTTATCGATTAGTTCACGAAGGCGAGGTCCATCTCCCTGCCGGACAAGGCCGCCAAGGCTACCTTCGGAGTCGGAGGATGAGGTGTATATCAGCACACCAAGCGACTTAACAGCACCATCAGCTCCGATGACCTGGTATATTCTTTCAGAAATAGCCGAATTAGAATATCCCGAGCTTACACTTAACTCGTTCATCAAAAGATGCGAAAACGTATGCAAAGCCATAAGGGGTATGGTTGGTGTAAAGTTTTCGCGAGTAAGCACTTTCGAGACAGTAGCCGCCCTGCTTAATACGTGCGCATACCTGTCGGGTGTTACCTGAAGTAGCCATCGATTCACCAAAGATACGTCAATTTGAATGAATATACCCTCCCCATGAACTTCAGATGCGGGCAACCAGTTAGACTCGGTAATATCGCCCAAAGGTTTAACAATCTGAGCAGTGATACCAGTCTCACCCTGATTAATTCGGGTAAAACCGGTCTGCGCAGAAACGACCCTAAGACGGTGAACTAATGTCACTGACTGAATAAAGGGGCGGTCAGGAAGTGGGTTTGAAAGACCGATTGCATGAAAGTCTTCGGAGAAATCCGTTCCTACCGGGGGTGAACTTAAAACTTCAAACTCATCTTCCCTAATATTTCCGTCATCGGAAGTAGAGTCCTCAAGCTTCGCCCAGCTTAAGTAGGCCTTTCTCAAGTCACTTATACTCAAGCCTAGCCTATTTGATAACTTCGTGATGACCCTCTCTACCAATGGATCATTAAGTCCGGCAGTACCCTCCAATGAATCTCTGTTCTTTTCGATAGCCTTGAAAGCCTTGCCGGAATAAGGAGGTATAGAGAGTACGGACTGTTTCTCGCAGAAAAAAACGTTGGATGCTGATCGTTGTAACACCTTGATTTCGTTTGGCGTCGAAGAGCACTCCTCAGTTGCGGGATAGTTAGACGCCCAAGGACGGCCTCCTTTGCAACGGCCGTAACCAAGTTCGGCTAATTTTCCTGGGAACATACAATCGCCGAGGTCACGACTGGAGGAACATTTTGAACAGCGAACGTGTAAATCGCGCAACGAAGTCGAGAGGCCAGCTGATTCAATACAAATATCCCTATCGGTACCACCCTTAGAACAAGGACTCCCAGAATGAGCCCAAAACATCCAAGGGAAGTCATCTAAATGGCCATGCGAACAAGCAACAACGAGGCGAGAAGGAATCAGCGGCTCATCGCAGTCCCTGCACTCGGTCACGTTGGCGCCTCCCCATGCCATGAAATCTTTTATCTTGTGGCACGATTTACAGTGAAGAAATCTGGGGAAAATCCTGAGAGGAACAGAACCCGAAAAAACATCGGCTTGATCCTGGCCGGAATCTACAACGGGCATGGGCGCGCAAAGGAGACGTCCCTCAAGCTTACGAGAAAGACGTTTTTCATCGATATACCGAAGCTGCCTCCATGTGCTCTCACAAACCATCAAAGAACGTCCAGGAGCATCAACGATTGCACCTATGCCGTAGGTGCCTACTAGCTGTGAAAACCGAATTTTAAGGATAGTCATTTTATCTAGTTATAAAAGCGGCGGCCTGTCCTTCGACATTTCTCATTTGATATGCGGTCTCAAAACCTGCGCCAAACTCATCATCGCCAGGATTAAAAGATATAAGCAGCGGACGAGATTGAGTGTAAGCGCTCCTGGAATAGCACAACCTGGGTTCCACAATCTTCGACATATCGTCCCACCTGCGAACAATACTTGCAAGTTGCTCACGGATGGATTCGCGCTCGGATGGGTCAGCTATTGAAAAGCGGTTCAATAAGTATTCGGAAACCTCATTAACCAGGACCAAGTCAGCCCTAAACGCTGCCGCATCAGAGTCGCGGGGCAAACCTCCGGGAAGATGCCTCATCAGAATGATGAAAGCGGCGTGGAGGGCTCGATCTCTGGCACGCGAGGCTCCTGGAGTAACGGTAGTTGCTTCTACTTCTGCATAGAAGCTGGCGTGAAATCTCGTGAAGTGCTCGTAGAAAGAGCGGTCACGCGACCTTGAAGGATTGTAAGCGACAAGAACTAGCCCGGGCGAAGAGCGACCGACACGACTACTGGCCTGGATATACTCGGCTGTAGTCTTTGGCTGCCCCTGCATGATCATAAGCGAAAGCCGTGATATATCCAAGCCGACCGATATCATGTTCGAACACAACACAACGTCTACGCATTCCGCGTGTCCCTTCTTATTTGAAAGAGCGTCACGCGTAGAATTAAGTTCCGTCTCTGGGACACGGCTTGCCAACTCTTTCGGTTCTGAAAACTGCCTAGGTCCTACTCCGTGGTGCCTACCATTGGGATTACCGAGGGATTTAACGTACTCCACGACATCCTCGTTAAATTTAACATGCGCACCACCGAGCTCACGTAGCGTAGAGAAGTAACCCACCAGCGACCAGTAAGGGTCCTTGATCGAGTCGGAAGCTTCCAGTTGCATGGCGCCCTGAAGAAGAGACGCGGATGACTGGATCAGGGCCTTCTGGACTGAGTTTCCAGAACAGAAGGTACCAACATATCGTCTTGCCTTGGTCGGCGCCGTTGACTCAACCGCGAAATATGAATCTCGTGCATCGATAAATGGCTGAGGGAATTGGCAATACTTCCGGTCAAACAGGGAAAGGACCTGCTTTTCGGCGTTCCTGATCGTGGCGGTCGAGGCTATGATTTTAGGGCGCACTCCATTACGGGTACATAACCTGTCGATTGCCGCCTCATATATGGAAGCAACCGTACCGAGTGGTCCCGTAATCAGGTGCAATTCGTCCTGAATAATCATGTCAGGCGGGCCGAAACGACCATCTGTTGAGAATATATTACCGACGACCTCCTTATGGGCCAAAAGCGCAAACTTATCGATAGTTCCGATAAGAAAAGTAGGCCGCATTTTATAAATCGCCTCATCGATGACATACAAACCAACGCGACTATCTGCCTTGTGCATCACACAAGCGTCGGATGGGCAAACTAGTTCAATATTCTTGGTATCTGGGTTCGGCTTATAATCAAGAGGAGTAACCTTGGAATTGCAACAAGGGCAAAAGGCCATCTTGCACGGACTTCCTACCTCCGAATTCAGATGCCCTGGGTTGGCCTGAAGACTTTCGAGTTCTCCAATACCTGACTCATAGTTGTTCGGAGTAGATTTCTCGCCGAGCCACAACCCCAAGCTAATAGGTGCAGTACCGGAATAAACTTGGTGGCGCTTTCTCGTCAATTCACAACAAACCACCATCCGCGCCGCTCGTGTAAATTGATCTAGCGTAAGCAACCGCAGAGTATAACGCATGATAACAGCGACACCTCCTCCGGATACTCCGTTTAACCTGGCCTTTAATCTTCGAATAAAGAATTCCAAGGAAGACAGAAGAAGGTAAGCCTCTGTCTTACCACCACCCGTCGGGAACCATAGGAGATCGCAAACGTCCCTGTCCTGGTGCTTTTCGTCGACAAGTGAGGTAAGTGAAATAAGCACGAAAGCCATCTGAAATGGCCTCCACTTACACTCCGAATAGTCAACTGGCCGTTCGGAGAATACAGCGTCAGGGCTGTCCTTGAGACACTTCGACTTATACATGACATCGAGCATCGCTTCATTCGCATGTCGAAACGCCGTCATCGCATCCGCTGAGGACGCCAAGGCGGCAACCCCTGCGCGCATCCTCGACAAGACCGTATTACACTCTTTCAGCTGCCTTTCAGCAACGTCGCGGAACTCAGCCCCCACCATGGGCAACTTGGTGTCGCGTGTATTATTAATCCATGTCTCGAAACCATCGCAAAGAGACTTTAGTTTAGCAAGTAGGTCAGCTTCGGAAAGGATATCAGGGAATGCTAATTCATGTACTAATAGAGCAGGCATGCCTGTATGGCGTTCTGCTCCATCAATCATTGGTAAAACGTCAAAAGACGGTATGAAATCCGTACGAATGGAACGTGGAGTTCCTGAAGACGAAGCCCATGAAGCTGCGCAACCATGACCAATCGCATACTCAGGAGCGTGGCTATAGAGAAGATAAGCTGATATCTTATCGTGATCCATGCCATCCAAGCGCTTAAATTTCCTGGCGACGAAAGATCCGGCTTCGCACACAGCCTCGATTTTAACCTGAAAGTATGACGAGGATGAGGTTTGAATCTGCTCAGAGCTGTTACCCATGGTGTTCAGGTTTACGATGCTGGCGGTAATCATCACTGATCCGTCTTCGCCAGGCGCTCTGGCCAGAACCTTCAAGGCAAGAGCGTCGTTGGGACAAGCTTGGTTCTTCTGAAAACGAGCAACTTCCTTAAGTTTTCCATGGTCAAATGAAGAAAGCAGATGCTCAAATGAAAATGGTACTCTCTTCCATTCACGACTAGGCGAAGGCGGCGCACCTTCAGGAACTGGCGAAGCAACATAGTAAGCGGCACTGACTCTTAGCAAAATAGCCGCGTTAATTGAATCTACCGTAAAAGTTATCCCACAACTCGACTGCCGGTAAGAGTTAGCTGAATTCCTGGCATCGTCGAACCTGTTCTCGTCTGGATTACCACGCCTAGAGTTAGTATCCCAATCTTCGCCTGGAGCGGCGACGGCAGCCTCAGCATCATCCGTGAGGCGCGACTGCGGGTAAAGCGTACCGGTAACGTACTCGTAAGAAGGGGCGTTACTGCTTTCACGCGGAAGCACCTCGAGCTCGCCGGCGGCAGGGCCCATCATTTTATTCTTCAGGTAGACTTCCAGTCCGTCCCTGAATTCAGCGTGAGATGTTACAGGAGGCATGGGGTTAGTTCCACGCCAGTGATGCCCAACCTTCAAGTTCCAGGCAACCCCAGATTCCACATTCAAGGACCTCCCTGGGAATCCCATCTGTCTCACCTGGTGCTGCCGCGGCTGAAGAAAGCCCGCGCACCCATGCCCCCTTCAACGCAAGCGGAAGTTTTCCTGAGTAAAACTTCTGAACTTCATCCAACGAATGTCTTAAAGCCGCGGTGAACTCAGGTGTCATCGAACCAAGCGGCGATGGATACCAATCTAAGTAAATATAATACAGGTTGTCGCCATGAAGCTTAAGCGTAACGGATTCACCCGCCGTAACCCTTGGAAGAACCTCGAGCTGTTCGTTCCTGACAACTTCTAAAGGCTTCCTGACAAATGATGATGTAGCGACATCGCCAGGCACTCCGACCTGGAAATTGACTATGGTAGACCTAGCCATGCCTCGAACTCCCGTCTCAATCGCCCTTCTACCGCCAAACGAAGTGAAAGACCTTATCATACGCATGTGATCAAAGCGGGCGATGTCGGCCCGCCTACTGCCTGCCACATAGCGCGCCAACTGCTGTCGAGGCCGCGACATACCAACAAACAAGGTGCAAGCCTCGCTAGACTTATCGTTACTCAGCATCTCACGCACCTTGTCTTCCGTGTATTCGAAATAAATCGCCACGGAATCGTACTCCCTGCCCTTAGACCCATGAATTGTGCCAATAACAAGATCGTCATCGCCATGTAAGCCGATTTCCTTGAAGCTCTGTTCATCATTCAATGCAGAATTGATATGATGGACATAAAGTCTGTCCTTCTTCTTCAGACGAAGTTGACGTTTCAGATACAGCAACACCTCAGGAAGGGCTTCTTGGCATTCACCAACTGCGGCAAATCTATCTCTTAATGATGCCTCATCTAACAGTGTTTGTGCATCAAGGCCGAACAGCAGCTTGGCAATCCAATGAGGTCGCCGTGGAATACGTTCGCTCCGAGAAATGGTGAATTTAGTCGCATGATTTTTAGCGCGCAAAGCTGCTGCTGTCGCAATCACTTGGTAGTTTGTTCGGCAAAGCAGCGCTTTGGTTCTTCCCGTCAATTCCTGTATTCTGATTTCAGGGTTTAACGCGCCAATCGATGGTAGAGCCTTGAGCCTCATCAATAAATCATTGAACGCGGCAACGCGCTGTTCAGCTTCCAGCAATAGAGCCCAAGGTGTCCGACAAATCTCCTTAATGGCCGGAACGTTAGAGCGGTAATAGTTTTCCAGTCTGACAGGCCGGGCCCCAAGTGACTCAATCAAGTCAATCATCTGCAATGAACCCATTCCGCCAGCGTCTTCTGCCCCTTCTTCAATCTGAAAATCGTAAATAGATTGGGCGACGTCCGCAAAAACAGTGAAACCAGTAGTGTCGGAAAGCCTAGAAAGTATTGCCAGAAGCAGTTCAGCCCTGGATCCAACGATGTCCTGGGCTTCATCAACCAGGATGTGCTTCCTGCCGTCAATTGCATTGGGTGGACTCGGATTAGAGGTGCGGACAATCTTTTCAGCCTGTTTGATTCGAGAGAGAAACGAACCAGAACAAGCCCCTGACGTCTCCTTGACTATCTGTGTAGCAAGTGAGTCAAGCGTGCGCGGATGAATGAACCTGATATCTTCATTCTCATCGGCATGCTTGATGCGCGTCTCTAGCTCTTCCTTTGCGGCTACGGAGAAGCTTACCACTAGCACCTCGCCAGCCTGAACGCCAGATGACATCAGGAACTTGAGTCTCTCGATAAGCGTCAGCGTCTTTCCGCTCCCGGGACCAGCATGTACCACTAACTTCTCATTTGCTGAGGCTTGCGCCACGCTTGCTTGCAGTTCATCAAGTGTCATATCAAATTGCTACAAGGAGCGTATAGTCAGGCAAACATATTGCCCGCTATGCGAACAAATCTAGGTAAGCACTAATCAAGCCTAGCGACCTGGGCGCTGGCTGCATTAGGCCACGTCCTGACGTCCCAACTCACGTGAAAACAAGATCATTTTTCCCAGTTCGATCTTGCCTATGTGGACTATTTGGGATTGATCTTAGGGCGACAGGGACTACAGTCCCAGACCATGCCCCCTTCTAAAACTAAAAAGTCCCCCTCCCGCCCCCTTAAAATAGTCATAGATTTCGGGCGTAAGGTCATAGATGCCTTCAGAACCAGAGAGTCAGAGCAGGCCAAGGAGCCAAAGGCTGTCCTTAAGGTACCCAGCAAGCCCTACAGGGTCGTTGAACTCTTCGCCGGCGTCGGCGGCTTTCGAATCGGCCTTGAAAGCGTACTAAAGGGGAAGGCCTTCAAAGTTGTCTGGAGCAACCAATACGAACCCGGGAGCGCCAAACAGTGGGCCTCGCGGGTCTACGAGTACAAATTCCCTGACACTAAGGATTCCAAGCACAGCAACAAGCTGGTCGAAGACGCCATCGCCGCTGGCGAGGTGCCGGCGCATGATGTCCTTGTCGGCGGCTTCCCCTGCCAAGACTACTCGGTAGCCAAGCCAAATAACCAGTCCAAAGGGATTGAAGGCAAGAAAGGCGTCCTATGGTGGTCGATATACGAAATCGCAAAGAAGCATAAACCCCAGTTCCTCATCCTCGAGAATGTCGATCGGTTGATTAAGTCGCCGGCAAAGCAGAGAGGAAGGGACTTTGCCATCATGCTCAAGTGCCTTGCTGACCTGGGTTACGTGGTCGAGTGGCGCGTAATCAATGCCGCAGAATACGGAATGCCACAGCGTCGTCGGCGCGTATTCATTGTCGGATATAGAATCGACTCCCCATTAGGCGTATTACGCACCGAACAATCTCCAGAAAATGTGATCCTGAAGGACGGCATCCTTGCGAGAACTTTCCCCGTCCAAACCAATAAGCCATCAGTCGACAGCGAAGTCGATGACGAGGATAATGATTCAGACGATAAACAGGCAGAAATGGATTTGCTTCTTGAACAAGCCAGGTGGACCACCACTCGCACCACCATCGAGGGCGACCCTCACGACATCACGGAGAATTTTAACCTGGGCAATGCGAAGCATGATCCGTTCATGAATGCTGGCCTCATGATTCCCGCCCAAGGGTTAAGACCGTCAGTTTGGACAGCTAAAGTATACCCAAAGCATGAAGGCAAGCGAACCAAATTAGGCGACCTGCTCATCCCTGAGAAAAAGGTGCCTAATCAATTCATTATCGACGCCCAGACTCTGAAGTCTTGGATACACCAGAAAGGTAACAAGACCGAAGTCAGGACCAACTACCTGACGACCTTTTCGAGCATCCAGAGGCTCTTCGAGAAGGCTGGTGTCCAGGCCAAGCTTACTAATACCCAGAAACGCGCATGGGGTAAGATGTTAGCCGACTATTGGGAGAACAATTCCGCAGACAGTAAGCCCGTCAAACTTACCGATGAGGAGACCGGCAAGGAAGTTGAAGTACCCTGGCAGCTAATCGAGGACACTCGCTTTGAGTATAAGTTTAAGGAAGGCCCCCTGCCGATGCCAGACCCCCTGGATCGCCCCTTCCGGACTATCATTACCTCCGAAGGAGGCTCCTCCCCCTCCCGCTTCAAGCACGTCATCTGCTGCGAGTGCGCCAAGAATTGGCCAAAGAAGCGCAAGGTCCTCGCCCATGACTGCGTCAAGGTAGGCAAGTTCCGGCGCCTAACCCCGGAGGAGCTGGAAAAAGGCAATATGTTCCCGGCAGGACACACCCGATATTGCATGATTGATGGTAAAAAAGTTGAGGTGGATCCGAAACATCGCGCTTTTTTCATGGGCAATGCCCTTGTCGTGGGAATCGTCCAACGCATAGGTACTACCCTAGTTAAGGGTTGAGGTGTAATACCTATAGACCACTCTTTAAGAGTGGCACGAGAGAAACTATTTGAGCGTAATTCTGATTTCACGCTAAACGACCCCCAGTCGCTCCTGCGCTGGGCGCTATGGCTTAGGGGGAAATCACTACGAGACTCCTTAGACGAATTAAACCCGAAAAACAGGCGAATCGCGCTTGATGCTGCTGAGAGCTTTGCAAAAGCAGAGATACGCCCGGACGGAACTTTCAAAGGTCCCAAGGGAATCCTTGGCGTCCTTACCGAGATCATTCACTTCGGCCTAGCACCAGACAACGCCGCCGCTGCAGACCTCAAGGAGGCTGGGCTCGAGCTAAAAGTTACCGGTCTGGTAAAAAATAAGAACGGGGTTCGCGCCAAGGAGAGACTCTCCCTAGGCATGATTGATTATGGCAAGTGCATCAGAAGCGGTAAGTCATTCGAAGACGACTCAGAGATACAGAAGTCCCTTAACGGGATGCTTTTGATGACTTATTGGTACAAGGCAAGAGAAGCGAATCCGTTGGACCTGGTCTTTCATGATTCGATTATCTGGAAGCCGCAAGGCCAGGAGAGGATTAAGATTCGCCAAGACTGGACCTTCATCCAGGGATGCATTCGAAGTGGAAACGCCCACATGCTGAGCGAAAGATACGCATATGCGCTTGGAGCCCCCCCCAAGGGAGCCGGGAAAGACACCGACTTCCAGGCACAACCCGTAAGACAACCCACGGATCATCAACAAACAGCTAAACAATTCATATCAATGGGAGTCGAAGAAGAAATGGCATCGTATGTGGCAGACGACTTCAAAGAACGCAGCAAACGGCCAGGAAACAGCACCAAGGGCTTCGCCCTACCCAAAGACCTAGCCTTCGCGAAGGAGATTGGCCCCTTCCCTGCCAGGCGTCGCTGCTACTCCCTCACCAATAGCTATCTAACGAAAATCATCAGATCGAACCTATCCAAGGGCTAATGACTGGAAGAATCTACGAAACAGGCGTGGACGAGGGTAATCCTGAAGCGATCCTAGCTCGTGCGGTTAAACTAAAAGAATCTGGAAGCCTTCGGGCATTCCATGACTCGCTTAGCGTCGATGAGAAGAACGCACTGAAGCCGCATCTTGTCGGCTATCTAGATGTAACGATGAGGAGAAAAGGCGGAAGAAAATCAAAGGCTCAAAGACAAGCGAAAGGAGCCTTCGGCATCCTAGTTGAGAAAATTGTCTTCGGCAGAATGCCAAACAATAGGAGCGAAGCCGACTTCCCACGCTGCAGGCTCGAGCTCAAGGTCACCGGGCAGCGGCAAAAAGATGACGAGGCAAAAGAGAGGGTATCGTTATCCATGATTCCCAAAGAAATGGTCCACGGGAAAATGCCCTACAATATGGCCCTAGACAATGAAATGGCTTATCAGAAGTTCGGACCTATAAAGAGCACGAGCAGAGTATTATTCATAACATATAAGTATGAACCTCAGAAAGCCTATATTGATGCAAGAATCACGGCAGCATTCATTTGGAAACCCAGCGCGAGCCAACGTAAATCCATGCTGGATGATTTCATTATCATCCGAAGAATGTGCGATTACGGCTTTGCCCACCGCATAGGTGAAGGCTTGGGGTTATTTATGGGAGCAGCAACGAAGAGTGCCGGAGAAGAGGAGGGATTCGAAAAACCTGCGACGGATAATGATGTTGAAGCCCTCATGGAGAGATTAAAAGCGGAACTGAACGCCCCGCAAAGGTTCGAGATATTCAGGAAAAAGGCGGATAAAAAGCTGAAGGATGACGGCATGATTAAGAGGCGTTGCTACTCCCTTAAGCGTCAGTCCGTGACGGAGATAATTTCGGGGCATATCTGACAGGCTCGAAGGCAAGTGCACCCTAGTCATTGATCTCAATTCAAGAAGAGAATAATCAGGTACACGAGAAGCAGTCCGCCCCGAGCTGAACGCAAACCGAAGAAAAGCGCTTCAGAAGCAGCTAACCCTTCCCTCGGAGCCGTGATACGAGGCACATGAACAGCACGAAGTACATTTATATTTTAAATATAACAATTGAGCCAGGTCTAGCAGCGGAGTAAAAACTTGTATGTTTACCCCGCATGATTCAGCATGGTATGTCGCAGACAAAGACACCTTCATCCGCGAGCAGCCTGAGCTTATAACGAATAAAATAAGCGGAAACGCCTCCAAGCAAGGCTGGGCCTACATGCCCGACCAAATGATAGAGTGGAAGGAGACTGTTAAGGTGATGCAGAAAGCACTGAATGAATCATCAGGACTAGAATTCATAACAGGTGTTATAGCAGAGTATAACTTCAAACGCAGAGGGCTGCGCATGGACTTCGTTCTCACGGGTCCAGGTGCGATCTTTATCATCGAGTTTAAGCGCGGAAAACTAGCCGCAGCCGACAGGGATCAGGTGATGCGCTATGCGGCGAGCATCCAAGAGTTCCACGCATACACCCAAGCAAAGAGCCCGAGGATTTACCCCCTGTTGGTCACCAGAACCGGAAAGAATTCTATCGGGAAAGTTGAGGGCTTCTTCAAGTCATGGCCCAACATCCCTACCAAGCCAATCGAATGCGGAAGCAACCGACTCGGAGACGCACTCATTCAATGCAACACACATACGACAGGATCGGAGGAAATTGATGCGGTCAAGTGGTGCGAATCCGAGTTCAATCCATCCACCCAAATCGTGGATGCCGCGGTCACCCTATGGGGGCAGCATGATGTCTCAGCAATCAACAAACATACGGCTACCATTGAGAATATAATAAGATGCAGCAAAACGGTCATCGATACTGTCATCGATGCCACGAATAAAAGGCGCAAGGAAATCATTATGATTACGGGCACTCCAGGTTCGGGGAAAACCTTGGCCGGACTTCAGATCAACTTTTCGAAAGAATTGGCAGGCGAAGCTCTCTTTGTCACGGGAAACGCGCCACTCGTAGAGGTGCTTAACATGGCGCTTTCTCGTTCATATAAAAAGACGGGAAAAAAAGGCCGTACAGTGAATGGATACACAAAGTCCGAATCTAAATTTGTGGAAAAGAACACAGATTTCAAAATCGTTAAAGCGCACAACTACCTCACAACTGATTCAACTGACGGCAGAGTGGTTATATTTGACGAAGCGCAACGGACGTTAGCCAAGGGAACTAAGGTTAACAATGTAGCCTTACTCGACAATGAGGCAGACCTAATCCTTGAAAGACTAGAATCACGTTACACTGATAAACTGCCTATATTGATTCTGCTCATTGGACATAAACAAAATATAAATGACACCGAACTCGGAGTACCGATTTGGATCGAAGCTGCTAGACGTCACGGTTGGCATTACTCCCTGTGCGAAGAAACGGCCGATCTAGGTGAATTTAAATCAGTTCCAGAACTAAAGACTGACCGTCTATATCGACGTATTGAACATACACACCTACTCGGTGACCTTCGTAACAAATATGCGAAATGGGCTGACCAGGTCCTAGGAGGAAATTCACCAGGTCAAACTCCGGGAGGAAATCCAGTCGCAGCTAAATCTTATTCAGATTTAAAATTGAGCACCGCGGAAAAGGTTAAAATTACCCGCGACCTAAGAGCCGCCAAGAATCACCTAAAGTTAAACCTAGGCCTGCCGGGTGACAGCAAAGGAATCATCTGTAGCGGTAATGCAGACCGACTTAGGGCCGAGGGTCTATTCATTCGAGAGAAACCTCCAATTGCCCCTTGGATTCTATGTCCGAGCGACGATATCCGCTCCTCGAACATGCTCGAACAGGTCCAGAACCAGTTTAATATCCAAGGGCTGGAGTTGGACCATGTTCTAATGTGCTGGGACATAGACCTAAGACGTCACGAGTCTAAGTGGAGTTGCCATGACATAATAGGATCCAAGTGGAGTTCACGAAACCATCTCAAAAGAGAGCTTGAATCTCGTATCAACAGTTATCGAGTCCTGCTCACACGCAGCAGATCATCCCTTACGATATACGTCCCCCATGGAGACCTAGATAGCCAAGATAAGACTCGTCCGCGCAAAGAGTATGATCGAATATACGAATACCTCATCAGCTGCGGGGCTGAGCCTATTTAGCGCCAACCAGCCGTCCCCAAGAATGTGAATACAAATGAATCCGAAGTGATGGAAAGAGAATAACTCGAGCAGAATCTTTCCTCGGTCGTCTATACAAACAAACAGAAACAGTCAGCTGAGAACTGATAATTTAACTCAAAGTTACCAGGCATTCGAATGCCCTGCACACTTAAACTAGTTCCTTAGCCCGTTTGAACCGACCAAGCGGAACCATAGAAAACTTTTGCGTCGCGTTCAATCATACTATGGATTTTTTCGCGTGAAAGTACATCGAGAACGTAGACCGAGCCGTAGATGTTCATTTGCTTATTCGCAAAACGGATGAACTCGACGAATCCCTTGTCAGACTCGAAGGTCGCCTCGATTGCAGCCTCGATTCGCTCCTCATTCGCCTTGAAATACGCCAAGATCGAACGAGCAACATGTTGGGAGGCTCCGAACTTACGCAGGAAGATACCGAACTGATATTCCTGCCGGGAAAAAGCGAATCGGGTAAGCTCGTAGCGCTTAGCGACATCAGGCTCATCCATGTCGGCCGTCATATAAGCCGTCCACCAAAGTCGGGCGATGCCATGCCGGAAATAGCCCTTATGGCCAACTCGCTTCAAGAAGAAGCGGTCGTTGATTTTCTCGATGGCCTTGGTTTCGTCCTTGGCATCGGCGAGGGGCCAGCGCTTGAGCATGTAATCCTGGTAATGCTTAAAGGCAAAGGTTGACCAAAGCCTGGGGTTTGCACCAGCCCTAGCAGTCAAGCCCGCAAGCGTCTGGTGGAGGCGAACCGCGTTGTCCGCGTCGTCCTTCACGCGGTTATCGCCAGCCGGATCGACGACCTGCAGCAGCGGCATGTTTTCGGGCAGGGACTTGGCGTCCTCCAGTTCACATGTGGAGACGTCGATCGCCACTCCCTTGATTAGGGACTCCAGGTTGGTTTTTTGACCGACGAGCAGGCGAAGCTGACTCAGGCCCTCGTTAGAGAAGATCTTTTGCATCTTATTCGGATTTATAGGAGGTACCTAGTTCATTGAAGAGCTTGGCATGGTTTTCCTTGAATTTAGAGAACAGTGCCGAGGCGGCATAGACCGCCCCCTTCTGGGCGACGTCCCGCGGAGCAAGTCCCTCCTTGGCCAAGGACTGGGCGACGACGAAACGGGCTCCATAGAAGCCGTCCGGCCATTGCTCCAATTCCGTATGGCCAGCGACCATCAGGGCGATCGTCTCGACCAAGGCGGGGAACAAGAAAGAGCAGCTCGTGACGTTAGTGTTTTTCAGGCGGAAAAGCGTATACTTCTCGAACATGTCCTTCGGCAGGCTCACGACGATCAAATCGTCCTCTGAGCTTACCGCCATGAGTTCAAGGCGTTCGTCTTTTCTTACCTTGAAGAGGTTGCTGATGTTGGACTTGTCATCGTACAAGAGGTGCGCGTTTGAATAACCGAGCAAGGCCCCCGATTCCACGAGCATCTTAGTTGCATAGCCTTCGACGCAGTCCGACGTGGAAAGTTCGAAGGTCGACTGGGCTACGAGATAGACGCAAACCTTGAGTCCACCCGAAAACTTCGATTGGTCCAAGTCAACCGGCACATCCAACGTACTGCCCAAGGCTAAGGCCGAGGCATCAAGCCGACGTATCTGCCTGAGCGGCGATTCCAAGGCCTCGAAATAGAGCACTAGGTCGACTTCACCTTCGCCGATATGCCGGCGCAAAGCAGTCGAGCCGACCATGATCTTTGCCTCGAACTTATCCTTGGCGGACTTCTTCAAGGAGAAGGTGAAATCAATTCCATCCTGGTAGTCCCTTTCGTATTGGGCCTCGCTAATGGAAGAGCTCACCAGAACGGGGTGAGGCCAAGAGTGTGTCTTCATCGATGGTTATGCTTTGAATTTGAACCGCACGCCCAGACGCATGTCGCGGGCGTTCGCCAGGGTGAGCTCCAACGTCAGGCTGTCCCGGTCGATCTGACCAGGCTCCACGGTGAAGAACGCCGAGTTAGAGCCCTCTTTGACCAGAAGACCTGCCCCGATGAGCTCACAGGCCGTGGGTTTCTGCGTCTCCAGCTCCCCTTCGCTTCCCAAGGCAGTGAAGGCCAAGGCCACGGGTACCTTGCCTCCGAACGGAGCGACACGGGTCAGCTGGATCTTGGCGGCGGTTGCAGTGGCGCCGAGGACACGGGCATAGAAGTAGCCCCCGTCGACGGTGCCGTCTGGGCGTGGGATTGGGTCTTTCCTTGGGTTCTTCGTCCCCTTGCCGGGTTTCACACCTTTGATACCGCCATAGCCTGAGGTGTCACCTTCGGTCACCTTGACGGGGGTATTCGCACCAAAAGGATCTACCGGCTCCTCTTGCACCTGCAAATCGGTGCCTTGGGTGCCCTGGTCGTTCTCGCCATCAAAGGTCAACTCTTCGATGATTTCATCGCCGGAGCCTGCAGCAGCGGCGGAATTGATGGAGGAACGGAGCCAGTGCTCAAGGTCGTTCAAAGCCCTGCCGGCACGGTTCTGTTCGACGGGCCCCAACAAAGCGGGCACCCAGTCTTCATGGGAAGGCGGTTCCATCGAGCGGAGATAGGCGGCGCCTTGGGGATCGTCGCACACCACAACGGCCGTGTAATCGACCGGACAACGCCAGCGATTACTGCGGATGCGCATGAAGTTGTTTCGCACCTGATAGCATTCGTTAGAACACGTGTCCTTCGTGCCAAAAGACAGGTACAGCTTCACATGCCCAAGCAAGGCGTGGAACGGGGCCGACTCAGGACTGACCAATCGATGCTCGGGCTTGGTGGTTTCGTATGCGGCCAAGGAGCACTTGGCCAAATGCGCCTTGTCGCCGGCTCCAGCGATCACAGCGGCGAGGGTCTTCTTGTTGATGAGCGTTTCGGTGCCGCTTTCGTCGATGACATCGACCTCCAGGTTACCCAGATGAATCGCCAACCAGAAGCTGTCGAGGGAAGCGGCGATGACCTCACGGGCCCAGTGCTTCTGCTTGATAAAACCAAGACACCAGACGCTCGTGCCGATTTCGGTGCGTTGGAAAAGCGCAGGGATATCCTTCTCCCTGCGGACAGCGATGTAGGGTTCGGACTTAGGCCCAGTGTCCAGCCCGATGAACCCATCGGGGGCTCGCCTGACACGCTCCTGCTCGAAGGTGGCCAAGCGGCAGACGCCTTGGAAAGCATGCCCCTCTTGGGTCTTAGTGGAATAGAGGACGGTACGCGCATCGGAACACGCGAAGGGGGCCATCTTGCCGATGCCGTACGAGCCGCCGGCACCCGCGTTGGGATTGGGCACCCCCTCGGACTTCACCAAAGAATGCCAGCGACCACCGACCTTGCGGTCATCACCCTCCAAGCCACACGTATTGTAGTCGCTGATCTCGAGGATACGCACCTTGTCAGAGGTCAAAGAGGACCTGGCGGCATCCCAAATCGGTTGGAACATGGACTGGCGGGATTCCCAATACTTTTCGGCCCGCTTGAAAGCCTCCAGGATATCATCCCGACAAATGACCTTCCCTTTTGGGATTTCGTGAAGACGGAAGACGACCCGGGCTGGCTTGCCAGCTGCACGAGCTTCGAGCGTCCAGGCGTCCAAGGAGTTCTGGATCGATTCGCGGGCGAGGTAGTAGAGAGGCTTGGACTTGAAGTCCTGGGCCAAAAGCTTGGCGCCACGCTCCACGCCGCTCAGTTCGGGAAAAACCAACTTGATGTCAGCCATGCACGGCAACTTGCCTGAATTGAAGACCTTAGCAAGCCCCCCACCGCTGGGGGTCTAAAGTATAATAAAGCACGCCGGCGTCAGGCCTAGATGGCCTTACCTAGGCCGAAGAGGAACCCTTGACTCAAAAAACATAGTGTGCAGGTGTTCAGTATACTTTTATGGCCCAAAAGCTTTCGACCCCTGCCCCCCTCTTTCCTTGGGACGGCGGCTTTGACTTGGATGACCTAGCCACGCTCACGCACAAAGCACACCACCCAGAACTATACAAAGGCCGTTTCGCCACCGAGAAAGGTGAGACCGAGGTGCCCAAGGCTTACGCCAAACCTAAAATCGCCTTCAAGGAGAAGCGCGCCACGCACTTCACCTTCATCGACCTCTTTGCGGGTATCGGCGGTTTTCGCGTCGCCGGACAAAATGTCGGTGGGAGCTGCGTCTTCACCAGCGAATGGGACAAATACGCTCGAAGGGCCTACTTCATGAACTTCGGCCAGGTGCCTTTTGGCGACATCACGAAGTTCACGGAAAGCGAAGTCGCGTTAAAGACCATTCCCAAGCACGATGTGCTCTGCGGCGGCTTCCCCTGCCAGGCCTTTAGCATCTCCGGCAAGCAGGAAGGGTTCAAAGACCCACGGGGCACGCTGTTCTTCGAGATCTACAAGATCGCCAAGCAGCATCGTCCCGCGGTGCTATTCCTGGAAAACGTCAAGAACTTCGCCCGCCACGACGGCGGAAACACGTTCAAGACCATCCGGCACCATCTGGAAAAGAAGATGGCGCAGGAAACCAAGGAATCGGAAGGCGGACCTGTCTCCTACCGGGTTTCGTCGGCCGTGCTGAACGCCAGCGACTTCGGAGCCTCCACCAAGCGCGAACGTATCTATATCGTCGCCGTGAGAGAGGATCTGGCCGACGATGAATTCAAGTGGACTGAATGGGTCGACCTCCTCGAAAACCTGCCGCAGAGACGCGAATTCACGAAGAAGTTCCTGTGGCAAGACATACAGCCCAAAAACACGATTGATCAAAAATTACTCGAGAAACTAACTCTAGTAAGACTCGATTTTCGACCCAAACTAACGCAGTCACGCGACGACATTAAACCCAAAAATGACGAAGTAGAGGAAGCCACTAAACCAATCCGAATTGGAGTGATGGGCAAAGGCGGACAAGGGGAGCGAATCTACTCTACTAACGGGCACGCCATCACCTTCTCGGCTTACGGCGGCGGAGCCGCCTCAAAGACTGGTGCCTATTATGTCGACGGAATTGTGCGCAAGCTCACCCCCGCGGAGTGCGCGAGCGCCATGGGCTTCCATGGCATGGACGTCAGCACCGGTGATGTCCCCCTACTGCAGCGTTACAAGCAATTCGGGAACAGCGTCGTGGTGAATGTCGTTGAAGCAATCTTCAAGGAAATCGACAGCTTCTGGCTTCAGAAACCTAAGCGCCGTTGACTAGGGCGGCCATCTAGGAAAACTCATCTAGATGGGAGCCAAAGAGAGTAACGCAGAAAAAGGTGCCGATGCTGTCGATGAACTCATTGGACTACTAGAATCCAATGCCCCCGCCGTTCTTTACGCCTGCGACAGTGTCATCAGATCAATTGACCGAGAACTTCCGGCACGACTAGGTGTAACCGTAAAAAAAGCTCACAAGGTCAAAGGAAGCCTGAAGAGCGACGTCCAAGTTTCCTTCCACGGGACGGACGTAACCCTAGCAATCGCCGTCATCAGTGCCGACGAGGGTGGAGGAAATCAGGTCGAACGTAAGTCGGTCGAGTCATATCGCGAAGACCAGGGCCTACACGACGAATTGATTCGAATCCTCAAGCTGCTTACCGGCACCACCAAGCCGCAAGACGCACAACGAAGCGACTTCGCCACTGACGCAGAACTCGGCAAGGGCTATGCCTACTTCAGCGATCTCAGCCCACAAAACAAAGTAAAACTAATCCGGCACCTGCGAAATCACCGAAAAAGCCTGTTGGAACGTGGCCTACTAGGAAGGGGCGATACCATCATGGAAAAAGGCAAGGTAATCGGCGTCGACCATGTCAACCTCTTCGCATTTCGCGATAAGAAGAAACCGACCGACAAGGCATGGAGCTACGTCGCGGCCTCCGACCTGCTGCAATCCATCTCGACCACCGACGTAAAACCCTCCGATCGCGGAGAAAAACAGGTACAGCTTGGCCACGGCATTATTCTAAAACGTTACGGGGGCGGCATGTTCGCTGGAGACACACGCTACAAAGATTACCTACAAATACAAATTCACCCGCGCAAGGTACTTGCCGAATCGACAGACTGGACGAAGTTCAGGGGACTGACCGAAAGACTTTCTTTCGAAATCGATGACAAACTCTCGTCGGTTCAGTCAGAAGCTGCCCACCGAGGACTTGACGCTGAACAGGCTCTTATTGAAAAAATAAACAGTCATGACCCAGACTGTGCATGGATCGTGGAAGAGTGCTGCGGCACCGAGGGCTATGGAAGCTACAAGGCAAAGAAGCCCGGCAACAGGGAAAAGCCCGACGTTCTAATTTACAACAGCACGGATGATATTCTCGGGATGAAGGGCATCTCCCTGAAGACTTACAAGCCTGAGGTCTCATTCAGCCAGGCAAACCGGGGTTCGCTCGAAACGTACGTCGAAGAACTTGGAATATCCTATGGCGTTGCCGAAACGCTTCGCGCCTTCGTGGTCAAGAATCATGGTGGCGATAGGACTATGCTAAACGAGGCACCCGCATCGGAACAAGACGAACTCCTCAACTTCTTCCTCCTATACCAGCGCCAAATCATCTCTCACGTCCTACGCGGGAAAGCCAAAGGAGTGCTTAAGGCGGACTGGCTCCTTCTCCATGAGGCCAAAGACGCTAACTGGACCAACAAAGTGGGACAGCGAGAATTCTGGCACCTATATCCGATGAGCCAGGTGATCGACTGCTGCTGCAGCGAAACTCCCTCCATCACCAAAGCCGGGAACCTGACCCTGGGGCTGGGGCTCACCTTACAGCGCAAGGGGGGAGACGGAGGCGCCAAGACCGCGAACGACCTCCAGTTCAAGATCAACCCCAAGATGATTCATGAAGCGCTACAAAAAAGCTAAGGCCACTCCGCAGCTGGACATCGTCGAAGAGCAATTCAACAGAGATGCAGCGAGGAATGGCAGGGAAGCTGAAAGGATACTCACCAGTTACATCCAAAACCATGAAGATTCAACCGCGTGGATAGCCGAGGACATTGGCCTATACTCGTACTCCAGGACCGGCGCCAGACACCGGGCAGGCATAGAGAAGCCGGACGTCGTCCTATGCGACACCGATGAAGACAAAGACTACGCCTTCATATCCCTCAAATGCTGCATGAAATTCGATACCGCCTTTAACCAAATCAAAAGGTGCAGCATCGCCAGTTTCAAAGAAGAATTCGACGCGCCATCTGACGTGGTCGATATCCTCAATAAGTATACAGAAGGCAAAAAGAAGCTGCTGCCCGGAAACTACTCCCCCAAAGAGCTCAATCGGCTGCTAGAGTTCCTGCACGAAAATCAGAGGCCCCTCCTTGCCTCAGCATTCACCGGACAAGATAAGAAGCCTAAAGCAAACTGGCTTCTGCTCCACCAATGGAAGTTTCCTAATTGGCGAAGAAATATAGCGAGAAAGGACAGGTCTTTCCTAATCTCGATGCAGAAAATTTTGGCACTATTTAACGAAATCGAGGTCACTTACACAAAACGAGGGACCATCACTTTCGGCGCCGGAGTGACACTCCAACGAAAAGGCGGGGACAAGGGCAAGGATTCGGCAAACGACCTGCAGTTTAAATTACGGATCAAGCAACTGCTAGACACATTGAGGAACTCGTAATCAGACTGGTGCGTGAATTAGCTGCGCCTACCGGCAGTGTGCTGGCAAGCCCATGCATACACCGAGGCTAAATGTTTAAGCGTCTCGCCTCAACACGAGTCCTTGATTGGCTAATCTAAGCTTAACAGCCGACACGTCACAATCTTCGTGCTTATGGACAGCCCGGTGGCAGGTTGGGCAAAGGATCGCGAAGTCCTTGGGCGACGTCTCGATCTTTCCTGCAGCCGCGTACTTGCTCAAGGGAAGGCGATGGTGCGCGTCGACTAAGGGATGACCATAGGTCGGCACCGGACGAAGGCCGCAAGCCTCGCAGAAGAGCTCTCCATGCTTTTTCACGAAGGCTTCCTTGGCCTTGATCGGCAAAGAGGAATCCCGCTCGAGATACCAATGCTGCCGCAGCTTACGGATGCCTTCAGGGGAAGCCTGTTCCAAAGCCTGAACGTCACCAGGAGACAGATAGCTGGCGGCAGGGACACCCTCTGAAGCTTCAAATATTGCCTGCTCGATGGCCGCCGGCAGCGGCGCATCGAGCGCCTTCCTGGCCATCTCTACGCACAACGTGAAATCGTGCAGGAAGAACCTCAAAGCGTTTTCGCGGATGTTCTTCTGAACCCCTTCACCGCTCTCAGCACCGCCCTTGGTCGTCTCGGATAGACGACGACCGCGAACTTCCGACCCCTCCATCTTCTTGAATGCAAAGTGGATGTTATCGAACTTGAACTTCCACCACCCTTCCCGGCTACCTTTGGTGGGCTCATCGAGACGAGTCGCAAGCGCGAAGGCCGTGACCAAGTCTTTCCGCTCGGCACGACCAGTTCGATAGGCGAAGAAGCCCAAACAAGCCAGGCATTCATCTTCGATCAGCGAGACGTCACGGACCTTTTGTTTACGTTTCATATCTGAAATATGAATCGTCGCACCCGGCCTAGCTAGCTTCGTCTACGGGGTGACCGCCCATACCCGAAAAGATAATTTGATTATCCAACACCCCACCTGTGAATAACCCCTGCCCTGCCCGAGGCGGTGGGGGTTGCAGAGGGTCTGGGGTTGGGTAATTAGGAGGGACGCCCATGGCAGACAAGTCCGCACGTTCCTCGTCCCCGATTTTCCTCCCTTGGGAGCAGCCGCTTGCCGAGGGCATCGCCGAGCTGCTGCTCCGTGAAGCGACGGCAGGGGCGGCCTTGGATCTTTCGGACCACATGGTGATCGTGCCCTCGCAGTTTGCTTCGCGTCTGCTGACCGAAAAGCTGGCCGAGACCGCCGGTACCCGCGGGGTCTTCCTTCCGCGGATCACCACGCCCAGCAGGTTCCTGAACTGGGGCGACGAACAGCATGCGGTGGCTTCGGAAGAGCACTCGCTGCTCACCTGGGTCAAGATCCTGACTTCCGTCGACCGCGCGGATTTCCCCGCCCTTTTCGCCGGCGGCCAAACCGGCCCTTTCCGGTACGAATCAGCCTTGGACTTCGCCCGTGAGCTCATCCAGCTCCGCGACGAACTCGCCGGCTCTAAGGAGGGCCTTAACTTTGCCGAAATGGCCGAGAAAGCCTTTGGGCTGAACGCCGAGCCCGAACGCTGGAGCGATCTTTCGAAGCTAGAGGATCTCTACGACGCCGAACTCAAGTCAGCCGGAAAGACCGACCACAATACGCTGCGCAGGGAGCTCGCACTGGGAGACGGGCACCCCGAGGGAATCAAGACGATCTGGCTAGCCGGCGTGCTCGCTCCTCAACCGCTGCTCCTCAGAGCCCTCGAGGGAATTCGCCAAAGGGAGCAGGCGGCAGTGAAAGTCGTGGTCGGCGGTGGGTCCGCGGAACTGTTCGACGAATGGGGCCAACCCCTAGCCGGCGTCTGGAAGAACCGCCGCGTCCCGTGGGATGGCTTCTCCGAATGCGTCCACGTGGTCCCGAAGCTAGCCGATGCCCATGCGCGGCTCGTCTCCATCCTCCGACGAGGCTCCCCAAGCGCCACCCCGGTCACGCCTGGCACCGTATCGATCGTCCCCTGCGACCGGGAGAACGAACCGAAGGAGCTCGAATACACGGTCCGCCGAGCAACCGGCGGGCCCGCCGGCGCCACCGCCAACGCCCTCGGCGAACCGCACAAGAACCATGAGACCCACTACGCGCTGCGCCTCTGGCTGGACTTCCTTCCTTCGCCTTCCTTCCACTCGCTTAGGAAAGTCACGCTGCACCCGACGCTCGCCCGAGCGCTTTGCGGCGGGAAAAACGATTTCCAGACCTGCAACCTAGCCCTAGACGGCTTGAGCGCCCTGCACCCGCCCAGCGACCTCAACGCCGCGGCGGACTTCTGTGAGCTGCAGATCCACAATTTCCGGGAGGAGGCGGCCAAGGGCTCCCATGAAGCGAAGCATCGGATCACCGACGATGAGGCCATAGACGCCACGACCGAAGAACCCGAAGCAGCGGCGCAAACCAAGAAGGATCCCGCCTGGAAACTCGTCTTGGCCCGAGAAATCCTTGGCGAAGCCATCGAGCTTCACCGCAAGCATGTCAGGATGCGCTGGGATGACCTGGCCAAGGAGATGGCCGACCTCTGTAGCGACGACGTGCCGAACGACACCTTCGGCGCAGCCGTCGTGGAGAACTTCATCGACATCGTCGAGCGACTAGAGGCGAGCGCGGGCAAAACGACCGCCGAAGACGAGGCCCGGCTGCTGCGGTTGGCGGTCGAGACCGCCGGAGAGGCCCGCTTCCGCGGAGACATCAACCCCGCGGCCGTGAACCTACCGGGCTGGCAAGACGCACCCTGGGAACCGGCACCTCACCTCATCGTGTTCGGGATGAACGATAACTTCGTCCCCGGCGGCAAGTCAGCTCACCCCTACCTCCCCGCCAGCCTACGGCGCGCCCTCGGACTCCAATCCCCCGAGCAGACCTTCGCCAACGCCGCGTTCGTGTTCGAGCAGCTTCGACGTCGACGCAGCAACCCCGAGGCCGGCCGACTGGACATCATCGTACCGCAATTCAGCGACGAAGGGGAAGGCCTCAAGCCCTCCCGACTGCTTTTCCTGGCGCCCATCGACCCAGAGGACGCTTCAGCGGATGCCTTGCTTGGTCCCAAAGGACGGATCAACAAACTGTTCAGAGAGCTCCCCCAAGAACGCTCCCTGCCCTACTGGGAAATCCCCCTTGGTTGCCGCTTCGACCCAGCTGCGCCCTTGGAAAAAGTCGGAAAAATCAAGGCCCGGGCGGCCGCCACGGACCTGCGCTTGTTCATGAAAAATGCGCAGGAATACTGGCTGAAGAAAGCACTGGGCACCCGCGAAAACGACCACGACGCGTTGGAGCTCTCAGCCGCCGAATTCGGCGTCCTCATCCACTCCGCCATGGAGGCATTCAAAGCGGACAAAGCCAAGGCGGATAACCTGCAGGCCGGCCGCATCTCTGCCGAACTGACCAAGTACCTCGAGGCCATCGCTGCCAAACGACTCGGAAGCACCCCCTCGCCTGCCCTGCGCAACCAAGTGGCCGCGGCGGCCGAACGCATGGCTTGGCTGGCGGAGGTCGAGGCGGAGATCTCCCAAGAATGGGAAACGGTCGCCGTCGAAGCTGCCCTCCCAGAACTGGACATCGGCGGCTTCACCCTGCACGGCCGATTCGACCGCTTGGACCGACACAGGACCGAACGCCACCGCTGGCGCGTCTATGACTACAAGACCACCAACAACCCCGAGACTCCCAAGGAAGCGCACGTTTCCAAGTACGCCAGCAACCATAAGGCCGACGGCGCATTCGTCATCGGAACCGAAGGCACCAAGTACAGATGGAAGGACGTCCAGCTGGTCGTCTACGACTGGTGCCTCCAAGAAGGGGTCATCGATGATCCGGCGCTCAAGCAGGCCATCCAAGAACTACGCACGGAGGGGTCGATCGTCGAAGTAGCCTACATCAACATCTCCAACAATAAGCAGGAGACACGCCTAGAAGCATGGGAAGACTTTCACCTGTTCAGGCAGGCTGGTCGCGACGCCATCCAAGCCGCCGCCCAAAAGCTGCTGTCCGGCGACCACAAGGTCTTCACCGAGGCCGTCATCACGGGCGATGGGGCCAAATACCCCCTACTCCCAGGGCTAAAGGAACGTAAAACCACCGACTACATGATCGGTGAAAACTTCGGCAAAGTCCGCTGAGCGCACCCCCATGCTTTCACCAAACCAGACCCCTAGCCAGCTCATCAAGGCTTCCGCTGGCACCGGCAAGACCCATCGCCTGTCGCTCCGCATCCTGAGGTTGCTCGCCCTAGGCTCGGCCCCCCATGAGATCGTCGCGCTCACCTTCACGCGGTCCGCCGCCGCCGAATTCGTGCGGCGCGCCATCAAGCTAATCAAGGATGCAGCCGAGGACCCCAAGAAGCACCAGGAAATCTGCGGGGCCGAACGCGGAGCTGACTTGGACCCCCGCACCTACACCCAAGGGTTCTTCAAAGAGCTCTTGGTCAAGACGCTGCTCCAATACGACCAGATGCTGCTCGGCACGCTCGACAGTTACTTCGCTCGTCTGGTGAACAACTTCCCCCTGGAGGTCGGGCTGGAGCCGGGCAAAGCTTCGACGATACCTGAACACGAGGAAGACGAGCACCGCCAGCGGGTCATCGCCCAAATCATGGCCGAAGCCGAGGTCGACCCAGAGCTGAACCAGCGCCTTCTCGCCAGCATCCAAGTGTACCGGGATGAAGAGGTGGCTTCCTCGCCGTTGGCCATCTTCGACAAAGCAGTCAAAAGCTACCTGCGGTTCTACACGCTCTGCCCAGATGCCAAACTCTGGGGTGAACCCACGGCCATCTGGGGTGACGCCGTCCCGGAATGGATGGAGGAGGACTACTGCGACCGGCACTTGGCGGCCGCTTGGGCACCCGTCGAGGACTGGGGGAAGAAAACGTTCGGCAAAGAACCTGCAGACCTGAGAGACCTTGGCGTTGCCCTTAGAGAGACGCCAGAACCAGACTACAAAGAAGCCCTGCGCGCACTCTACGGCTTCTTTGAAGGCTACCTGACGACTGGCGATAAGAGCACCGACTTCGATGGAAAGGATTACGACATCGCAGACATCGCCGAGCATGTGACGATCCTGCACCGCTGCCTGGGCGGCCAACACATCCTAGCCAAGATGAGGTCCACCAAGGGCCTCTTCAACCTGCTGGAAATCTACCGTCACCGCTATGACGCCATCGCCATCCAGACAGGCAGGCTGACCTTCGCCGACTACGTCAACCTCCTGCAGTCAAACTTCATGCCTGGGGAAAGAAAGGAAGAAGTCGAAGCCTGGATTGACCAGATCCATTTCCGTTTGGACTGCCAGATCCAGCACTGGATGCTGGACGAGTTCCAGGACACCAGCACGACGCAGTACGCGGTGCTAAGCCGCAATATCCTCGAGATCCTCGGCCAGAAATTCAACGGACGCAGCGTGTTCGTGGTCGGCGACCTCAAGCAATCGCTCTACGAATGGCGCGAGGGCAACCGCCGGCTGCTGACTCAAGTCGAGGATTCCTTCAAGACCCAGAACGCCGCGGAACCGGGCACGGCCCTGACCGATGAGCTCACCAAGACTTGGCGATGCGCTCCGGCTGTCCTGGCGATGGTCAATGCAGAGCTCGGCGGCCTGACGCCTGCCCACGTGGGGGCGACCTTCCCCTCCGAAGCCCTCTCCGATTGGTCGCAGGTCTTCAAGATGCAGGAGGCGATGGACACCAAGAAGAAGGGCGAAGCCCTCTGGGTGAAACTCACCACCGGGGAGCAAAGCGGCTCGACCGACGTCGGCATCAAAGCCCAGGCAAAATGGATCGCCCATCACTTACGCTCGACGCCCGGCTTGATGCACGAAGGCAAACTGAACGTAGGCCTGTCGTGCGCCATCCTCGTCAGCCAAAACGATGACGCGCGTGTGTTCGCCGAAGAGCTGCGCAACCTCGGCGTACGGGCGACCGATGAGACCAAAGCCTTGGTCAGCCAGGACAATCCCGTGACGCTGGCGCTGATTGGAGTCCTGCAACGGACCATCCACCCCGACAACCAGAAGGCCAAGGCCCTAGCCGAGATGTGCCCACCCGTGCGCGCCGCATTGGCAAGCTTCGACCCCGAGCTCAAAGCCGCCTGGAAAATAGCGTGCGCGCACGTCGCCTCAACCTTCGCCGCAAAGGGAGCCCGGGCCGTCATGGACGACCTCATCCACCGCACGAAGCTGGACGTGACCGGCCTGGACGGCGGCAATGGAGCTGCCTTCATCATGCAGCGACTCGGCCAGCTCCGGCAGATGGCCTCGGACTTCGACAAGCTCGGCCAACGCGACCTGTCAGGCTTCGAGGCCTTCGCCAGCAAGGCCTCGCTCCGCGACGCCCCCTCCCCCGACTCGGTGCAAGTGATCACGATACACAAGTCCAAGGGCCTCGAATACGACGCCGTCTATATGCCCTTGCTGGAGGATTCGAAGACGATGGGCGAAATCCCGCACGACGCGATGATCTACGCTCCCTTGGGCCCAAACGCCGCTTCGCCTGCCGACAGGTTCAATCCTGCATGGATGCTGAAGAACGTCCCGAAATCGGTCAACTTGCTGGCCCCCGCGATCAGCGCCGGCGTCGAAAACATGCGGGCTGAAGCCGCCTACGGCGCCCTCTGCAGGCTTTATGTAGGCATGACCCGAGCCAAGCATCGGCTCGTCCTCGTGCACGAAAGGAAACAACGGCTGACCAAGCCAACGAAGAAGAAGCCAGCCGAAGTCGCCCCGGACACACGCGACGAAAAGTCAGGGAACTTCAATTTCCTCGACCTCACCAGCAGGAAACTGATCGGCCGCTCGCCCCTTGGCGAAAGCGTCAATGAAGACGTCGGCATCAAAGATGAGTTAACAGCCCATTGCCTCTGGAAAGCCAGCGGTTGCTCCGCCGATTGGGTGGAAGACCGTCTGAAGGAAGAACTATCCAAAGCCGCAATCGTGGACGACTCCCATGTCTGCACGCGTGATTTCAGTGAACGGGCCGTCCGGAGACAGGTTCGCATCAAGCCATCCAAGGGCGAACAAAAACCTAAGACGGGTAAACGCAGCGGCCAGCATGCGGGCAAGGCATTCGGAACGCTGGTGCATGCGCTATTCGAAGGACTCAAATGGGATATCGACGGCTTCCTTGTCAAAAGCCGGGAGGCCCTGACGCAGGAGGACGCCACCTTGGTCAAGGCGTTCACTCGTCTTGAGAACTGCCTCTCCTCCCCCGACATCCGGGAATTGCTGCTACGCAATAAGGATGGGGAACTCTGGACCGAAAAGCATGCCGTGCTCCAAGACAAACCGGGCGAATACGTCTCCGCCATCTTTGACCGTGTCCAAGTATCCCCAGGAAAGTCTGCGGTCATCGTAGATTACAAAACCAACGCCTGCAGCCGCGGAGAACTCATTGAAATGTACCAGGGCCAGATGGACCTCTACCGGAGCTCCGTCGCGAAGATGTGCGGGCTCCCCGAATCGCGTGTCGAGACCTGGCTCGTCCACGTCCGTCTGGACGGCAGCGAAGCCATCAAAGTCGATCCAAAGCCATGAGCAAACACGAGACCCCCATGACCCGATGGTACTGGCGCACGGTGAATAAGCGCCAAGGGCTGTTGATCGAGGAGTTCGCGGCTTTGAAGGGTGACAAGGAAAAGGGGCATAGCAAACGGCACATCGACGGGGTCATCCTCCTCGACGAACCGGCCGAGAGACGCGGTCCACGCAAGGGCGATCGCGACTTGGTGAAGGGCAAGCGGGTCATCGTGATCCAGTCGAAGAACCGGCGACTCGGCATGGGCCTGATAGGGCAAGTGGTGGTCTCGCGCCAACTGCTCAAGGACCTTAAAGCCAAGGTAGTGAAATCGGTCGGGGTGTGCAAAGGCAACGACCCGGCGATGCATCGCATCCTTCTTAAGTGGAAAGGTTGCGAGGCCGCCTTCTACCGCCGCAGCCGACGGACGAAGAAGCCGGCGACGAAGTCACGAAGGGTTTAGGGGAGTGAGGCTAGGTTGGCACGCAGTGCCAACCCTACCTCGAGACAGCGACAGCCGTACCCGAGGCAGAGCACAACCGAGATCCGTAACCGAATACCCGCGACAAGAGTCCTCAAGACTGCGCGAGGGGATATCCCTTTCTGGGTGGCAACTTCTATCGGGTTTGGCCGCCGGCGGGCAGGTCTTCCAAATAGAGGGGCTTCTTCGCATCGAAGCGCTCCCACTCGTCCTTGGCTCGCGACTGCTTTTCGTCGAATTGGTTCAGGCCGGTGGTATGCTTCCGCCGGCCAGTCAGGTAGTTGGTGCTTTCGATAAAGCGTTCCCCGGAGCTGCGATGCCACGAGTCGCGTTCGTTGCCGATCAGGCGGAAACGTCCCCCTTCCATCCGGAATTTAAAGATATCGATGGTCTGCCACCAAGTGCCGGCCGAAGCAAACCAGTCGAACCTGACTTCGACTACTCCCTTGGCGATAGTAAGCCCTCCGTAGCAGTCGCCGAAGTTTTCGAGCTCATCCACATGAGCGGGCATGACGAATTTAGCGCTCTCTCCAACCTTGCGGTACCCAGCCTTGTCGGCAAGCAGGACGACCATGACACGTGTATTCGTGTTCAGGTTGTAACCCTCGATGCCAGGATGCTTGGTGATCTTCTTGAGGTCCTGTTCCTCGCGGACAAAAACCAGGTCGGGGAGGCCATCTCCATTCAGGTCGCCGGTGACCTGCTCGATGACCTTCCACCCGGCCGGCACGTGACTACGGGCGGCTACAGGAAGTTCGACCGCATCGGGAGCCGCGGGGAGACCGGCAAGGGAAACGAGCAAAGAGGCCAAGCAAGGACGCCAAGGTTTCATCGTGATATGGTCCCCATCCAAAAGAGCTGCGCCATTGTCGCCAAGATTATCCCATGGGGTTCTCAAATTGCGGAAAACCATCGCTCCACCGGGCCAATAACATTATTATTAAATAATAATGTTATTGTTCACATCATGGTAAGCCTCTTGCGAGGCGGGCCCGCAAAAGGTAATCGTCGATGCGCATGCCGCTGCTGCAAGAAGGCCAGACGATCAGAGACACCTATGTGGTCGAACGACTCATCGGGGAAGGCGCCTTCGCGGAGGTCTACCGCGTCAAACACAAGTTCCTAGGCAGGCAGGCACTCAAGATTCTCAAGCAGCCCGGGGTCACCGAGACGGACATCAAGGCCATGCTCAAGGAGGCCTCCTTGCTCTCGCAGCTAGGACATAAAAACATCATCCGCGTCTTCGACGCCAACACCCTCATGGCTGAAGGCCATGAACGCGGGTACTTCACCATGGAATACGTGGGTACCGGGACCCTCGCCGACTTCATGGACAGCTTTTCACAGGGCCTCGTACCCGCGGAGAAATCGGTGGAAATCGTCGCGCAGATCGCCGAAGGCCTCAACGTTGCCCATAACCAGAAGCCGGCCATCATCCACCGCGATCTCAAGCCGCAGAATATCCTCGTCCAAGAAGACGCGGACGGCCTCAAGGTCAAGATCAGCGACTTCGGCTTGGCCCAAGAGGTCAACCCATTGACCTTCATGACGGCCGCCGCCGGGACGCTCTCATTCAAGGCCCCGGAAGCCGTGTTCGAAGGCGGGATCGATTCCCGGGCCTCCGACATCTGGTCGCTCGGCGTCATCCTCTACGTCCTGCTCACGGAAAGACTGCCCTACCCCGCTCCGACGCAGTGGGGCTGGAGCAATAAGGCCTTCCAACAGCCGCACCGTCCCCCGAGCGCCTTCAACGTCGATGCCAATGAGGCCCTCGACTCGATCGTCAAGAAATGCCTACGGCTGGAACCGCACCAACGCTACAGCAAGACCTCCACGTTGCTCAATGACTTAAGACGATGGAAACCAACCCAACGTCGGGCAACGGGGGTGCCGTCGCAAGTGAGCATTCCGCAAACCTTCAGCGCCGAGCGACGCTCCGACGATGCCCAGCCCAACACCGACGCACATGCCCTCCTCCAGGCTGCGCTAACGCTGGCCAACGAGCAAAGACTGGAAGAGGCCGCCGACAAACTGGAAGCCGCCCTCCAACTGCAACCTAGCCTACGCAACACCCACGCCCAACGCATCGCCCTCTGGCGCCGGGGCCTTTCCAGCTAAGAAAAATGCCGAAACTCTCCCACATCCATCCGGTCTTATCGCAAGGGGCCACCTTGGAAGGCCTGACCCATAACCCGTTCAGGATTTTCGGTCTGCGCGTTGATTCGACCAACAAGGAAATAGATAACGCCATCAAGGACCTGCGCATCCAGATGGAACTGGGGGCGGAACTTTCGCATGCATTCGCGCTCGGCGCGATTGAACCCAGCGTCCTCATGCAGTCCAGCCAGCGGCTCAAGGACCCGGTGCAAAGGATCTGCGACGAGTGTTTTTGGTTCTGGCCGCTGGACTTAGGGACGCAAGATGTCGCGCTCGACCTCATCGCGAACGGCGATAAAGCCGGCGCCAAGGCGGCCTGGCTGGAATTCGTCGACCACCCTGAGTGGGGACCGATCGCCGTGCACAATCTCGCGATTCACACCCTACTGGAGTCCTTTGGCGACTCGACCGAATTGGATAAGTACGGGCAATACACCAAGGACTTCTTGAGCAGCCCCGTCTGCGTCAGCCGGCTTAAGGCCCGTCTACGCACGCTCGACGACCCCCGCCTCCCGCGGAACGCGGCCACCGACATCATCGAGGAGCTGCGTCGGGTCATGGCGACCGTACAGATCCGAATCGGCCTCGAACGACTCGCTCAGATGGATACCGTCCGGGGGCAGCGGAACCTCCACTGCGCCCGCAAAATCGCGGGAGACGAGCATCTGCTCGGCGAACTCGTCGAAACCGAGTTAGAAGCCGAACTGGAACGTCTGGAGGCCAGGAATGCCATGCCCATCGATACGGCCACCGAGGCGGATTGGACGCACTTATTCGAGCAGGCTCAGTATACCATGGGTCGCATGCAGCCGTTCCCGTCGCTTGCCGCCCGTCGCGAACTACTCGGTAACCGGACCGCTACCGTCCTCCGCCGCGTATCCATCTACCAATACAACGAGAGGAAGAACCGGAAGAAGGCCTTAGAAATCGCCAAAAAAGCCCAAAGCTTGGCCACCGGCGACATGCTGCAGAAAATCAAGGATGACATCCGAACCGTCCAGGCAGGTATCGAATCCGAGCAGGACGATCAAATTTTCGACGTCATCCACAGCCGCATCGAGAAAATGGCGGAGATGCCGACAGGGAGCATGATGGCCTATGAAGGCCAAGCCATCCTACGCGCCATCAATACGGCGGTGAGTAAAGGTGGCTCCAAAGAGCGGGCGGACGTGCTCTACCACAACCTCGCCTGGTGCCTCCGCGGGAAAGCCGTCAAGGCCTTCAACGAAAACGACGACCTGAGCACCGCCCGCCTGCTGGTCGCGACAGCCCAAGAAGTCGTCGCTGATTCTGAACGGAGAGGTATGCGCCAAGACGAGCTCAAGCGGAAGCTCCTTGAGGACTCCGCCGCCCTTGACCGCAATGCGGCCGCCCAACGGCAAGCCACCCGGAACAACTGGAGCCAAAACGCCCCCTCCAGGAGCGGCGGAGGCTGCCTTGTCCCGATTGTGGCGATCCTCTGCTTAACCGGTGCCGCCGGGTACGCAGCCCCAGTGGCCATGAAGACCATCCAAACCTGGGTTAATCTTTTTCTCTCATGAACCCCACCCCTCCCTCCGACCTACCGGGCCTCCTCAAAGCCCCCGAGATGGTGGCCACCCTCGAAATCCTCGAGAAAGCCATCAAAGAACAAGATGCGAACCTCGAAAACGTGCGCGAACTACTGAAGGAGAAACTCATCCAAATTGACGCGCTCCAGAAGGCGAACGCAGAGGGGGCAGCCCAAGCAAGCACCACACCCGAAGTGGCCATCGATGAATTCCGCGAGCCCTTCGCCAAGTCCATGGCGGAAATCAGCGTCGCCCTCTGGCGGATCAGGCAGAGCACGGAGAAGATGGAGGAAACGAAGGAGACACGCCGAATCCAACGGGACCTCACGAACTGCATCGATGCCCTGAAGACGTTGGGATTCGAGACCGTTGACCGAGCGCATGCCGACCTAAACACCGGCATATATCGAGACATGGAAGTGATTTCGAACGAGATGAGCAATGAGGTGACCCAAGTGACCGTCGCCGAGGTCCTCAAGCCAGCGGTTCACTTCCGGGTCCTGCACCCGCTGCTACGCAAAGCCAAGGAACGGGCCGACCAGCCGCCCTTCATCGTCCAGAAATGCCAAGTCGTAACCAAATCCCCCCTTACCCCGGAGGCTTAATCCTCAACTCCAAACTCCTCTCTCAAAACCACCCATGACTACTCCCCGACAAACGTTCGATTTCGGCATCGACCTCGGCACGACCAACAGCGCGATCGCCGTGCTCAACGGCGTGACCCCACGTATCCTCAAGAACATGCTGGACGACGACATCACCCCATCGGCCGTCAGCATCAACAAACGCCAGGAAATCCTGGTCGGAAAAAGCGCGAAAGCGAAGCTGCTGCAGACCGGCCGGACCGACACCCAGATCGAATTCAAACGCGTCATGGGGACGCAGCAGACCTTTGCCTTCAAGGCAGCAGGCATCACCAAACTGCCGGAGGAACTTTCGGCGGAAATCCTCAAGTCGCTACGCACCGACGTCCAACGTGCCACGGGCGAGGAGCCGTTAGCCGCCGTCATCACGGTGCCGGCGGCCTTCGAAACCCACCAGACATCGGCCACCATGAAGGCCGCCAAGCTGGCGGGCTTCGCCCAGGTCGCGCTCCTGCAGGAACCGGTCGCCGCCGCCCTAGCCTATGGCTTCCAAACCTCCGGCGAGAAGGCCTATTGGCTCGTGTTTGACTTCGGCGGAGGCACGTTCGATGCAGCGCTCATCCGGGCCGAAGACGGCACCGTCACCGTCGTCCACCATGGCGGCGACAACTTCCTCGGCGGTTCCGACATCGACTGGGCCTTCGTCGAGAACGTCATCCTTCCGAAGGTACATGCGCAGAACCCTGATTTCTCGGAATGGCTGACCCGTTCCAATAACGACGAGAAGGCCCGCGTCGGCATGGAGAAACTCAAGGCCGCCGCCGAAGCCGCGAAAGTGACGCTTTCGGGGGCGACGTCCACGACGCTGGACGTGACCGACATCGACGCCGGCAACGGCAACACGATTGACTGCGCGGACATTGCCCTCACGCGGGAAGAGTTACTCGGAGCGGCTACCCCCCTCATGGACAAGGCCATCGACATCTGCCTCCGCGTCCTCGAAGAAAAGGGCGTACCCAGTTCGTCGGTGGATCGCGTCATCTTGGTCGGTGGTCCGACCAAGGCTAGTTACTTCCGCGACAGGCTCAAGGAACGTCTACCCATTCGCATCGACCACAGCGTCGACCCCATGACGGTGGTCGCCTGCGGTGCCGCGATCTTTGCCGGCACACAGAAAGTCTCGGGCGAGAAAGCCGTGGCCAAGGCCGGCATGCTGACGATCGACCTCAAATATGAGCCCCAAGGCAGCAGCAGCGAACCCACGATCGGAGGCCGCCTTCTCTCGAAGGAAGTGACGGATTTCACCGGCTGGAAGGTCCGTGTTTCCGAGGCGACCTCTGCATGGTCCAGCGCCTCGCTCCCCGTCAAGAAGGATGGCGTCTTCGTCACCAAGATCAAAGCCGAAGCGGGCCGACGCAACCAGTTCAGCATCGAAATCGCCGACCCCAGCGGACGCCTCATTCCGGCTGAACCGTCCACCTTTACCTACACCATCGGGGCCTCCTCGGATGGCCAACCGCTCATCAACTCCCTAAACATCGGCCTCGCCGAAAATGAGGTCGAAAGGGTCCATGAGAAGGGCCAACTGCTACCGCTCAAGAAGAAGGTCGCTCGCAAAATCCGCACCGTCAGCCCCGTCAAAGCCGGCGACCCTACGTCGAATATCAAAATCCCCATCGTGGAGGGCGAATCCGACAAGGCCGACCGTAACCGTTACGTCGGTGACCTCGTCATCACTGGCCAAATGGTGAAACGTGACCTGCCCACGGGGACGGAAGTCGAAGTGGAGGTTTCGGTGGACCAAAGTCGCATCATCCACCTCCTCGCCTACATCTCGCTTATTGACGAGGAGTTTGAGGCCAAGATCGGCCATGACATCCGCAAGACCACCGGCGATGACCCGAAGGTCCTGCAGGAAGCCTTGGCCCGAGAAATCCGCCGAATCGGGAAGTTGCGGTCCAGCCTGGATGACGAAGATGCCACGTCCCTTGAAACCATCAAGGATGCCCTCATTCCCTCCATCGAGTCGGACCTCGCCGCGGCGGAGGGGGGGGACACGGGAGCGTGCCAGAAGTCCGAGAAGACACTGCTCGAGCTCCAGACCAAACTGGACGAAATCGAGGAACTGGCCAAATGGCCATCCGTCCGTAACGAGCTCGCTGAATCCCTGCGCATCGGCGAACGTCTGCTGAACGATGATATCATCAAGGACGGTGACGCGGCGTCCATGCGGAAGCTCCTGGAAGCGGGCAAGAAGGCGATGGACAGCAAGAAGATCCACGAAGCCCGCGACACCTTCGAGCGCATCGACGCCATCTACTTCCGGGCGATGCAAGAACAACCGGCCTTCTGGCTCGGCCACCTGCGCCATTGCGCCGATAACATCGGCCGCTTTCCCGACCAAGCCCGAGCCAAGCAGGTCATCACCATGGGCATGCAAGCCACTCAAAATGGCGACATCGATGCCCTCCGGAACGCTGTCCGGCAACTCTGGAGCATGCTCCCGAAGCAAGACCGCGACGACTTCGAACGTGGCGTTGGCGCCGGCATCCGATGAAAGCCGAAGACCTCATCTCGCCAGGCGACCGGGCCAAGCGCAGCCTGCGCATCGCCCAAGCGTTAGCGGAGCTCGCCAAGGTTCGTTCGCCTACGTTACCAAGGGTGCGAGAAATGCTAAGCCGCGTGGCCGGCACGCAGCCGGCCGTCGCCATGGCTTTGATCATGGAATACGCCAATCGTGAGCCTTTGCATCTCCGGGGTCCATGGTTCTCGGTCGCCGCTGAAATGCTCAACCAGTATCGACTCAGCGAAGACGCCGACCTGCAGGAAGCCGACCGAGCACAAGAATACCTGAGCACGCAGAACATGCTCCACCAAGCGGAGCTTAAACGGCGGGAACAGAATCGCGAACGATGGGAATTGGCGGTGCTCAGTCTACTGGTAGCTTTGATACTCACCCTACTCGGGTATTCTGCGTTTCTCTTCATGCAGAAAAACAAAGGGCCTGTTAGCAATCCGCCGGCAAACGGAAAAACGGCTGATACGCAGCCAACCAAAGCAGGGCCGAAAGGAGATTCGCCAGCTTAACGAAAATGAGTCCGCTGTCCCACGCACTCTTCCTCGTCCTGAAGCTCGCCAACTTCGAAGCCAAGCATGCCCGGGCCAAGACCATCACCAAGGACCATCTTTTCCTCGGATTGCTCAAAGTCGTGGACGTGAACCTGGATGACTACTTCGCACAGCTCTCCACGCCCGAACAGGAAGCAACCTTGACTGAGATAGAGACGCTTAGGAATACCCTATGCATCCTGGACACAACGCAAACGCGTCGAGCCCTGCGCTCCACGCTGATGTCGAAACCCGACGACGAGGCGGCGCAATCGGGCCAACCCATCGCCTCGACGGGATACACGGAGACCCTGGAAAAACTTGCGGAAGATACCCATCCGGACGCTTGCCTGCGATTGCTCATGGTCCTGCTTCAATCCCCTGGTAAAGGCACATCCGCCCAGCTCAAAAAAGAAGGCGCGAAGGCCGAACTCATCCTTGCGGCCCTGCCTACAGCCAAACACCTCAAACCAGATGCTTCTTTTGCGCAAAGCGTCGTGGAAATGCACAAGCTCTGGTGCAAGCAGTGCCCAGGCAAGCAACCCGAACTCAGCGAATGTTGGCGTCGTTTAGCTGCCGGTACTATCGTTGAATTCAATGAACAAGGTGACCTACGCCTGATGCAGGCCAATCTTTGTTTAGTGCACATTCCAGCAGATAACCGCCAAGGCCGCGCCCGTGTGTTCGGGGCGTCCTTAGCCGATGCCTTTGATGAGTTTGAAGGTAACGCCGCCCAGAAACCCTGCCGAGTGCCCTTGGCGGAGTTTTGAATGTCTAGGATGTAGACAGCCAAACCATGCGCGAGGACGATGACATCTACGAGTTCTGGAACAAGCTGCCGGGGCCGGGGGAGTTCTCGAGCGAGGCGTTCCCGGCGATCCCCAACGCGGCGTCGGTCTGGGAGGGCGTGAAGATCGGGGTGACGGAATACCTCGGGGTCCGTTGGGTGGTCGAGGTCGTCGACAAGGACAACGTGGTGGTGCGCCGCACCGACCAGCCAATCGCCT
>JACCDP011549776.1_pt1 | contig 39129 bp, 34 predicted proteins | sample 7445841 | NCBI WGS metagenome assembly JACCDP01 (sample SAMN15323441, study PRJNA562643) | freshwater metagenome | isolation source: river surface water | place: USA:Blue River Watershed | collected 2017-08-17 | reverse complement strand
GTAAGCGCCACGACGGATAAGGCCAGAAGCTATACCTGCTTCGTCAATTTCTTGAAAAGCTAAATCCAATTGAATATCAACCAAATTATAATCGGCCGGAGAATCTAGAAATGGGGTTTGATCTTTCTCGCAAGACGAGACCAAAACAGCAGCCAAACTTAAGGTTAGTGCTGCTCCAAAAAGAAATACTTTTTTCATACTATATAGTATAGCAAAATTAAGTGTGGATGTATGTCATTGACAATACTGGTAGTAATAAAATATCAATTTGTTATAAGTTATTAGTTGTTTGCTCATTAAACAAACCGTGAAAAATCTAATCGAGTTTCTCAGAGTACACCAATCAAAGATCGTTTGGAAACGTTTTGAAAGCGGTAATGATTTCTAATTTACAGGCTAAATCCTTTTGGATTTTAACGTCATTGAGATCAGAAATTTGCGGAGTGATCCACATGGAAACTAACTTATTTTGATGAATGGATTTATAATTTTTTTTATGCCAAAAGCCCCAACGGTATTTATAGGAAGCAGACATTGCAAAGTTTGCACCCTTTATATGCATTCTTTTTAAGTAGGAGGTATGGCCATTCCATTCTTTTACCCTCTCGGGCATAAGAATCATAATGGATTTTCCATCTTGCGCTAAATTCCAGATTTTCTTTCTGAGCGATTCGTATCGAAAATCCTCTGAAGGCATTATGCACAGCCAATTTTTAAATGCTACCTCCGGGTTAATATTTAGCTCTTCGCTAAATTTTGTGGTATTATCTACATACAAATAGTTTCGGATTGCGCCAGGTATAGGACATTGATGAATGAAATTATTGAGTACATTTAGCGTTTTCTCCGGAGTATTGTGGGGTACCATTAATCTAAATTCCTTGAAATTTTGGGATAAAAGGTATTTTTGATGCGTCAGTAGCAGTGTATTTAAATGGGGTTGTTTTAGCACCGATTCTTCCAGAAGTAAATAATCTTTCATCAAGATATCACCAAGAGTAGGGAGTGCAGTATTGGAGGAGTTGGAGCTCATTCGGTGTGTTGTTTCAAGTATACCGAAAATTTGGTATTTAAGTTTGTAAAAAGGTCGATTGCAAAGAAATAATTTTGATAAACAGCTCGGTTTATTTGTGAGAAAGGAAGTGTTTCAAATTTAAACACTTACGGTCGATTGAACAGCAGACGAAATGGTTATCTTATTGAATAAGACCAAAAGTTTGTAAGAATATTCTGAGAGTAATTAGACCAATAGGTTTACCATCGATCTAATTGAGGAAAATTATACCTCTTTTCGACTTAGAATTTACTGGGATTCGATGTTGGTTTTTATCTTGCTTTCTAATTTGCGTTGGGAAGGTTTTTTAAGACAATTTAGGGTGGTGAGCCAAAAATTAATCAATTTTTCGTGTTTTAATTTTTTCAAAAATCCTTCTTCAAGTAAATCGGTTATGAAGTTTCCTTCGGGAACGTGAACGGCAAATTGCACTCCTTTTAGCGACATTTGTTTATAAATGCTAAAGTTTCGTTTCCATTCTTTTACTTCGTTGGGTTTTAAAACTATGACCAAGAAGTTTTGAATGTGCAAATACCATAATTTATGTCGGAGAACTTTGTAATTAAAATCTTCCGTTGGAAGAATAAAAAGCGGTTGTGCCGCAATACCTTCTCCTGATTCGCCAAGGAGTTCGTCGAATTTAGTGAGATTATTTACGGGTAAAAACTTCTTAACGGTGCCTTTTTTTCCATGGTTTTTAATGAAATTCCCAAGGGATTTGGCATCCAATTCGTTTATGTATTGAGGTACGAAAATGTTGAAACTGGGAAATCCTTCCTCTTTTAGATATTCTGAGTAGTTCTGGTGATATTTTGCAATAAATTCTTTTACCTCTTCGGTATTGGAGAGGACTAGATTGTCGGTATTGAGTAATTGACCTAGCATACTACCTCCGTTTTGAGTTTACAAGTTGTAGAAATATCACTACAAGTATAATTAACAAAAAAAATCAAGCACTATGTTGGGTGTGATTGTTGGATTTTAATGCCACAAATACTAGGTTTTGTGGGATAATATGAGAAAATAGTAGGATATGTTATTTTCGTAGTAGGAGAAATCCAAGGCCCGCAGCGAATGTGCTAGCCAAGAGTATGGCGATTTTACCCATGTCAATCAATGCAGGATCTTTAAAGGCGAGGTTGGTGACAAATATTGCCATGGTAAAACCAATACCGCCGAGTATTCCGGCACCGATTAATTGTTTTTTAGAAATATTTTTCGCAATGGTTGCTATGCCTAACTTTTCGGCCAATAAACTAAAACTAACGATACCTAAGGGTTTCCCTAATACGAGTCCGGCAAAAATGCCTATCGATAGCGGATGCATGGCGATATCCAATGCAGATCCCTGAAATGGTATGGCGGTGTTTGCTAATGCAAAAATGGGAAGAATAAAGAATGTGACTGGTTTTTGAAGGGCATGTTCCAATCGGTAGCTTAGGGTATGTTGGGAGCCATTTTCAAAAGGTATCGCAAAGGCTAAAATCACCCCGGCAAGTGTGGCGTGGATGCCCGAATGCATCATGAAAAACCAAAGCGAAACTCCCAGAATAGTATAAACCCATCCGTTGTTGTATTGTTTTCTATTTAGGATGTATAATATTCCGATGGTTACAGCCGTTAAACAAAGAAACAATCCTGAAAATCCTCCACCGTAAAATAAGGCAATTACGAAAATGGCGCCTAGGTCATCAATGATCGCTAATGCAGTTAGAAATACCTTTAAGGTAGCGGGAACTTTATCCCCCAATAATCCCAAAATGGCAATAGCAAATGCGATGTCGGTTGCGGTAGGAATTCCGGCACCACGCAGTAATTCTGGGTGAGTGATAGTGCATAGAACGAAGAGTATGGCGGGCATAATCATGCCGCCCAAGGCACCGATAATTGGCAACAATGCCCGTTTTTTATCGGATAATTCGCCGATGTACAATTCACGTTCAATTTCAAGTCCTACCAGCAAGAAAAACAAGGTCATCAGACCATCGTTTATCCAGCCCACCCAGGAATGTCGAACATGCCAATGAATCCCCCACGGTTGATTGTGGAGCTCTGGACCGATTTCGGTATTCCAAAAACGTATGTATTGCGCGGAAATACTTGAATTGGCTAGCAAAAGCGAAAGAAGCGTTGCGGTAATTAATAAAATCCCTCCGGCTTGGTTGTTGGCGAAAAAATCCTTAAACAAGGTGGTTAATCGAAGCGATTTGTTCTTGGATTCAGCCTTTTTATTCATGCGTTGTACGACTTCAAATTTAGGTATAACTTCGCGGTAAATGATAACATCGTGGGAGTTTGCAATGCGGAGATGCCTGCAATTAGCGGCAAAAGGGGAGTATCTGGTAGGAATGAACCCCATGGTGGGTAGTGTGTTGGTGAAGGATGGGATTGTTGTAGCCGAAGGGTACCATGCGGGTTTTGGTTTGGCTCATGCGGAGCGAGATTTATTGCAAAAATTACCAGACGATATGGATTTTACGGGTTCAACGTTGGTAGTAAACTTGGAACCGTGCAATCATTTTGGCAAAACACCTCCGTGCACGGACATCATTATTTCCAAACAAATTCCTCGGGTTGTGGTGGGAGCGAAGGACCCCAATCCGTTGGTATCCGGGAAAGGAATTGAGCGTTTGCAAAAACAAGGTATTGAAGTAATAACTGGGGTTCTAGCGGAGGATTGCGTTCAGTTAAACAGGCAATTTTACACGCGGATGATGTATCAACGTGCTTATTGTATTGCTAAATGGGCTACCACTTCGGACGGTTATATGTCCAACGGTACGGAAAATCGAGTGTTGATTTCGGGGGAAGAAGCCCAGCAGCATTTGCATGTTTTAAGAAGCAGGGTAAGTGGATTGTTGGTGGGAGTAACCACCTGGGAGCAAGATAAGCCCAGATTGGATAGTAGGATTTTAGACACAGACGTGGAGAGTAGCGAATCGTGGAATCCAATTCGATTGGTATTGGATCCTACTTTACGGGGCAATTATGGTACTGATTCTGTAGATCGAGTGTTTTCTCCCTTGTGGGTACTGAATTGCCAAAGCGAAAAACAATACAAATCGGAACGCGGAAATGAAATTCGATTTATAAAAATACCCAAGGATTGGGTGTGGCAAGAGTTGTTGAGGATATTGTACGAGCATAATCTTGGTACGGTGCTGGTAGAAGGGGGCGCGGCTACGTTGAATGGATTAATATCTTCTGGGTGTGTGGATGAGTTTATCGAGTACCGCAATACAGAATTACGGATTGGGGGCGGACTATTGGCTCCCGATTTTCCGAACGGTTGGCAGCAACAACAAATGCTGGGGAAAGATATGCTTCGCGTATTTAAAGTTCCAATAGCCTTCTAAATCCACTTTGGCCTATGTTGTTTTCGGACGAATACAAAGTACTTGCATCGCCGGCGGAATCTTCGCTAAGAGAAAAGGGCAGTAGGTTTTTGGCGTATGCATTTCCAGTTGTAAACGAGAACGAAGTGAAGTTGCATTTAGACAAATTGCGAAATCAATACCCCGATGCATCGCATCATTGTTACGCTTATATAATAGGTCAGGGAAGTGAAGCTCAGCGTTCTAACGACGATGGTGAGCCGTCCAATACCGCAGGTAAACCCATTTTACGAGCTATTGCATCGGCCCAACTTACCAATGCATTGGTGGTGGTAGTTCGGTATTTTGGAGGAACCTTGTTGGGGATTCCGGGATTAATTAATTCGTATGGATTGGCAGCCAAGCAGGTACTGGAGTTGGCCGCAGTAGAAACCCGTATTCGGGAAGTGTTTTTTACGGTAGAAGTAGCATTTGCACACGAGCAAGAATTGCATCGATTGGTATCCAAATTTGCCGCTAGCATGGATAAAATGAGGTACAACGATCACGGACTTATTGCAACTATTAAGGTAAAGAACTCTCTGTCAAGTGGATTTGAGTCGGCCGTGGCTCAACATTATCAATTGCAGTTCATATCCAATTAATTTCTCGACAAAAGCATTTGAAAATTGATATTTTTTTTGTTAATTGCTAACACTTATAACTCTATATGAAAATAAAAATTACTTCAACGTACGCTATTGCAGCAACTGCTGTAGCGATTTTGGTTTCTAGTTGTGGTTCCAATGTAACTGTGGCTAAACGTTATCACTCCGGTGGATTTAACTTTTCTTGGGGCGGTGGAAGCGATGGCGAAAAAGCGGTAGCAAAAACCAGTACCAAAAAGCCAGTTACTAAGAAAATAGGTAAAGCTTCTGCAGCGGATTGGGCCGAGGAGCAAACTGAGAATGTTGTAGTGGCACAAAATACTGCAAGCAACTACGCAGAAGCAGCTTTAAAAGCAACCCAAACATCTGCTGTGATTGCTACATCTTCGGAAGTAGCTTCTGTTTTGGCTTCAAAATCAACATCGGCATCTGTTCAACAAGAGGTTGTAAAAGCATCTGCAGCTGCAAAGCAATCCGTTCAAGCAAAAAAAGCAAGTAGCGGACCTGGCAAAAGTCAAATTATAGCATTGGTTTTAGCGCTTGTAGTAGGTATATTAGGTGTGCACCGTTTCTATTTGGGTTATCCCATGGAAGGTGTATTGCAATTGTTAACGGCTGGTGGTTGCGGAATTTGGACCTTGATTGATATCATCCGAATCATCACAGGCGATTTACAACCTGCGGACGGTGAATACGAAGAAACCCTATAGGTTACAGAGTTTAATCTTTAATAAAGGAATGCTGGTAGCGTACGTGTTGGTACCTATCAGCATTTTTTTATTGCCGATTGATTTCTTTGATGGCGACAAAACCATTGTTTGCATTAGCCGATTGTTATTGGATATGGAATGCTGGGGTTGCGGGTTAACCCGGTCGGTGATGCATGCCTTGCACGGTGATTTCCAAGGTGCTTGGGCTTATAACAAATTAATCGTCGTGGTACTACCACTGCTTATCCTCTTGTGGATTAAGAATGTATGGAGAATATTAAAGCGGCTGAATTGGGTTTAGTCGGAACTTCACATATTTGATGGTTCTGCCCATGCCTAACCACATGGTTTCGTAATAGGTTTTGATGGATAAAATATCAGAAACTACGGGTTGTTTGTAGACGTTGGGAATATTAATTTCTACGGGAAGATTTTCTAATTGGGCCGTTTCCAATGTGAATTCATAAAATAAGTCGCTATCTGTTTTCACGTTGATGTAGGCATCATTTTTAGCGATTTTACGGTACTCGTGGAGGAATTTTGGCGAGGATAATCGTTTTCTTTCCTTCTGCGGTTGGGGGTCTGGAAAGGTAATCCAGATTTCGTCTACTTCTCCTGCTGCAAAATATTCTTGGATATTGTCGATAGGAATCCGCAGGAAGGCTACATTCTCTAGCTGTTCTTCCAATGCTGTTTTAGCACCGCGCCACAGTCTATTTCCTTTGATATCGATTCCGATGTAATTGATGTGGGGATGCAATCGCGCTAACCCCAGCGTATAATCGCCTTTTCCACAGGCAAGTTCCAAGACTACAGGGTTGTTATTGCCAAACCATTCGTTCCATTTTCCCTTGTTATTGCATTCTGCGTTGAACGTATTTGAGAACGAATCAAATTCTGCAAATTTTAAAAGTTTGGCTTTTCCCATCTTGATTTCACTGCAAAAAAACGATACTTTTTGATAAGTCTGCCGATTTCTTTCCATTTTATTGTGGGATTTTCCTGTATTTCTTTCGATTTTTGCGCCCCCTTATGCTCACGTCGGATTTATTGGTTTATGCGTATCTCAGTGGAACTTTTCCCATGGCACATCCGGACGAGGGGAATGAGATTTTTTGGCATACGCCGAAAAACAGAGGGTTAATTCCGTTGGACGATCGGTTTAAAATCCCCAAGAATCTGAAGCGTTTGTACAACAAAAAGCCTTTTTCACTAACCATCAACAATGCTTTTGAGGAAGTAATTCATGCCTGTGCCGATTTGCGTCATGAGGATACTTGGATATCGGAGGAAATAAAATCGGCTTACATTGATTTACACCGCAAGGGGATTGCCCATAGTTTCGAGGCTTGGGACGGCGATACCTTGGTAGGTGGATTGTATGGATTGGCCTTGGGAAAAGCATTTTTCGGGGAAAGTATGTTTCATCGGGCCACGGACGCCTCCAAAATCTGCCTTGTTTTTCTGGTGGAATTCTTGCGTGAAAAGAATTTTCAGCTCCTAGATTCTCAATATTTAAATCCACACTTGATTCAATTTGGAGCTTATGAGATTCCGCACGAAGACTACATGAAGTTGCTCACCAAGGCAACGTCGGTATAAACCTTAGCCTTTGGAGTTGCAATTACCTGCAAAAACCATCAACTTTGTGGGGTGTCCATGCAAATAGTCCTTTCCAATCAGACCTATAAATTTGATGCGCAAACGCCGGTAGATTTATCGCTGAGTACGGGTTCGTTGGGGGATAACCCCAATGCGTTTTACATACAACCTGCCCAATTTGAACCCATTCGCGTGGGGAATTTCGTAGGTTCGGTTTCCGAGGGAGGCTCCGCCAATTGCGAAGTGCTCACGTTGTGTGCTCACGGCAACGGAACGCATACGGAATGTGTGGGTCATATCAGTGCAAATCGGATAGTACTGCCCCAAATCTGGAAACATGGCTTTCATCTGGCCCAGTTGGTTACGGTAACGCCGGATCATCGGGGTTGCGTTTCGGTGGACCAATTGGGACAAATTGCTTGGTTGGCCGATATAACTGCGGTAGTTTTTAGGAGTTTGCCCAACGACGATGCCAAAAGAGCCAAGAATTGGTCAGGAACGGGGGCACCCTATTTTGATTCGGAGGCGTTAAAGTACATGGCTAGCAAAGAAATTCTTCATTTACTTACCGATTTTCCGAGTGTAGATCCGGAGGAAGATGACGGTCAATTGGAGGCTCATCATGCGTGGTGGGGCCTTCCATATCGATCGCTAGGAGTCTTTAAACAAGAGGTGTCTCTACTAGCGCCTCGTTCTCTGGCAACGATAACTGAATTGATTTATGTACCAAATGCTTTGGCTGATGGGGTATACGTATTGCAGATTCAAGTACCCAATTTAATGACAGACGCGGTGCCTAGTAGGCCGTTGTTGTATCCGATTTTATAAGAAATGGGGTCTGAGAAACTGCTATATTTTTGCAATTTGCTGGTATCAAGATTGATCAATGCCGGTAAATCCTCGCGTTCCATTCAGCCCACTTCCATTTTATGTGTTAAATTGGATGAAATTGGGGATATGGCTACTGCGTTGGGGGTTTTTTCAGCGCTAAAAAAGTCTTTTCCTGCTTCATCCATTACGGTATTATGCAAGCCGTTTGCGGGCAGTTTGTTGCGCAACAATCCTCACGTTGATCGCGTGATTTATCGAGTGGAAGATTGGAAAGAGGCCTTTGATTTGGTGGTGGAATTGCGGGGAACTTGGCAAACGTTGCGCCGATCCTTGCACCCTTGGTATTGGCCTGGGTATAGGTTGGATCGGGGTTGGATCCGATTTAAACAACGTGGACAGCAACCCCATGAGCAAATTACCAATTACAGGATTGTTGAACCTGTTTTACGAGGGGCAAACCAATCCAGGGAAAAACATGAATCTGTGGATTCATCGATAATTCCGGAAGATTGGTTGGATATTTTTGGGGGTAACAATGCATTTGTATTTCCATCTGAGGAGGATTGGGCGGCGGCTGAACTGTGGGTGTCTCAAGCAGAGAGAGCGGCATTCACTGCAAAAGGTGAAGCTCCTAGCGGTTTGGTGATTTTGCATGCTGGAGCACGCAGAATGTTGCGTCAATGGCCGTTAGAAAATTTTGCATTTATAGCCAAATGGTTGTGGGATAACCATCGGTTATGGTCGATTTGGGTGGGTACTGCAGAGGAAAAAGAAAGCCTACAATCCACACATTCACCGGAACTGGGTACCTTATGGATTTCTGAAGAAGCCGAACCTCAAAACACATCCTTATCGGCCTTTTACGCTTTGATAAGCAAGGCTAACTTATTCATCGGCAACGAAAGTGGGCCCCTTCAATTGGCCTCGTTGAGTGGTGTACCGGTTTTGGGATTGTTTGGACCTGGGGTAGAACGCGTTTTTTATCCCTGGGGATCGGACGTAATGGTATTAAACGCTTTGGGCGAAATTGTGCAGACGGATTCAAGATCAAATGCCAACCAGAGGCAGGAAGGGGATTCTCAGCCAATCAAGGGTAAGAAAGTTGTGATTCATTGCTTAATGGATTGCAATCCTTGCGACCAATTGAACTGTATCCATCCCGATAACCCTTGCATGCGTAGAATTTCTATCCATCAAGTGGTAGCGATTTTGCAAAATCAGTTCTTTACTCAATAATTTTGTTGTTTAGATACATTTATTGTTTACTGATAGTTCGGTAACAATTTGGCATACTTTTGGTTGCATTTGGGCAATATATTTCGATTCGATAGTTTATCATTCATGCGGAAACCTTTTGAAGTAACAGTTTTGGGAACGTCCTCGGCCACGCCTACGAAATTCAGGCATCCGAGTTCTCAATTTGTTCGATTGGAGGGGAATTATATACTGTTGGATTGCGGTGAGGGTACTCAACGACAACTGGCAAGGTTTGGACTTAAAATGCAGCGGATTTCCCATGTGTTTATTACTCATTTGCATGGGGATCATTATTTTGGATTGCCAGGATTGATTACGTCTATGGCCCTATTCGGTAGAGTAGAACCTTTGATTATTATAGGCCCACCTGCATTGGAAGGAATCATACGCATGTTATTGGTAGATAGCGATGCACATTTGCCTTTTGAGTTAAAATTCCAAGTAACCCAAACCGAAAGAATTGAGACAGTTATCGCCACGGATTCCTTTGAGGTCCAATCGGTTCCATTGCAACATCGAATTCCATGTACGGGCTTTTTGGTTCGAGAAGTAGGTCCTCAACGAAAATTGAATTTAGATGCTTGTTTTCGGTATTCAGTTCCCGTGGAGCGTTATGATGATATCAAATGGGGGTCCGATTTTGTTAACTCCAGCGGAGAAGTTATTGGTAATGAGCAATTAACCACGGCTGGGTATAGAAATAGGGTATATGCCTACATAACGGATACCATTTACGACGAAACGCTGATACCTGTTCTAAAAGATGTAGACCGTTTGTACCATGAGGCCACGTTTGCGCACGATCGATTGGCAAGGGCACAAGAGACCTTCCATTCTACTGCCACACAAGCCGCTGAAATGGCTAAACAATGCGGAGCCAAGCAGTTGTTGCTTGGGCATTTTTCGGCCCGTTATCAAGATGCTTTGCCATTGATAGACGAGGCCCGTGCAATTTTCCCCCATGCGGAGGAAGCGGTGGAAGGTGAAACCTATTCGATCGGAATTGTAGAAGGTTACCCTGCGCAACAGTAGTTGTGTTATTGTTTGTAATTCAATGGATTGTAAGTAGTTTGGGTGAAGTGATTGATGGGTTGTACACTGCAATAGAGTGGTGTAAAAGTTCAGAGAGGGTCAACGAAATTAGGTAGTAACTTCGTTAGATTGATATGGCGAAGTTGAAACAATCCAAGGATAAGAGACCGGATTTTTTGCGGGATAAATCAACGGATAAAACCGAAAAGATTACAGGGAAAGATGTCTGGTTGGCAATTACGTTGCAGCACGAGCCAAGCAGGAAAGTTTTTGGATTTGCATTGATAGCCCTCAGTATCATCATGGGCATCTCGTTTATTTCGTTTTTCTTTTCGTGGAATATGGACCAAAGCTTGCTGTCTTCGGAGGATTGGGAGTCCTTTCGGCAATCGGGCAGTAAGGTTAAAAACTCAATGGGGTATTTCGGGGCTTGGCTATCGTATAAGTTTATTCACAACGGATTTGGAATTGGCTCGTTTGCCTTTTTGCCCTATGTAACCTTATCGGGGATGTATTTGCTGTTGGATTATCGTCCTTTTTCGCTGTTAAGAATATTGATTCATTCCATGCTGGTAGCGGTATGGGTATCTCTGTTCATGGGTTTGTTTTTTGGAATGTTTCCCCTGCTCGGCGGATCGATTGGCTTTTTTAGCAATCAGTTAATGAAAGAGAGCATTGGTTGGGTGGGTGCGTTTTTGGTATTGGTGGGTTTCGGAGTTGCCTATAGCATTTTCTTCTTGAATTTAAATCCGTTTGCCCGAATAAAACTCAAACAATACCCCCTTGATGGCTCGGATTACGAAAGCGAGAGTTTTGCCGATGGGGGCTCGGGTATACAGGAAGAGGTTTTGGATGAAGAAATTGCATCGGAATTAAACGATGATATGGACGGAATTGAGGCTGAGATTATTGAGGACGAAGGAGACGATGAATTTGCACTAACTGCCGAACAACGTGAACAGTTAACCCAGATTTCAATAAAAAAGGTAGAGGATTCGATGGATGACCGTTCCGATGCATCCAAACTACAAAAGCAATCGACAAATTCTGCATACACAGGTACGGGATCGTTGTTTGTGCCAGAAGTGGATGCGGTTAGTAATCAACCTACTGAAATCTTGCCCAAAGAGGAGCCGCACGACCAGGTTCTATCCAATAATGGATCAGCCAGTAATGAACCCGTTGAGCTTTCTGTGAATAAAGAATCGGACGCGTTGGAATTGTCTGTTGATTTCATCGGACGCGATGATGCTGCTGCATTGCCGCCAATCTCCGCGGTTATCGAAGACGACACTGGATTTAAAATTGAGGATTTCACGGCGGCGGAAGAGGAAATGGTAGAAGAAAATGTTGGGGATGCAGTGTTGGATAATGGATTGGAGCGCAGAGGAATTGATACGTTATACGATCCAACCGCGGAATTGAGTGCTTACAAGTTTCCTACGTTGGATTTGATGACGGAGTACGATGCCAAAAAGCAGGAAATCGACATGGTGGAAATTCAAGCATCCAAGGATATGATTATTCAGACCTTGGAGAATTATAAGATTGGTATTTCCAGTATAAAGGCAAGCGTTGGTCCTACGGTTACCTTGTACGAAATTGTACCGGCACCGGGGGTTAAAATCTCTAAGATTAAAAACTTAGAAGATGATATCGCATTGAGTTTGGCGGCCTTGGGTATTCGAATTATTGCGCCTATTCCAGGGAAAGGTACCATTGGAATTGAAGTCCCCAATAAGAATCCAGAAATGGTTCCAATGCGAGCAGTTTTGGCATCCAAAAAATTCCAAGATTGTGATTTTCAACTGCCGGTGGTATTGGGGAAAACCATCTCCAACGAAATTTACATCACGGATCTCGCGAAAATGCCTCACTTGTTGATGGCCGGTGCAACGGGTCAGGGTAAGTCGGTAGGGTTGAACGCAATCTTGGTATCCCTACTGTATAAAAAACACCCCGCCTATGTGAAATTTGTATTGGTGGATCCCAAAAAAGTGGAATTAACCCTTTTCAACAAGATTGAACGACATTTCTTAGCAAAGTTACCGGGCGATGGAGAGGCGATTATTACCGATAACCACAAAGTAATCAATACATTAAACAGTTTGTGTGTGGAAATGGATAATCGATATAAGCTATTGCAAGATGCGATGGTGAGGAATATCATCGAATACAATTCCAAGTTTTTATCCAGGAAACTAAATCCCAACGAGGGACATAGATTTTTACCGTATATCGTAGTGGTAATTGACGAGGTGGCGGATTTAATGATGACTGCGGGTAAGGAAATCGAAACACCCATTGCGCGCTTAGCGCAATTGGCCAGGGCTATAGGAATCCATTTGATTTTAGCCACTCAGCGTCCGTCGGTAAATGTTATTACGGGTATGATTAAGGCCAACTTTCCGGCTAGAATAGCTTTCCGGGTTACCTCGAAAATTGACAGCAGAACCATTTTGGACGCCAATGGCGCAGACCAATTGATAGGTAAAGGGGATATGTTGTACAGCGGTGGCAACGAAATGATACGATTGCAGTGTCCGTTTGTGGACACCCCAGAGGTAGAGCGAATTGTAGATTTTATTGGCGAACAGCGCGCTTTCCCGTTGGCATATCAACTTCCTGAGGTGAAAGAGGAAGGTGGAGTTTTGGGCGGTGAATCGTTTGATCCGAATGAACGGGACGATTTGTTTGAAGATGCGGCACGAATTGTGATATTAAACCAAGTGGGAAGTACGTCGATGATTCAACGAAAATTAAAAATAGGGTACAATCGAGCGGGCAGACTGATGGATCAGTTGGAAGATGCGGGTATCGTTGGACCAAACAATGGATCAAAGGCCAGGCAAGTTTTATTGCCCGATGAATACGCTTTAGAACAATTTTTACGAAATTTGAATGATTAATTTATCAATGCAGAAATTACGATACATTTTATTGCTGGTGGTGACAGGATTGAGTTCTGCACTGAGTGCACAAAACGACCCGAAAGCGGATGCAATTTTGAAGAAGGTTGCTAAAGTTTACCAATCGTACAGTACGATCAATGGCACATTTGCAATTACTACAACCCCGGTAACGGGTAAGCCAACGGTGGAAACGGGTACTATTTGGTTGAAGGGAAAGAAGTTCAAGTTGAATTATGCCAATCAGGAAATTTATTGCGATGGTATTTTTACATGGACCTACAACAAGGACGATTTGGAAGTCATTAAGGAGAATTTCAAGTTGAGGGATAATGCCATTACCCCTAATGAAATTTTCACTATTTATAACCGTGATTTTAAAAGCAAGTTCGAGGGACCTATCGTACGCAATAGCAAAAGTTACGACGTGATTATGCTAAGCCCGAAAAAGAAGGCAAATTTTGCTTACATAAAACTTGAAGTTGATAAATCAACGAATAAAATACAACGCGTAATTCAACATTTTAAAAATGGTACTGAAGTGGCCATAGAAATCAAATCACTTATTCCCAACACCGCGTTGGCAGATAATTTTTTTACTTGGAATCAAGCCGCGCATACCGATGCCATTTTGGTGGATTTAACCAAGAAAAAATAAGCAGCGATATCAAATTGTATTTTTGTCTGGGATTGCCCGATTGAGTATCCTTAAAAATAAGGGTAGAAACCAAACAAAAATCAGTACGCCCGTTAGGTTAAAAACAATATGAGCCGTAGCTAGTTTTTGCTCTATGGCGGAGTTCCCGCTTATGTGTTGAATAAATCCAACAAAGGGATGGAAGAATATTAATCCCAGGGTTATCGAAAATAAATTGAATATTAAGTGAAACAATCCCGCTTTTAGGGCGGTTCGATTACCATTGACTGTAGCTAGCAGCGTATCGCTGCAAGTTCCCAACTCTGCTCCTAACATAATGGCAATTCCACCCGTTAAGGTTAACAAACCTTTTTTGATAAGAATCAGGGCCATCCCCACCGTGGCAGAAGAAGATTGAATGATTAAAGTGATTGCAGCACCCATGGTTGCACCGGAAATGGGATTCTCGGTATGCTTTAGCCAATGCATAAATACATTGTTTGATTTCAGGGGTTCAATGGCATTCTCCATTGTATACAATCCAAAAAACAGTAGTCCAAAGTATACAATTGCCTGGCCCCAATGGATTTTGGTTTGCGATTTTGCTATGGATATAACTAGGAATCCAACCAATAAGAGAATGGGAGAGAACTTGGCGATATTGATGGCCATGAGTTGACTACTCGCTGTGGTACCAATATTGGCTCCTAAAATAATGCCCATGGCTTGCTTTAGATTCAGCAATTGGGCATTAATAAATACAATTCCAATAATTATTACGGCGGAAGAACTTTCCAAAAGTATGGTAGTTACTATGCCCGTTGCAACAGCACTCCATGTTTTATCCGTAAATCGAATAATCCATTTTTGAGCAGATTCACCTAGAATCTGTTTAAGAACTTGGGATAAATTGCTTAGTGCAAATAAGAATAAAATTAGTCCTCCGAGCAGTGATAGAAGTATATCAAACATTGGAAAAGTATGGATTGAAATCTATTTCAACCCTACGTGTCAATAGTATTGGCGGTTGAGAAGTAGAAGAGTAATCTAGTGGTAGTTGTATGGGAAAGTCTTACTTTCCTCCAAGTACCTCAAACATTTTTTTACCGATTTCGGCTGGGCTTTCCACCACGTGAATGCCACATTCGCGCATAATCGCCATTTTAGCTTCGGCGGTATCGTCTTTACCACCAACAATAGCTCCGGCATGTCCCATTCTGCGACCTGGAGGAGCTGTTTGTCCAGCAATGAATCCAACCACAGGTTTTGTTCCATGGGCTTTAATCCAACGAGCTGCTTCTGCTTCCATTCCTCCACCGATTTCACCAATCATTACGATACCTTCAGTTTCTGGATCGTTCATGAAAAATTCCACGGCTTCTTTGGTGGTGGTTCCGATAATGGGGTCACCGCCAATGCCTATGGCTGTGCTTTGGCCTAATCCCAATTTGGTTAATTGGTCTACTGCTTCGTAAGTTAAAGTTCCGGACTTGGAAACTACGCCAATGCTACCTTTTTTGAAAATGAATCCTGGCATGATTCCAATTTTGGCCTCACCGGGAGTTATAATTCCTGGGCAATTGGGACCAATTAAGGTACATGGGTATCCTTTGATGTATTCACGAACCGTTACCATGTCTTTGGTAGGAATACCTTCGGTGATACATACAATAACTTTTATGCCTGCTTCGGCCGCTTCCATGATTGCATCCGCCGCAAAAGCCGGTGGAACAAAGATGATAGAGACGTTAGCGCCTGCCTCATTAACCGCATCTTTCACGGTATTGAAAACCGGTCTGTCCAAATGTAAACTACCGCCTTTACCGGGTGTTACACCTCCAACAACGTTGGTTCCATATTCAATCATTTGTTGGGCGTGGAACGTACCTTCGTTTCCAGTGAAACCTTGTACAATAACTCGGGAGTCTTTGTTTACCAGAATGCTCATAAAAATTGTTGCGCGAAAATAACCCACAATGTCCCAAAACCCAAAGGTTTTGCGAAAAATGCAAGTAAAGATAATGGGATATTGATTTTTACAAAACTTTGGATCTTTGTAAAAAGCAGTATTCTACTTGGTTTATTTGCGAATAGCGTTTTGTAATTCGTCACTTAAAGGTGTAACCGTAGAAGGATAGTATCCAATTAGGTAACCATTTTCGTTAATTAAAAACTTGTTAAAATTCCAACTTACGGACGCATCCAAGCTTCCATTTTTTGATTTTTGAGTTAGCCATTGGTACAAAGCGTGTTGGTTGCTTCCTTTTACATCAAGTTTTTCTGTTAAGGGAAAAGTTACACCGTAATTCACTTGGCAGAAAGTTTCGATTTCTTCTTCCGTACCCGGTTCCTGACTGCCGAATTGATTGCAGGGCGTACCAATGATTACTAATTTATCCGCATATTTGTCTTGAAGTTGCTGCAGCTCTTTGTATTGAGGCGTGAATCCACATTTGGAAGCGGTGTTTACAATGAGAACTTTCTTGCCTTTATACATACTCAAGTCTAAGTCGGATTTTTCATCCAATTTCTTGATAGCAATGGCATAAAATCCCGATGGAGTAGATTGTAAGTTTGCAACGGGTTCAACGGTTTTGGATTTTCCAAAGAAGCACGAAGTTAGGGTGGTGGTAATGGCAGATAATATTGACATGGTTATGATTCGATTCATATACATAAAACAAAGATAATTTAGAAGGGTTTGTTTATTTTCGTAGGTATGAAACATTATTGGGCGATGCAAAATCGATTTGTGCATAATTACTGGGTGTTGCTTCTAGGAATAATGTCGGTAATGTTGGTGCTGCCGGCTTGCGATGAGGAATTGCCACCCATCAATATGACAGAAAAAGTTAAGCCCTTGTTGGATACCGCCTACCAAGGCAGTGTTCCCGTTGCGCAAACCAAAAGTGTTTTGTTGATGGATATCACCGGAGTTCGGTGCAATAATTGTCCAAAGGCTGCCAAATTAGCCCATCAAATTTCAGACGATAATCCGGGTAGAGTTGCCATTATGGCTTTGTATCCATCTACGCCGTTGCTATTAACTTTGCCTTGGCCGGGTTACGATACGTTGGTAACCCCTGAGGCCCAGCAAATAGCCACCTCCTTGGGGAGTGTTGGTCAGCTGCCGTTGGGCAGCATCGACCAAACTACCGTGGGTGGAACACGACTTATAGATAGATCGCTTTGGTCAAGTACGGTAACGGATCGATTAAAGAAATCAACCCCGTTTAATATTCAGCTTAAAAGTACGTGGGAAAACGATAGCAATCGTTCGCGGGTTGAGGTGAAAGTAATAGCAAACCAAATGATACCTACTTCATCTAAAATGATGGTAGGGATTTTGGAGGACGGAATTAAAAGCAAGCAATCGGATGCCGAGGATACCGTGGGAGTTAAAGGAATTGTTGAGGATTACGAACACAACCACGCGTTACGAACAGTAATAGGTTCTACCTCAGGTTTTCCAATCAGCGGTAATTTGCCTGCAGGGTGGGTAATTGAAAAGCACTTTTATTTTTCGCCACGCCCGTTGTGGAAACCAGAAAAGATGACCGTTATCGTGTGGATATACGACGAAGTTTCTAAGGAAGTATTCCACGTTCAGTATGTAAAGTTGAAGTAAAACAACTCGTATTAACCCCTTCAACCCCATTTATTCTGTGTCTTGGGATCGTTTTCTTCGGGGATTTAAACAATATCTTTTGATAGAAAGGTCATTATCGGTTAATAGCATCGAAGCGTATTTATCCGACGTAGGGAAATTTAAACAATGGTGCGAAACCAATGCCTATCCTGCTCCGGATTCCATTAACAGAAAGCAAATTGAGCATTTCCCGCATTGGATCGCCGATATGGGCTTTGTACCTACGTCGCAAGCGCGAATAATTTCGGGAGTTAGAGCATTTTACCGATACTTGGTTATGGACGATGTCCTTCAAGAATCGCCTGCAGATTTCTTAGAACCTCCCAAAACAGGGCGAAAATTGCCTGTGGCGCTTAGTGTTGAAGAGATTGATGCTATGATTTCTCAAATCGATCGAAGTAAACCGGAGGGGGAGAGAAATGTGGCCATATTAGAAACGTTGTACAGCTGCGGACTCAGGGTGAGTGAGTTGACAGGACTTCGATTAACGCAGGTGCACGCCGAGGAGGGATTTGTACAAGTGGTTGGAAAAGGGAATAAAGAACGATTGGTGCCGATAGGGAAGCGCGCTTTGAAACATTTGCGGATTTACGTGAATGAAATTCGAGTTCACTTAACCATTAAACCCGCAGACCGGGACATTGTTTTCCTGAGTTCCCGCGGGGGACAGATGAGCAGACAATTGGTTTTTTTGTTTATTAAAGATTTGGCGTTGAAAGCGGGTATTCAAAAAAATATATCGCCTCACGTTTTCAGGCATTCGTTTGCAACGCATTTGGTGGAGGCTGGGGCGGATTTACGAGCAGTGCAGGAAATGCTTGGGCATGAGTCTATTACAACCACCGAAATTTACACCCATCTGGATCGGAAGTTTTTGGCTAACACGTTGTTGCAATACCATCCGCGTTCCAGTTAGGGGATAGTCTAATTTTTACTAATTAATTGGGAAACCATTTGTTCCAAGTTTTTTTATTATTTATGAAATAACCAAAAACAATGGAACTTCCAACCGTTCCTTGCAGTTCTTGCAATGGTTTGGAATTGGGGGTATGCTTGAATTGAGATTTTATTTTATCAAATTCCCGATGGGCTTTAACAATTTGAGGAATAAGATTAAACTGAAATTTTAGGGCAAAGAAAACAGCGGCTAACCCATCCAATAATTTGCGTTTAAATATCAAAGAATCGCGAACACTGGGGTGAAGGTTTTTATGCATGAGCAATAAGTTGTTTCGAAAATTCAAGAATGTTTTTCTTGGACTTTGGTTGGCAAGGGTTGCTCCTCCCATGTGGTAAGCAGTGCTAGCGGGGACAGAATAAATAGAATATCCCAGCAATTGCAATCGCCAGCACAAATCGATTTCTTCCATGTGTGCGAAAAATGCCTCGTCCAACCCATTGGCCTTTTCCCACGCTTCTCGTTTTATAAAAAATGCCGCTCCCGATGCCCAGAATATTGGGATCTCCTGCTGGTATTGTTGATTGTCTATTTCTACATTTCCAAAAATTCGACCTCGGCAAAAAGGGTAGGAAAACGCATCCAAAAATCCACCTGCTGCTCCTGCATATTCAAATTTGTTTCGTTGAAAGTAATCCAATATGTGGGGTTGTGCCGCTCCAAATGTGGGATGTTTTTCAGCGCAATCCAATAAAGGTTCCAACCAATGTTCACTGAGAATCGCATCGCTGTTCAGCAATAAAAAATAATCGTCGGAAAGTTGTTGTAACGCTTCGTTGTACCCACCTGCATATCCGTTGTTTGTTGCTAACCGAATTAAAGGTAGGGAAGGATAGGTTTGAGCAACCCAATCCGCGCTGCCGTCGGTGGATGCATTGTCCACAACCGTCACTTGTACCGTTGGGTATTCGCATCGTTGTAAAACTTGAGGCAAACATTCCTTCAACACATCAACGGTGTTGAAGTTCAGAATTACCACATTAACCGATGGACTGCTTTTCATTTTTTGACCCGCCAAAGTTATGAAAAACAAATTGAGGATCGGGCGGAGTCAATAAAAGAATGCAGCACTTTTTTCTAGGATCACCAAGAGTTTTCTTGAATGAATTCAATTGAGTGGGTGGAATTATATTCAATTCAATGAATCGTTCAATGGTGGTAGCATTGATCGAAAAATGGTATCCAAACTCGGTCCTATCGATAATCATTTCCCCGATTTTGGCTTGTTCCTGATGAGCAACAAATACAGGTATTTCCGTGAATCCGCCTTCAATCATATCGGTAGAAACTTCTTGGAGGAATTCGGAAATTTCTTTTAGCTGATCTTGCAATAATTTTAGATTGTCGGCGTTTGCGATATTCATGGCCTATTTCCTTATGAGAAGATGATTGTTTAGTGATTCTCGGAAACTAAAATACGCTGATAACTAACAATGCGGTTATCCATTTTTATTTGCAGAAAGTAGATGCCTGCGGGTATGGATTTCAAGGATATTTGAGCATCGGAAGACAAACGGTCTTGTGCGATGCATTTGCCTTGAAGGTCTAAGATTGAAAAAGAAACATTGTTTGAATTTTCTAGGCCTTTTATCTTCAAGAAATCATTAGCGGGTTGGGGGTAAACGGTTATTGGGTGCGTTTTTGGATGGATTTTTTGGGTATTGTTGAATTGCAAATCTTTCAGGGTTAGTGTAAACATGCCTCTGCCGTGAGTGAAAGCAAACAATTGACCGTCATCGCGCATTTTCAATTCATGAATGGATACGTTGGGGATGCGGTATTCTTTTGTCCAAGTTTTTCCGCTATCGGTGGTATAGTACAAGCCGAAATCAGTACCTGCGAAGAAAACACGATCAGGGTTTTTAGGGTCTACTGCCATCATATTCACGGGAAGACCTAGGGGTAGGTCACCGCTGATATTGGTCCAAACGGGTTTGTTGGTTAGCGAATCCAATCCTGTGACTCTCCAAACGCGAGGTTGATTGTTAAAATTGGAAAGCGCTACGTAAACAATGTAAGGATTGTTGGGGTGTACGGTGATTCCTTTGATATTGTCGTTGGTTACAGGGGTTGGCACGGAATTGTTGAAGTTCACTTCTTTGCCTGAAAGGGTAGTAGCCGCTCTTTCTATTTTATACAATTGGGCGGAGGTACCCCCAAAATACACGACGGGATTAAGATGGTTGCTGATGCCAATGGCTTTAATTCCAGCACGTATAACAGTGGTTATTTTGTCCCAACTATTGCCGGCATCGGTGCTGCGGTATAAACCTCGGTTTGTGCGATAAAAGAGCATGGATTGATCGCCTGGAGCCATGCTGTATAGGTTGATAAAGTCTACACCGTCGGAGGAAAATCGAGCATCGGCGATACTCTTGGGCCAACTTGGGGCATTGGGATTGAAATTGTCCATTCGATGCGGGGTAGCATTTTGGTAACTCACGTAGGCCACGCTGCCATCTTCCAAACCTATGTGGCAATAAGCCCCATCGCCACCAAAAAAGGAACGACTAACAAAAGGTTTGGAGGCCACGTGGGTTCCGTTATCTTGAGCGCCGGAAATTGCAATTAGCCCTGTAGGAGCGTAAGATCCTGCATAAAATTGGGTTACACGGTAACCGTTATTTAGGTTGGCAATGTAGGATATACTGTTCCATCGATATTTAAATACGCCTCCGTCATTACCAACCAAATACTCGTTGGTTGTAGTGGGTAAAAAGGCGTAGGCATGGTGGTCTGCATGGCCCGTGGTAATTTCAGTCCAAGAATTACCTCCGTTTGAGGTAGTTGCAATATTTACACCACCGCATACTACACGGTTGGAATCTGTTGGAGAAACACCTAGCATAAGGCAATAAGCTTGGTAAGAGGCACCAATATCAACGGGGGCAACGCGTTCGGTCCAGGTTTTGCCAAAATCACTGCTCTTATAGAATCGCACAGGTGTTGCGCTAAAATCAAACCCTTCGAAAATGGCATACACTACGTTTGGAAATTTTTCGCAATACCCCATTTGAATTCTTCGGTAAGAACCATTCCCAGGCATATTGGGGAATTTCACAGCGGTATAAGTACCTGAATCTCCATTTTTATCGGATGCATACACCTGATTGCTTTGCATGCTCATCATAACCCTGCCGTTTGGGAAGCACAGGATGTTGTTTACTTGCTTGTTGCCTCCTACAAAAACCGGTTTCCATGATTGACCATGATCTGTAGTTCTGAACAATCCATTGGCATGCGTACCTACATATATTGTATTTGAATCGGTTCTGGAATGTCTGATATCCCAAATTGCATTAAATCCAGCCTTGTTGATGGTGCTACTTAGTTGTGAAAATGATTTTCCTCCGTCCGAAGAATAGAACACTCCGTTACCGTCTACTTCTGCGCTGTTGGCTCTTGATTCTCCTGTTCCGTAATAAATTTCGTTGGGATTAAAGGGATTGTGGGTTATACAGCTGGGCATTAATGACACTTCGTGTTCGTTGATGGGTTTCCAACTAGTACCACTGTTTTCACTGCGCCACATACCTCCAGAAATTCCGCCTGCGAGTATGATTTTTTCGTTTCTGGGATCTACCCAGAGAGCACGAGTTCTTCCGCCAACCGCTAACGGACCTAATTCAATCACCGTATCTATGGGATTGCTGTTGTTGCGGATGTTTACATTTCGTTTTTTTTGATCCCAGTTATACCAAGATTGTCTAACCCAAGCTGGAATGACGCCTTGATCGTTCTTTTTTTCGTTAAACCACTGTTCAAAATAACCCGGATGTTGGGTTTTTTCCCCCGCCTCAGATTTCGGATTGTAGTTTACCATTACGGTTAAGTACGTAAAGAAAATTGTTGGAAGGCTAATCGCTGCTAGGGTCTTGGCTAGTTTCAACATGGTATTTTACAAATATACTAAGAAGTAAATCGCTATGCCTTGCAAAAAATGCAAAACTGTTATTGTTTTTATGAATAATTGCCAAGTATCTTTGATTCAATATGAAGTTGGTACAGCGAATTTTAGCCGTTTTGGGAATACTAGCGATAGCCATAGGTATCTTGGCTGTATCGCCCTATAGCTATCTAATTAAAGGTATTCGTTTGACGTATTTAATTGGCGAGAAATCCGCGAATTATTTGGATTGGATGGATTTCGATAGTAGGGATGTACATAACGATACTAATAAGATTTGGGAATTGGCGATGGCTGAAAATCGGCAAACGGTTCCACTAAATCAACGGCTGGAGAGTATGTTGACGGAGACTCAATCGGGGGCGTTTTTGGTTTTTCGGAACGATACCCTGGTTTGTGAACGGTATTTAGGTGCGTTGGCTGCCAGTTCGGAAACTCCAGAATACCAACTGTCGAATTCGTTTTCCATGGCTAAAACGATCACTTGTTTGTTGGTTCAAAAGGCCATTCAAGAAAAGATTATTCCTTCTTGGGATGAGCCGGTTAGGAATTATTTGGATTGGGTAGGCGTATTAGACCAATCGGGAAACCCAAGTATTCAAACCAACCCAAAATGGGAATCCTGGGCTGATTCATTAACGCTCCGACATTTGGTTACCATGACTGCTGGGTTGGATTGGGACGAAAGTTACGTATCCCCCTTTGGTATAACCGCCAAGATATATTACGGTTCGGATGCGGAGAAAACCATGAAAACAATTCCGGTTATTCGCAAACCCGGTACTCATTATCAATACCAAAGTGGAGCTACTCAATTGTTGGGGTTAGCCTTGAGCAAGGCAACGGGAAAAACCATCAGTGCTCTTACCGAAGAGTGGTTATGGAAACCTTTGGGAATGGAATCCAGCGCTAAATGGCAGTTAGATCGAGCCAATGGCAAGGAACTCAACTATTGTTGTTTTGATGCCACGGCTAGGGATTTTGGTAGATTGGGATTGATGGTAATGCATCACGGGAAAAGTATAATTGATTCCGCATTTTTGGCGCAAGCTCAACAGCCCTACAAATCTCCCAATTATGGCCATTCGTTTTGGTTGGGGGAAGTGGATGGAATAAAGTTCAGTTATTACCAAGGATTGAATGGGCAGTACATTTGTTTGTTGCCTCAATACAATATGGTGGTGGTTCGAACCGGCCATGGGGTAAAGAAAGGCAACAGTTTTCCGGTATTTGATTGTGTTAAAACGTATGTAAAAGAGGCGGTAGCTCTTTTTGCGAAATAATCTAGGAAATCGATTTACGAATAGAATTCGCTGTACGAAAAAAATAAAAAAGGCTGCCCATGGGACAGCCTTTTTTATTTTTAGAAGTAGCTTAGGCTACACTTCTGCGAATGATATTCAAGGCGCCACCGGCTTTGAACCATTCGATTTGTTGATCGTTGTAGCTATGATTTACGGAGATGCTGTCCGAACTTCCATCGGCATGGTTTAACATCAATGTGAGTGGTTTGCCTGGAGCAAATTCGGTAAGACCAAGAATGTTGAAACTGTCGTTTTCCTGTATCTTTTCGTAATCCGATTTATCGGCGAAAGTTAAAGCCAACATGCCTTGCTTTTTCAAGTTGGTTTCGTGGATACGAGCAAAGCTCTTCACCAAAACCGCACGTACACCCAAATGTCTAGGTTCCATAGCGGCGTGTTCTCTTGAGCTACCTTCTCCATAGTTTTCGTCTCCAACTACTAAACTGCCAATGCCCGCAGCTTTGTATGCGCGTTGAACAGCAGGAACGGCACCGTATTCGCCGGTTAACTGGTTTTTAACTTCGTTGGCTTTATCGTTGAATACATTGATAGCACCAATCAATAAATTGTTGGAAATATTGTCCAAATGACCGCGGAATTTCAACCAAGGACCAGCCATGGATATATGGTCAGTAGTGCATTTCCCTTTTACTTTAATCAATAATTTTAGTCCGTGTAAATCGGTACCTTCCCACGCTGCGAACGGGTCTAACAATTGCAAACGGTTGGAGGTAGGTGATACGGCTACTTGAACGTTGGAGCCGTCTGCTGCAGGAGCCTGGTAGCCTGCATCTTCCACTGCAAATCCTTTGGTAGGCAATTCGTCGCCCGTTGGTGGGTCCAATTTAACCGCTTCCCCATTTTCGTTGATCAAGGTATCGGTGATTGGGTTGAAGGTTAGGTCACCGGCAATGGCTAAGGCCGTAACTAACTCGGGGCTAGCCACAAACGCATAGGTATTGGGGTTGCCATCGGCACGTTTCGCAAAGTTTCTATTGAACGAATGAACGATGGTGTTTTTTTCTTGTTTTTCGGCGCCCATACGATCCCACATTCCGATGCAAGGACCACAGGCATTGGCAAATACTTTCGCTCCAATTTGGTCGAAAATTTCTAAAAATCCATCGCGCTGTATGGTATATCTCACTTGTTCGCTGCCTGGGGTTATGGTAAATTCGGCTTTGGTCTTTAGTTTTTTATCGGCTACTTGTTTTGCCAAACTAACGGCTCTGCTGATGTCCTCGTACGACGAATTGGTGCATGAACCGATCAATCCCACTTCCACTTTGGTAGGCCATCCGTTTGCAGCGGCTACTTCTTTCATTTTGGAAATTGGGGTTGCTAAATCGGGTGTAAATGGACCGTTCAAGTGGGGTTCTAATTCGGATAAGTTGATTTCGATTACTTCGTCGAAGTAAGCGGAAGGATTGGCGTAAACCTCTGCATCGGCGGTTAAGTGTTCACGAACGCTGTTGGCCAAATCGGCAATTTCGGCTCTGCCGGTAGCGCGCAAATAGCGCTCCATGCTATCGTCGTAGCCAAAGGTGGATGTGGTAGCACCAATTTCAGCACCCATGTTGCAAATGGTACCTTTACCGGTACAACTCATTGCAATTGCACCTTCGCCGAAATATTCAACGATGGCGCCGGTTCCACCTTTCACGGTTAACAATCCGGCTACTTTTAAGATAACGTCTTTGGGAGCGGTCCAACCGTTTAATTTACCGGTTAATTTGATACCAATAAGTTTCGGCCATTTAAGTTCCCAAGGCAGTCCGGCCATAACATCGCATGCATCGGCTCCGCCTACTCCGATGGCAACCATTCCCAATCCGCCAGCATTCACTGTGTGAGAATCGGTACCAATCATCATCCCGCCAGGGAAAGCATAATTTTCTAAAACCACCTGGTGGATAATTCCAGCACCGGGTTTCCAAAAACCAATTCCGTATTTATTGGAAACGGAGGCTAAGAAATCGTAGACTTCTTTGCTTTCGTTGTTGGCTACGGTAAGATCTTCTGCTGCGCCAGTTTTGGCGGTGATCAAGTGATCGCAATGAACGGTTGAGGGCACAGCCACTTTGGGTCTTCCAGCCTGCATAAATTGCAACAATGCCATTTGAGCGGTTGCGTCTTGCATGGCTACGCGGTCTGGGGCGAAATCAACGTAATCTTGAGCTCTTGCAAATGCTTTGGGCTGTGCGCCGTCCCACAAATGCGAGAATAAGATTTTTTCAGTGAGGGTAAGCGGGCGACCCAACGATTGGCGGGCAGCGGCTACCTTGGCCGGCATTGCGGCATAAACCGATTTGATTAAGTCCAGATCAAAAGCCATAATTGAATATTCTATAGATGAAATTTCTACAAATTTCGTGATTTTTCCCCGATTATACCATCTATTTACCATCTTTGTGTTGTGGACAAAAAACGGGTGATATTGGGGATTGATCCAGGGACTAATTTGTTGGGTTATGGATTGATAGTGATAGAGTTAACGGGCCCGAAGTTGCTCGGCATGGGGGTAGTGAAACTGGGAAAGATTACCGATGCCGGCATGAAATTGCATCATATCTACGAGAAAATTACGGGATTGATTGATGGATATTCGGTAACGGAGGTGGCTATCGAAGCTCCGTTTTTCGGCAAGAACGTTCAAAGTATGTTGAAATTAGGCAGAGCCCAAGGCGTTGCCATTGCTGCGGCTATTTCGCGTGGATTGCCTGTGTTTGAATACGTTCCAAGAACCATTAAACAGCGTATAGTAGGTAGCGGAGCTGCATCAAAGGAGCAGGTTTATGGGATGCTGCACGCTCAATTTAATTTCCAGGAATTGCCCGAAACCTTGGATGCTACGGATGGATTGGCGGCTGCTGTTTGTCATTTTTACCAGTTCCAACCCAGGGAATTTGGGAAAAACAATAAATCGTCTACTCCCTTCAATTTGACTGGAACGGGTTCTTTGATCGATGGAAACAATACACCTAACTCACAAAACCAGATTACCACGGTGGAGGGTGAGATAATTTCGTTGAAATCCTCAGGAAAATCAGGGTCTGGTGCTAGGTCTAAAGCAGGGTCTTCCTCCAATCGAGGTAAGCGCGGAGATTGGTCGGCCTTTGTGGAGGAAAATCCCAATCGACTCAAATAGTTCGCGAGTAAAACAAATTGTTAGATAATCTTATGGGTTTTCATGGATGTAGTCCTGTGCGTTGTTGGTATTTTTGTATGGTTATATGAAATCTACTTTCTATCGTTCAATGGGTTTAAAATGGATGCGAATCGTCATGACTGCGTTGATTTGTCAGTTGATGGGCTCAGTATCGAGTGCTTACTGTCAAACTGCAGGTGAGATTAAATTATTAAAAGCCGAAAAAATTCCCTTGCCGAAAGGGTACGATGTGTACACTATTTTTTCTTTGGGTCAAGCGGGATTGGTGATGCATACCACCAAACTAAGTCCTAAAGTTAACGATTATAAAGAGTTCTATTCGGTGTACGACACGAATCTGGTGAAAGTTGCAAATTTTGAAGAAACCATGATTTCTGGGTTTTTTACGGAAAGCAATCCCGAGTGGTTTGAATCGGATGCCGATGGCGCGTACCATCACATGTACATCGAAAAATCAGGTGTTTTTGCATTGCGAAACATCTATTCTTCGGGAAAAAGTGTAAAGATTTCAAACATCCGCGGCCAATTCGATTTGGCGGGTAAGAAAATAAGGAGGTTCCGGAAATTTTATGCATTTGGTAGTTATGTGTATATGGAATTAACCACGGAATCGTCCGATATTCTACTGCTTCGATTGAATTGGAGGAATGGATCGGCGAAAGCAATCACCCTGAATATTGCGGGCATTGAAAACAAACAGTTTTCGGAGTTGGTTGAGGTGGCTCCGATACCGGGTTCGGATGATTTTTTAGCCGTTGTAAGGGGGGAGATGCAAAGTCCCAAAACCATTGATGATAAAAAACATAGACCGAAAAAGTACTTTTTATACCGAGTGAATAAGGATGGGAATATTGTTCAGGTGATCAATTTCGATAAACAATATGCAGGAAACTTATCGTTCATGAAGATGAAAGTGCATGCGTTGGGATTGGATCGGTATGCGGTTATGGGAACCTACACCATGGGAGAAGAATTGAAGCAGTACGGTATGTTCATTGGGGTTTGTGATCGGAATGGAATGCAAGTGTCGAGTTTTATGGATTTCAGGGAGTTGAAAGGATTTTATCAATATACACCGCCTGGCGACAAAAAACATTTGGGCGATTTTAAACCGGGGAAAAATCAACGGGGAGAGAAATTCCCCATTGAATATGAGTTTTCGCCTCAATCGTTGGTGCCCATCCAAGGCGGATACTGGCTGCAGATGGAGATGTTTTATAAAATGACGCACGAGAATCCCGGCAATAAAATTGATGTTATTACCGACGAAGGGCATCAATACACCCATTTGTTTCAAATTAAGCTGGATGAAAACTGTCAACGCGAGACTTACCAAACTTTACCCATGCAGTACTTTACTACGTCCAACGACAAATATCAGCAAGTGCAGGTAAAGACGATTTGGGATACAACGGTGGTCATTAACGATGTGAAAACGCCAATGCCATCTGCTTGGAAATTGAGGTACAAGAATAATTTCACGGTGGTGAATGGAACGTTTATCGACGCTACCAATACGTGGAAACAAGAGGAGATTTACAGCATTAATCCAGGCGGTGAAAATGCCGAATTGATAAAATCGGTGTACGAATCCATGCAATTTTGGTATGGGAATTCCTACCACAACAACGGGTTTACCAACAGTAAAAAAGAGGCTGTAGTTTTGGTGAAGTTGGGGTTGTCCAAAAAATAGTCAGTTGAATAAGTAGTTATTTGGGCAACACACACAACCGATTTTGCAGAAAAACCTGCTGGTTCAAGCTGCATTGCAGGGTGTAAACTCCCGGAGCAAGTTGCGGTAATTGGAAGGAAGTATTCGCTTCGTTGATTATCAGGGAGTGGGTGCTTATTTTCTTTCCTGCGGGGTCTGTGATGGATATAATTACTTCGTTGCCACCAGCGATCATGGTTACATCGGAGGAAAAATTCAAGTGTATATCCTCTAGGCTGTTTGCGGGGTTTGGCCACACGTTTATGCGGTATTGGGGTTGGGTATGGGTTCCTGCATTGCAGGAAAATCGGTTGATGTATTTCCAAATATCGTCGTTTAAGGCTACGGAAATGGCACTTGCCGGGTTGTTGTCGGGTGCATTTCCCATCCGAATTAGAACTAAGTTTTGGCTGGGAACAACGTTGATAATTTGTCCATTTTTACCCAATGCTGCGTACATATCGGCGGGGGCATTGGTGCAGATGCTTCCTGGGAATTGATACTGCAACGTGGGCAACATGTGGGAGGTTTTCCCATTCAACCAGGTTAGGTAACCGTAGCTTTTGTTGATGGATTGACTGGTATTGGTTTGTTGTTTGAAATACAGGCTATCGGACAAGATTTTTGTGGTGTTCCAAGTACCTTTTCCCAACAACAATAGTCCAAATTTTGCCATGTTTCTGGGAGTGGAGAAGAAAACATTGTTATAATCAAGATCGATAAACAGTCCTTTTATTCCGGATTTAGCGGTAATATTCTGTGCTATGAAAAGGTTGAGGGATTTGCTGGTGCTGTTTTCGATGACTTTGTCCAGCAGGGTATAAGGGGCGTTGTGGTAGGACCAACGAGTACCTGGTTTGGCTTTAAATTTTAAACAGTTAGGATCCGTACAATCCAAGTTTGCAACCCCGTCGTCCAATCCTGTAGTCATAGTGAGATGGTGCCACAACGTGATGGAATCTTCTTGGGATTGGGTTAGGGAAGACCAGGAATTTCCCAAGTATTTGTTGGAAGGGTCGCTTAGCTTTAGGACCCCTTGCTGTTGGGCAATTCCGATGCAAAAAGCGGTAAGAGTTTTACCGGCACTGGCCCAATACCAGGATGAATCTTGGGTAAATGTTCCAAAATATTTTTCTAAAACTATTTTACCATCCTTTAGTAGAATGAAGGCTTTCGAGTTTTTGTTTTCTAAGTATTGGTACAGGGAATCGATGTTGGGTTGACACCATCCCAAGGATTGAGGGTCTGTGGTTTCCCATTGGGTACCCGTGTTGGGAGGGAAATATAGTGATTGGGATTTTAGTGTGTGGGAAAATCCAAAAATTACCAGCAGTCCGCCCACCCATGGAAGTAGTTTTGGGATGGGACAAATCCCCGTGCGCGTAAGGAATGTTTTAATACGTTTCATTAATTAATGCGTATGATCCGATAGGTGTAAGCCAAGGAATAATTTACTTATAGACGCAAATTGCGTTGAAAAGTTTAATGGCTTCTACATGCGTTCTACAACTTCGATTCCCAGCAGGGAGAGTGCGTGTTGCAAGGTGTTCGCGGTGAAATAGGCTATTTTAAGTCGGTTAGCCTTGGCAGTTTCGTTGGTTTCGTTCAATAGGCTCGCTTCGTTGTACAAGCGATTGAATGATTTCGCAAGATCCAAGCAGTAGCTGCAAACATCGGCTGGCGAATAAGACGTGCAGGCCTCCTCCAATACATTTGGATACCTGTACAGGGTTTGAATGGTATCTAGTTCCACCGGTAGTAACTGGGCCGAAGGAGCCGATGAATGCCAGGTTTCAGGTGCGTCGGCTTTTCGAAGTATGGATTTAATTCGAGCGTAGGTATATTGTACGAAAGGTCCTGTATCTCCTTGGAAGTCAATGCTCTCTTGCGGGTTGAACAACATTCGTTTTTTGGGATCAACCTTGAGAATATAAAATTTCAATGCGCTGAGGCCTAGAGCGTGGTAGAGTTGTTGCAATTCGACGTCCGTTAATCCATCCGTTTTGCCCAATTCTTCAGTTTTTGCCTTGGCTTCGTTCATCATTTCCTGAATCAAATCATCGGCATCCACCACCGTACCTTCTCGGCTCTTCATTTTGCCCGACGGCAAATCCACCATGCCATAGCTCAGGTGATACATTCCTTGAGCATAAGCACGCAGTAGTTTTTTCATGATGAGTATTAGGACTTTGAAATGGTAGTCTTGTTCATTTCCTACAACGTAAATGCTTTGATTGATTCCAAAATCGCTGTATTTCAAATCCGCGGTGCCTATGTCTTGGGTTATATAAACGGAAGTTCCGTCCGAACGCAGTACCAATTTTTCATCCAAACCATCGGCGGTGAGGTCGATCCATACAGAATTGTCTGGTTTTTTATAGAAAACTCCCAATTTTAATCCTTCTTCTACAATGTCTTTTCCCAAAGTATAGGTGTTACTTTCGTAATAGAATTTGTCGAATTGAACGCCTAATTTTTGATAGGTTTTATTGAAACCTTCGTACACCCAACCGTTCATGGTAGACCACAATTCAAGTACCGCGGCATCTCCCGCTTCCCACTGCCTCAGCATTTCGGCGGTTGCTCGCATGATTTCCGATTGGTTTCGAACGAGGTCTTTGATATCGTCCGTAATCTTGGCAATTTGTTTTTCTTCCTTGGCGGATTGCAACGCTTTCCACAGGGTTTGATAGCGTTCGTTGGTGGTAGTATCCTTGGGATTCCACAATCCTTGTTTGGCTAAATCCAATGTATCCCGCGTTTGTTCTACCAATGCATTTTCGAATGCCACGTAGTATTTTCCAACCAAATGATCGCCTTTAATACCCGAAGATGTTGGTGTTTCCCCATTACCAAAACGCTGCCATGCTATCATGCTTTTGCAAATATGAATTCCACGGTCGTTCACTAAATTGGCTTTGATGGTATCAAAACCGTTGGCCGATAGAATTCGGGAAACACTGTAACCCAATAAAATATTTCGGATATGTCCTAAATGCAGTGGTTTGTTGGTGTTTGGAGAGGAATACTCCACCATCACGCGCTTACCGCTGCCCAATTCAGTACGAGCGAAATTGGGGTTTTGCCAATGTTGATGCAAGAAATTGAGGTATACCGAGGTATCGATAACAATATTCAAAAACCCTTTAACCACATTAAAATCGGCAACGAACGAAGCTTCCAAAACTTCTTTTCCTATGGCTTGGGCCGTTAACTCCGGTGTAGTTTTGGATAACCGCAATAGGGGAAATACCACGAACGTGTAATCCCCGGTAAAATCTGGATTTGTTACTTCTAGTTTTACAGGGACAGTTGATTCTCCATACAGTTTTTTAATAGCCTGATCTATTACTGAAATAAGTTCGGATTGGATGTTCATGGTAGCGCTGCAAAAATAGTTGAAATATGAAGAATTTAAGCGAATTGGTTTGTTTCATGGAGGCGTCTAACGCAGTAAAATGGTTGAATATTTACACGTGATGATAGCCAGTTCCTTTGATGATATTGAATGCTCGGTAGATTTGTTCAACCAGCACCAATCGGGCAATTTGATGCGGCAATACCCAATCGCTCATTCGAATGGTTGGGAATTGTTTTTTGGCTTCAGCTGTAAATCCGTAAGCTCCACCAATGCCGAAAATTATTTTTCCGCGGGATTGATTGAGAGTCTGTGTAATGAAATTTGAAAATTCTACACTGGTTGTAGTTTTTCCTTTTTCGTCCAATAAAAAAATAGAATCCCCGGGTTTAGCTAATTTTAAGATGGACTCTGTTTCTTTCAATTGCTGTTGTGCAGCTTGTTGGACTTTGGCCGATGGTAGCAACTGCACGCTAACAGGATGCAGAGGTTGCAATCGTTTCACATATTCCGCTATCAGCGCATCGATTTCTGGATTTTTATGGTTTTCGATGGCGGCAACCAAAATCATACCTTAGTTGGTATTCAAGATTTGCAAAATTTTATCCAATTGAGGGGTAAGAATTATTTCCGTTCTACGGTTTTTTGCTCTGCCTTCTGGTGTCTCGTTGGAGGCGATGGGTTGGGTATCACCTCTGCCTACGGCTTGAATTCTCTTCGGACTCATTTTAGCGTCATCTATTAAGATTCTTGCTATGGAGGTTGCTCGTAAAACACTCAAATCCCAATTGTCTTTTATGGCTTCGCTGCCTTTCATAGGGATGTTATCGGTATGTCCTTCAATGGCCATTTGGACCGAAGGTTGTTTGTTTAGTGCTTTTCCAATTTCAACCAAGGCTTCTCTACCTTTGGGATCCACGTTAATGCTGCCCGAAGCAAACAATAATTTTTCAGGTAAAATCACATACACTTTCCCATTTCTATATTCTACACGAATATCTAGTTTTTCAAATCCTGCTAGTGCTTTTGCGATTGCTTCCTTAAGTAAAATAACGGCACTGTCTTTTCGTGCGAGCTCTGCTTCCAGTTCGCGAACTCTACCCACAGTATTTTCTAATTCTTTTCTCAAGGCAGTAAGTCTAGCTCTTTCTTCCTCTGCTTTCGCCAATGCGGCATTTAGTTCCAGTTCTTTAGCCTGCAATACCCGGTTTTTTTCGGTTAACTCGTTGGCAAGATTTTTCTTTTGTGCGTCTAAATTTTCACCCAGATTGCGGATGTAATTTAGGTTTTCTTGAAGCTCTGAGTGACAGGTTTCTATGGTGTCCTTGAGTGAGGATATAGTTTTTTCCAATTTGCCGCGTTGACCTTCCAATTCCGCTATGCTTCTTAATAGCGCTGCATTTTTTTCATTGCAATCGTTGAGTCTATTTTGATTCAATGCCTCCGAATCTGCTTTGCTTTTTTCCAGCGCTTGGTATTCTTTTTTACTCACGCACGATCCCAAAAGCAGAACCGTTGATACTAGCAACGCACCTAATTTATTCATACCACGCGAATTTAGCAGGCAGTACCGGTATTGGTGTTCTACCTTATACACATGTGTCTTTGATTAGACAGTGAAGGCTTAAAAATCTATTTTGTAGTAAAATAAAGGCAGGAATCCTAGCTGATACGTCTCTCTGAAATAGGGCGATGCATCAATGAAACTATACTTTAATACATTTTTTCTGTTGGTTACATTCACCAAATCAAATGCGATTTCGTGGGATGTTTTTTTAGCATTTATTCGGTAGGCTATTCGTACGTCGAATCGCACGTAGGGTTTGCCAAATCGCAGTGTGTTTTTTTGTGCATCCAATTCCACGTACTCACGTTGGTTGATGGTAGCTAGCGTATCCATGGGAGAATATCTGCGTGCACCAGCGGTGGTGAATTTCATGCCATAATTAAGGGAGTTCTTGTTTTTAAACACTTTTTCTTTCGCAAACAATGCATTGGCCGCATAATTGGTATTGAAATCACTGGCTCTCCATACTTGATCTGATCCTTGGTATTGGGCATCGAAAATGGATCCCGACAATAAATAGTAAAATCCTTTAGAGAAGAACCGTTCCAGCGTAAATTCTATACCGTAATTAAAACCTTTACCTTGATTTACCAGCGTGTCTGGAAAGAATCGAGAAAATCCAGAGCCCGTGTTGGCTAAGGAGAAGCTTGATGGTCTGGTTTCCACCGGTAGGTTACTCAATTGCTGATAGTAGGTTTCAATTTTGAAACGCGAGCTGCGATTGATGGAATGGTCCCAGCCAAGTATCGCGTGGTTGCTGTAGGATAGTCCCATGTTTAGGTTGTGGGGCGTGCTGTTGCCAGGTTTTTGGTAGAAGTAAATGTAAGCACTTTGGTTTTGGGAATGCATGCCCAATCCTAGGTTTAAAGCGTCTTTTTTGCTGATTTGGTAGCGTGCACCGAAGCGTAGCAATGGACCCGAGTTATGGGTATAGGTCTGCTTTTCCGTGCTGCTTGGTTTATAGGCCGAAAAAGGAACATTGGCTGGGTCGTAGGAAATGGTGAACGATTGCATTTGTATCCCGGAGCTTATGGTTAGCAACGAAGAAACTTTATACTTCCATTGAACGTAAGGAATAGCCATCAACCCTGTACCATGCGAATTCCAACGAACCGAGAATTTATTGTAAAGAGCTGGATTGGATTTATCAAAGTTGAGGTTAGAATCTTGAAATGTATAATAATACTGGGTAAGCTGCAATCCCGTTTTTAAGCTGCTTTTAGCAGAGAATTTGCGGTTGTAAAACAAGTGTCCACCCAGTGAATTGGTACTAAAAGTATAGTCTAGGTTGGGTTTAATGCTGTCAATTACGAAAGGAAATCTACCTTCGGCGTTTGGTTTGGTTGAATCCAAATGTCTAAAAATCAGCACGTGATTCGCGAATACATCTTGCTTCGTGTAAGCTACCGTAGCTTTCACATAACTTTTGGCATTGATATTAAACTGTGCCGTTGAGCCCCATACATGCATGTTGGATCGGAAGTATTGGTCACGGTCGTTGTCCCCATATAATTCCGTGCTGCTGTATTGTTGATTGCTAATCAGAATATCTATTTTAGATCCTCCTCCGATACCGAAAAAAGAAATATTGCCTTTGTTGTTTTTAAAGGGAAAATTGAATTTGAACGCGTAGTCTTGGTATTTGGGTATAGCGTCGGTACCAATGGGAATATTTAATGCACCGAACATGGCTAGGGTGGAGTATCGGTAGGTTAACAAGTAGCTGGCGCCACCTTTTTTGCCCAAATAACCTTCGGCGTGGGCATCCCAACCCAACAATCCAAGTTGTGAACTGAATTCACGTTTTTGATTATTGCCATTCTTCATTTTTAAATCGAAGGCTCCCGCGTTGGCATTTCCGTATTCTGCGGGGAAAGCACCTGTGAAGAAATCGGAATTTCCCAACATTTTATTATTAATGATGGAGACAGAACCGCCCGTAGTTCCGGGAATAGCGAAGTGGTTGGGGTTAGGGATATCGATCCCCTCTAGCCGCCATAAAATTCCTTGTGGGGAGTTTCCTCGAACTACAATATCGTTTCTTGAATCATCTGCACCTTGCACTCCAGCAAAATTCGATGCCATTCTAGCTGGGTCCCCTCGGCTTCCGGCGAATCGATCGGTTTCGTCTACTGTGAATAATCGTGCAGAAATCAGAGCAGCATCGTTGTTTGGTTTATCGCCCTTCGCTTTTGCATTGATGACAACTTCTGCAACCCGTTCTATGCTTTGTTCCAGTTCATAATTTAATATTACTTCTTTTCCGGAGGTTACTACGATGTTGTTGGTTCCAAACACTTGATATTCGGTAGCTTCAATGGCTATGGCATATCGGCCTACCGGTACATTACTAAAAATAAATTCTCCTTTTTCGTTGGAGGTAGTTTGGAAACTCTCGTTGCTAGCGGTACCCGAGGCAGCGGCAGAGCTTTCGAATAAAATTTTAGCATTGCGAATAACGGCTTGGGATTCTTTATCTCGCAAGGCGCCTCGAACCGTTTGGTTTTGCGCATAACTCGCAGAAATAGAGAATATTATTGCACCGAATAGTAGTAGGCTTTTAAAATTCATTGCTCCAAAAATAGAAGGTAAAATGTTCAAATAATCGACTATTGCGAAAAATGCAAAAAATGATTTGAGGCGTGGAGGAGATTACGGATTTCTGCAATACTGCGCAGAGTGTGTTGCAAAAAACGATAATTTGTTTAACTATTGGTATTCAAAAATCAAACGACAAAAAATTGAAAATCAGTGAATTATTTTAAAAAACCTAGTTAAATCAAGGGTCTAGGCTACGTAATTTACGAAAAATCCAAAAAAAAGTAAAATTAATCTTTAAGATTTTTGGTAAAACGCAAAACAACTTAGTACTATTGTGGTTACTTAACTTACTAACCATTGTAAATCATATGATTACACATTTACTTTCAACTGAAGTTTCCAGCACTGCGTTGGATCTTCTTACAGGTTCAGGGTTGAATTCCTACGTGGCATTCACCTTCTTCGTTGGTACCATGGCTATGATGGCTGCATCGGTATTCTTCTTTTTTGAAATGCGCAACGTTTCTGAAAAATGGAGAACATCGATTTTAGTTTCAGGCTTAATTACCTTTATCGCTGCTGTGCATTATTACTACATGCGCGGTTTCTACATGGATTATCAGCAATCACCAACGTTTTTCCGTTATGTTGATTGGTTGTTAACCGTTCCATTGATGTGCGTAGAATTCTATTTAATTACTCGTAAGGCTGGGGCTAAGTCTCAGTTGATGTGGAAATTAATTTTATTCTCTGTAATCATGTTGGTTACAGGTTACTTCGGCGAAGCTGTAGATAGAGCTCACTCTTGGCAGTGGGGTTTTGTTAGTGGTTTGGCTTATTTCTACATTTTGTACATGGTTATGTTTGGCGAAGTTGCTGCATTGGCTGCTAATGCTGGACCTGCTGTACAAAAGGCTGTAAAAACCTTAGGATGGTTTGTATTGGTTGGATGGGCGATTTATCCTTTGGGATATATTTTCGGAACTCCAGGCGGTTTGTTCGGCATGAGCTTAGGTAGTTCTTATGCTCCTTACATGGATGTTATTTATAACATCGGTGATGCTGTAAACAAAATCGGATTTGGTTTGGTGATTTATGCTTTGTCTCAGTCCGACAAAGATTAATCAACAACATTGAATACATAAAAAAAACCTGCTTTTGGCAGGTTTTTTTTATGCTTCGTTGTGAATGATTTGGTGTTGGTTGTTTTCGAAATGATAGCCAGTTAATGGCAAATCGGCATCATCGTGTAATTTTAGCCATTGTTTGTATTTCAAATACCACGACATACGTTTGGACGGGAATCCTGTTTTAAAATACGCGTTAATTAATGGATTGGCGCACAATGTAATGGATTTTTGGTTCATATTTTCCCATAAATACACTACTTCGTTTTCGATTTTATCTAATAATTGTACCGAAGAATCCATTTTTCCAGTACCTCCGCAAGTGGTGCAAATTTCTTGAGTTGAGATTTCCATCTGCGGTCTTACGCGTTCTCGAGTAATTTGAATCAAACCAAACTTACTCATGGGTAATATGGTGTGTTTGGCTCTGTCGATAGCCATGGCAGACTTGATGGCGGAATGTATTTGGGCCCGTTTTTTAGGGTCTTTCATATCGATAAAATCGATAACGATAATTCCACCCATATCGCGGAGTCGGATCTGTCTAGCGATTTCTTCCACCGCTTCCAGGTTTACTTTCAGTACATTTTCTTCTCGGTTGTTGGAATCAAAGGAAGTACTGCCGCTGTTTACATCGATTACGTGCAGGGCTTCGGTATGTTCAATTACCAAATAAGCGCCTCCGCTGAACGGAACATTTTTGCCAAATGAACTTTTCAGCATTTTGTTAATGCCTTGCTGTTCAAATAGACTGTTTTTTCCGTTGTATAATTTTAAGATTTTGTCGGCATCGGCCGTGTTGTATTTGGCTAACAACTCCTTGAGCTGACCGTGAATTTCTGGGTCGTTGGTAATAATATTGGAAAAGCTACTGTTGAGAATGTCCCGCAACAGGGTGTGCAATCTGCTGCCTTCGCCTAATATTTTGCTTCCGATGGCGGCCGATTTCAATCCGGTTATAAGTTCTTCCCATTTCTTCACCAATTCCCGCATGTCCTTGTCTAATTCTTCCAAGGCAACGCCTTCCGCTACCGTTCGAACAATTACTCCAAAATTTTTGGGTTTGATGCTGCTAGCTAAATCCCGCAATCGAACCTTTTCTTTGGGATTGCCAATTTTCCTGGAAATGGAAATTTGATTTGTAAAGGGAACTAAGATGAAGTACCTACCAGGGAAACTGATATCGCAAGTGATTTTTGGACCCTTATTCGCAATAGGCTCTTTTATTATCTGCACCAATAGGGGTTCGCCAGATTTTAAAACTTGACTTATTTTTCCAGTTTTTACGATGGGTTCCTCCAGAACCAATCGATCTAAATCCAAGGCACCGGGCTGACCGGCAATGGCGGATTTAGTGATTTTGCGTAGGCTTAATAAATTTGGACCTAAATCGAAATAGGTTAAGAAACCATCTTTTTCTCCACCAATATGAATGAAGGCCGCATTAAGTGCAGGAGATAGTTTTCGAACTTTTCCGAGGTAAAAATCACCAACCTGATAGGCTCCTGCCGCTGTTTCGCGGTGGAATTCCAATAATTTGCGATTGGCTATAAGTGCGATTTCTACCCCAGACGAGCTTTTTTGAATTATTAACTCGTTAGACAATATGTGTAGGGTCTAGGGGTTAGAAATCAATTATTTCTTCTTATGACGATTCTTACGTAAACGCTTTTTACGCTTGTGAGTAGCAATCTTATGTCTTTTTCTTTTCTTTCCGCTTGGCATATCGGTTGTTAATTATTGTTTCTTTTTTTGTGTTTTAATGGCTAAGTCCAAATAAATTTTGGCATTAACCGAATCTCCCGCCGATCCATACAAATTGCT
>JACCDP011022483.1_pt1 | contig 39140 bp, 28 predicted proteins | sample 7445841 | NCBI WGS metagenome assembly JACCDP01 (sample SAMN15323441, study PRJNA562643) | freshwater metagenome | isolation source: river surface water | place: USA:Blue River Watershed | collected 2017-08-17 | reverse complement strand
TGCTTATTTTAAAGAAAAGCCCTACTACATTATGGATTACTTTGTTCTACTCATAGATCAGCAAAGGCATGTACGCGGCTATTATGATGCAAGTTTTGTTCCGGAAGTAAAACGCTTGTTGGAAGAATTTGAGCACTTAAAACTGAGGGACGAGCACCAGCGCATGGAAGTTAAAGATAAAATTGAACAGCGTTAATGTGTATATTTGCGGTGTAAATGAATAGCACCCCTTTACACGCAAAAAAATTAACCCATGAATCGCTGTAATTATTACCTGTTAGTCGTTTGTGTTACCCTACTCACCTGTTGTCATCCAACCAAAAACAATAAGGAAATTAAACTGCTGCTCCCGGTAATGGGAGAGAAAAAGGTATTAGACAATGGAGACACCTTGTACCACCGGGTAGGTAATTTTTCTTTTACCAATCAATACGGAGAAAATATTAATGAAAAAAACATCAATGGAAAAATTGTAGTTTCTGATTTTTTCTTTGCCACCTGTCAAAGTATTTGCCCGCGCATGAGTTCGCAAATGAGGAGGTTACAGGATTCGTGCAAGAACGCTGAGGATATTGTGTTATTGTCTCATACGGTAAACCCTATGCACGATACGGTTGAGGTGTTGAAACAATATGGTGAGAAATACGGCGCCATTAAAGGAAAATGGCATTTACTAACCGGAGAAAAAAGAAAAATATATAACCTGGCTAAAGATGCTTATCTCGTGAATGCTGTGCAGGACGATGGAACAGAAGAAGGATTTTTACACAGTGAAACTTTTCTGTTACTGGATCAGCTGCAACGTATTCGCGGAATTTACGACGGCACGGATAGTTTGCAGGTAAATAAACTCATAAAAGATATTCGTTTATTAAGAAAAGAAAATAATGGAAAAGGATAAAAAGGTTTTTAGAATAGTATTGGCCATATCGGCAGTATTATTGACAGCCATTGTGGTGTTAAACAAAAAAGTATTACCTGTACCCGATGTTACACCTGCTTTTGTGTATAAGCTGCCCATGCTCAATGCTATTATTAATGCCACCTGCACGGCTTTATTGATTTCATCATTTCTGGCCATAAAAAGAAAAGACATTGCCAGGCATAAACAACTAAATTTAACGGCATTTTTACTATCTTCCTTATTTTTGATTTCCTATGTGACGTATCATTGGCTTATTCCAGCAGAAGCTGTTTTCCCGAAAGACAATAGCTTAAGACCGGTGTACCTGTTTATTTTAATTAGCCATATAGTGCTGGCGGCAATAGTATTGCCCTTGGTATTAATGAGTTTTTATTATGGCATACAGGACAAACGGGAAAAGCATAGAAAGTGGGTGCGTTTTAGTTTCCCTATCTGGCTGTATGTTACTACAACCGGTGTTATAGTGTATTTAATGATTTCGCCTTATTACCAACATGGTTAATACAAAAAAAAGAACATATAAGCTGTTTTGTTTTTTTATTGTAATGGCACTGATGTGTTGTATTGCAGATGTGCAGGCTCAATGTGCAATGTGTAAAGCGGCAGCGGAAAGCGATTTAAAGAATGATCCGCACTCAATTGCTAAAGGCCTAAATAAGGGAATTTTGTTTTTAATGGCCTTTCCTTACTTAGTGGTGGGAATTATTTTCAGGAAAGAACTGATGCAATGGATATTGTCTTTAAGAGGAAGAGCAAAACAACCTTTTAGCAAAGAACGCTTGCAATGGCTGAGATTTGCACTTACCTTTGCAAGCATTCTGTTAATATTGTTTTTGTTGTTTTTAAACACCCAGTACCAATAAAGCTTAATCAAATTTTATTTTTTCAATAAAATAGGTAATGCGGTGTTGCATGTAGTGTACATGCTGCAGCATGCGCGGGTGATAATCGTATTCCAGGAAAAAATCCCGGAGTTCAAAGGTGTCTTCATGCATGCGGTAAAGTTTCTTTAATAATTGTTCTCTTTTTAGTTTTCTGATATTCATAAAAATTTGTTTTAGCCCCACAAATATAGTAAATAGGTTATTCATTGTATAGTAAATACAACATATTTTTCCCAACTACATGATTATTAGCAATAAAATTTTTGATCACTTTCATTAATGTTGATACCTTTGTAAACAGTCATGTCATTAGGAAAAAAAATAAAAAAGTACAGAACAGAAAGAGGCATAACTCAAATGCAGTTAGCCGAAGGTATTGGATCGTATCAAAAAAATATTTCCGGTTATGAAAGCGATGAAGTGGTACCTTCTGCGGAGGTATTAAAAAAAATCGCATCTGTTCTGGAAGTTTCACCACATTATTTTCTGAGTGATGATTCTCAAATGATTTTAGATGCCCGCATCATAAAAATTGCTAAAGAGTTGGATAAATTAAAAGAAGAGGAGAAGCAGGCTATACTTCCGGTTATTCAGGCTTATCTGAGAGATGTGAAATCAAGGGTAAAGAAGTAGCAATAAAATTTCAGCACAAAGTATTCCGACGTAGTTTTTGTTGATTAGATAACCTGATTTTCCCCGACTTTTTAGTTTCAGCAGCAGATCGAATGTCTGATTTAAAACGTGTAAGAAGAGTTTATCCGGTTCTTTATTATCCGGATCTTTGAGCTAGGAATTTAGTGAACAAAATAACCCCATCACTGTATAAAGTATTTTAGGAACTTATTAATCAATTGCCCAAAATAAATTTTCTAAAAATAGCTTAAAGTGAATTAAAATTCATTGAACTTAATTTATTAACCAAACTCAACCTTTACCATGAAAAAGAAAATTTACGTAGTGTTTTCATTATTTGTTTCTTCTTTTGCCTTTTCTCAGGAAAAGGTACCTACAACGGTGGAATATATTCCTTGTTTAAGTTTTAGAGAAACACCTCCATTATCAGAATTAATTGCACTTACTCCGCAGGAAGAAGAATTGGATAAGGATAAAAAGGCGGAGGAAATCAGGAGAAAATATTTCCCTCCGGTTAACCCCAACGCTTTACCTAAAGGCGAAGATCCCATTGTACAAAAAACAAACGGCACAAGGGCAGCACACGCCCCATTAGTAAATTTTGCAGGCTTAGGCAATACATCGGATCCCGCCGATCCATCTGGAGCCCCTGGCCCTAACCACTACGTGCAGGCGGTTAATTGCAAGTACCGTATTTTTACCAAAACCGGTGGAACCGTTACGAATGGCGGACCATTTAATTTGAATGTTTTATGGCCAGGTTCAGGAAATGAAGGCGACCCCATTGTACTTTACGATAAATACGCAGATCGCTGGTTTATTTCCCAATTTAATGATCCCGATAAAATTTTGGTAGCAGTATCTAAAACAAATGATCCAACAGGAGCATATTACGCTTATACATTTATACCTCAATCAGGCAAATTCCCCGATTACCCAAAATACTCTATATGGCCTGAAGCATATATTTGTACTGCAAATATCGGAAATCCCGGAAACATGGCGGCTTTTGACCGCACCAAAATGATTGCAGGGAATGCCAGTGCTGGTATGATTAAAGTGAGTTTCCCAAGTGCTCCGAATGCAGGCTTTTTCTGCCCTTTATCTGCTGATGCCGATGGTCAATTGCCTCCCAATGGAACACCCTGTCCTTTATTTACCTACGAAGACGACTCATGGTCATCAGGTGGAGTGGATCAGTTACGCATTTATGATTTCAAAATTAACTGGGCAAACCCAACCAGCTCCACCATTACCCTCAATACCAAATTACCGGTAGCTGCATTTAATGTTGATTTTAACAGCGGTTGGAATGATATTCCGCAACCTGGTTCTTCTACTAAATTAGATGCAATTAATGGGGTATTAACCTACCGGGCACAATACAGGGTTTGGACGGGCTATAATACTGCTGTAGTATGTCATTCGGTTATTACCAACACCTCTACCAAACAGGTGGGTATCAGGTGGTATGAGTTAAGGCAAAATGCTTCGGGTGTATGGAGTATTTACCAGCAGGGCACTTATGCACCTGGTACAGAAAGCAGGTGGCTGGGAAGTATTGCTATGGACGATAATGGGAATATTGGTATGTGTTACGCAACTGGTGGTACGGTAGCCATGTCATTAAGGTATACCGGTCGTTATGCTTCCGATCTTTTAGGACAAATGACGCTGGCTGAAGAAACCGCTATTGCAGGTTCTGGAGCAAAAAACTCAAACCGGGCCGGAGATTATTCACAAACTTCATTAGACCCCGACGGAGTAACCTTTTGGCATACCGGTATGTATGTAAGTTCAGGATCAATTGCTACCCGTGTATATTCGTTTAAAATTTCAGGCGGAGTAGGTATAAATGAAATAGCCTCTAACATTCAGCTCAACACAACGGTAAACAATGAAATGTTAGATGTAAAAGCAAAGGGGCTTCAGAACGAAACGGATATGCAGCTGGATTTATTTGAGTTAAATGGTAAACTGGTAAATGGCCAAAAAGTTAAAGCCAATAATGGCGAAGTAAATGCTTTTATTAGTTTAAATGGCTTATCTAAAGGGATGTATTTGGTACGTCTGGGCAACAGCAATTTCCAAAAAGTTATCAAAGTTCAGGTGAATTAAGCCCTTATAACAACTGAAATAAAGCGGGGAGCAACAAAGGCTTCCCGTTTTTTTGTGATTTGGGAGCTCGATATTCCTATCCATATCGGCGTAGTGAGTGGTAAAAAGCAAACCCGGTAAATTAGAGCAAAATGGGTATACAAAAGACAGGAAGGGTATTGCTCGAACAATGAATACCCAACAGATGGTAACAACAACCGTGCAGGATGAATAGGATAGGCAAATTATTGTAAGGCAATCTAGTGAACCTATATTGGCCGTCAAACAAATCTATCAGACATTAGGCTACAAAAGTAAACCACGTATTTATAAAAAATCTGTAGTCCCCACTACGGGTAATTTTGAAAAAGGTTATCAAGATTTAAGGGCTTCGCAGCCTGTTTAACTGCAATGTGGGTTGTAAAAATCATCAAGACTTAAAGGCATTACATTCAATATAGTTGCAATGTGGGTAAAGAACTAATGGTGGTGTTTTAGCTATGATTGTTTCAAGTTCAATGCCAGGTATGGGAAATTTCCTGTAGAGATAAGCAAATCACAGGCATGAACCCCAAGCCCTAGACCCAAATTCCGCTCCAAGGAGCGGGGTATTAAACCTTCCGACGCACTTTTGGTGGTCGGGATTGTTCCCTGCCCGCCGCGCCGCAGGACTGGTACAAAGGCAGGCGGGGACTAATTCCGCTTACGCGGAAAGTCTCACGAATAAACAGCTCTTGTTTTTACCTTACTGGCTCCAACATTAAGAAAAATAATCGGGAGAGAATGAGCCAGAAGGCTAAGGATTAATTTAAAGCTAAAAGGCCACCTTGAAAAGGTGGCCTTTTAAAATAAACTTAGAAAATAAATTATGGTTGAACTTTTACTTCAATGTTAACACCAGTTAAAGTAGGTCCACCAGCTGTGATAATGCTTTTTACACGGAAAATACCCATTTTACCAGCATTGGTTTTAAACACGTAAAGTGCAGGGCTTGCCGCAGAAAGAGTAACAGAAGAACCAGTTGGAGCAGTAAGGTTTGCTAAATCGTTAGCAGTAATGGTAGCAAAAGTAGCTGAACCAGTATATGCTGCATAAGTTGTAACGTTTCCACCGCCTGATACAGTAGAATTACTGGCATCTTTAGGAGAAATCATTTTATAAGAACTAGCAGCTGTTCCATCCAAAACCATGTCTATTTGTTTTGCATTGGTGGTAGTAACAAGTGAAGTAGTATAAACATCACCTGTAGTGCTGTTAAAGTAGCTACCAGCATTATCGCTTGGCCCACCCATTAATTTAACATTAGAGTAGGTAATAGCATCTTTAGCTACGATGGAAATAGAAACACTGGCAGATTCTCCGGCGGCATCAGTTGCAGTAACAGTAATAGCATAAGTACCAGCCACAGTTATTGGAAACATATAATCATAGTTAAAATTAGAACTGTTGATGATAGAATCTTTATCTAATGCACTAAGGCTATTCAGGGTAGCCTTAATGTTAATTTTTTTAAGATTGGAATTGGAAGTTGAGTTAGCCATTGCGGTAACACCAATTTTAATAGTAGCACCAACGTTTACAGTACTGTTTTGATAAGTATAACCAGCTCCAGATTTGAGGGTAATCGTTGGAGGTTTTGGAGTAGTGTCCGTGGTTGTAGTTTCTTTTTTCTTACAACTGGCAAAAAACAAACCAACACCTAAAGTAAGTACGGTCAAAAATTTGAATTTATTTTTCATGAGAAATGTTTTTTATTTGGCTGCAAATATAATATAAGAAATCAGATATTAAAATATCTCTAAGTGTTAATTTTAAAAATACTTAATCCCAGGGATAATGAACAGTGGAATTAACTATCTTATTTTGAATACTTTATAAACAAATAAGGCCTTATAAATCAAAGCCCGGATAAGCAATTGAACGAGGTTAACATTCTTCAGAATGTCAAAAAATCACACGTTAATTTTCATTAACAGGTTGTTTGATGCCATAATCGTGTCGTTTATTCCTTTTTACCGGGAAATGACTCAAGTAGTCAGTATATTTACTTATCATAATTTTTGTGCAGATAGTGAAACCCTTGTGTTGTTGAAAATCTAAATCCCCAACTGAATATGAAGAAACCAATGATTTTCTTGCAGTCTTTACATGAAAAGGCATTAAACTGTAAAAACAAACAAATGATTCCTTTCAGGAAAGAAAGGGGCTATAACTATTTGAAAGTCAAGGAAATTAATGGCTGTTTAACTATAGAGATTGAAGAAAGCGAGAGAAATTCCATGCTTATAGTAAAAGATAAAGAAGGAAATTATTCTGTTTTAAAGAAAAGAGACCAATTATTTAAGATGTTAATGTATTGTAAATCAAACGGGTATATTCCGACTGTTTCCTGGGATAAACTAAGTTATCAGGAGTATGTACATTATTTTTTGGTAAGATTAACAAAAGAGGCATTAAAAAATAGCCACCATCCGGGTATTCATTCCCTTTAAATGGTTGTTAGTGCACAAACTAAATACTATAACTATCGCTTAAATTATCTTAGCCAGGTATAAATAGTGTAGGCATAGTTTTGTTTTAAACAAAAAAATGAAGTGGGTCTTTCGACGTAGCAGGGGCAAGTGAAATCGAAAGACACCTCTTCAAATTGTAAAAGTCCCAATTTCACTTTCCCCCAACCACAAATAAAAACCTTTTGGGACTAGATAAAACTTTCCAAAAGGTTTTTGTCTTTAACAAGAGAAGCTGCAATAAAGGGCACATTTTTTACGGCGACAAAAATTGCCCTTCATGTTATTCTCATCTTCCCCCGCTCAATAAATTTTCTATCTTTGAGCCTTCAAAAAATAAAAGAGATAAGCCTCTAAGAGAAAAATTGCCAAAATGAAATTGCAAATTGTAGCTGTGGCAAATAACTATATTGCAAATAGGTATTAAAAAGAGCGGTGATTTTTCCTGTTATAGAAGTAATAATATATTTGCTTTAAGAGTCTGTTAAATTTTATTTTTGGAATGTTATGCTAAATTAATTTTAACCAGCCAAAACACTTATGCTAAGCCTTGTTGTTTTGTTTGGAATGGATTAATGACACTGATGGTATTGAAGAGCTAAATAACGCATAACAAATAGTTGAAATGAATTTTAAACCGGCATGTAGAATTAATCAGCCAAACTATGGAATTTTCAGCACAACAAATTGCCCAACTGTTGCAGGGCGAAATAGAGGGGAACCCAAATGTAAAAGTTACAGGTATTGCAAAAATTGAAGAAGGCAAGCCCGGAACCATCTGTTTTCTTGCCAATCCATTATACACTCCGCATATATATACCACAGATGCTTCTATTGTATTGGTGAATAAGACTTTTGTTGCGGAAAAGCCTTTAAAACAAAGTTGCACCCTCATCAGGGTTGAAGATGCATACGGTAGTTTTGCTCAGTTGCTGGAGATGTATACTGCGATGACTCAAAATAAAAAGGGAATTGAACAACCTGCTTATATTTCCGCTTCGGCCAGCTATGGCAAAGATTGTTATATTGGTGCATTTGCATACCTGGGTGAAAATGTAAAAGTGGGCAATAATGTTAAAATATACCCACAGTGCTATATTGGAGATAATGTTGAAATTGGAGACAATACAACCTTATATGCAGGAGTAAAGGTTTATTATGGCTGCTTTATTGGAAATAATTGCACTATTCACGCCAGCTCAGTAGTGGGGAGTGATGGTTTTGGTTTTGCCCCGAATACGGAAAATAATTATAAAAAAGTACCACAAATAGGGAATGTAATTATAGAAGATCATGTGGAAATAGGATCTAATACCTCTATCGACAGGGCCACACTCGGCTCCACCATCATACGAAAAGGCGTAAAACTCGATAACCTTATTCAGATTGCACATAATGTAGAGGTAGGTGAAAATACAGTAATGGCTGGTGGTGCGTTTATTGCTGGTTCAACAAAAATTGGTAAAAATGTAATGGTAGGAGGGCAGGCAGGTGTAATCGGGCATTTAAAAGTTGCCGACGGGGTTAAAATTGCCGGCCAGTCGGGTGTAGCAGCCAATATTGATAAAGAAGGGGAAATTGTTCAGGGTTCCCCGGCCTTTGCCATTGGTGAATTCAGAAGGAGTTACGTATATTTCCGGAACCTCCAGAAACTGAATGATAAAGTAAGAGAACTGGAAGGCGAACTTAAGAAAATACATCAGCAATAAAATTATTAAGTCTGCCTGCAGCCGAAAGTTGTGTAATGTCTATGAATGAGTTCCCAAAAAAATTTATTGATGTAGAGAAAGTGCTGGAAGATAAAGCGCCTACTTTAAAAAAGTGGTTGCCTCGTTTTGTCCTGAACTGGCTTAAACGAAAACTGCACGAAGAAGAAATCAACCGGATCATGAATGAAATTCAGCAGTTTCATGGTTTGGAATATAACAGTAAAGGACTGGAAAAACTCGGAGCTAAAATTGTTGCGGTAAATACATCACAGGTTCCTGAAAAAGGCGGAATAATAGTAGTAGCCAATCATCCACTCGGCGGACTCGATGGGATGGCCCTGGTTAAAGTAATGGGAGATATTAGAAAGGATGTGCGTTTTGTGGTCAATGATGTACTTAAAAACCTTAAAAATTATGGAGAGGTTTTTATTGGGGTGAATAAAGTGAGATCTACCTCAGCCGAATCATTAAGAAATGTTGAAAATGCTTTAGCCACCGAAGAGGCCATACTTTTTTTTCCTGCCGGACTTGTATCCAGAAAACAAAATGGAAAAATTAGGGATCTGGAATGGAAGAAGAGCTTTGTTACCCAGGCAATAGATCATCACCGGCTTATTGTACCCGTTTTTATTGAAGGTGAAAATTCTTCCTTTTTTTACCGCTTTGCCAATTTCAGAAAAGCAATTGGAATAAAAGCGAACATTGAAATGCTATTCCTGCCCGATGAAATGTTTAAACAAAAAGGACAAACAGTAAAAATACATTTTGGAAAACCCTTTGATGCTTCAGCGGTATTGCATAAAGGTAAATCACACAGAGGCTGGGCTCAAATTATTAAAGAATTTATTTATTCAGACGAATTCAGGAAGGGAAGTGATTTTGAATCTTACCTCAGGAACAAAAAAGAACCCTGAACACTTAAACTACTCAACCCTCACCTGTCGCTTAATATTTTCTTCCAGGGAAATAAAGGTTTCTGTTCGTTCAACGCCCTTTATCGGCTGAATTTTTTCATTGAGTACAATACGCAAATGGTCGGTACTTTTGCACACTACTTTTGCAAACAAACTGTACTTCCCAGTAGTATAATGCAGTTCAGTAATTTCATGAATGCTTTTCATTTTACTTACCGTATCGTTATAATCTAATCCCTTTTGTAAAAGAATCCCTATAAAGGCACAAATATTATAACCCAGTTTACTTTCATTGATCAATAAATGTGAGCCTTTCAGTATTTTAGCTTCTTCCATTTTTCTCATCCTCACGTGTATGGTACCCGGCGATACAATAAGCTTTTTAGCAATTTCAGCATAGGGCATGGTTGCATCTTTCATCAACAGGGAAATAATTTGTTTATCCAACTTATCAATTGTGTAATCCTGGCTCATGATTTAAATCTAATTTTATATAATATGCAATTATTTTGATAACTATTTGCATTATACTCAAAAATAGTAAATAATTGTTATCGTTTATATGCTTGGCGTAAATTTGCACAGCGCCAATATATCTAACAATTGCATTTCATGAATACCATTTCAAAACTCTTAGTTGCTAACCGCGGAGAGATTGCTATCCGTATTTTAAGAGCTGCCAACGAACTTAACATCCGTTCGGTAGCAATTTATACCTTTGAAGACAGGTACTCACTGCACCGTTACAAAGCAGATGAGGCTTACCAGATCGGAAAAGATACGGAGCCACTGAAGCCCTACTTAGATATAGAAGAAATAATTACCATAGCCAAAAGAGAAGGAGTAGATGCCATACATCCGGGCTATGGGTTTTTATCGGAAAATGTAAACTTTGCCACCCGCTGCCGGGAAGAAAACATTTTATGGATTGGCCCCGACCCGGAAATAATGGCGCAGCTGGGAGATAAAGTAGCGGCAAAAAAAGTGGCCCTAAAAGCAGGCGTTCCCTTAATTGCAGATAGCAAAGTAAACTTAAGTTCTTATGAACTGGCCTTGCAGGAAGCAGAGAAGATAGGTTTTCCGCTCATGCTGAAAGCCTCAGCAGGAGGGGGAGGCAGAGGCATGAGGGTGGTACACCAAGCAACCATGCTGGAACAACTTTTTAATGAGGCCCGCCGGGAAGCAAAAACAGCATTTGGAGACGATACCATATTTATTGAAAAATTTATTGACAGCCCAAAACATATTGAAGTACAAATTCTGGGGGATAAACACGGCAATATTGTTCATTTGTTTGAACGCGATTGCAGCGTACAACGCCGTTTTCAGAAAGTGGTAGAAATTGCGCCGGCTCCCAATTTAAAAAAGGAAACCAAGCAAAAACTGTATCAGTACGCTATTGCCATTGCCAGAGAAGTGGGGTATAACAATGCCGGTACAGTAGAATTTTTAATAGACAAAGAAGAAAATATTTACTTTATTGAAGTAAACCCTCGCATACAGGTAGAACACACTGTAACCGAAGAGGTAACAGGAATAGATATTGTAAGAAGTCAGATTTTAATTGCCAGTGGACAGGCCTTAAACAGCCCTGCTATTTTTATACAGAACCAGGAAAGCATAGAATGCAGGGGATTTGCCATACAATGCCGGATTACTACGGAAGATCCTGAGAACAATTTTAAACCAGACTATGGCACCATCGTGGCCTACAGAAATGCCGGAGGTTATGGCATTCGCATAGATGAAGGCAGCTCTTATGCAGGGGTAAAAATTTCTCCTTTCTTTGATTCTATGCTGGTAAAAGTAACAGCTAAAGGAAGAACGCTTAAGGGTACCAGCCTGCGCCTGATGCGTACACTGCGCGAATTCAGAATAAGGGGTGTGAAAACCAATATCCCCTTTTTGGAAAACCTGATTATGCACGAGGATTTTCAGAAAGGAAACATTACCGTAAATTTTATTGGTGAACACCCTGAACTTACAAGGGTGAAGAAAAAGGCCGACAGTGGTACAAAACTGCTGAAATACCTGGCAGAGGTAATTGTAAATGGTAATCCGGATGTTAAAGTACTGGAGTCTAATAAAACTTTTGCAGAAGGCCGCGTGCCAGCAGCTAAAGACATTACTATATACCCCGATGGCACTAAACAATTGTTGGAAAAACTGGGGCCGCAGGAATTTTCGAAATGGCTGGGGCAACAAAAACAAATCCTGTTTACTGATTGTACTCTCAGAGATGCCCACCAGTCTTTATTAGCCACCCGCATGCGTACCATTGACATGCTGCCCTTTGCAGAGAACTTTACTAAACATTTTCCGCACATTTTTTCCATGGAAGTGTGGGGTGGAGCAACCTTTGATGTGGCCATGCGCTTTTTACACGAGTGCCCCTGGGAACGATTGACACTGCTGCGAAAGGCTATGCCTAACACTTTATTACAAATGTTGCTGAGGGGGGCCAATGCGGTGGGTTATACCGCTTATCCGGATAATGTTATAGAAAAATTTATTGAAGTATCGGCAGAAAAAGGAATAGATGTTTTCCGGATTTTCGATTCACTCAATAGCATCGACAATATGCGTACCAGCATACGCACCGTATTAAAGAACACCACCGCTATTGCGGAAGTGGCGATGTGTTATACCGGTGATATTCTGGATCCGGAACGAAAAAAATTTAATTTGCAGTATTACTTAGACATGGCCAGGCGCATTGAGGATACCGGCGCGCATATTTTATGTATTAAAGATATGGCGGGCTTACTTAAACCTTATGCAGCAGAACTGTTAATTACAGAGCTAAAGAAAAATATACAACTTCCTGTACACCTGCACACACATGATACAGCAGGAATACAGGCCGCTACTTACCTGAAAGCCATTGAGGCAGGAGTAGATGTGGTAGACGTTGCCCTGGCTTCCATGTCGGGGCTTACCTCACAGCCTAACTTCAACGTATTGGCAGAAGCCCTGAAAGGTACAGCCCGATACCAACCAATAAATCATTCCTCCTTAAATGCCTACAGCAATTACTGGGAAAATGTACGGGAATATTATTACCCTTTTGAGTCGGGATTAAAAGCAGCTACTGCTGAGGTTTATGAGCATGAAATACCGGGCGGACAATATTCTAATTTAAGGCCACAGGCTTTTTCATTAGGATTGGAAGAGCGTATGGATGATATTAAAAAAGCCTATAAGGAAGCCAATGAATTATTTGGAGATATTGTTAAAGTTACTCCTTCCTCTAAGGTAGTTGGTGATTTGGCAATGTTTATGGTAAATGGAAATTTATCAAAAGAAGAAGTACTCAGTAAAGGAAATGAACTTTCGTTTCCGGATTCGGTAAAAGGTATGCTGAAAGGTGAATTGGGTACACCGGATGGTGGCTGGCCATCAGCCTTTCAAAAAATGGTGCTGAAGGATGAATTGCCGTTAAAAGGACTCTCCAATGCACATTTAGCTCCGGTAAACTTTGAAAAAGAAATTCAGGAGTTTAGTCAGAAGTTTGGAACAGATTGGGGGATTGAGGATTTTTTATCCTTTAAGCTTTATCCGAAAATATTTGAAAACTTTGCAGCCTCTGTTCAAAAATGGGGTAAGGTAAGGGTGGTTCCAACCAGAGCCTTTTTCTTCGGGTTAAAACCCAATGAAGAAATATTGATCACCATTTCAAGGGGAAAAACCCTGATCGTTAAATTTTTATATAAATCGGCACCTGATGAAGCGGGCATGTGTGCGGTGTATTTTAAATTGAACGGACAAACCAGAACCATTGAAATAGCAGACAAAACAGTTAAAACCACAAAGGTACAAAACCGAAAGGCACAAAAAGATAAAGAAGTTGGCGCCCCCCTGCCTGGCCTTTTAAGTAAAGTGTGGGTAAAGGAGGGAGATAAAGTGAATGCTAATCAGCCTTTATTTACCATTGAGGCGATGAAAATGGAAAATACCGTAACAGCACCGGAAGAAGGAACAATTGCGAAAATATGTCTACCCGAAAATACCCTGGTAGAAACCCAGGATTTAGTGATAGAAATGCGGTAAGCGGACGTAAATATTGATTTCTGCTATTTTTGTTCGATCTTAAAAATAGTAGTAGAATCAATATTATGATCGTCAATGGTGGTGGCCTCACCGTAACCAATAAACTTAAAAGGCATATAGTCTATATACTCCTTGGTGGTGGTAAAATATTCCTTACCGTATAACTGCGTTCCTTTATAGGTAACAAAATTATTAATGAGGTATTTCCCTTTAAAATGTGTCAACAGCATATCATTAATATCCTTCAATTGCTCCAGAATATACCAGGTTACATCGGCTAACAAAATACAATCATAACTACTTTTGTTGGGCAATGCATGTAAATTAGCTAAAGTATCTACATGAAAATTTAACTGTGGAAACAAGGTTTTAGCCTTTTCTATGGCGGTTGGTGAAATATCTATAGAATAAGGAATGATCCCTGTTTCCTGATGAATACGGTTGGCATAATAACCCAGTCCGCAACCTACTTCTATCAGGGAGGAGATCTTATACCTTTTTATATTCATGATGGCCATGGTGCGGCTGTATTGGTTAGGTTGATCGGATTGCATCCAGGGGTCGTCAAATTTCTGGTACATCTCTTCAAACTGACCAATTAATTTCCCGTCTTTTATAACATAATCATGATAAGAGCTCATAGCAGTAGATGTATTTTCAGGTGTTGAATTATAAATAAGCAACAAATATAAGAGATGTTTCAGCGAAAGTAAAATATAGCCGGCAACCGATAAATGGCATAAGAAATAGTTCTTATCTTGTTATTCATCATATAAAAAATTAAAAATGGCAAAAGTCTCCGTCTACCTGAATTTTCAGGGGAACACCGAAGAAGCATTTCAGTTTTACAGAAACGTTTTTAAGTCTCAATTTACTGCACCAATTATGCGCATGGGAGAAATTCCGCCACATGAAGGAATGCCACCAATACCGGAAAATGAAAAGCAAAAAGTAATGTATGGTTGTTTACCCATTTTAGGGGGTATGCAAATTATGGGTTCAGATATGCTGGAAAGTATGGGGCATCAAGTAAAAGTGGGAAATAACATTTCTATTAACCTTGAACCTGATTCCAGAGAAGAAGTAGACAGGTTATTTGCCTTGTTAGCAGAGGGAGACAGTAAAGCTATGCCACCCATGGATATGTTTTGGGGTGCTTATTGGGCCAGTTGCCAGGATAAATACGGTGTGCGCTGGATGTTTAATTATACCAAACAAAATTAATTAAGTACAACATGTCAAACAAAATTTATTCCTGCCTGTGGTTTAATGGACAGGCAAAAGCTGCGGCTCAATTTTATACTACAGTATTTAAGAATTGCAAACTTATTTCCGAAAACGACTTTGTTTCAATGCTGGACATAGAGGGATCAAAACTGATGTGTTTGAATGGCGGGCCGCAGTACAAGCATACACCGGCTGTTTCACAGTTTGTAACCTGTGAAAGTGATGAGGAAATACAGCATTTGTGGGATAAGCTGAGTGAGGGCGGAAAGGTATTGATGAACCTGGGTAAATACGATTGGAGCCCTAATTACGGCTGGTGTGAAGATAAGTTTGGGGTTTCCTGGCAAATATATAAGGGCGATTACCAACAGGTCAACCAAAAGGTAGTTCCCTGTTTTCTGTTTGTGGATAAAGCATTTGGCAGAGCTGAGGAAGCAATGAACTATTATTTTTCTGTATTTAAACACCACCACTCACAAGGAATATTAAAGTATGGAGAAGAAGATACAGCTACAGCCGGTAAAGTTTTACACGCACAATTTACGTTAAATGATTCGGTTTTTATGGTAATGGATCGCCCGGGTACACATCAATACACCTTTAGCCCCGCGGCTTCTATGGTGATTGAATGCGATACCCAGCAAGAAATTGATCATTACTGGGAGAAGTTAGGGGAGCAGGGTGTTTACAACAAATGTGGCTGGCTGGATGACCGCTTTGGAATTTCCTGGCAGGTGGTACCAAGTATTTTGGGGAAGTTAATGGCTGACCCCGCAAAGGCTCCGGGTGTTGTACAGGCCTTTATGAAAATGACCAAGTTTGATATCGCTGCCTTGCAGGCGGTGTAATGGGCTTGTTAATTTTTCCGGATGAGGTATTCTGCCTTTTCGGGAATAATTTTCAAAATTTTTATTTCCTGAGGGTAGCGCTTTAACTCCAGGTTTAATTTACTTTTACCAGGGTTTATTTTGGAATAGTCTGCAATAACTGTAAAATCACGAACATTTATTTTTTCAAAATTACCAAGGGTAACCTGGTATTTAATCTCTACTTTATTAGGAAATAGTTTTAACTGATGCTGCGCGAGTAAATTAATTACTTCAATGGGAATTGTAACGCTGGCTTCGGTGTATTTATCCATGTTCAGTTCTACAATGGCTTTATCCATGCTGAGTGAAGCCCTGGATTTAACTTTTTCGGGTAGTAGCAGAGAAACCGTTAGGGTACTGTTTTTATTTTGTTGCTGAACCATTATCTTTTCGGTGAGTATGGTATCTATTTCACTGATAATGGTGCTGTCGCCACTCAGGGTAACAAAGGCCGGGGTAATTTTTACGGTGTTCGAGTAATGAAGACCCAATTCCTCACTGGCATAAAGATCAGCTTTTACTGGCAAAACTTTTTGAAAGGACTTACCGAAATTAAAATAAATAGAATCAGGTCTTAATTTAATTAACTCTACTTCTGTATTCAAAAATTTTGAAATATTTCCGAGTAAATACTGGGAACTAATGGCGACAATTTTCCCTGTTTTTTTGCGGGTAAGGGCGTCTACGTCAAGCGTAATTTCCCTTTGTTTTTGCTTAAAACGTATAAATAATAATTTGGCACCCGAGGCTTTAATTTCTGTTTGTATTTGCTGCGGAAGCTCACCGGTTATAACCCTGCTTTTAGGCAGATTTATATATTTAACAGGGATATAAACAAAACGGTTGTAATTTCTGTTAAGGGCATTAATAACCCACAGAAAGGTTGCAATGAGGAGGCAAACGACAAAGGTTAGTAGTTTTTTACTGAATATTTTGTTTTGTAACAAGTGCCTGGAGTTTTCGCTTTAACACAAATATAGTTAAATTGAACAAACACACCTGTAACTCCTGAAGGCTTTTCAGGAGTTGTAATCAATAAAAGCGAGGGAAGAATTATGCGACTTTATTAGCGGCCACAGAATATTCCTGAGAAATGGCGCTTTTAAGCACTTTCATTTTACTGCCACTTTCAACTTCCATAATAACTGCATTATCTGCCACCTCCACAACACGCCCATAAATACCGCCTATGGTTACAATTTTATCGCCTTTTTTTACTTCATCAATAAATTTTTTGGCTTCTTTTTGTTTTTTGGTTTGGGGGCGTATCATGAAAAAGTAAAAAACAATACCAATGGCAGCAATCATGATAAGTGAACCATAACCGCCTCCGGGTTGTGCATTTGCCTGTAATAGTGTAATGGATGTGAACATGGATATATTAAATTATTTTTTTTGATTCTTATTGGGCTCTGTTTCAACTGGTGTAATAATTTCAGCTAAAATGGTGAGTATGGTGCTGTTGGGTTCGCAATTGGTTTTAATAGTTATTTTTTTATCAATCATGCCTTCTTTCCCGTCACTATTGAAAACCACGTCTATACTGCCTTCTTTTCCGGGCGCAATAGGTTCTTTGGGAGGTTGGGCAACCGTACATCCGCAGCTTCCAACGGCAGAAGAAATGATGAGGTTAGATTTGCCGGTATTGGTAAATTTAAAGCTATAAGAAACTTTCTCTCCCTGGGTAATTTTACCGAAATGATGTGTTTCCTCCTCAAAGCGGATTACCGGTAAATCATTTTTATTACTACTTCCTTCAGCACTATCGTGAATAGTTATGTCCTGGGTGCTGAGACCGTCTTTCTTTTCTACATTGCAGGCTGCAAGGCTGAAGCAGAATACTAAAAGAAGAAATAGATTTCGCATGTTTTTTTAGCTGACAAATTTAAGGATATTTCCGGATTGAAATAGTTAATTTTCCATTAAGCCCCTACCGCTTTTAACAATCTTGTTTTGTTGTTTTAAACTAATCACTATTTTGTCCAAAATCCCATTGATAAATAGTTTACTCTTGGGAGTGCTGTATTGTTTAGAGATTTCAATGTATTCGTTAAGCGACACTTTTATGGGAATGTTTTCGAAACACATGACCTCAGTTAAAGCCATTTTCATGAGTAAAATATCCATAAGTGCAATACGTTCAACTTCCCAGTTCTTGGTTTTTTCGGAAATCATAGTGGCATATTCTTCATTATGAATAATGCACTTGGTTAACAGATCACGAACAAATTGTTTGTCTTCCAGGGGGTCTTTAAACAAGGGCAGCAAGGTGATTTTACCTTGCTCATCCGCTGTTTCAATTGTTTTAAGTATAGAAGTCACAGCAATGTATAAATCATCCGACCAGTGAATACTTTTTTCCTCGAACCAATAGTTCAGCAATTCATGATCGGCGATAAGGTTTCTGATGATATCTATCAGGAATTGTTTGGCTTCAGCAACACTGGTATTACCCGTTTGCATGTAGCTCTTATATTCATCACAGTTTTTAATTTCCTGGTAAACTTTGCGGATAATATCCTGATCATTTTGCCAGGAAACTTTACGGCTACTGATTTCTTTGGCGAGGATGGGATTTGCAGATAAACCGGTGAGTACGGGATTATCAATAAATTTAGTGTTGGGATGAAGATCTTCTTTGGTGGGAAGTCTTTTTGTTTTAGCATCTTCAATATTCATGTAGGCCACATGCCTGATGTCTATCAGTAATGCAAAAAGATATACATAAAGGTCATATATTTTTTCAATATGAAAAAGTAATTCCTTCTCCGTTTTTCCCAGGTCGTTTTTTTCTGACTGGAAAAAACTATAAAGCGCCTGCATCACCTTTATTCTTAAAAATCTTCTGTTAACCATGAAAGAACGTTGTTTCTAATGTTTAATTTCTAACTATACTACTACTAACTAAAGGAAAGTTTTACCTTTCCAATATCTTCAATTCTTTTTTCAGCCAAACGATTGGCAGCCTTATATGTAGGGATATTTTCCTTTTTAGCGGTTTGTAGAACATTCCAGGTAGTATGGTAAATGCCTTCGGCATGTTTCATGGCTCTTTCGCGCACATATCCTTCCAGTTCATAATAAACATTGATAATACCTCCTGCATTAACCACATAGTCGGGAGCATAAAGAATACCCTTTTCTTTTACCAGTAAGCCGTGTTTTTTTTCATCGGCCAGCTGGTTATTGGCCGCACCACATATAATGGCGCATTTAAGGGTGTTTAAAGATAAGTCGTTAATGGTAGCACCTAAAGCACAGGGGGCGTATATATCCAGGTCTAATTGTAGCATTTTATCTGCAGCAACAACCTCGGCTTTGTATTTATCGGACACCATTTTCAGGCGCTCTTCGTTGATATCATTCACATAAACTTTAGCGCCTTCTTTGCTTAAGTGTTCTACTAAGTGCATGCCTACATTTCCGGTTCCCTGAACCAACACCTTTTTACCGGTTAAAGAGTCGTTACCCCAGGTTTCTTTGGCACAGGCTTTCATAGAAACGTATACACCATAAGCAGTAACCGGACTTGGATCTCCGCTTCCACCCATTATTTCGGGTAAACCGCTTACATAGTTCGTTTCCATTTTAATAATTTCCATATCCCTGCTGCTCATGGCCACATCTTCCGCTGTAATATATTTACCTCCCAGGCTATTAATAAATTTCCCAAAACGCCTGAGTAAGGCTTCATTTTTCAGTTTGCGCGCATCACCAATAATTACAGCCTTTCCACCTCCCAGGTTAAGTCCTGCAACCGAAGATTTATAAGTCATTCCACGCGATAAACGCAATACATCATTCAGGGCTTCCAGCTCATTGGTGTAGTTCCACATGCGGGTACCACCCAGGCTGGGACCAAGTGTAGTGTTGTGTATAGCAATAATGGCTTTAAGGCCGGTATCGTTATCATTACAAAAAACCAATTGCTCATGGTTATACTCCGTCATTGGCCCAATAACCGGATTTTGAAGGGTAATGTTTTCTTTGTGGTCTTTAACTTCCATTGGGTTGTTTTTTGGTTTCAGCGCCCCAAAAGTAGGGTATTTTTTTTGTCCGGCAAAAACTCTTCAGCTGGTATGCGTAAAGTTTAAGTAATGATCCAGGCCAGCACGGCTCCCAAAAAAATACTGAGTAGCTTGGTGAAATTGTAACGGTGATTCTCGCTGCTTTCAAACATAATGGTGGTAGAAATATGGAGAAAGATACCTACTACAATACCCAGTGCAATATTCATAACCGATTGATATTGTTCAATTCCGGCCAGGTGCAGCATTTCGCTGAAACAAGCTCCCAGAGGCGCCATGGCACTGAACAGCAAAAGGTACAGGATGGCCGATTTTTTTGGAACACCTTTATGCAGCATGAGTGCCATAAAGGCAATGGAAATAGGAATATTGTGAAGGGTAATGCCTAATATCAGTGATTGTTTAAATTCAAGCAGGCCGGCATGGGCTGGCGTATTCGCGCTAAATACATCGGAAACAGGTATACCCTCAATAAAGGAGTGGAGAAACAAACCGGCGATAACACTTAAAGGTAAATGGGAATCGCCTTTGTGTGTATGATCGTGATGATGGACGTGCCCATGCTCAATTCCGGTTGAAAAGTAGTCTAACAACAATTGAATAAAAAAGCCCGCAAGTATATATAAACCAGCCCCATGTGCGGTATCTGGATGACCGAAAATTTCGGGTAAGAGGTGTAAAAAGGAGAGGGAAAGCAGGTAGGCTGCACTAAATGAAAGGGTTAATTTCAGTGCTGTTTCTGATAATTTAAAGCGTAAAATAATAATACCGCTTAAAATAACAGGTACAGAAAGCAATAAGCAAGAGATAAGCAGGCTCACCTTATATTTATTTTTGAAAAACTAATATTAACCGATCCGAAGAATCGGCCGCAAATTTACACAAAGAATAGTCACCAAAGGTATCTTTGGGTGTAAAACCTGTTTTTTTAGCAAGATCATCAAAGTCGGACGGTTGCAGCGCTCTTACTTTTTCTTCAAACTGTAAGGACTGAGAGCCTTCTGTAACTTTTATCTGCTTCAGAATAAAGCCATGTTCTGTTTTTCGTTTAATGTGAAAATGAATACCGTTGATGGTTTTTTCTTCTTCAGGAACGAGCTTTTGTATGGCTTTTGTGGCGTTCAGGTAGTCGAGAATAAAAATACCTCCTGGTTTTAAACTTTGGTAAACAGAGCGAAAAACCAGTTCGTTTTCATGCATGGTATTAAAATATCCAAAACTGGTGAACAGGTTTAGTACGCAATTGAAGTAGTTGGCTCTGAAAACATACCGCATGTCGTGCTTATAAAAGGAAAGCCTGTTGTTTTCATGTTTAGCGGCAAAGTGAATGCTTTCTGCAGAAAGATCTGTTCCTATTACCTGGTAGCCTTTCTGGTTAATATAAATGGAGTGCCGGCCACGCCCACAACCTAAATCCCAAAAGCGGGTGGCTGAAGAGGGTTGAAGGTAATGGATGAGTTTGTCAATAAAAGCCCCGGCTTCCCGCTGATCCCTGTTTTGATAGAGAATATGGTAGTAAGGGCTATCGAACCAGGTTTTAAACCAACACGTTTTGTTTGTCATGCTGCAAAAATAAAAAAACCGGTGGCAATCACCGGTTTTTAGTTTTTTATTTTTCAGCCTCTATTTCGGCAAATTGGAATTTTTCATATTCCTCTTTGTTTATCTGGGTATCCTGATGGTAATCAGGACCAGAAACATAAGCTTTCTCCTTACTGATAATTATGTTAGTTTTGGCAATTCCCTTTGCCACAAGTGCTTTAATAACTTTTTCTTCAGATTTTTTCAAGCGTACCTCGGAGAGCTGAACGTTATCTTTAAACTTTTTGGTTGGCACTTTGGAGGCACAGCAGGTAAAGCTTAATTTAAGCTTACCTCCGGATGATTTTGCTAAAGCTTCGAGGTTATTGATGAATGTGATAAATTCAGGTGCAAATTCATCAATTTCATTCATGTTGTATTTGAAGTAAAACTTAAAATTAGTTCCATTTACTTTACTGTTGTCAGCAATAAGCGGAGGATCCTGGCTTTCTTCAATAAACACATTTTGCTCAAAGGTTTTAGATTTACGCATTCCGTGAGTTGTAACTAAGTGCTTGGACACGTGTGTGCCGGACTCGGCACTTAGCTGGTAATTGGTTTCGAATGAAAGTGGTATATTCTTTACATGACCTTTTTCATCAGTAAGGGCTTCAAATTTACTATCATCTGTACCGGTTAGCAGCACTTTAGCATTGGCTACTGGCTTACGGAGTTTTTTGGTATTATAAACAGTAACATTTAAAAGAAATTTTAAATTCTCTTCTGCCGTTTTCTCTAAGTAAATAGTTTTATCGAATATTTTATTTTCCTTTACGCCAATGGTGTTAAATGAGTAGGTAGTTTGTTTCGACTGGCTATTCACTACCACATCGTAGTTTTTTTCTGATTCCAAAGCTATGTTTTCCACTTTACCACTTGTGTTGGTGGTGTTTTCGTTAAGTGTTTTGCCTTTAGAAATCAGTTTAATTTTGGCGTTGCTTACCACTTTCTGGTCTTTTTTATTGTTTAATACCAATAGGTTAAGAGCAAGCTTTCTTTTGGTGGTATCGTCATCATTAACAACCACTCCATTACAAACTTTTATAGGTTTTAGGTTAAGGGCTTTTTGTATTTCCTCGTAAGCAATATCATTGGGCACAAATATTTCTTCATTAAACAATTCTTTATCGTTTTGCTGGTATGAAAACAGGTATTTGCTGCCAGGCGGAATAATTACAGAAAAGGTTCCTGTTTTGCGCTGAGGCCGGTAGGTACCAATTAATTCTCCACTTTGAATATTAGAAACCACTACTACAAAGTTATCCGGAACACTATCGCAGGGGCCTGGTTTCACCTGTCCTTTAAACAAAGCAAGCGGATTAGAAGTAACTCCTTCGTAGGTTATCATGTAAATATCATTGTTTCCAAACGCATTTTTATCTTCATGTGCAGAGGAATAGTAAAAACGTTTGTTATCAGGGGAAGCAACCAGAAATAAATCGTCATCTGTAGTGTTGATAGGGTAACCGAGGTTAGCAGGGGTTGAAAACTGCCCATCCTCACCCAAAACTGAAAACAAAATATCGAAGCCACCCATGGAAGTATGCCCCTGAGAAGCAAAATAAAAGGTAATACCGTCAGGAGACATATAGGGAGATTCTTCATCAAAAGTGGTATTAATGGTAGGCCCCAGGTTAAGCGCCAAACTCCATTGTCCATTCGGTAATTTTACACAACGGTAAATATCTTGCCCGCCATATCCGCCTGGTCGGTCGCTCACAAAATAGAGGGTATTTCCATCCCTCGAAAAACAAGCACTGGGCTCATGATAAGGCGAGTTAATGTTGGAGCCAAATTTTAATGGAATGCTCCATTCTTTTCCATCGTAATTGGAATAGTATAAGTCTCCATTGTTTTCTTCCCGGTATAAAACAAGTGTTTGGCCATCAGGACTAAGGCTTACTGAGGCTTCATGTCCGATGGTATTGATATAAGGCCCAATGGAAGCAGGACTGGTCCAGCTATTATTATCTTTTCTAAAAGCCACAACAATATCCTCATAAGGATAACCATCTATATCCGTTTCACTTCCTCCGACATTATCCTTGGAGCGTTTGGTATAAATCATCATACGTTCATCGGCAGATATAACAGCAGAATATTCGGGGTCAGGACTATTAATGCTGTCGCCCATATTACTGATTTTAGCATTAACCGGTGCAGCCATATATTGTCGCGCATTTTTAATCATTTGTTTGTAATGATCTAAATCCCTATGCCCTTCTTTGTCGTTAGTTTTCAGAAATGAATCGTACGTTTCAAACATTTTTTCTGCATCATCCAATTTGCCATCCAACTGGTAAGCTCTTCCCAGGTAAAAATAAGATTCAACCGGAGCATGTTTTTCATCTATGTTGTCAGATGCATATTTTGTACTGATATTTTTTATAGCTTTTTCCAGAAAGGCTTCTGCTTTGTGTTTGGCCGTAGGGTGGTACAGGTAACAAAAGCCCATGTTAAAGTTAATGTTGGCATTGGTAGAGTCATATTGATAGGCATAGGTAAAATACTCCAGCGCCAATTTATAATTAGTTTCTTCTATCAGAAGTATACCTTCCCGGAAATTTTTCTTATATGATCCAAGGTCAGTGATGGGCTGACTGTATCCAAATTGTGCAATAAGAAAAAAGGAAGCAAAGAGAGCGAGTACTTTTAATTTCATATACATATTGTTTAAGAAATTGGGGATAAGCGTAGAAAATAATTTTGTTTTCATAAAGTATTTTGTACGATTATTCCTTAGCAAATTGACATAAATATATTATTGTTAACTATGCGAATTTGTTTCAAAATGCAAACACCTAAAATCACTTCCTGGTCTTTTGCCTGGTTAAACAGACTTTTCTTTTATTGATCAGGTGCAAGTCTGCCTTTTCATTTCAACAACCATAATAAAGTTGAGAAATAATCTGAATACACCGGCAATCAATCATAAGAAATAATGAACATTTTTTTGTTCACTTCAAATTCATTGATCTAAACGTTTTAGACAGGATGAACATTGATGAAAAAAAGAACACAGCTATTGTATTTTACATAAATACAACTGCACAAGAAACAAATTTAAAAAAATACTTAGAATAAACTACAGATTTCTTAAAATTGCCTATTTATGTCAAAATTTTCCAGATAGTCAGCTACACGACGAAGAAAACTGCCACCTAAAGATCCATCAACTACTCTGTGATCATATGACAGTGAAAGAAACATTAAATGCCTGATACCAATAAGGTCTCCTTGCGGCGTTTCAATTACAGCAGGTTTTTTCTTGATAGAACCGGTTGCCAGAATGGCCACCTGAGGTTGGTTAATAATTGGTGTACCCATTACATTTCCAAAGCCGCCAACGTTGGTGAGTGTAAATGTTCCACCCTGAATTTCATCAGGGCTTAATTTATTGGCGCGTGCTCTGGTAGCTAAATCATTGACGGATTTTGTCAGACCCACCAGATTTTTTTCATCAGCATTTTTAATGACAGGTACAATTAAATTTCCGGAAGGGAGTGCTGCAGCCATACCTATGTTAATAGACTTCCGTTTAATGATATTATGGCCGTCTACCGAAACATTAATCATAGGAAAATCTTTGATTGCTTTCACTACCGCTTCAATAAATACAGGAGTAAAAGTTATTTTTTCCCCTTCTCTCTTCTCAAATGAACTTTTAATTTTATCTCTCCACTGCACAATATTGGTAACATCAGCTTCTACAAAAGAAGTAACATGTGGAGATACATGCTTACTCATCACCATGTGATCGGCAATTAATTTGCGCATTCGATCCATTTCAATGATCTCATCTCCGCCCATTAAAGAAACAGCTGGTTTGTTAATGGTAATACCTGTACTACTGCCAGTGGTTGTATTTCCGTTTTGTGAGGTTTTTACAGCCTGGGGATTAACCTCCCTTGATTCTGGTTTAGGTAATTCAATAGTTTTACCTTTGTTAGGAATATAGGAAAGAATGTCGGCTTTAGTTACTCTGCCATCTTTCCCGGTTCCCGTAATAGCTTCTAATTCCTGCACAGAAATACCTTCTTGTTTGGCAATATTTTTAACTAAGGGGGAATAAAACCGGTCAGACTTACTATAATCAGCCAGGACAGCATTGTTATTGTTTTGCAGGGTAACAGGTGTTGCAGTTGATTTAATGGTTTCTGTAACCTGCGGACTGCTTGTAGCCGGCACGTTAACAGCACCGTCCGCATCCGATGAAATAACCGCTATTGTTGTACCTACCTGTACCACGTCACCTTCTTTAAAAAGTTTTTTTATTAAAGTACCTTCAAAGGGAGAGGGAATTTCCGAGTCTACTTTATCTGTGGCAATTTCCAGAACATTTTCATCGATGGCAATTTTATCGCCTTCATTTTTAACCCATTTAATAATTGTAGCTTCTGCTACGCTTTCGCCCATTTTAGGCATCACCAGATCAAATTGTGCCATTGCTATAAAGTTCTATTGTTAGTTAAGAGTTGTTGCTCGCTTTGTTTATTCTCATTTTATACACTAATAAGAAGAGAATAGCCCTTAGCAGCCATGCAAAATTAAGGGAATATTTTGTAACTGCAACCATACTGCAAATACCGCAAAATGGTTTGAAAGGCAGAAGTTGCTCACAAGGTAAAACTAAGATTTCATGAAAGGATCAGGCAACAGCAGGGTAGTAGGTATTGTCATTCAATCGTTTTATCCGGCGGAAGACGAAAGAAGGAGGCCTGGTGACGAGGTAAACCCTTAAAAACAAGAAGTAGATGACAGAATTGAGGCATTATTTTCGAGGAATGATTTTTTTTTTCAATTTTTTTGGTTTTAATTAGCAATAAAATTAACTTCCCCCACTGAAACCCTGATGTCTTTCGTGTTTAACGAGTACATTTGGGATATTAAAAGTTCCAAAGACATTATATATTTTTAAGGAGTGTTCTGGCAATACTAGTTGGAGTGTAATTATAATGAATTACTGGAATTTTAAGATTGATTGAATATTATATAACCCAATAACCTCTATAGACGATGAAGAAAGTATACCTTAGTTTAATTTCAGGTTTTATACTGAATACCACAATTTTTGCACAATCTGAGTTCAGGTGCGGGCACACCGAGGTAATGAACGAACTCTATCAACAGCACCCTGAAATAAGGGGAAGAATGGAGAAAAGTGATACGCAGCTGGAGACCTTTGACAAACAGGCATATCAGGAAGGATACAAAAACGGCTATCCATTGCCGGCATTTAAAGATGGAGCTACCGGGCAAAACTCTGGTGTGAATGGTACTGTTTATGTCATTCCCGTTGTTTTTCATATACTCCATTTAAATGGGATTGAAAAAATAGATGAGGCTCAGGTAAAAGATCAGATGAGGATTTTGAACCTCGATTACCGTAAGAAAAATGCAGATACATCTACCGTAATTCCTGTGTTTAAACCTATAATCGGCGATGCAGAAGTGGAGTTTCGTTTAGCTACTATTGACCCCAATGGAAAGTGTACTAATGGAATTGTATATCATGAAGACAGTAAAACAAACTGGAAACAGGGAAATTCAAGTTATTATACTTATTCAGGAACAGCAACAGGTTTGTGGGATCCAAGAAAATACCTGAATATTTATGTTGTAAAAGCAATTACTTCCGCCAGCGGCAATTCAGTGGCGGGTTATACCTATAAACCAGGCGCCTGGTCTTCAGGTGCAGCTCCGGATGCCATAGTTATTTTGCATGAGTACGTAGGATCAATTGGTACTTCTTCGGCCAACCGTTCAAGAGCTATAACACATGAAATAGGGCATTGGTTTAACCTGGATCATCCCTGGGGAGGAACCAATAACCCAGGTGTAAGTTGTACTGGTTCGGATGGAGTGAGTGATACCCCCCCTACAAAAGGTTTTACTTCCTGCCCCATTGCAAGCCCATCTCTTTATAAAGTGTGTGACCCTAATGTGAGCGAAAACTTTCAGAATTATATGGATTACTCCTATTGTTCGCATATGTTTACCCAGGGACAGGTAACCCGTATGAGAAACGCCCTTACTTCAACTACTGCGGGGCGTAATCAACTTTGGACAACCACCAATTTAACAGCAACAGGTGTTACCAACCCATTAGTATGTATTCCCAAGGCAGATTTTTCATGCGATAAAATAAGTATTTGTACCGGGCAGACAGTAAAATTCTGGGACGACTCTCAAAACGCCAGCCCTACCGCCTGGTCTTGGTCTTTTTCAGGAGGTACTCCAGCCACCTCCACCGATTCTATGCCTAAAATCACCTATAATACTGCGGGTATTTATCCGGTAACATATACGGCAACTACATCTGCCGGTTCAAACTCCATCACTAAAACGGCCTATATTAAAGTTATTTCTGCTGTTGCGGCTTATACTACCCAATTAATGGAAGGCTTTGAAACCAATACTATTCCTGGTAACGATTGGTCGGTTACTAACCCCAGCGGAGTTACCTGGACACGAATAAACAGCGCAGCAGCTACTGGTACCTATTCAGCTAAAATAGACAATACCCAAAATACAGAAGGTGCGGTTGATGAGTTGATTTCTCCAACGATTGATATTCAAAATATATATGCTAACAGTGGTTCTGCAGTGTTTACTTTTAAGGTAGCGCATCAGCAAGCATCGTCTAATCAAAAAGACAAGCTACAGGTGTTCAGTTCTGTAAATTGCGGACAAACCTGGACTCCCCGGTATACCCGCATAGGCTCAGCACTTTCAACTGCGGGTATTTCTGCAACTGCATTTACACCTACCTCCACACAATGGAGAACCGAAACAGTAAATTGCGCAGCATTGGCCGGAGAAAAAAATGTGATGTTTAAATTTGTGTTTACCTGTGATACCATTGGGCCGGGCAATAATATATATCTTGATGATATTAATATTTCCGGAGCATCTGGAATTGAAGAGAACGATCTAGCTAATTTAATCGGATTTAATGTTCACCCTGTTCCAAGTGCTGCCAGTGTGAACATCAATTTTACATTGGACAAGGCTTATCCCGTTTCCCTGTGTGTGTTGGATGTGCTGGGTAAAAAAATAGAGCAATTAGAAAACAATAACCTGCAAGCCGGGGAACACCAGTATTTTGCAATGACCAAAAATAAATGGGATAGCGGAGTGTATGTTGTGCTACTGAATATTGGTGGTAAAATATTTACTCAAAAACTAATTATCGAATAAGGTCTTCACTAACAAAAAACCTGCCTTCACCGATAATAAACCAGGCACTTCGTTCACCTGAATGAGGTGCCTGGTTTTTTTTTATAATAACATTTCTATACCTTCGTTCAGCTACAAAATTAAGCAACATGAAAAAAGCAACATTGGTTTTTTATTTCTGCATAACATTGGTTTCTTTTGTTTCGGCACAGAAAAAAACAAAGGATCATAAACAGCAGACTAATTTTACTATTGAGGCAACACTTGAAGGTTTGAAAGCAGGTACAAAAGTATTCATAAACCATAAATACGAGAATGAGCAACGAACAGATACTGTTATTGCAAAGGAAGGGGTATTCAGTTACAAAGGATATACACCCGAGTCAAACATGTATTGGATTCAGTTAGAAGGCCAGGAAAGAACGGCATTACTAATGTTTGTAGACAAGGGGAGTGTAACTATAAAAGGGATGGCAAATGCCTTGGCAACTGCTGAGGTAAAAGCAGGTACTACCCAGCAGCATTATAGCAGTTACCTCGAAATAATTAAAAGTGCTGATGCCAGCAAGAAATCCATTGTGGAGGAATTTAATAAAGCGCAAGCTCAGGGTGATACAGCTACGATGAGAAAAAAACAAGTGGAATACGAACAGGTAGATCAGGGTTTAATGAATAAGCTGAGTGATTTTATTGCGAAAAACAATGCTTCGGCGGTTAGTGGTTATATCATTTATGCTGTATTCCCAGCTGAAACACCCCTGGATAAAATAGATAGTGTTTACCAGTTACTCGATCCGGCTTTTAAGAAAACCAAATACGGAAAGCTGGCACTCGAAAAAGTAAATACCATTAAAGGAACAACCATTGGATATCCGGCCATGGATTTTACCCAAAACGATTTAAATAACCAGCCAGTGAGCCTTTCTTCTTTTAAAGGGAAGTATGTACTTATTGATTTTTGGGCCAGTTGGTGTGGCCCCTGCAGAGCAGAAAACCCTCATGTAGTGAAAGCCTATCAGTCATTTAAAGATAAAGGGTTTGACATATTAGGCGTCTCCTTAGATGACAACAAAGATAAATGGCAAAAAGCCGTTACAAAAGACCAACTGACCTGGACGCAGGTCTCTGACCTGAAGGGCTGGGGAAATGAAGTAGCCGGAAAATACGGAGTGAGAAGTATACCTTCTAATTTTTTGTTGGATAAAGAGGGGAAAATTATTGCCAGAAACCTGCGTGGAGAAGAATTAGAAGCTAAATTAGCAGAAGTACTACGGGGGAAATAGAAGAATAAATAATAAGTCAGGCATAAAGCTTCTTAAAAAAGACAAACTACTCACTGCGTATAAATGACAAACAAATTCGGTGTCACCCGCGCCCCATTGTATGCTATACTGACAAGTCTACAATTGCTTTAGCGACGTTAGCTTAACTTTTATCGAAAAAAAGTCTACCCCAGACACATCATGTCTTTGCTAGTATAAGTACAGGGTAATAATTCTTAAATTAGATAGGCATGATACACACCATGTCTCACTAAAAAATTACACCTATGAAAAGAATTAATTGGTTGGTTGCAGTAATTTTATGTTGGAGCACCATTCAGGCCAACACCATTTACGTTCAAAATAATAATAATTCGGGAACAGGCTCTTTACGGGAAATTGTTGCTAATGCACAGGACGGAGATATTATCCGCTTTAATCCATCTATCAATGGACAAGTGATTAATATTGCTACTCCTATTAATATTGCTAAGTCAATTCATATAATAGGGAATGGCCATGTAAATACTATTGTTTCCTGTGTAAGTACAGAGCAGGCGGTATTTACTATTCAGCAAGGGCAGGCTTGCTTTATATCACAACTAACTGTTCAAACGGCAATGAACGGAATTATTAGTTATGGAAAATTATTTCTTCATAAATGTGAAGTAAAAAATGTTAACTATTTTGGAGTTCAGGCTGCCGGGGATACCCTGAAAATAAAATTCTGTTATATACATCACGCCGGTACGGATGGTGTTAGGTCTGGTAATGCTTCTGCTACCTATATTCAACATTCAACTATATCCAATAATAGCGGAATAGGACTCAATAAAACAGTTGAAGGACCATTGTTCCTGGAAGGGAATACGATTACTGCAAATGGAACAGGGGTGAATACTTTAACTTCAACCACTGCAGCGCCCATGAATATAGTTAACAACACCATAGCCGGAAATACCCAACACGGACTGGTCATTAATAATTCATCGGGAAGTGCAAACCCGGCAAACGTTAATGTCATAAACAATATTCTTTACGGAAACGTTGGTAAAAGTTTCCATGTTATTTCCAGCACCGGAAGTAACCCTTTTCAGAAAAAGAACATAGTAGACTCAACCGATACCGCATTAGGAACGATCACCTGGTATTCTAAATTAAACCCCCAATTAGATGCCGGAGGATTAAAAATGAATGGTGGCTTATGGCCAACCCTGGCCCTTACTGCCGGCAGTGTAAATGCTATAGACAGTGCAGATATGTCCAGTGCCAAACCCCACGATGGAAGAGGTTATACCCGTTCGGGGAAGCCGGATATAGGGGCTTATGAATTTAACGGTCAGCCTTGTGAACACATTGAGCTCATTGGATTTATTCCGGATTCTATTCAGGTATGTGCCAATGATACTGCTCATTTTGTGGTGCAGGCTATAGCCGACGGAACGATTAATTATCAATGGGAAGCCAATATGGGAAATGGTTTTGCACCATTGAGCAATGGAGCCGATTTTTCAGGGGTGAATACGCATGATTTAAAAATTATCCACGCCTTGCCTAATATGCACCAGGCATTTTTTCGTTGTGTAGTAAGTAATTCCTGTTTCAATTTATCGTCGAAACCAAGTGCCTTAAAGCTAAAACAATTCCCTGGAAGCTCTACAATTCAACACCTGCTCTGTAATGGTAGTAATGATGGAAGTATTACTATTAATGTTCCGCAAGGCAATAACTCGTACACTTATTCCTGGTCGGTGGCCGGGCAAACCAATGCGTCCATCACCGGATTGTCTGCAGGAACTTATACCTGCACCATTATTGAAAATGCTATGTGTAATTATGTGAATACATTTACTGTGAACCAGCCACCTGCCATTCAAATCACCGTGAATACGGCTCAAATTAATTGTAGCGGTGGTAATAACGGATCTATAACTGCCAGTGTAAGCGGTGGAGTCCAGCCTTATACATACTTTTGGGCTCCAAACGGAGCTATTACACCTACTATTTCTTCTTTAGCGGCCGGTTCCTTTACCTGTACAGTAACAGATGCTAATGGTTGTACTCAGGGAAAAACAGCTGTCCTTACTGATCCAACCGCCCTTCAATTGACAATTACACCTAACCATCCGGCCTGTTATGGTGGCCAGGATGGTAAGCTTACCGCTACAGCAAGTGGAGGCACCCCACCTTATTCCTACCTCTGGCAGCCCGGAACCGGAAATACGGCAATTATACAATCGCTGGGAGCCGGAACCTATACTTGTATAGTAACAGACAGTAAGGGTTGTCAAAAATCAGAGCAGATAACACTTACGAATCCGGCAGCAATTCAAACCACCATGCAGGGAACTAATCCTTCCTGCAATGGATCAGCAAATGGATCAGCATCCATTACAGTAAATGGCGGAACTCCGGCGTATAGTTATTCCTGGATACCATCCATCGGATCAACCCCCAGCCATTCTAACCTCAATGCAGGTAAATACATTTGTACTGTTACAGATGGAAAAGGATGTACTAAAAAAGATAGTGTTCAATTAACAGAGCCAACCGCCCTTCAATTAGTACTTACGCCTAACCATCCTAAATGTGATGGCGGGCAGGATGGAAATCTTTCAGCGACAGCAAGTGGTGGTACCCAGCCTTATACCTACCTCTGGCAGCCCGGAGGCGAAAATACGGCTATGATACAATCATTGGGAGCCGGCACTTATACCTGTATGGTAACTGATAATAAAGGTTGTCAGAAATCACAGCAGATGACACTTACGAGCCCGCCAGCTATGCAAACCGCCATGCAGAAAACCAATCCTTCCTGCAACGGAGCAGCTGATGGATCAGCGTCTATTACAGTAAGTGGTGGAACTCCAGCATATAGCTATTCCTGGTTACCAACCAATGGTGCAAGTGCCAATCTTTCTAACCTTAATGCAGGTAAATACATTTGTACTGTAACCGATAATAAGGGTTGTATTAAAAAAGACAGTGTTCAGTTAACAGATCCCGCAGCGCTTCAATTAACGCTTACTCCTAACCATCCTGTATGTAATAACGCAAATAATGGCAAGATAACCGCTACTGTTAGTGTGGGCACACAGCCTTATACTTACCTCTGGCAGCCTGGAAGCGGGAATACGGCTATGATACAATCCCTGGGAGCCGGCACCTATACCTGTACAGTAACTGATAGTAAGGGTTGTCAAAAATCACAACAAATGACATTAAACAACCCTCCGCTTATTCAAACCAGCATACAGGGTACCAATCCCATTTGTCATGGAGATTTAAGCGGTACGGCAGATATAACAGTAACAGGTGGGGTTCAGCCCTATACTTACCTGTGGTTGCCTGGCCAGCAAACAAGTACTTCATTAAGCAACCTGGGAGCCGGGAAATACCTTTGCCGGGTAACAGATGCTGGTGGGTGTATTAAAAAGGATAGTATTGTAATAACTCAACCAGAACCCATCCGTATCTATGGCAGTACAAGTAACTGTTATTCTTCTTCATCCAGCTGTAACGGAAGAATGTATTACAACGTAGTTGGGGGAACCGTTCCTCCCGGAGGATCGGCCGCGTTTATGGTAGAATACTTCCTGGGAAGCACCCCCATTGCCAATCCATATTATGACTTATGCCCCGGTACCTATACCATAAAAGCCAAAGACCCCAATGGTTGTTTAAAAACGGCAACAGCTATAGTCCCTCAGCCTACACAAATAACTATTAATTTCACCATCACCAATAATGAGTGTGACAGGTATAGGATGGGTAAAGTAGTAGCCAACGTTAGCTCCAACAGTACTTCTCAATTCAATCATTTTCATTTCGACTGGAGATCAACCAACCCTTATTTCACACCCTCCTATTCAAATGTAATTGACAGGTTAGAAAGCGACACTTATACCTTAACCGTTAGGGATATGGAAGGCTGCTCTACTACTTCAACAGCCACAGTAACTTCACCCCCACCTTTTAAACTGAATGCCACCACCACAGCTCCAAGCTGCGGATTAAGTAATGGGCAAATTACCACAGCACCTTCTGGTGGTACTCCACCCTATTCGATGTATTGGTCGAGCGGGCATACTACCACACAAGTAAGTGGTTTTACTGCGGGATACCATCATGTTACTGTATCTGACAGTAAACATTGTCGTTACCATGAGCATGTATACCTCCACAACTCCAGTGGGCCTACAGTTAGCATTAATCAAGTAAAAAATGTGAGTTGTGCTGGCAAAACCGATGGGGCTGTAAATATTAATATTTCGGGCGGGCAAATGCCTTATTCCATAAAATGGTCTAACGGCGCCACTACTGAAGATTTACAAAATGTTGCAGCAACTGCTTATGACGTGGAAGTAAAAGATGCCACCGGCTGTAAAGCATCGCTTACAGCGATAGTGAGCGAACCAGATAGTTTGTTACTGATTAAAACAGCTAAAACTACCGGCAAGTGCGGAGACGCAGATGGTTCTGCTACCATAGCTGTAACAGGTGGCACATCTCCATACACTTACCAATGGAATAGTGCAGCCATGAACCAAACCACAGCCACAGCCAATAACCTGAAAGCCGGCTATTATAAATGCTGGGTTACCGATGCGCGTTCCTGTTCAGATACAGTAGTGGTAGCGGTAAATGACCCTAACTCACCTGAAATTAAATTAGACTCAATAAGAAATGCAGGATGTCTATTAAATGGACATGGAGTAGGTGCCATCTATATCAGTGTGAATGGTGGCGGATCTCCTTATACTTATTTATGGTCGAACGGGGCAACTACGGAAGATGTGCAAACCCTGGGCAGGGGTAATTTTTCAGTATTGGTAACGGATGCAGCAGGTTGTAAATCATCTTTGGTAAAATACATTGATGGGCAAACACCAGGAACAGCACAAATTTGTCTGGTAACGGTAGACACTTCCAATAACCACACCGTTATTTACTGGGAAAAAAATGTACCGGGTGTAGCAGAATACAAAATTTACAGAGAAACCATTGTTCAGGACAATTATGCCTTACTGGCCACAGTGCCCGCAGCCAATTTCAGCAGATTTGAAGATACCCTGGCTGATGCCAATGTGAAACCCTGGAAATATAAAATATTGGTAACAGACTCCTGTGGAAGAAAGTCTACCTTTAGTGTGCAGCACAAATGTTTACACCTGGCGGTGATTATAGGATCAGGTGTCGCTAACCTTTCATGGGATGCTTACGAAGGATTCGCATTTAATAAATACTATATCATGAGAAAAAATTCTATCAGCGGATGGGTATTGATAGACTCTGTGCAGAATAATATAACGGCTTACACAGATAATACGCCTCCGCCTTCGGCAACTGATATAGAATACATGATAGAAGTAAAACCACAATTACCTTGTAATCCGGGCAAGGCCAGTATCAATACTTCCAGATCCAATATCAAAACAGCCAGGGTTCAGCAACCGGTTGGAATTGCACATTGGACACAGGGACATCCATTACAGGTGAGTCCGAATCCGGCAACAAACAAATTAAATGTACGTGTAAATCAGGACACGAAAATATCCATTGTTATGTATGATATTGAGGGCAGGCTGGTGCTGCAGGAAAAAGCTCAGGGAAATACCAGTCTTGATATACAATCGCTAGCCGGAGGAATTTATACACTTACTGTTCAATTTGAGGATGGTTTAATGAAACGGGTAAAAGTAATTAAACAGGAATAGGTAAGAGCTAACAGAATTTAAATAAAAGCCCCCGCAACCATATAGGAAGCAGGGGCTTTTTACATTTAAAATAATATTAGGCCTGCATAGCCATTTCATCAGCGGTTGGGCCGTAGATGCCAGGTAGCGGAACATTAAGCATACGTAAATACACACCAAGTTGAGCCCGGTGATGATAAAGATGGTTCATACACCAGGTTCTTACCACAACTGCTTTTGGAAGCGTAAAATATATTTCAGCTCCATTTCTCATCGTCCAGTTTCTTTGAAATTCCTCTTCATTAATTTCAGTTAAAATTTTTTCTGCTTTCTTTACTAAATCATCATGAAAAGCAACAATTTCCGCTGTGGAATTAAATTTCTTAGGAGTAAAATCACCTTTAGCAAAATCCAGTTCATCATGCAGCAGACATTCTTTCCACCATCCTGAAATCTCCGCAACGTGACTAGCTAACTTTGATAAACTCATAGATTTTTCATGGGGCTTATAATCCGCTTTTTCAAAGGGAATAACAGCAAGTAATTTACGGGTTGCAGCTGCTTCTTGCTGAAGCTCTGCTAATAGGGTTTGGCTTAGTTTCATAATGATTTTTTTTAAAGTAGAAACTCAAATATAACTATTTAATTGTGATACTTTTTACCGGGATGGGTAGGAGGGTAAATTACATTAGCCTTTGATGTGAAAAGTGCGAAAAGGAACTTGTATCGGTACTTAAACCTGTGATTAATTATGTTAGCCAACACAAACGCAGGAATTGCCTTTTACTATAGGTGGAGTTGAAACAGCCAATAAGAAGAATGGGGATAAAGAGTATAAGCATCGAAGAAATGTATATATATATTTGATTATAATTTAGTTAAATAGTTATAATAAAATAAATTGGCTAAAATTAAGCCTATCTGTTATTAACCCATAAAAGTGGAATTTTTTTCATCGGGAAGCAAACATACACTGATTATTAAACCTGAACCATAGATTTTTATGTATATATAATTAAGAAATTGGGCTTAATGACCCTGTTCAAAGGTAAAAAAGGATGATTAGTCGTATTCTCAGGATAATAAAGTACCAACCAGGGTGAATTAGCGTAAAATAAGTAGTATATAAAAATGGCTCTGCTATAGTAATTTTTTTGCAGTTACTGATGTAATAATTTAGCGGAGACAGGTAAAAGTTCTTTTTAATCGGTTTTGCCTAAGGCATTAACAATTCTAAATAATTTAATACAACAAACTATATAAGTACTAAACCCAATACAAACCATACACAAACAAATATGCCCAACAACTACACATTCATTGTTAAATGTACCATGCTGTTTATGTTAAGTTCAGCTACATTAACACAGGCACAATCCATTAATGATTTATTGGAAAGAAGAGATATTTCCTTTAATGAAATTGTTGATTCCCTTAATGGGTATTTCCAAAGTCATTCCAAAGGCCGGGGAAGCGGTTATAAGCAATTTATGCGCTGGGAATCAGAAATGAGGCATTATGTAGATGAACAAGGTCAATGGATTAATCCCTGGCATTATGCAGAGGAAGTGCAGAAATTCAGGGCAAACGCAGCGCTTGCCAAGCAAAATGATGTGGCTTCAGTAAATGCAGCCAACTGGAAAGACCTCGGTCCTTTTTCCTGGAACCAAACATCCAGCTGGGCACCCGGTTTGGGAAGAATTGATGCGGTTGCCATCCATCCCATGGATAATAATGTTATATACGCAGGTTCTCCTAACGGGGGATGCTGGAAAACCACCAATGGCGGTAACACCTGGACATCCCTTACAGATGGCTTGGTTTATATGAAAATAGGAGATGTTGAGGTAGACCCTAAAGATCTGAAAATAGTTTATATAGGAACCAGCGGTTCGGGTATGGTGAAATCAACCGATGGTGGTAGTACCTTAACACCTATAAACTCAGGCTTTGCTTCAGGACTAAACTTCAGAAAAATAATTGTACACCCTACCAATACCTCCACAATAATTACAGCAACTAGCGGAGGTATTTACCGCTCTACCAATGGAGGTACTTCCTGGACTCTATCTATTTCAGGTTCTTATTATGACTTAGATTTTCAACCCAACAACCCATCTGTGGTTTACGCCTGCGGCAAAGATTTTTATAAATCAACAGACGGTGGTGTGAGCTTTACTAAAATAACCAGTGGGATTACCCGCTCAGATGTAATGAGAATAGCGGTGAGCCCTGCAGATCCTAATTATGTTGGAATAGTGCAATGCAACGGGAATGTATTCGGAGCCTATTACGCTTCTACCAATGCCGGTAGTAGTTTTACGAGCAAAGTAACCGGCAATTCAGCTAACGGTACTAATTTTTTCGGATACTCACCAAATGGTACCGATAATAGTGGCCAGGGTAGCTATAACATTGATGTTACTATTTCTCCTACAGATATTAACGAAATTCATATTGCAGGAATTATTACCTGGAAATCTACTAACGGCGGCACATCATGGGTTTCTACAACAGAATGGGACTATCCCAACAACAGAGGCTATACCCATTGTGATGTACATGCCCTGGAATACCTCGGAAATAAATTATACGTTGGCTCAGATGGAGGGTTGTCATTTTCTACCGACAAAGGAGACAATTTTACGCATATTAGTAATGGAATGGGAATACGTATGTTTTACCGTTTAGGCTGTGCTAAAACAGATGCAACTGTTATTGCAGTTGGAGCTCAGGATAACGGAGGAAGTGTACGTACAGCAACGGGCTGGAAGGATTGGCTGGGTGCAGATGGAATGGAATCGGCCGTTAGCCAAACAGATGCAAAAATAATGTATGGAAGTTCTCAAAATGGTGTGTTTTATAAAAGTACCAATGGAGGAAATTCCTATACTGATATGAATATGCCGGAAAACAGTGGAAAATGGACCACTCCTTTTGTTATTGACCCTAACAATGCTTCTACTTTATATGTAGGGTATTCAGAAATTTATAAGTCAACTAATGCCGGAACGTCCTGGACAAAAATTTCCAGCCTGGGTCTGGGATTACTGGATCAGATTTGCGTAGCCCCATCCAACTCCAGCTACATTTATATTTCATCCGGAACCAAAATATATAAAACTACCAACGGGGGTACTACATGGACCAATATTGCTACCGGACTTGGAAGTGCAACAATCAACAGCATTGCTGTGCATAACAGTAATCCGGATAAAGTAGCGGTAGCTGTTTCCGGATCAAAGGTGTTTACTTCTACTAACGGAGGCACAGCCTGGACCAACATTACCGGAAATTTACCAGCAGTTTCTGCCCGTTGTTTAGTTTACCAAAACGATGCAACTGAATGTATTTATGTTGGAACAAATACCGGTGTTTACTATAAACCGATCAGCTCCACCACCTGGACAGATTTTAGTACCGGGTTTCCGCAGGTTGCAGTGAATGAGTTGGAAATACATTACGGAAGTAATAAATTAAGGGCTGCTACCTATGGGCGTGGAGTATGGGAAAGCGATTTATTTAACGTTCCGGTTGGAGTGAATGAAACCAACCTGAATGATGTAAAAATACAGG
>JACCDP010861263.1_pt1 | contig 39143 bp, 64 predicted proteins | sample 7445841 | NCBI WGS metagenome assembly JACCDP01 (sample SAMN15323441, study PRJNA562643) | freshwater metagenome | isolation source: river surface water | place: USA:Blue River Watershed | collected 2017-08-17 | reverse complement strand
TCTGGACCTTGGAACTCCACACGACCAGCGTAGAAGTTATATAACTCAGCGCGGAACAATTCAAGTGAGAAACCTGATTTGTTGTATACGCGTTTGAAAGAGTTATCCAATTGCTTCCATAAACCTACTGATAAACGGATATCATCTGGACCATCTTGCTTAACGCGACCACCATGACCCCACATTAAGTAAGTCTCAATATCTTGAGCTACCTTAGTTAAGTGAGCTGCTTCCATAGTTGTCATAAAGGTACGAGTTAAAGTACCATTGCCCATAGCACGCTTAACATAATCCTTACCCATTTTAGCAACCATATCTTCAATCTTAGAGATTGATGGATCCATTGTTTTATCAAAGTTTCTCCAAATCTCAGTTACAGGTACTGTGCCATCAGCATTCATACCACCACGAGTCATTAAATCAGCACGAGAAGATACTGAATAGTGAACATGTGCTTCAGCTCCACCTACGAAGTTATAGAACTCGCGGAAACCAGCACGTGTTGCAATATCAGAGAATCTTTCGCCATACTCACCACGAGCAGAACCTTTACGGAAGATCTTGGTTCCATTAGTTAAGTATTTGTTGTCTAAGAACTTATAGTTATCATTGTTAACTAATTGAACGGTGTAGACAAATCCATCGCTCATTGGAAGAATATCATCAGCTGTGATATACAATTCGCAACCATTGAACTTATCATAAGTGATGATATCACCATGACCAAATTCTCTACGGCTGATTTTGATTTTGAAGGTTGTACCATCAATACCTTTGTTGTAGTTTTCTGGCTCAATATCTTCAATGATGAAAGGAAGATCTTGTGACACAGGAGTTTGCCATTTGTACTCACCACGCGCATTATCAACCATGATAATGTTCTTACCACCAAAAGATGATAATTGGTAAAGAGGCATTTCTACTTTTTGTGCCATTGCCCAAATGTCTACTGGACCCATATCCATAGGCTCAGCATTTTTTAGCATATTCACTAAGTGATAAGAATCAACATGTGAACTCGCTTGATAGTTGGTATCTCTTAGGAAAATACCATTGTTTAAAACTGGAGTGCTCATTTTTTGTTTTTTGTTTTAGGTTGTTATTAATTATCGTTTAAAAAAGTTTTGACTTGGTCTTTGAAGCTTTTGTTGAGAAGACTGTCTCTTGTTATCCTGATCAAAATCATCAGATGTTGTAGAAGATATCTTATTTTTTTCTTCTGTTTTTAACATTCTAACTGTTTTCTCTGTTGCTTCTTTTTTGCCTATTTCTCTTACTTTGTTTCTATATGATTCAGGATCAGCTAGTAACCAAAGAGCTTCGGCAATTAAATCGTGTCTAGGTTCTACCCATTGATACTTCTCTAAAAGGTGTCCTAACATATTAGTAGGCTTACCTGATATAGAAGGATAATTAGGCTGTACTAGTCCAGCGTATAATAAACTCTGTGTTTTTTTATCTAACTTGATACCGTTAATTTCTGCAGGTTCAAGGACTTTATACACATTATTCATATACATTTGTGCTTGAGCGGCTTGTTGTTTACGCATCTGCTCTTGTTGTGCTAACTGTCTAGCTACAACTTGTTCTTGCATAGCATCCAACTTTGGTTTAAATTTCTTAGCTTTAGCACCTAACTCATCACGGTCTTTCCAACTGGTAATTTCCTCTTCGATTTCCTCAGCGGTACCAAATTGGGTTGCGTGCAAGTAAGATCTAACAATTTGCTCCTGATCATTATCTTCAGAAGGATCTAATTGTCTAACCTCTTCTACTTGGGCCAGGGTTCTAAATAAGCCTTTTAAATCCGCACCACCATCAGCTACATATTTTGCTGCAACTTGTAATTCTACTGGCAAACTATCAAAGAACTCAAGAGGAATCTCTTCTCTTGCTTTTCTTTCTCTTTCTTCAAAGTTTGCTTCAAATAACTCTTCAAAATCTTGAACAGTATATTTTTCTAAAGGTTTATCATCATCAAATGGAATAAGTTTCTTTTGGTCGATAAGCTTTTTAGCAAGCTCTAACATACCATTCTTATCCATCTTAGGACGACCACCTTTATCAGAACCATCGGGTGATAATAATGCATCTATGTTTTTATCATCGTCATCATCACTTGCCGGTGCACCACTTGTAGTAGTTGTTGAAGCACTTGCTTGTGTAGATGCTGCTGAAGAACTACTAGAGTCATCATCGTCATCATCATCCTTATCAAGGAACGTCATATCTACTGGTTTTGAAGTAAACAAGTTAGGTTTTTTAACTTCTTTGCTTCCACCCTGATCTGGGACCATCACACTTTCTCCTGTGGGAGATCCTAAAATCGAGTCTAAATCTGCTACATCTACTGTACTAACAGTAGTTGTACCGTTGTTGTTATCTGCCATATTTGTTGGTTTTTGTTACTGACAATTATAATAATCTCAAATATACGATACTTAAACTTAATATAGTTAAAATGATATAGTGCAAAAGAAAAAATTTCGCACTATATCACTAAGTTACTTTTTCTTCTCTTTACTTTTTTGTTTTGCTTTCTCGTCATACTTGTTTTTATTCTCTCTAGCTATCTGTAAATCAACATCTTTAAGGTTTCTTTGATTCTGTAACTTTTCCCTTTCTAGATTTAGTTTTTCTCTAAACTGGGATTGTTTATTAACCTCTTTAGTTTTATCAAAGTTCATAATTTGATTAAACTCATTTGACTGTTGGATTTTATCTAGAGTATCTTGGTAATCACTCTGCATATTCTGATTAATATCTTGCATAGCACCATAGCCTGCAGATTTAATCTCAGCAACCAAGATATCTTTTCTTCTATTCTTTTCTTCTTCAAGAGCTTTAGCATCAAGCTCCATTTGTTTTTCTTTGGTACGCTGTTCAACTTCCATCTGCTTCATCTGTTGCTCATGCTGCATTTGTTCTTGACGAGCTGCATTAGCTTTATCTTCTATTCCTTTCAATGTAGAAGAAAGCTCAGATAAAGAGTTACTTTGTATAACTTCACCAAGATCATAGATACTTGCACCGGCTGTATTATTACTCATAGCTAATTGACGCATTTGTTCTAGTAATGCTCTATGATTAGATCTAGTTGTAGCGTAAACATTTATATCTCTTAGCAATAAAGTAGTACCATTTATTTCAAAGTTTACTTTTTCTTCTTTGCTAGTCATGTATTGTAATCTTAAAGAAGGTTTTTTAGAATGGTAAAACTGTGCTAAATCAGTTCTCATCTGGTGTACTCTAGGCATTAGATAATCAGAGTGTTGTATAAAATACATCTCTGTTTGAGCATAAGATCCAGCCACAGCTTGTTCTATACCTTTAGCTGTTTCAGTTTGTCCTATTTGCTGACCCATTCTCTGAGGAGTAATACCTATAACTTCAAAAGCTTGTTGCTTAAAGTAGTTAGCCATCTGAATTCTAGACATCATCCTTTGAGTTTGCTCTAGATTCATCACTTGGAAGTGTTGGAAATTTAAAGCATTTTCTGTATTAGTGATGCTCGTATCTAGAGGTAGCATTTGGAAATTCTTCATTGCTACATAGGCTTTTGCTAAATTATTTTTACCCCAATCTTCACCCAAGGAATGTCTAGGTAAAGCATTCTGATCCAACATGATCACGGTGCCCAATTCATCTACCAGGATATCTGCTATCTGATTGTTAACAATGTTGTATCCAATCTGATAAGGTTTCATCAAATCTACTAAAGCTGTAGATCTAGTATTTCTATCTCCAAATACAGATCCCTCTACTGGTAATTTACATCCATACAAAGTATTATCACCTTTGAATTGAAATCTAAGTGGACCAATAACATTTTTATCAATACCTAGGTAAATAGGATTTACACCACCTGGATTATTCATACCCCAGAATGTAGGATGATTAGGGCCAATCTTTACTCCGCCCCAAGTTTGATTAATCCAAATCCAATCTATATGCTCTCCAAATACTAAGGTGTCTTTGTTTTTATTTTTAACAAGCATATTATTATAAACAGGCTTATCTGTTACTTTATAAGTTTCATCTACTACATCAGTAATAACTTCACCTGCTTCTGTAATTCTAGTTAGATGACCTACTTTACGCTGAGACTTCCAATAACAAGTAGTTACACGAAGCATGTAAGCCATACCCATATCAAAGTAATCTTCCGATTCACCCATGATCCAGTTAACAATATCTCCACCATTGTAGACAAAGTTATCCCACATAGATACAAATTGTCTATAAGCTAATGATGGCATATTAACATTCCACTCATGGCTTTTTGTAGCATCGTAATAAGCACCATCATTTTGGTATCCTTGAATAGGATAACCAGCTGATCTAACCGGGTAGATAGCCTCTATAGATTCTAGCTGCTCTTGGTTCATGATATAGCCGTACTTGTCTATAACATCGGCCACAGTCATCATCTCAATTTTACCAACCCAATTACCTTGGGAGATATATCTTACATCAGGTGATTTATGGTAGAAAGTTAATACAGGATTCCATAATTCTACATCATAATCATCCTCCATCATCCTGAAGTGCCAGAACTCTCTATCAGTAATTAAGCTATCGCGAAAACCTCTTTCTTCTAACTCATCCATTTTAAATCTTTCTTCATCAATAGCTAACTGATGAGAAGCCCATTCTTCTGCAACATTTCTATAGCTTTTACTAAAAAAGTCTTGAATCTCTGGTAATGTTTTAAGATTTTCTGGAGCCAATTGTTGTTGCATCTGCTGTTGCATCTCAGGATCATTAGGATCTGCACCAGATTCTAACATCTTAGTTATCAACATATTTTGAGCATCTTCCAATAATACAGCTTCAATAGCTGCGCGTTTTTGCTCCATTAACTCATTATAAGAATACTCATCAACAGCTGTGAATGATATCTTGCTATTTCTTTTAGCAAACTCAGCTGTCATGGTATTAATAACATTAGGAATAATTGGATAAAACTTTAACTCTAAAGCTGTTGAATCATCTTTAGTTAAAGTCTCAACCAGATCACGCATCTCGTTATCTTCTTGAACAATGTAATCAGTTTTATCAATGATCCCTTTGGCAAGCTTATAATTTTTCATAAGCCTTCTAGCATTTCTTCTAATTTGCTTAAGACCTTGCCACTCAAGCCAGTCCATGTTCCAAGACACCCATTCTTTGTCTTTTTCACTTCTTGGAATAAATTGAACAGGTTGAGTAATACTACCCATCCTGTTATACTCAGCTTTAGCTCCTGATTTGAGCTGCATTGCATTTAATACTTTCATCTTATCTTATATTTTTAAACATATTTCTTGGAGGTTTACCACCGGAAATAGAATTCCCCTTCCCCATATGGCGAAAAGGACTGCTCACTAATTTATATAAATTATTCTCTTTTTGCAAAGATTTTGTTTGTATATGTTCAACTCTTTTCTTTAGACCTCTATTAGATTGCTGAATCTTTGCAAAAGCAATCAAAGCAGCTAAAGAAACTAATCTATCGACATTGACACCATCATCATAAGCTTCCATCTCTTTCATAGCCATAACATCTGGTATTCTTGATATACCATATACTCTTTTTACCACTGTACCATCTTCCTTAGTTTCAACATCAATCTCTTCTTTTAAAAATTCAATAAGATAACTAAGTAGATGTGTTTTAAATAAAACACCAGTATTCTTCCAACCATATTCTTGATAAACATTTCTATTAGCTCCAAGGTCTTTTAGAAACATTATCTGATCTTTAGGTACTAAGTATTTTTGTTTATGCTTACTAATCATATATTGAATGAACAAAGATATATTGTTTTCTATGATTGTCCACGCATTATACCATTCAATTATGAACTCTAATCTTTCATGGGTTCTATTTATATCGTCAAATCTACCACACCAGGCCGCAACAATTTTATCGTGTTCTATAAAAGTTTCTACTAATTCTCCTTTAATTCTCTTTACTTCTACAGCTCTTTTGTAAACATAGATGGAACAAAGAGATTCTGATGTAGTTGTTTTACCTTCTGATACCGGGTCAATTGATGCATAGTATGTGCCCCATTCAGCATTTTTATCTGGTTTTTCCCAGACAACTATTGCACCTGTTTTGTCTTCAGTGTCTTTAGTTATTGGAAACTCTGATATAGGTATTTTATTTGTAAGTTTATGTTCTATCTTATTATCTATTAGATTTCTGTGTAACTCTACAAGCTCATATGGAAAATCTTTATCAAGAATTTTTCTTTTATGACTACCAACTAATTCCATTGGAAACATAGAAACTTTTCTATAAGCAAATGCTTCACTTATATTAATAGGATGCTGAGATATACGAAGCTGATATTTTTCTGGAGTTAAATCTTTTTTCCAAGCTTTTCTCATAGAAGCTATCGCTTCCAAAGCATCTTCTACTTTAGAATTACCATACTCATCAATGTAAGGAGGCATAGACCACTGCTCTGGAATAAATAATCCGGTGATTGCTACAGTGCCCTGATCATCTAGTAGATTTGTTTCTACTCCGTATATATCATTAGATAAAGGTCTAAGTATCATCTCTTTCAAAGGAACACATTGATCTAGATCACCCACGGATCCTGCTGCAATAAATAAACCTGTAGTCATATGACCAGATTGTAGAGCAGGTCTAAGGAACTCATAAGTCTGATCCATCTTAGGAGCAATACCTGCTTCTTCGTGGAAGAATATTGTACAAGGTCCACCGACACCAGCTGTTGGATCTTTCTCAAAAGTTAGCATGGACATTACACCCTTTAAACCTTTTAAGAACTTTCTACCTTGAGTGCTCATCTCTTCTATCTGCTGTTGCCAGTTACCCATTTTACCAGGATTCATTGGTCGGTACCAAGCAGTATGCTGATTTAAAAAAGATCTATATTCTTCTAAAAATTTCCAAGAACCTTTGTCATTAATATAATCTTTTAGACTAGCACCTATTTTGAGAATAGGTGTTTCTTCAAACCAAAGAGTATTGATAAGTTTAGCACAATGAAAATAAGAAGAAGCTATCTGTCTTTTCTTTAGAATAGCAGCATGCTTATAGTTTAACTCAGCTAATAACTCATATAGAGCCATATGATACTGAGCATCCCTGATAGAAGCAAAGTCAAACTTTTTTTGCTCTTTATCATTGATTCTTAAAAAGTTAAGGAACATGTAATAGTCCCTAGGTAAATACCAAACTTTACCATTGTTTTTAAAAATAGCTCCTTTTCTACACTTTGTTTTTTGATCATCCCAATAGTTTATAAAGTCTCTGCTTTTAAAAGGAGCTGTACAATACAAACCATTTTTATTAAAATTCCTAGCTTGCTGATTAAACAATAAAGATGTTTCATCAAACTCGTATTTACCAGGTTCTTTAAAACAAGTATGGACAAATTCTCTAAAGTCATCTCTTGTTTCAAAAGATGTTGTTGTCCAGGTACCGTTTTCCCAAGTAGGAACTTCTATAAAAAGATTACTCATGTATCATTTTTTTAATAAGAGCTTTATCACCATTAGTCTTCAAAATTATATCCACTAAAGTACTATGCTTTTTAGAACTAATTTTGTCTACTAATTTACCATTAAAATAATCTATTGAATCTTCTCTTTTAAAAGCAGTCCAAAGATTTTGAATATGGTTATAATGGAATAACCAGTCATAGAGGTTGTCTTTATTTTTCATATTATTGATCATAAGCTAAATCTGCACCACCGCGGTTTCTACCTTTTTGTTCTTCTTGTAAGTCCTTAAAGATACCTTTAAAAGAGTTACGTATAGCCTCAAAGTTTTTAGCAGCTGCTAACACTGCAGGCAAGTTTCCATCTCTACCATGGGTAAGCGGTGTATTCTCCATGTAGTCTGCTAGTCTATCCATCATCTTGGCCATCCCACTATAAGCTCTAAGTGTAGGAGTTTCATATAACTTAATACACTTTTCTAGAGCTTGTACAATCTCATCTTCGTCTGTAGAAAAATCAGCATCTATTTCTTTTAATATCATATCCTCTTTTTCATCTTCCGGCATATTAAAAAAAGGATTTAAATCTTCATTTCTACAGCTCATATAAAACAAATACTTATAAACTGTGAGATAGTCATCAGGATGTTTATCCATAATAACTTTTAAAAAGTTAAGAGAATAACAATGCTCTGTTGGTATAAGTTTATCTCCTTGTATATCGAATAGTTTTATCATGTTTTTGTTTTTTAAGTTTTTCTACCGTTGGGCAAGAAACACTTTTAGGTTTTTTATCTTCTATTTTATTTTTCCAAAATTGTTGTTGCTGATATTCATCATTGCTCATTTTATACCTCTTACTTCTCGGTTATGTAATATTTTAAATTCTTCATAAGGAATATTTAAACAATAGGCTACACCATATGGTAAAACTACAATTGTATAAGGCTCAAGTTCACCGTCTTCTGTATAGGATTCTCTATAAGCAATAACGCTGAATAAATCTATTGTGCAATTTGCAATTATTAATTGTTCTATTCCTAAATCTTCTTTTAGCTTAATGTTTTCTAACACTACTTCAAAATCTGTCATAATCTATTTTTTAATTAAGTTGTTTCTATTATCATGTAACCAATTGATCATATCAATTACTTCTTTTTTCAAATAAGGTAAATCATATGGAACAATGTCTTTTACTATTGGTTCTCCTTTATCATTTCTTTTTGCTACAGGATAACCATATTCATCAATTGATTCTGATTCAAAGATAATATGATGAATTTGAATTTTACCAGGATTATATCGCGGATTGTGTTTTAATATTATATACATATACACACTCAACTGTAAAGCATAGTGATTATAATTACAATTGTCTAGATGGCTACAACAGTGTAACATCTTTTCTTTTTTACCTTCCCAATTTTTAAAACTTTCTGTTTTTATTTCTTTGTTGGTTTTGTAATCGTATATATCTACAAGATTTTTAATTACTTCTACTCTATCAGACTGGCCACAGATACCGGCAGATTTTAAATAAGCAAAATGCTCAGGGTAAATTCCTTCCACTAGTTTTTGATCTGGAGCTATCTTTAAATCTCCTTCATAGATAGGTCTTATTATTGAAAGATCACGTCCTGATCTATTAATAGTATTGTGTCCTAGAGTATCTTCTTCTCTTTGGTTATGATACCAGGTTCCTAAATCAGTAGCTCTTTTACCTTCTTTTTCCCATATAGTTTCTATAACTTCTGGAGATAAACCATACCACTTAGATTTTTTATTTCCTGATGCTTTTAATGCTGCAGCTTTTGAATCAAACTGAGGTTTAAATTGAGAGATAAATGTTGTAACACTTATCCAATCTATATTTTCATTAGGATCAAGACTCTGGTACTTGTGATTTTGCGCTTGAAAAGTTACTGACATTTTGAGTTGGTGTTTGAGTTGATTTTAAATTACTAATCTTTATCTGGATTATATTTTATTTTAGCATAATAAATATCCTCCTCCGCATAGGTCATAAGAGCTTTCCACTTGGGACCTTTAGGATGGGGACACTCTGATGATAAAGACCTTGCTTTTAAAGATAACTTACACCCACATTCTCCACAGCAAGGTTGACTTCCTGGTAAAACACATTTGGATCCTTCCCTGTCTATTAAATCACAATCATCACAAATAGCTAGTCTATCAAAAGCTATTCTTTCTATCTTGGGATGTCTAATCCAAGTATTTCTGATACCCTCTATAATTTGTTTTCTATTCTTCCAAATTTTTATGAGACTCATTACTTTGTTTTTTAGATTTAACTTCTTTTTTCTTCACCTTATCTTCTTTTATAACTTCTACAAGTTTTAAAAGATTTTCTAATCTCTTTTCTATTTCAACTTTCCACTGATGTTTGAGAAAAGTCATATTCTCAGGATCATTATTTTCTAAGAATGTTTTATGCATATTCAAGGTTTCTTCTACCAGGGATTCTTTAATCCTAAAAGATCCAAACTTTGCAACTACAACTCTAGGAGATTTAGTTTCTGTCAGCGCTTTTCTTATTTCTTTCCAATAGATATCAACTATATCTTGCACTGTATTTTCAGATACCTCAAATTCTTTAGCAACTTCAGGTATAAAACTATTACTTTTTCTAGGCAGCAATGTATACAAATTTAAAATCCAAACAAATATTACCATCGGCCTGGATCTTAAGCTCAGGATTCAATGATATTTTCTTTTTGTTTTTACCTTCTTTTACAATAAAACTTGTTTTCTCCATTTTTGTTAAACAGTTTCTAACAGATTGAGTTGTTTTAAAAATCTTTTTGTTAGAAGCTTGAACGCAAAAATCTGCTAAGTCATACTCACCTGTAACTCCTAGTAGAGTAAGGCAATCCAACTCAGCCTCACTCATTACTATTTTATTAAGATAGCAATGAGTAAGCAGCTGAAATTTAACAATATCCCAGAGATTAAGCTTTTGACGCTTGTCAACTAGATTAACTTTTGGCATTGATAAAATTTTTAATTACTGAGTTTTTAATTTTCTTGACTTAGGAGCTTGTTCAACAGGTTGCTCTTCTTCCTCTTGTTCTACTTCAGGTGGAGGAGGATTAGTCAAATTTGTACCTCTAACAATAGCTACTAATCTTCTTAATCTAGCTTCTTCAATATCAGCTAGTAAGCTATCGTAGTGTTTTCTTTTTTCTAAAAGAGGTATTTCCTCTTCATAAAACTGAAGCATAATCTCTCTTTGTTTTTGGATTTCTTCAGGAGTTGCTTGTCTGTCTTGCGCGTTGGTTTCTTCTGACATGGCTATTATATTTTAAATTAAACTTAGACAAATATAATAAGATAAGTTTAAACTTGCAAGAGTTAAATAAAAAAAAATCCCTAGATTTCTCTAGGGAGCACTTTAAAATATATAGTAAATAGTTATTCTTCTTTTCTATCTTCTGTAAAGAAGTTTGTTATAAACTTACCAGCTACACCTAATATAAAAGCTACTGCAATAATTATTTTTACCTCTTTAGGTGTAAAGATTTCTTTCATCTTATCATACTCTAATAGAGCACCTGCGGTTACAAATGTACCAGCTGCTAAGATAGCATCACCAATCTTTCTCCATTTCTTAGGAGTTGGAGCCCAATATTTTTCTTTTAGTTTCATGTTAGTGTTTTACTGCTGCTTGTAATTGAATTTGAACTAGTTGCTCAACACTTGCTGAGAGCTTGGTCACTGTTTGTGCCAGTGTTCTTAGTTCTAACTGAGTAGTCTGTTCTAATCTTTTCACATCACTGTTGAGCTGCTGCTCTACCAGCTCTATTCTTCCTTTGTTTTTACCAACTTCTTCTATTGCTTTTTTAGTATCTGTGTGGATTATCTTTAAAAAGTATCCTAATATTAAGAGCAGGATTCCAATTAGACCACCTGCTATACCCATAATAGTTTCTGCTAATTCCAATGTCATATGCATAATAAATAAATATATAATAATATAACAAATATAATTTATATTTCAAAGGAATGCAAACAAAAAAAGGTAGAGATTAATCTACCTTTTCTAATGTTTTTTCATTTGTCTTTTCTAGCTCTTTAGCTATTACTATTAAAGCTGTTTGGACTGCTTGGTGATCTTTAAGATTACCTACAAAAGCTGCTGCAACATTTTGAAGAATCTTGAGAGCTTCTTCTTTGGGCATTTGAATTTGTTCACTCATGGTTGTTGGTTTTTAATGAGCAAATATAGTAATTATATTGATTTTACAAAAGCAGGATCACCTATTAAAAGATTACTAGATTGTCCTGGAGTTAATATATTTTGTATACTAGGATCTCCTTTAGATATTCCATTAGGTAAACTGTTAATATACCTTATACCTCTTGTGTTTGTAGAACTTTTTTTGCTATCTGTTATAACTAATAATTGTTGGGGTCTTGATAAAGTGCAATTAGTAATATTTACAAACTTTGCTATTTTTTCAAAGTTATCTGTAAATGTTATTGTATAGTTAGTAGTTGTGGTTGATTGTACTTTTGTTTTTAAAATAGGTGAGCCATTAAAAAACTCATTCATTGTTATAGTGTTACCTGCTGTTATAACTACATCATCAAAGTTTATTTTATTGCAATCAACAAATGTTGAATTACCTGTTATGTTTAAAGTTGAGTTTTTTGTATTTACTTTACCATTTCTATATGTAAAAGTATTTGCTCCAGCAAAATAAACATTTCCACTTAATGTTAAAACACCACTTGTATTTATTGTAAAATTTGCACTTATTGATTGATTTGCAACAGTTTGATTTGTAGTCCATGTTCCTGAGCCTACATAATATATTTGCACTGTTCCACCAAAAAGTGCTAACAAATTTGAATTACCTATTCTAATATTTCTTGAAATATATAAATTTGCATTATTCATTGTCGTACCTGTACCAGCGGTAAAAGCATCAGTTAATAAATCATTTGTGTAAATATTAGTATTATTAAAATTAAGATTAAATGCGTTACCATTACTCGGTTGTGGTTGTAAAACATTACAGGTTATAGAGCCATTTCCTGCATAAGTAGTTGTTGAAGCAACACCTCCATTAGTTAAAGAAAAAGTGTTTAAAATACTTAAATCACTTGTTAATGTAAATGTTCTTGCTGTTCCGCCACTACTTGTTAATCCAATATTATACCAAGACATACCTGCTGTATCTAAATTTACTGAAAACCAAGTATTTGTATTGCTTAATAAAATATTAAGAGTGTTTGAATTTGTAGAAGAATCAACTGTTCCTGAAATATAAGTTATTGTATTTACAGAGTAATAAATATTAGCACCTAAAGTTAAAGTACCTGATGTGTTTATATTTATGTTTTTTAATATGTACCCAGCAGCAGTATGATTCCAAGTTCCTGTTCCTGTAAAGTTTATTATAGATGAACCAATAATAGTTGAAGTAGTTGTAACTAATAATCCACCTACATTTATATCACCATTATTGATTGTCGTGTTTGTACCACCTGTTCCTGATAATGTTAAAGTTCCTGATAATGTAAAATTGTTTGTTAATGTAAATGTTGGGGTGTTTCCACTAAAAGTTGCATTATTCCAAACTATACCATCTGTAACAAATGTTGTACTTGCATTTGAATTTAATCTTGAATTATTAGTTGTAGTATCTACAATTCCACCAATATTGTTATATGTTAATGTTCCTGTTTGATAATAAACATTAGCACCCAAAGTAAGAGTGCCACTTGCTTTGTTTATTGTAAGATTATTAGAAAGATAAACAGCAGAACCATGTGTCCAACTTTGAGAACTTGTACCATTAATTATAATAGTTGAAGTGCCTGTGGTTGAACCATTAATTACTAAGTTCCCTAATACATTTATGTTAAATAAACCATTTATAGTGCAAGACCCAATAGATGAACTTGTAGTAAAAGTTCCTCCAATATTAAAATTACTATTTAAAGTTATGTTAGGTGTACCAGCAGTAATTGAAACATTACCCCATGTCATACCACTTGTATTAAATGTGCAAGTATTTCCAGCAATATCTAAAGTAGAACCTGAAGTGTTTACTGTTCCGTTTACATAAGTTAAAGTTTTACCACCTGTTGTATAACCATAAGTAACAGTACCACTTATAGTAATAGTTCCTAATGTATCTATTGTTAAATTATTAACTATTCTTCCAAATTGACCAACTGTTCTTGACCATGTTCCCGTACCGCTCAAAATGATTAAAGTTGTGCCATCAATAACACCATTTGAAGTGATAGTTACATCTCCTGTTATAAAAATAGTGTTTGAATTGAATATGTGGGTACTAGTATGAGTAAATGTATAATTAGTAATTGTAATATTGTTTGGTAATGTAGTTGTGCCTCCACCAGATGCCGTACCTGTTATTAAACTACCTGTTGGGTTAAATAAATTTCCTCCTGTTGAAAAACTTAAAGTACTTGAATTGTTAAGGGTTAATACACCTATTATATTCCAATCACTTGTTAAAGTTATGGTAGTAGCAACACTTGAACTAAAAATTACATTATTCCAATTTATACCATTGGTATTAAAAGTGGTTGAAGCTGATATATTTAAAGTAGAGCTTCCTGCATTTACAGTTCCGCCTGATGCAACATAGGTAAAAGTTCCTGTATTGTAGTTTATTGTTCCTGATAAAGTAACAACACCACTTGGTTTATCTATTTTTATACTGCTCCTTGTTTGTCCAGTTGATGAATAAGATATAGTTTGATTTGCTGTACCAGTAAATTTAATTGTTGCATTACCAGTTAATATTGAACCTGTACCACTTGATGTAAAATCTCCAAGCAAGTCAAATCTTTCAGGGTCAAAGACATTATTTGAATTTAAAGTAAAAGTGTTACCTGTTGCCCCACTTACGGTTATTAACCCACTAATAGTTATTAAATCCATTAATGTAACAGTAAATGAACCAGATGAAAAAGTAAACTTATATGTCCAAACTTTTCCATTTGATGTTAAATTACCAGTACCAGTTTTTCTAAAATCTCCATTAGCATTTGACGCAATTGTATATGTAGATAAACCACCAGCATCACCAAATGTTATGTTTCTTGAAACATTTAATATAGAATTAAAAGTAATAACATTTTGATAATTAGAAAAATCTATATCTTGTATAGTAGTGGTAGTATTAACAGTTAATTGACCAGATGATGTTGTAAAATCAATAGCATCTGTTGCTCCGGGTATTCCTACCCCGCCAACATAAGTTGATGCAGAATTTATATTACCTCCACCCGAAGCTACTGTGTAAGTTGCCATAACTTATAATTTATTAATAATCTCCAGCAAAAGCACAAGCATCTGTTTGATCTTGAGCCCCAACATAAACAGATTGAATAACACTCATTATTTGACCTGATTGCATAATTATTGGTTGATCAAAGGTGTAAATAGCTGTTTGTCCAATAGCTGTTGTTGAGCGTGTAACAGCACCTGCTGCTACTTCTCCAATTAATCTTGGATTAGCACCTACTGTATCAGATAAAAATATTCTAAATACTTTTGCTCCTGCTGCTGCTGCTGCAGCTTGTGAGTTAATAAACCTTACACCATCTACTCTTGTGCCATCAGTTGTTGCAGTTACTAAAGTTACTAAAGCACCTGAACCATCTGATGCAGTATTAGCTGCTGCTATTCTTGCAGGGGTAAAATTACCTTGTTTAATAAATATTGGAGTTGTATTTGCTGCCATGTTATATTGTTTTTGTAAAGTTAAATAAAATTATAATAATTAAATAATGCTGCTGATGCTGATGAACCGCCTCCTCCAGATATTGTAGAAGAAACTAGTAATCCTAAACTTGTTAATGCATTAGCTATACCTTGAGCATCTGTTACCGGTCCTGGTTGTACTACAGGAGGATTACCAAAGAAAGATAACTTAGCTCCTGTAAAACCTATTGTTGTACCTGCTCCATTACCAATGCTCATAAAGGTTCCTAAAGGATAATCAATGGCATCTCCTTCCATTATGAAGTGACCTTTAATACCTAAAGCAACGCCTACTCCTTGAGTATTTGTTATTGGAGGATTAACATAAAGTGTAATAGGTGTCCCATCCCAAGTACTAGGAGGACCTGGATATGTAACAGTATAATTAGGTGATAAAATTTCAATCTCTTTTTGAACATCCCCAAAATTATTAGGCGCGGTTGCTGATGGCCATTCTTTTGTACCAGGGTCTATAATCATAGATGATATAGGACCTGATTGATTAGTGTTACTAGGATTAGTGTATCTAAAGTTTGTTATAGTCGAAGTAGAGGAGACTCCTTTTAATTCTAGTATATCTACTCCATTAAATTGAACTTTAGTAGTACCATCTGATACATTATTATTGATAAGGACTGTATCAGTACTAGTTGATCCTACAAATCCTATAGTAGATATGTTTAATTGACTAGTAGTTAAAGTATAAGTTGCAAGATCAACATTAGCTGTAGCTCCTGTGTAAGGGACATAACCTGATAGAGATCCTGAAGTAAGATATCCTGCCGGGTTACTAGATAAAGGATAATAAGTTAATGCTGCTGTAGCTACATCTAATACTATTGTAGTATCTACAGATAAAACATTAGGTGTTAATTCTAATAGACCATACCCTGCAGTTACAACTTGTGCAGCATTAAATACTACATAACTTATAGGAGTAGTTCCGACTGTGATGGTTCCAACTGTATTAAGTATATAACCTAATCCACCATTGTTTAAACCTTGTTGTACAAAGCAAAAATCACCATATGCTAATTCACCACTAGGTGAGTTGTCTGCATCCGGTGCTCTTTCTAGTTCAAAAGGTGTTGATCCATCCCCAGGAACATTAACTATATAGATACCATTTTCTAATCCTGATACCTGATCTTTAATTAATACTCTTTCTCCACCTGTAAAAGATACAGTATCTATACTAAGAGCTCCAGGAGCTGTTGCTATTAAAGTTGCACCTACTCCAGCAATACCATTACTATAAATAACCGATGGTAAAGGAGCTGTTGTAGCAGCAACTACTGGAGAGTGAAAATTTAAACCTATTGCTAGATTATCTACATATTGTTTAGTAGCAGCACCTAGTGCTGTTGTGGGATCTGCATTTAATATTAAATCACCAAGCATAGTATCACCTGATACATTAACAGGTGTATATCCTAAACCAGCAGTAATAGTAGTAAAAGTAAGATCCGAAACTAAATCAAGCTGACCTGATATGGGATTATATTTATATGCCATTATTAATTGTATTGAATATTAGTTACATTATCAGTTGCAAGATAATAAGTAAATGTTTCTATTATTGTTTCATTACCTACAAGTGTTGTTCCGGTATGTACAACTTGGAATACTCTAAAATCTCCATTTACAGGATCTATATAAGTAATAGCTCTATTGTAATCATCTGCACCTTTTATTCTTTCTATCTTAGATGTTACATTATTTCTAATATCTTGTGCTGTTATTTCTGTTGCAAAAGTGTTTAAAACATAAACATCTAAACCATTTACTCCCGGAAAAGGTGATGTACTTGTAATAGGATTACCGCTACCATCATTTACATTAACATCTCCAGAATTAGATAATAATACAATATCTCCAGAAGGTGGTTGTGCAATAACAGTTTGTAGCGTATCATTAAACCACATAGTAGTAGTTATTGTTGATGTAGCTACATCTATAATATCATATCTTACTATAATATTTCCTGTAGAATATCCTGCACCGTTAGCAGTAGCTTCATATGTACTAGTTCTTGTTTCATAATCTACTCCTGGTAAAGCAGTAATAGCATCGTTAATAGAACCTAATAATTGTAAAGTTCTAAGTTGGTAGGGAAAATTGTTGCCCTTATTACCATTGTCTTTTAAATTTCCTATGCTCATTTTATATAAATATTAATATGTTTTATGTAATGTAAATAGTTCTGTGTAGATAGAGTTTAAAGGGTCAGCTGCGCCCCATTGTGCTGTTATTTCTAAAGTATTACTTATAGTTGTATCAAATGTTGTATTATTTACAATAGATACATTCTCTCCCTCAAAAGATATACTTGCATCTTTAGTAAAAGTAAACAGTAATGTAGATGCTATAGATGCTACACCTGCAACACCTAAAGCTCTTATTGTAAAATTAATTTTTAAGTCCCAGTGTTGACTAGTACATTGAGGCATAGTAATAGCACCAGTATCTGCAAGTAAAATACCTGAAGATGTTTTAACTATTATTTCAAGTTGATCATTATTTTTAGAATTAATATGGCCACTTAGATTAGCTTGAAAACTATCACCAACTTTAAAACTATTTGGTGGTATTGTTAATGTTCCTACACCACCATTTATTAAAGATCCTTCTACAATTGTATTTGTAACAGGTATTGAATCACTAGTTTGAGCAAATAATCCATAATTTACTGTAGCAGGTGGTCCTGGTATAGTAACTACAGTTTTAGAATTTAGAGGATCATCAGTAGCTGTAACTCCATCTCCTTGAAAGTCAATAACTTGTCTCTCTGGTAAAAGGATAGATTCATCCTGTATCTGATTATAAGATTTATTAATATAATCAAATTCTCCAGATATAGGATTATATACAAATTGTTTCACTTTTATTGTATTAATAAATCCATTGTTAACATCATAGCAGAACTTGTTACTGTAGAGCTTGTTAATTGAAAAGAAAAATATATTTGATCAAAAGCTGCTACAGGAACACTACAAGGAACATCTACTTTAATAGTCCCATTTGTTTGTGTATTTATAAGACCTGTTGCTAGTACAGAATAAGGACCTCCGTTAATAGAGTTTCTTATAATATAATTACCATTAGTTGCTGTACCAACACTAAGGTAAATTGTATATCTAGTTATAGTACCTGTTCTTGCAATTAATAACGGAGCAACTTGTGCTATTGTATTAAGTAAAGCTACTCTTTGAACATGTCTACCAAAGTAGTAAGTATTATTTCTAACAATTGTTGTAGCATTAAATCCTACACTTTGAAAAAACAAGTTAGTAAATGCTGGTAACTGTGTAGTAGGTACTTTACCAAGAGCATCTAACGCAGCATAACCATTTGGTATTCCTTTGTTTGCAATATTCTCAGGAATATATCCTAGACCTACATTTAATATGCTCCAATCACTATTTAGTACAGGGTTGTCTACTAAAGCTCTAAAACTATTACCAACAACAACTGGTGTACCACCTAAAGTACCACCTACTGATACATACCAAAGATCACCTTTAAGTATTGTACCACCAGGACCCGATCCTCCAGTAGTAGGCCATAAGGTAGTAGATGCATCCCAATTACCGCGATCATCTAATAAACCAACAATTAATCCATCAGCATAAGTTTTAACCGCTTTTTGTGTTGGATAAAAATCATCAGAATTTGCACTTAATGTTGTATCAGGATTTTTATTAGCTGAATCTTCTGGTATATAACCTAGTATAGGTTGATATGTGAAAGCAGCTTCTCCACTTGTAATAAAACCGCTAGGATTAGTTGCATCATATTTAGAATCTAATATTAATTTTAAATCTAATTGATCATCAATATTTCCTGTAATATTACCCCATACAATTTCTTGACTCAAAATACTGTTTAAAGGAATAGCATACAAAGGATATGCATCATTGCCTGATGCTAACTTCCTATTACCCGGTTGGTATACACCTACTGGTAGATAGGCAGAGTTAGTATCTATCTCTAAAGGAGATACTAACTTACCTTGAACTATTAGACTTTGTATTAGGTATGGGTCCATGATTTATTTTATTAAACTCTTCCTTCAATAGCAGCAGTATCTTTTCCTGTTGCTGCTTCTTCCTCTTTTATAGCACCTGATTGAATACCATAGTTAGATCTAATCTTAGCTAAAGCATTAGCAGCTTCTTTTAATTTAGCAGGATTTTTAATCTTGCTTTCTATATGTTTGATGATTGCATTTTGTGTTGCCATGATTATAATTTTTAATTAGTTATACATTGTGATTACTATAGTAGTCTGAGGGTAAAAAGGATTTCCTAATATATTATTAGCTCCAGAACCATTATCGATACTATAAAGCAAAGCCATATCATTAGTAATAGGAAATGGTATAGCTGCTGTAAAAATATCTGGTGTAACCACTGGATTAGTAAACTCAATTTGAGTTTTTCCATCTCCCATAAAAATATCTTTACTAGCTACAATAGCATATTCACCTGGATCTCCATATAGAAAAGTGAATGCTACACCAGTATCATTATACAATTCAGTAGCAACAGGAGCATCAGTCCCAGACTGTGATAATTGTGCTACATATTTTTTTACAATTTTCTCACTAGCTTTTTGCCAGTTAAAGATTTTGGGTAAGTTAAATTCTTTCATGTTTTTTTTATTATTAATTATATACTCTTATTTCTAATGTACCACTAAACAAATCATTAGCTTGAACATTAGCACTATTTAGTGTTCTAACAACAATGAATCCTGGAGAACTTAAAGGGTCTAGATATCCAAATGACCCAGAAAGTCTAGGTTGATAGAAAGCAGCTGTTTTTGCTGCTGTAAATGCTACGTTATCTATTGAATATAGACCTGGAGCAATATATGAAAATGTTAAAGAGAAACCTAGTGTGTTTTCCTGTGTGTATACAACTGTTGGAGCACTTGTTCCTGTTTGAGAAATTACACCTGTAAATACTTTATAAGGTCTTGGATCTACAGCTACTAAAGGACTAGCAGGTGTACCTTGACCGGTAATAGTAGTACCATCAACTGATATTTTTACTATAGGATTTAAAGGATCTGTATTGTCTGTGTTTAAACCTGTAACAGATTGTACACCAATTACATCACCAGCTTTGATAGCATAGATAGGATACTTTGTATATTTAAAATTATCAGTAGTATACTTATTAGTATACTTACCAATTATCAGATAGTCTTCATTAGGATCTACATCTGCAAGATCAAGAATTCTTCCTTGTGCTTTTAAAGCATCAAAATTTACTACATCCATGATTTATAAAAATAAGTGTTTATTACAATATACAAAATAGTTCCTAAATATACAATATTATTTTTACAAAGACAAGAGCATGTCCAACAATTCTTGTTGAGGAAACATATCTACCTTGTCTTTTCTCACATTTGTGTGAGACCATAATCCTCTAGTATTTTCTACCAGGGTTGGGTCATAAAGATCAAAGGCATCTGCACCCTTACTTTTAATAAGTGGTATAAGACCCTTGTGAACATCTACAAGATCTCGATTAGCCAGGTAGAGAATTAGTTTCTTCAGAGCCTCTATTTGTTTATCAGAATACGCGTGCCAAAACTGGTGTCCTCTAAAAGGCTTAGTCAATTTTGTAATTTGACTTTTATGAGCCTGAACATTTACATAAGTTTTACCATTGGTAATTGCACCAAAGTTGCACACTTCTATTCCTGTGCTGCATCTGTGCATTACATTATTACCAGTGCCTAGGTGCCAAGCATAATTACCTTTAGGAAAAGCTTGAACTATAACACCATCGTGTTTGTTATCATCTCCTTTTACAGATTGGCCCCCTAGTACAAACTCAGTAGCAATTGTCCCCCGGTCATCTCTTGCCCAAGCATCAACCACTTGATATGGGTTATGCCATCCGGCAGTATGGTGCAGGAATATCCAGTGCTTTTTAGTATTGCCAGCAACTGATTCACCTACAGGCAGGTAGTAAGGTTTGATATCCAAATCAAAGTCTGGGTCAGAAGCTTTCTCTTCCTGGTCCGTAGAAGCAAGACCAAGAATACTCCAAGTCTTAGGACCTACTATACCATCTTCAGTAAGACCTCTTTCTTTTTGAAATTGTTTTACAGCTTTCTCAGTGCCGGGCCCGAAGTCTCCATCCACTGTAATCTTTAAATACTGTTGAAGAAGCTCTACTTCTTTTCCTTTAGATCCTAGTTTAAGTACCATAGTATATATAATAAGATAATAACACGGGTATAAAAGTAATAAATTATAATACCTATCCCATAGCGGTTTAGAAAAAAAATTTTTCCTGGAAATTTTTGTGAACTAGAGAGTGTGATGGGGCGTCTATATTCGGCCCCCGCCACACTTCACCGGGGGGCCCTACCCCCGTCTTCGTGGTGGCTTGGTTCCGATTTGCGGGAATAAAATAAAAAGAATTCTTATGATGGAAAAGTGTGATGGGTCGATGTGTCTTGGTGTGACTTCGTCACGTGTTGTCTATGTGTTGCTTGTGTTCTACTTGTAGAACAAGCAACGAAGTATGTTTATATATAATATAGTATGTATGTGTATGTTGGAAAACAAGATAACCCCTTTTTTTATCTGTTGTTATATTCGCAATGTAATAACTAATTGTAGGTCTAATTGAACCTTCGGTGCGTGAAGATACTAAATGCTTCACCCTTGCCATATGCTTGGCTCACGGTTGTTAGGAACAAGACAACAAACCTAGTATACAGGGTCGATGTATAAAGGGTTATGACCATCCATACCAGCAGTAATAAGGAGGAGAACTGCAATTAATTTTACCTGTTTACAAGTGGAAATAAACAGGTTATTCGGGTCGCAACTGTTGAAAAGACCTGAGCCGAGACCCTGCACCTTGTGTGTAGGGCAGGTTAATACAGTTTCTTATCAATTGATTAACCCCTTTTTTTCTTTACTAACCAATTAATAATAATAACTATGGAAAGCAAAGGTTTGGGCTTCTTGCAAATGCCCGTGATTGAGCACATTGATAATGTTCAACCAAAGCAAACAGCACCTGTTAAACAAGTTAAGGAAAAACTTGTATACACAGGTAAGTTAAATCTTCGTGTTAACAGTAACGGGACAGTTGAGTGTCTTGATCAGTTACCTGATTAACAGATAATAAATTAGGGAACTCTTCGGGGTTCCCTTTTTAATTTTTTATCATGAAGATTATCAGAAGATACACAGCATTTGACGGAACACAAATGGTTGTGTATGAAGATAACACAGGTTATCAGAACACTGTTCCACTTTATATTTATAAACAAATAATTAAAAAAAAGTAGTATGAAATTAACTAAATCTTTTATCGTGTTTTTTGCAGCGTATCTAATATCTTATTTAGTATTCTCTGCAATAGGGTGTTTATTTTTCAAACCAAATTTGCAGCATTATACCTATTCGGAAGTAGTAGGTAATATTGCTTGGTTTGTTATATACAATCTCTTCATCGGTTGGTGGATTGGTGCTATAATAGCACATGAGTATTATGAAGAGCAATGTAGAAAGGAGAGAAACTTTTAAGCATAACTAATTAACAATCAACGGCTAATCACCGTTGATTGTTTCTTATTTGTTTTTTTACTATCATCAACCACAAACCCCTTTTATTATTAATAATCAATTAAATTAAACAACCATGAAAAAATCAAATTTTGTAATCACAAGGGAGAACAGCAAGACACACATTGCTAGACCAACAAAATGCGGTAAGTATATCATAGAAATGATTATTGAACACTGCAATGGAGAAATCATTTCTACTAAAATGAGATTATCTAGAAACATTTTATTAACTAATTAAAAATCAACAACATGGACACAGCAACAGTATTAGAAATTATTAGAATGCTTGATACACAAATGCATAATCTTGAACAAGCAGAAGATATTTGGCCAGAAGAATATCAATTTGGTGTAAAACATTTGTCACTTCTTAAAGACCATCTGCAAGAGTATATTGAACAACAAGTCAATCAAGCAGAAAACAACTTAGGGAATGGTGAATAACCATTTCCTATTTTTTTTATTTATTATTTATTATATTAATAACCCCTTTTTTTTACTATAACCAATTAAAAACAAATAACTATGGAAACAATTTTGTGCAACACAACAGCGAAAAATTTAAAAGCAATTGCTTTTGGCAGTCACGGTAGCATCGGTAATCAAAGAACCTTAAAATGCCGCTATCCTTACAGCGTAGCATTAGACATCTTAAACGGGCTATCTAATGATGACTTGAAAAAGATTTCTATTGCTGAGGGCAAAACTACTACACAGGGAACAAGAATGATTTATTTAGCAATCATTGAAACCTTTGATAATAGTATTTGGAAAACCTTTGAAGATGCTAGAAGATATGCATATGCTAATGAACTTCGCAAGCAAGCAGATAATATGATTACTCATGGAACTAAGAAGAATCATATGGATATTTATCATTATCTGCAATTCTAATTATTAATTAAAGGGGGCAGCAATGCTCCCTTTTAAAATCTTAACAATGACAACAACACTAACACCGGAGAAAGAAATCAAGGTTGCCTATATCAGGGATATAGACGACCTAGTAAAAAGATTATATGATAGGCACTTGATAACCAAAGAGTTTGATGAATTCTATGATTTAAGTTGTATGGATTTACATACTACAAGAGACCTATTATATAGAGAATTGTTTAACAAAATTAATATTACACTATGAAAACAATCAAAGCGAGAAAAGAAATCTTATTTGTAATAGCATACTTTGCTTTAATGACAGCAGTGGTTTTACTATCATCCTCTTGTGCAACCGCAACACACACAGCGAGTTTTAAAGTAGATGCTTGTCCTACGTGGGCGAAGAGATAATCGTGTTGAAAACAAGGTGCTAATCACACCTTGTTTTCTTTTTATTATTTTTTCAATTATTTAATAACCCCTTTTTTTAACAATATTAACCAATTAATTTTTATTTATTATGAAAGCAACATTCAGAAACGAGACAAAAACAAAAGCAGGACAAATTCAGTACATCTACAATGTGCTTGATGCAACACCCGAAGAAATCGCGTTGTTAAAAGAGATTAAAGGAGAATATTATCGTGATGATAAAGTAACAGGTCAACCACTGATCTATACTTTCTTCTATCAAGGTAAAAATACTACCTTCTTAATCAGCAAGAACAACAAGATTTATGCAGATAACAGCGATATTATTCGCCTATCAAATCTTGCAGCCAATATCGGTGGTCTTGTTGGCGACAAACTAGCGGAGCAAATTGCTAGTAAATTGTTGGGGGAAGAAACTAGCCGTGTTACCAATCACAGTAGCAAGGAAGAACCCGAAGATAGCGGGGAAAACCTCAAAGGGTTGTAATAACCCACAAGTAAAAAGACGAAGCCCTAACGGGCTTCTTCTTTTTTTTGCTAAACCCACAACGCAGAGCAAACCTTAAATACAATCTCTTATAACACCTGTCTATGCTACCCGTCCAGCAGGACACAAGATACCAGTTACTTTTTACTATCATCTGCTTGTGTATGTTCACCCACTCGCTCTGAATCCTGGTAGAAAATTACTATATTTGCATATGAACAAGTCAAAAAGAAACTCACTCGCCGGCAAAAGCACAGGTAAATCAACCTCTGCTAAATACTTTGCATCTCACCCAGAAGCTAGAGCAAAGAAGAATGCATATAATAAAGCTTACCACTCTACAGAAGAGAGAAAGAACTACAGAGAAGAGCTTAATAAAATCAACCGTAGAAATAACAATAGTGGTTACGGAGATAATAGGGACTTATCACATACCCGCTCAGGTAAACTAGTACAAGAAAATCGCTCCAAAAACAGAGCACGTAACGGTAAAAACGGTAAATCTTCTAAGAAATAACCCACTCTATTTGTTAAGATCTGTTAATTTTGTTTAACCTTGTCTCGTAAAAAGCCGGGTTTTGACAATACAAAGTTAAACAAAACACCCACTCTACCCTAGCTAACACCGATAAGTAGCTAAAGCACTTGAAGTTATTTAATCTCTTATAACCCCTTTTTTTTAGTTGTCGTAGAAATAGTAATAGGTGTCAAGCAGATAACGCAACAATGTGAAACTCAGCAACTTGCTGTAAATGAAGGCGTGCTAATCTCATATAACCCCTATTTTTAGAGATACGATAATTAGATACGCGGGATATCTAGTAGTAATTAAACAATCAAAAAACAACTAAAAACAAGTAATTATGGAAGCGACTTATTTAAGACAACACACAAGCAAAACAACAGGAACACAAGTATTTGTATACGCATTAAAAGGTACAGATGCTGATTTACAACGAGTTAGAGACATCCAAGGTGACAATCACCGTACTGATAAGGTAACAGGTGTAGATTTGTGGTTTACAACACGTTACTCAGGTGATAACGTAAAGGTAATCATCACAGATAATGACAAGATTGTACCAGATTTAGGTGATATCAAGAAGATGGAAAGTTTATCGAAGCAATTTGAAGGCAAGTTAGGTGAGGAAATCGCTAAACAAGCAGCAGCAATGTTGTTAGGTAACTTATTTAGCAAAAATACAGCACAATCTAGCCCTGCACCAGCGGCTAATGTGTCAGGTAGCGAGGACTTAAAGGACTTGTAACCTGCTGATATGTAAAGAGTTAGAGGTTGTGTGACACACACGCAACCTCCTACCTCTTTCATACCACTGAAACAACTCTCAAATTTGCAAAAAGGTTTTCTCTCGCATTATATCACTAATCTTAACTAATTACTCACTCTAAATCTATTATTCTATGTCTACAGACAAAGTAAATAACAATAATACTCCTCTCAGTAATGAAGAGATATTAGCTCTTATACATCAAGAGTATCTTGGTGTTATATCAGAGAGTGGTGTACCTCTATGGGTATTAGATTACTATAAAGGGGTAGAAGAACCACGGCCACTTAAAAATGACAACAATGACTAGGTGTTTTATATACCAGCACATAATACTGCATAGTTTATATTTTAATTGGTTAGTAAAACAATAATCTATGTGCACTCTAGGTACAAGGTTACACTCCCGTAAGGGAAAGGGTAGATAACAATAACTACGTGTAACCTATACCTAGAATACTAATGCACCACAACTCACGTGGATATAAAGACTTCTGTGTTCGCCTTGTTGGCTGTTAGGAACAAGATGTGAAACCACATGATTAATGAATGACTCCACTACGTCTTACGGCCACGGAGATAGTTAATCAGCTCCCAAGGGTGAGCAGTTGTAATAATAGTAAAGTCCATAGGTTGCAAACTATGCCTATAAAGATGCCACATAAGAGGTGTGGAAGGATTATTACAACTGAGTTGCAGAGGGGTATAATATAGACAAGTCGTAAGACCACTAGCCAACCAAGACAGAATCAACTTGTAGAAGTAACTAGTTCTGTAAGTCTATCTAACTTGTATGTGACCGCTTAGTGTCTTAATCCACCCGTGATGCAGTAATGTAGGGTGGACATACAAACTAATTAATTATTAACAACTTAAACACCAACTAAAATGACCAAGCAAGAAGCATTAGACAAAACAGTTACTAGATTTACAAACCTATTAGATGGTAAGGTGCTATCCAACGCAGCAGTTAGAACTATTATCAACTACTACGAAGATCTGCAAAAGAATAACACACCCAAGGTATCTAGTATAGGTAACATAGAAAAGAAATTCCAAGAAGCAGAGATTGCTTCTAATCAAGAAGACATGGAAGATGAGATGGGATATAATGACCATTCACTCCCTCAAGATACATGGGACGGTGGCTTTGTCCAAGAACCATAACAATAAACAAGGATTACGCACAGCAAACCAATACAATTTAAGATGTAAACTGTAAAAATGTAATCTGTAATCGGTGTAAAGAATACTTCAGCACAAAAAATTAAAACTACAAAACAAAAACCCGGGAAAGTTTTTGCTCCTAAGTAATTAGGTGGGATTTTAATTTAGTATTCTGTTATGCACCACAATCCTGCCTCTTGAAAGGGGGCAGGAACTTTCCCTTAAACAAATAATTAAAATCCAAAAACTTAACAACATGAACAATCTTATCAACGCAACAAGACAATACAACACAACGACTAACAACGGTGCAATCACACACTCTACAAGTCTAAACTATTGTTTAGATATGTTCTTCTTGGCAGGTGCTAGTAGGAATCTATCTCAAGATCAGATAGTTAGGATCTTTGAGAGAGCATATGCACAAGACAAGAATCTTGCTTACAAGATATTGTTTTGGTCAAGAGACTGCAGAGGTGGTGCCGGTGAAAAGAGATTCTTTCAGATTGTAATGAAGCATGTTGCTAAAACATATGCTGAAGATTATGATCAGATAGCCATACACACTCCAGAGTATGGGTATTGGAAAGATATCTTCCAGGTAGAGAAACCAAATAAGAATAATCTTAATTGGTTGATGTATCAATTGGAAGAATCACCCAATAAGAATCTGTTAGCCAAGTGGTTTCCACGCAAAGGTCCATGGTTCAGTGTTATGCACAAGTATCTAAAGCTGACTCCAAAAGAGTTCAGAAAGAAACTTGTGGCTATGACCAAGGTGGTGGAAACTCAAATGTGTGCAAGACAATGGGACTCAATCAATTATGAGCAGATCCCATCCACAGCTATGAATCTGTATAGAAAAACATTCTTTAAGCACGATGCTGAAAGATATGCTGAGTATATACAGAGTGTTCACAGCGGTGAAGCTAAGATTAATGCTTCTACATTGTTTCCTCATCAGCTCTTACAAGGGTTGATGCAAGGTCATGATGTGAGCTCGGTTGAAGCCCAGTGGAATAACCTTCCTGATTACATGGCTGATAGCACAGAGAGTATTCTCCCTGTATGTGATGTCAGCGGTAGCATGTCGGGTCTTCCAATGGATGTATCTATCTCTCTAGGATTGTATATCTCAGAGAGAAACAAAGGTATATTCAAGGATGCTTTCTTAACTTTCTCGGAGACACCTACGATGCAGTATCTAAAAGGTACTCTTAATCAAAGGAGAATCCAGTTAAGCCAAGCAGGGTGGGGGTATTCAACTAATCTTAAGGCCACATTTGACCTTATCCTAGACAGTGCGGTTAGACACAATCTACCAGAGTCTGAGATGCCAACTAAACTTCTTATCATATCTGATATGGAGTTTGATGAGGCAGACAGCAACAGAACAAACCTAGATGTGATAAGAGACAAGTATTCTAAAGCAGGATACAACATGCCTCAGATCATATTCTGGAATGTTAATGGTAGACCAGGTAATGTTCCTGCTAACAACACTGATAAAGGTGTAGGTATGGTGTCAGGGTTTAGTCCTTCTGTACTGAAGTCCATATTAAAAGGACAGGTGTATACACCTGAACAATTAATGTTGGATACAGTTGATATTGCGCGGTATGCTCGTATTAAAGTTGACTAGTAGTCAACACTAGAACTCTCCTCGGAGAGTTCTTTTTAACCTCATAGAGAAAACCGGTGATATAATGTCGCCGGCTCTTCCAAGGGCAACGGCGCCTTAATTGGTGCCGACCCTTTTACACATAGATTGGGAGAACAAGCGGAAAAGGTACCCAGGTAATGCTGTGCCGATAAGAATCCTTTGTTGGCGATGCCGAACTTAGGGAGGGTTAGGTGAGTGCTGGCTCTCACGGTTGTACCACTCACAGCCTCTGGTCCCAATCTTACTTACTAACAATTTAAAACACAAACATGAATCAAATAAGAAACAAAATCAAAAATCTATTCAAAAGAAAACCAAAGAAAAAAGTTTTGAATAACAAAATCAATTGTCAAGTAGTTGAGATTAATGAAGAGGCAGACTGCTTAGCCGATGCACTTGGTATATCAGATGAAAGAAATGTTTACCTAATAAAATTTGTATTAGAGGAATTCTCTAAGCATACTGATATGGGCAAACTTCTAGTAAAGTGTAGCCAAGAATGTGTGCATCCTAATGAGCTGGCTCTTGTATCCTACTTGGCAGCGATAAGACAAATAGAATCTACTAATCCATTTTTAAGAATACAATTTCTAAAACCAGAACTATGAAGAAAATAATATTAATAGTATCAATCCTCGGAACAATTACAAGTTGCAATTTAAAAAGACTAACAACAATCTACCATGTAGATAGTTGCCCAGACTGGACAAACTGTATAATCAATCCAGCTAATAAAGAATACGTAGAAGAAGTAGCTTTCAACTTAAACATTAGACCTGAACAAGTTACTCAAGAACAATTCAACTCTAGATATTTAAACTAGTGGGTGAAAAACCTGGTAGGATTTTCACGATTCATGTTTTCCTACCAGGACACCTATTCAAAAAATTAAAACAATGAGTAATAAAACTGTGACTGTGAACTTAAAGGCAAGTGATATTAAACAACTGTTAATCAAATCATTAAACACTAGTAACAAAGACATGTTATTGGATACAATCATTGATTATCTATCTGATACAGAGAAAGGTCTTGAAGCTATTTATAAAGCATCACTAGGTATTACAGATGTATTTGCTTATAAGATTCTAGACAAGGTTTGGGTACACAAGTATACTTTATCTACCTATATGGTTAATGAAGCTATTATGAAAGAGAAAGGTTTATGGAAAGATGATCATATCCTATGTGAGATAACAGATATAAACCCTAAGAAAACAGAACCTTATCAGTTAAAGTTTACATACTACGACAAACCAGATTCAGAACCAAAGATCTATGAACATAATAGAACAAGTGAAGATAGAATACTAGAAAAGTATGAGGATGATCTCCCATTCTAGATATTAGATTACCAATCCCGCAGGTAATTTGATTCTTCTATGCTATAATAAACTAGTAGCAATAGATTGTATCTCAATTAGTTTAACAACAATCAATTTAAAAATCAAAAATTATGAACTCAAAAGTAAAAGTAACTGCAGATGCAGCCGGCAATGTAATTGTAACTTCAAAGAACAACCCAGAATTTGGATATATCCGTGTAGAACAGGATAGAATGGTAATAGATGAGAGAGGATTCGCAAGACGCAAAACAGTTAGCGCCTTGATCCCAGGCACAGTAAGTGATTTAAAATCTTTTGGTTGGACCAAAGGTGCCGAGGTTAGTGGTAAGATAGTTATTAAGGAGCAAACAACTCCATTTAATAGCAAAGATCCAGAACGCGATTATAAAATTGCAGGTAAAACAGGTATAGTTTGTTGCCTATATGGTGAACCAATCTATCGCAAATTGTTTTATAGTTTAGATGCTAATGCTTCTGATATAGTAATCGCTCATGATAATGGCGAAGCTATCAAAGCTGCTTATGCAGAGCTATCCGAACAGGAAGCTAAGCAAGAAGAGTCTAATCTTACTCTGTAAAATAGATATGAAAGATAAGTGTGGGGGTTAAAATCCTCACACTTATTTTTTTTGTAAGCCGTTACAGCGATGATCCAATGAATAAGTTAAATTCTAAACAACAACAGTAATGAATAATCAAACAACAAACAAAGTAGAAACATTAAAACAAAGTGTACTAGAGTATCAGGTAAATCCGCCGGGCTACAAAGGAGTAAGATATCAAATCAAAGAGAACGACTTTCTCAATAGTCATCAGAACTTTTTATTTCACAGAGCTATGTATGGGTTGAGCATATATACCCAGGAAGAAATAAATAGTATGAATTGGGAGAAGAGAAAGAGAATCATCAAGGTTCACAAGAGAACACAAGCAGTATTAAATCAATGGAAACAAGAGATACTTATTAACATGAGCAATGCATTGTTTAGTAAGTATTTTGGTAGGTCCCCTTTCACACAAACATTATTATCCTTGTATAGTAATACTGAAAAAGATTTTAAGTGCACACTAGATTTTAAATCTTTCAAAATAACCAAGAGTATGATTGTGAAAAAGTTATTTGAAAAAGGTATCTTTCCTACAAATTTTTATCAACTTAACCAAGAAGTAACATGCAAGTAGAATTTATTTTAAATGGAGGTGTATCATTGGTACTATGTCCAGAATCAGAAGCTGAAGAGGCTCTGTTAAAACAATTGATGAAACAAGAGAATGATCTTATTGAGGCAAGATCTAGCATAATGATTATGAACAAAACATTTAGGAATGCTTTGGTTATAACCAGAAAGGGCCATGCTAAATCAGCATTAGATAATAATGATCAAGCTCAAGAAGAAACTGTGTGATGGGTGTAGGTTAGAGAAACCTATATGGAAGAATGATGGGGGAAAAAGATTTTGCAAGCAGTGCTGGAGTGCTCATTCAGCTACTACTAGAACCAAACCAACGGCTCAGCAAAAAAAGATTCCCCCTAAATCTTCCAAGAGAATAACACAAGATAATTTATACGGAAAAAAGAGAAAACTTTTTTTGACTGCCCACTCTATTTGTAAGGCCTCAATACGCGGAGTGTGTAACGGTGCAGCCTGTGATATCCACCACATGAAAGGTAGAATAGGAGATTTATTTCTAGATGAGACCTATTGGTTGCCAGTGTGCAGGGCTTGTCACTATTGGATAGAGATGAGACCTGAAGCAGCAAAAGAATTAGGATTTAGTATTAACAGATTAACAAAATAACTATGGGATATATAACAATAAATACAAATGTAGATGTAGAAGTAGATTATGATGAGATAACCGATTTAGAAATTTTAGATATAATAGAAGATAGACTTGATACTTATAAGAGAAGAAAAAATGATTTAGCTCATTCAAGTCTTATATGGGATATTGAGGAAGTAATTGAAGAACAAACAGCTTCATCAAAATCTGATACCAAAAATATTGATGATGAATCTCTATTAGGAGAACTCAAACTTGAAGTATGCAAAAAGCTTATGAACAAGTATAGTCTAGAAGAATTAGAAACATTTTTAAATAAGTAATATGGGACAATATTATAAGGCAGTAAACTTAGACAATATGGAGTATGTATCTTCATATGATTATGAAAATGGTGCTAAATTAATGGAGCACAGTTACATAGGTAACAACTTTGTAGAAGCTGTAGAGTTTCTACTAATAGATGATGGTGTAAACAAAGCTAGATGGGCAGACTCTAAAATAGTATGGGCAGGTGACTATGCTGACCCAGAAGAAGATGGAGAAAATATTTATAGTAAAGCAGAAGGCAATGGTCTCAAGTTCTTGATAGAGGGTGTGCCGGAGAATTATCCCTACCTGGTTAACTGGGACAAGAAAGAGTATGTAGATAAAAGAAAGTGTCCTTACTTTGGAGATAAGCATGATTGGCAAATACACCCACTCCCATTACTAACCTGTGAAGGTAACGGTAGAGGTGGTGGAGATTACCGTAAAGACAATGATTATGTAGGTAGCTGGGCAAGGTGTGTAGTTAATTTAACAAATGAAATACCCGAGGGATTTACCGAGATAACACCTAACTTTGTAGAATAATCGGAGCTAGTGAGCTAGGTTGGTGTTTTTACTATCATCTCCATGCTCCACAACACTTTATGCAATGACAACAATACATGAGCTACAGCAAATACTATGGGTTACAACTCCTCACGGTGACGGCATAGTGCTATTTATAATGGACTATGGTATGCAAAACAACACAGTATGGGTTGTAGCTCTTGAAAAAGATGGTGCTATCAAGCACTATGACAGCAATCAAATAAAACTTTGTTATAACAACACAATTAATATTAATACCAATGGGTAGAATGAAAGATTTATCTCTAAAATTTATTGGATATGAAGTGACAGGTATTGCTCACTTAAGTTTATGGGGTGGTGGAGAGGGCACCATCAGAATGAGTTCTTGTTTTATACACAAGGATGAGTTATCTTCTAATAGAGTAAAAACCTGTGTAAATGATAATGGCTTTGGATGTGAAAAAATTACATCTGCTAAGCTAGACATCTACAAGGTATACGGTGAGCCACCATACTACAAACAATTTGATAGAACAATAGAGTTAAATGAACAACAATGCTTCGATGGAATGCGAGGTATATTCACAGAATGAATAAAACAAGAGACATAATACAAAAAGAAGCTTTGGATGCACTATTACACAAAAGAAAGGCGGGTATAGCGGTGTCTATGGGGGTAGGGAAAACGCTTATAGGTCTAAAGCATATGGCTGCGCAGCATACAGAGTATAGCAGGTTTCTAGTTGTAGCATCTAAACAAACAATACTCAAAGAGTGGGTATCAGAAGCAAGTAAACATGGATTAGATTATCTAATTCCTCATATCAGTCTTACTACATATAGATCTTTAGGAAAACAAAATCTTAATTATGATGTAGTATATCTAGATGAGTGTCATTCGCTATTATATTCCCACAAAGAGTGGTTAGATAAATATACCAACACTATTGTTGGTTTAACCGGTTCTCCACCAAAGTACTCTGAATCAGAAAAGGGTCAAATGGTGGAGGATTATTGTCCAATTGTATACAGTTACAAGACTGATGACGCAATTGATGATAAAATCTTAAATGATTATAGAATAATTGTTCATAAGATTCCGCTAAGCAAAGTAAAAAATATAAGAGTAGAACTAGCTAAGTCTACATTTTATAACTCAGAAGAAAGTGATTATAATTATTGGTCTACCAGGGTAGAAAATGCCAAGAATAGAAAAGAAAAACAGATCATGAGTATAATGAGGATGAAAGCTATGATGGAGTATAAAAGCAAAGAACAATTAGCAATAAATCTTTTGAGAGAAATTGATGACAAGTGTATACTATTTGCCAATACACAAGAACAAGCTGATAGATTATGTGCTTATAGCTACCACAGCAATAATCCTGTATCCGATGAGAATCTATTCCTATTTAAGCTAGGTGAGATTAATAAGTTATCTGCTGTATTACAGCTAAACGAGGGTGTAAATATACCTAATCTTAAACAAGGTATTATTATGCACGCTTATGGTAACGAGAGAAAATCGGCACAAAGGATTGGTAGATTACTAAGGCTTAATCCAGATGATGTGGCTACGGTACATATACTATGTTATCAAAACACAGTTGATGAAAAATGGGTATCTTCAGCTCTTGAAACATTTGATGAATCAAAAATAACTTACAAAGAATCATAACATGGAAACAGAAGAGTTAATAGATTTGCAGATAGAGAAAGAAATAGAAGAAGCTTTGAGTACGATGAAACAAGATCAATACAAAATATATTTAATAAATGATGATCACAATAGTTTTGATCATGTTATTGAAGTATTGATGCTTGTTTGTAAACACGAGCCAATTCAAGCAGAGCAATGTGCACTCTTAACACATCACAAAGGAAGTTGTGAAGTGAAAGTTGGCCCGCTTGAAAAGCTTATTCCTATCTACGATGGTTTAACAAATAATGGTTTAACAGCTAAAATTGACAAGTAAAATGAGTTACAAATTAGCTAAGATACAATCAGAATCAAAGGGTAAATGTTTACCTGGTCATAGTCATATTTATGAAATAATTAAAGGCAGTGGTGCAAATAGTTATACTCCTAAATGGAAGTGTAAAATTTGTGGTAACATTGTAAAATCTAACTAATTATTTTTAAATTTGCTATATGCCAGTAACATCATTAGAAATAGTAGACAAAACCATTAAAAAAATCCAATTTATAACTACTAGTATAGATAGCCTACTAGAAGTAGAAATATATCTATGCGGAGAAAATTGGAATCCTATATCAAAAATAGGAAGATCTATTGACGATAGATCTGAAGAAGATTTCCACAAGCAACTAAGGAAAGATGCTTCAGAGAAAGGACAACTAGTTAAAAAATATTGTACCGATCCTGAGTGGAATCCTGATTTTAACCCTGATTTATATGAAAACATACTTCCAAGTGATTTGCCTTGATGCAAGTAACAAGCCCAATGATATACCAAATAGCAAATGGGTAAAAAAAGATGAGATATATACAGTAATCCGAGTAGTAAAACTACCTCTTCAAAACATGGCTATTGGTTATGAACTAGAAGAAATAGATCTTAAAGACTGTTTTCCTTATCAATTTTTTAGCTCTAATAGATTTGGTATACTCTTGAAAGATGATCAGTGGGCTGAAGAAGTTTTGTCTGAAATATTGGAATGTGCAAAAGAAGAAGCAAAATTAATATCTGATTTAGCATGATTTTAAAAGCAACCTCTCCGGGGCGGATCATTACAATGCACACTCTTGTCGGAGTGTGAGCTCAAGTCGAAGGGTATTCATCTTATTAATTGCGAACCCGGTGAACCTTGTGGTTTTGATTAATAGTAGTTAATATAGAATGTCGTGATCCCTTAAATTCATAGCGACCATGGATACCAAAGACTGACAACTGGGAAAGACCAGTATTTTTTATCATAATAATTTTACCAATGACAACATTTAAAGATTTAGTTAAAAATAATATTGAAAATTTAGAGTCAAAAATTATAAATCTAGGAAAGGTTTATGCAAATGAGAAAGATCCTATAAAGAGATCTCAGCTAAGTAATGAAATACAAGATCTTGTTAATACTATGAACAAGCAAACCAAAGTGTTTCTAAATAGATAGCCTTGATAAAAGTTATCAATCATAAAGGTATAGAGTTATGTGTAGGGGATAAAATAAAAATCATATCTGATAAGATAAACAATAGAACTCTAGTTACAGTAGAACTTAATGAGATAATAACTATATCAGCTTTCTCAGATAATGGTAAGATCCTCTACCACCACAACTCACTGGCCCTACCAGTAAACTCTGATGTTTATTTAAAACTAGAAAACAATTATGAATAAATTACTTGTAATATTATTTATAGGAATATCATTGTCTTTCAATGATGCAAATAAGATTCAAAAGATAATCAACCATGCTAAGTGGCAATCAACACAAGATGTTACTTATGATGGTAGATATATGAGAATAAGTTATCCCGGAGGCGATGTGCCTCCTAACATTGGTGTTTGTACCGATGTGATAATAAGAGCTTATCGCTCTGTAAATATAGATCTACAAAAATTAATACACGAAGATATAGTAAACAATCCTGGTGTATATAATGTAAAGAAAGTAGATAGCAATATTGATCACAGACGAGTTCCTAATATGAAAAGGTTCTTGAAAAGGAAAGGTGCTCAAAAATCTGTTACATATAATGAATCAGATTATCTACCAGGTGATATAGTATTTTGGAATGTAGCTGCAGGGCATGTAGGTCTTGTAACAGATATAAAAATACCAAATACAAATAGATACCTAGTAGTGCATAACATAGGCGCTGGTCCTCAGATAGAAGATTTTTTATTTAGAGCTCAAATAGTTGATCACTATAGATGGTTCAATTAAAAATTTAAAACTATGAAGAAAATAAAAACCTTCTACACACCTAAGCAAGTGTGCCATGATATGGATGACTCTTTCTCTAAGAGTCCTTTAAAACCATATCTGTTGATGAAGAAAATTAATGAAGAAGGATATGCTGATTGCTTTGATATCGAAGATAAGTTTAAACCAATAAAGAAAAAAGATTTTTTATTAGCTCACACTGAAGAATATGTAAATAATGTTTTTAACAAAGAAGGTAATTATAGTAGCAACTCATTACCCTGGAGTAAAAATCTTGTAGATAGTTTGCACTATACTACGGGTTCTTTACTAGCAGCAAAAGAGTGGGCTATTAATAATCCAGAAGATATATGCTTTGCTCCTATATCAGGTATGCATCACGCTAAACCAACAAGTGGTTCAGGCTTCTGTACTTTTTCTGGTCAAGTAATATCAGCTATGAAGATCTATAAAAAGTATAAGTTATCAGGTGCTTATCTAGATCTAGATGGTCACTATGGAAACAGTATAGACGATAGCTATAGCTTTGATCACAATATAGTCAAAGCTATACCAAAAGATTGCAATATAAATCCTAGAGGAGTCAATGCAAAATACATAGAAGACTTCCAAAACAAGTTAAACAATCTACAAAAAAAGATTCTTAACAATGAAGTTCACTATGTTGTATTTGCACACGGAGCAGATAGCCACGAAGATGATGACTTAGGAGGTAGTCTTGATACTAAACATTGGTTAATGGCCGCAGAGGTATTTGCTAATTGGGTAAATGATACATCATCAAAATTAGGAAAACCTTTACCAGTAGTCTTATGTCTATTTGGAGGATATAGACATGATAACTATGACTTTGTACTTGATTTACATTTAAAATCTTTATTGAAGTGTAGAGAAATAATTAGAAACAATTAACTATGAGCACTTTTACAATTGACTTTGCAGAACTATGCTTTTTAGCAGAAGCTTGTATGCCACCTAGAAAAATAGCAAAGACTATGTTTTGGCAAAATCTTACAAGGAAGTATTACAGCGTAATGACTCCTGAAGAAAGAGATAGATTATTTGAATACATGTGGAGAAATGATGCATATAGAGAAGTACTTGAAACAGAACAAGATGTTAAAGTATTTCACGCAAGATTCAATCCTCATAATCAATACCAAGTAGATACAAATTGTGATGGTGAGCACAACTCCCATCACACTTTTCTACTGGATGGTAAATACTATACCAACATTGGCGCTAGTATCAATGAAAATTACATAATTAAAATAACAAAACTATGACAACAATTTTTTATTCAATGACTCTTATATTCTTAGGTTATGAATTATGGTCAATCACTCATGCTAAAGCATTTGGTGAACTAACTTATGGTCTAAGACAATATAGAGAAGATAAAGCAATAACACCAGAGCTTATGAATGGTTGTGTAATAGCTTTTATCAGTGGTCTTTATATGTTGTGGGCAGTTGCCGGATTATTTTCAAGTAATGGTAAACTGTTTTTATTATTAATATTAATAGGTGGTTTTAGTAATGGTTTGAGGACAATGTTTCCTAGACAATCAACTATTATTATTGCTATAGATGCCTTTATATGTTTAGTAATACTATGTGTAATTTTTATTAATCACTTTATACAATGAACGAGTTTATATGTAGTGAGTGTGGTACTAAGTATCGCTCACCAGAATTAACACCACCTCCAGGAATAAAGTGGAGTGATGGTCATGTATGTACACCTAAACCTGTAAACAAATGATAAATAAAGAAATATCCTTAGTACTTACACAGGCAGAGATAGACTCTCCTGAAGATATTCAGATAAAGTTTCATATTTATAGTGAAACTGATCCTAATAATAAAGAAGGTGTAACATACACCATTACTTATCCTAAAACTGTAAACAATGACAAATAATATACCAACAGCAGAAGAGTTTTATCAACAAGCAATAAATGATAAAACTATTGGAGATGATATTATAGATTTAATGAATGCTTATGCTAAGATGTATGTAGAAAAAGTAAGAGATCTGCAACAAGCTAAGTACTATGCAGGTGAAACAGGTTATATTAAAAAAGATGAGTGGGAAGAATTATTAACTAATATTAAATAACATGCACATATTTAATTTTGCACTATACACATTAATACTAAGTCATAATCCATGTGATATATTCAAGTATTATCAAGTATCAGAGATGCATGGTCTTAACCTTGCAGATTGTGAAAAGCACACCAACAATACAGAACAAGCTTATATTGCTGGTTGGTGTAATCTATCTCCTAAAGATAATAAACCATTTGTGTTTATAAACCTAAGTAGATGTACAGATGATGTAGTAACCACAGCAACTGTGTTCCATGAGATGATGCACCTAGCAGGTATTGAGTATGAAGGTTGCTGGGATTCTGATGAAGAGAATATGATAACCTTTGCAGAGAATGAGACCTATAAAGTAGTAGAACTAATTAAACAGAAAAAATGAAAACAATAACAATTAGA
>JACCDP011531694.1_pt1 | contig 39178 bp, 40 predicted proteins | sample 7445841 | NCBI WGS metagenome assembly JACCDP01 (sample SAMN15323441, study PRJNA562643) | freshwater metagenome | isolation source: river surface water | place: USA:Blue River Watershed | collected 2017-08-17 | reverse complement strand
AGCCCAAAGCCCAAGGGCTTTTTTAAAAGCGCTCGGACAGTTTTATGTGGATCGCGTAAAGGATGGAACTAAGAATAATTTTTACGCCGAAGAAATTCAATCCTCCTTTTCGAGTTTAGCCACTAAGCAAAATGTTAGCATTAGCCCCCAAAAGGCGGGGAGTTATTTTACGTATTACAACGACGAATCGCAGATTGATGAATTTCTTACAGGCGATTCCAGTTTGGCTAATTTAAGCGAATGGATATGGTTATTTAATGCCGCAGATGCTCAAGGAAATTCTACCAATCCATCATTTTGGGAAGGTGCATTTAATGTAGTCCCTGAATATTTTAATGTACATGAAATTCGTGAAAAGTTTAGAATAGAAGAAGGAGAAAGGGCAAAACGAGAAAAGGAGAGACTTGATGAACAAAGCAGGCAAACAAAAAATATTCAAGACCTCGAAGCAGAGCTAAATCTCTTACTTTCAGAAAATAAGGAACATGAAGCGGTGAATTTATGGAGGCAATCACCCCTTAAAAATTCCGTATCGAATACCCTTCAATCACGCTTGTTTGGAATTGAACAAGTTAACCTTGAAAGACAAGCTAAAGCCCAAAAAGAAAAAGAGGATTCCGATACCTTAGAAGAATTACACAGGGCACTTCATGCGAATAACATGGATGCAGCATTGCAGTTTTATAGGAAGTTACATAATTCTAATCATCTAAAATTAAGCGAACAAAATAGGATTAATATCATATCCTACGAAGAAAATAAACTCCAAGAACAACTCAGAGATGAGGAGAACAAAAGAAATCAACGCATTAGGCAGGAAAAAAATGCGAAGCGAAAAAGAGTCATCGTTTTAGCATCCATAAGTTTCGTGGTGCTTGCTTCTGTTTTGAGTTTTTTCACGAAGTTTCCAGCATTTTTATGGGACAGCGATGGCGACGGCTTTCATACTTACTTAAGTGACCAATGCCCCGAGCAAGCAGGAAAAACATGTAACGGTTGTCCGGATGCAGACAGCGATCAAATAGCCGATAAGGACGATCATTGTAAAAACTTGAGAGGCCTCGCCTCTGCAAAGGGATGCCCGGATGCCGACGGCGATGGTATAAAGGATGCTGACGACCAATGCCTAAAGCTACCCGGTACCATGGGATGTAAAGGTTGCCCTGATTCTGATGGTGACAATGTAACCGACAGCATTGATAATTGCCCAAATGAAAAGGGCTTAAAGCGATTCAATGGGTGCAAACAGGACCCTGCGTCCTTGCAACGCGCACAAGATAAAGCCGCCTTAGAATTAAGCTATGCTGTCAAAGTTTCAGGTGATATTGGAAACTACAAAGTTGCTAATAAATGGTTGACCTTTAAAGATGGCCACTACGAGTATTCAGACTACGAAAAGAGGAACTACAAACCTGTTGAAACACAGGAAATGGTGGAGGTGTTGAATGCATATTATGGCTTGAAAGGCACCTTGAAAAATTCCACCTCAGGACCACCACCACCAAGCGGGCCTAAACCTCCAACATCTGGCTTAACCAAAGAAGAAGAAGACGAATTGAAGAATCTTGTATCAATAACAAATAGAACCTTAACAACAGCAGAAACGAAAAGAAAGAAGGTACTTGAAAAAAAGAAGAATAAAGTCTTATGAAAAAAAATAATCGATTATTCATCATGATGGCTTGCGCAGCCTTGTTCATTATTGTAGGGTATTTTGTGGTCAATGCACCACCACCACCACCACCACCACCACCAAATCCTGAAGGCACCGCCCTCATCGAAAGCCATATTGATGCCCTCTCAAAACAATTGTACAACGAGGATTCATGTAAAGAAATCAGGGCGAACGTCGAGGATGCTGCATTGGAAAACGAAACGAAGTCCCGCCTTGGGGAGCAGTTAGAACGAGCGATTTTGTTGAGTCTAATTAAAACGTACAACCATTATCAATCAATTGATTGCGGTAATCTGTCCAACCGAAAAGATTACTACAATAAGTTGCTCGCACAATTCGAACGGTACCCAGGAAATAAATCCGAAGTAAATCGTTGCAAGGCGGATTACACCAACATTTCCGCTTTCAAGAATATTCAGAATAGAATTATTGCCATGAAGAATAAACGGTATGATGATGTTGCGATTAGCACGATCAAAAATGATATTAATACTTTGCATTCCCGGATAGGGGGTTGCCTCAGCCAAGAAAAAGCTTCGTACTTTGGACAATTATCTGATTTTGCGAATAAGGAGAAACAATACCAAGATTATACTGCTAATCCAAACAATTATAAACGATTAGATAAATGTGCAACATTTGCAGGTTATTCATTCTATTTAGCTCAATTTAATTGTCCATGAAAAAAATACTTCTTGTAGCCCTAACCAGTTTATGTGCGGTTTCTTGCGCAAACAGCCAGAAAATCAGCAAAAATGATAGGAATGCTGTTGTTGTTTCAATTGATACACTCAAAGTTATTTATGAAACCACCCTTAAAATTTACGATCTGGTTACGCCTAAAGTGGATACCGCGAATCAAAAAGCCAAAGCAGACGATTATGAACAAATGAGACGAGAAGATTCGCTACAATTGAAGCAGGCAAAAGATCTTTTGAACCAAATGCAAGCCGAGGTGAAGCGTTTGCAAACCCAAAGAAATGAAGACTCTACGGCACTTAGTAAAATCAAGAATATTTATGGTGAAGCCATCAAGGCCACCAAATTAAATACCTCATCCGCAATGGATGTGCTTACTCAGCTTGTTCCTATTGCGCAATACTCCCAGAGTACGGAATCGCTCAATGAATACATACGTTTAAGAAATATGCTCCAAAAGGCACAAAACCTTATAAATTCAGATTTTGGAAAGTTGGAGACGCTTAAGGTAGAAATTCAAAATTTTATAAATGAAAAAGGTTTCGCAAATTTCCAGAGCTTGAAAATCGAGGCTGATGCGCTTGCCGCTAAATTAAAAGTCTATCCGGATCAAATAATTGCTTGCAATGAACATTTTCACCGGTATTTTGAACTTTGGAAAGGTAATGCCGAGGAAGACAGGCAACTTTATTTGCAGGAACAATTAAGTACATTCAAACAGTGTCCATATTTGTTACAGCTGTTGTTTAAGGCCATTGATAATCCTTCGGGTTCTAATCCCTTAAAAGGCAAGCTTTAGCCATGAAAAGCGTGGTAGAACGCATTAAAATGCTCGTTGAATTGCGCGATAGCGGTTCAATTACGAATGAGGAGTTTGATCGCATGTTGGAACTGCTCGAAGCTGAAATTGATAAAGAGAAGCTCGATTCCGCATCTGAAAATAAAACTCGCAACAATAAGACATTGTTCCAATTCACAAAGAAACAAGTTACAGGGTTGACCTTTTCTTTCTTATGCCTTGTTATTTTAAGTTACTTCACCATGATACCAGCATTCATATGGGACAGCGACGGCGACGGATTTCACAACTACCGCAACGATAATTGCCCAGCGGAAAGTGGAACCTGCCAAGGTTGTCTGGACAGCGACAAGGACGGTTTCGCGGATTCAGAAGATGAGTGCCCCAAGGAAAACTCAACAACGTGCAAGGGGTGTCCGGATAGCGACAACAATGGAGTGGCCGACAAAGCCGATAGCTGTTTAAACGAACCGGGGAGCTCAAGCTGTTCGGGTTGTCCGGACAAGGATAGCGACGGAGTAAGCGACTCCTTGGACCAATGTCCTGAGGAGAAAGGTTTGAAGATTTTTCATGGCTGTTCAAAGGAACGCATGGTGGAATTAGAAAGAACAAAACTAGTACAAGGATTAGCCATAAAAGCACCACCCTCTTGTAAAGCAACCGCAGGTGACCATTGGATAAGATTTGTAAATGGGCACTATGAATTTTCTGAATTTGAAACAAAAGGGTTCAGAGATGTTAAATCGAATCAAACGGTGCAGGAACTTAATGCATACTTTGATTTGAAAGGAACTTTAAAGCCAAAACCTCAGAAAGCTAATATTCCCAAGCCCGACCCTTTTATTTCCAGAAAAGGACTTACCCAAATGGAAGAAAAAGAATTACATGAATTAATATGGAAAGAACGAAATGGTGTATTATTGACTTCAAGAGAACTAAAAAGAAAGAAAACATTGGAAATGAAAAGGCATGAATATGTCAATTGATCCGATAAGCGCTCGGAATCAAGTAATTGAACAGCTCTTAAAAGCGGGCTCTATAAGCCCTATGCAGGCGCGACAAATGCGCGAAATCGTGCAAGAGCATTTGGCGGTTCCTGTGTTCACAGATTCGGAAGAAGCACCAACGAATTCGCCGTTAAAATGGATTATAGGTGCGGTTTCTGCAGTGAGTGTGATTGCTATAGGCTATTTCCTGCTTCCATTGATTCAAGACACGGATAGCGACGGCATTCGCAATTATTATGATCAATGTCCAGAAGTGTACGGTACCAAAGCCTGCGATGGTTGCTCAGACCGTGATTTAGATTCAGTGCGCGATGATGCCGATGTTTGCCCCGATATACCAGGGTTAAGTTCCTTAAACGGGTGCAATGATTACGATTCGGATGGAATAACTGATGCGTACGATGATTGTCCCTTTATTTCTGGAGATACAGGGCAGCAAGGATGTATGAATGGAAGTAATTCGTTGGAAATTTTGAATGTTAAGAGGCTTAGACTTGAGGCAATACGCTGCGATCGACTTCTTAAAAGACCTGGTACCGAAGTACATGAGAAAACAACGGCTTCTTTGGTTCGTGACACGGTTTTTAATGCAAGCTATACCTCCTTTGATATAGTACCGACTTACAAAATTTATCAGGCAAGCAATGAAACGAGGCAGGGGAATATGACGGTTAAGTTTTATCTTAAAAACGAACAATTATTTAGTTGTTCATATAGCTTGAATGAAAAGTCATATGCATATTATATTAATAGAGGAAAACTATATGATTTTGAGGGGAAAATGTTATCCGCTCAACCTGAATTTTCATACGAAGTACAGCAAATGTTGGCGTATCTTTATATATTCGAAAAGATATTTAATTTAAGGTGATATGTCAAGAAAGGAAGATCAAATAAAGATGATTGAGGACCTCTTTGAGGCCGGTTCGATTACAGCCCAAGAAAGGGTTGAAATGTTGGCTGTATTGGAGCAAGAGCAAGATAAAAAGAATGGAAATTCAACGGTGCCTAGTGGAACAAACGAGGGAAACAACCGAAAACGAATTCCTTTGTTGGTCTTTACAATTCTTGGGGCAATCCTGTTGGTTATTGGCTTCAAAATGGGGTGGTTCTCGCCCAGATCGAATAAAGAAGAGGTAGCTGACTATGTGCATGAAAAGTGCGCATGCGATAGTATAACAAATAACGAAATAATTCAGCGCTATAATCAGCTGATTAATGATGTCTCTGAAGGTAAATTTCAATTTAGAAGTTTAGCTGAAGAAGAGCGTCTTAAACTGGAAAACAAGATAAATTCAGAGCGGATTTCAGCGGAATCAATGAAATGTAAAAAACAATTGCAGGTATTAGAGAAAAAATTCCAACAAGATTATCCCATTACAAGTAAAAAAGGACGAGAATTTTGGAATGAGCTCGAGCAAAAAATGGTGGCAAAGGAAGATTTTGACGCTGAAACTAAAATTGATCAGCTTCGTGATAAATTCGAAAAAGCAAAAGCATCAATACCATTTGAAACAGCAGTGGAATTACTTCAAAAAAAGGAACAATTAAAAAGTCATTTAAATAGTTTTTTTGGTGTTTACGGCACCTCATATTTTGATGCTTACAATTGGTTCGCTAGCGAAATAGACCAATATATTCTTTCAAAAAATGTCAATCCCGAGTACATCAATAAACTCTTTAATAATATGGAAGGAGATCGTCAAAATAACACGTTTCAATGGCATCCGGAAACATTGACAATTTCAACCACAAACGGCAAGGATTTTACCTGTATTTCCATGGTTGATTATTCTGCATGGCGGCCTTCAAAATATCAGTATCAACATAGTTTGGTCACCTACGAAATGGTGATAAATGAAAATAATTTGATTTCGAGTATTATCGAGAAAAAAGTGGAAAATACCCGCTATGATTCATCCCAACATTAATCAATAAATTGAATTTCAGAAATGGAAGAACTTAATCAAAAACATAATTAGGATAATTTTGTTACCGAACGTTTTCGATCAATTTCAATTATCTTCACCTCAAATAAAAAGATGTCAAGTTACAAATCAATCAAAGATTCCGAAACCATATTTACCGAATTAATGGTGCCTGGGTATGCCAATTTTGGAGATAAGGTGCATGGCGGGGTAATTCTTTCTATAATGGATAAAGTAGCCTACGCTACGGCAGTTAAGCACTGCGGAGGATATGTGGTTACCATTTCCGTGGATGGGGTAGAATTTCATGCGCCAGCTGAAATTGGGAATTTATTAACCCTAAAATCACGGGTTAACTATGTCGGGGAAACTTCTATGATTGTTGGAATCAGGGTCGAATCTACCGATATTAAAACAGGAATGATCAAGCATACCAATACGGCTTTTTTTACCATGGTTATGACGGATTCACCCAATAATAAATTTGTACCGGGCTTAATTTTGGAAACAGAAGAGGACATTCGCCGTTTTGCTGAGGGCCTTTATCTTCGCGACCTCGGTCGGGAGAAACGCAAGACCCTTCGGGGAGATATGTCGGATAAGACAACGAATCAACTCTTTGATTTGCTGAAAGATCAGCGCTTTAAAGTTTCTTAAGGCCCTGTACGAGTCAATTTCATCGTAATTACGTCATAATTTGTGGCAGTTTGCAAACCATAGAAGCCCCATGAATCTTGTTTCCATTGTCCTCTAGTTTGAATTTCCAATCCTTCTAATTGCGATTGCATTAATTTCCAGACACATTGTGTTTTTTCGGTTTGAAACTTCATATATCCCGGATGAACTTTATTCACTTCGCTGATGGTATGGAAATAGATGTTTTGATAATCTACCCCGCCACCGTAAGCTGGGTGTGGATTGAAATAAATTGATCCATAGTCCATCGCAAATGTTGTAAATCCAACCTGCACCGTGTCAAGAGGGGTGGAATCATTTGGTGCAATGAAAAATTCCCCGGTATTATAAATTAAGGTTTCGATGGTGTCTTTATCCTCAATTCGATGGTAGGTTATTTTATCGATTCTCCAAGTGCCAGAAAGTTTGGGTTCGGAGGGGAGCTCATACTTTAAGCATGATGTTAATAGGGCGATACAGCCCGCAATTAAGCATAGTTTTTTCATAGATTAAGGAATTTTATGCATCCAGATATAATAATATTGACCGCTCCCTCCAAGAGTGATGTCGTTGAATTTTAATCCAGTAATGGTTCCATTCGTTAGGTTGTAGTCGTATATCGACCCCGAGATGTTCCCAAGAAATGTACCATTCAGGGTGAGGTTATAAGATGACATTATTGGATAAAATGAATACGTTGATTGTTGGTTATTGTATAGGTATAGGTTGTTCGAAACAAAGTGTATCGTATCATTTACCGCGGTAATAGCGCCAAATTCTTGGATTTTATATGCATCGATAACCCACGTCTGACTCATTAGCGAATAAACACTATCCACAATCGTTGTGTCTCCCGGAATTGGACTTGGCGGATTTGGCGGATTCGGTGATATGTCTTGTTTTTGACACGCAAACAAAAGAAGGATGTTGGAGATGATTAGTTTATACTTGATTCGTTTTTTCATGGCAATTTTTTTAAACGATAGGTGGTTTGATAGGCAGGTCCCGCATTAGACTGAGGCCATTGAGTGGAGGCTGCAATTACAAGGGTGGAATCGCAGTAATCAATCAATTTCCAGATGCGTTTCATTCCGAAGGGATAAAATGAAAAGTATGGATTATCAGTAGTTAAAAGGCAAGTGTTTTGTGCTGGATAACTTTGCCCCCATAAGGTGTCATTCGGAGTAATTAAGGCATTAAAATATATTTGACCTTGTGTAATTTTGACCATCGAACTCGAAGTTTTGATCGTATCTAATCCTGGAAATTCGTTTTGATTAATGAAGGTACTTCCATTTGAGAAGAGATAGTTTTGCGATTCAGTGTAATTATCGACTGTAGAATAAATTACTTGTTCAAATTCATATGTCCCTTGAATATTCATTTTAGGCTTAGGGACTTGCTTGATACAAGAAGTTAAGACTAAAAAACTAAGAAAAATTGTACAAAACTTACATTTCATGGAATTGATAACGTAAGGATTCGAAAAGATAACACCCTTAGGATTTTTTTAAGGGAAAGTTTATTACCCCCTTGAATTGTTTACTGACCTCTTATTCCTAAAAGTTCCACTTTAGCAGCCTCGTCCCCAAGCTTAACTCCCCATCGCTTTTCCATGAATTCGAGTAATTTTAGTCCCCGTTTCCTAATTTGATCGGGAGTCCAATCCTTAAGCTGCGCAACTTCCTGTTCTGAATAACTACCGTTCATATACCCATTCCGTTTAACTTGACCTTCACCATTATAAATCACGTGTTTCTTACCCTCGAAACAGTCATTTTGTAAACTTGAATTTATAGACGAAGATAAGGGTAGTAAATTCCCAAGACTTCCATTGTATCTCTTTTTTAAGCCTTCCGCTAGCGTTCCGAAATGCGTTTCCCAACACGTTGCAGTTGCTGTTTGTGGATAAATGTGTTCGATGGATATTCGGTCATGTTCACTTCGAATAAAAAGTTGCCAACTTACCTTGGGTTGGTTTCTAGAATGCATTAATTCTTCCTCGTATTCGTATAGGAAATACCTCAACCCATTCCATCCGTAATATCCCGCTCCATCCGAATTGAATTTCCGATCTAAATAGTCAAGAAACGATGTGGTTTTTAATGTACCATTTTCATTTCTTGTCCATTGCGAGCTTTCCTCTAATGCACTGAGTATGGAGTCTACAGGAAGTTCATTCCTATAGATTCCACGTGCCAGGTTGTAGTATTTACTGTTCCCGTAATTTGACTGCGCCCTGCATACTCGAAACGCAACGAATATAAAGCGTTCTATTTCTTGGAGCACTTTCACGCGTTCTGCAGTTGTAATGTGTTTTGCTGAAAACAAGGAGCTTACTAAGGGCCGAAAATACCCGATCCCAATCCGATTTAATCGATCCATCCATAACTTCTCCTCTTTAGAGAATTTATCCGTATCTGGATTAAAGGTATTATACCAATGCCCTACCACTTCTCTTAAACTGTCTACATAGGCTTTTATGTCGGTTAAACTTAAGCTAGAAGTAAATGTTGGTGTATCCTCTAGTTCATCGTCTTCCTCTAATTCTGTTTCTGAATCTCGTAGTTCTTTAATTAATTCAATCCCGGCAGCTTGAACTGCTACTTTTTTGAGCACCACCTTGGGATTGAATTCTTCATCAAGTAAATATCGAATATAATCGTCGCCACGCTTCCGAGAATATTTAAAATACATGATCCAATGGGTTCGAAGAAAATCATCATCGTTTAATGGATTTTTCTTATTTCGTCCGAGGTGATAATAGATCTCTTTCCAGGTTTGGTTGACCGAATTTCGAACTACTTTACGTTCTTCTTCGCTTACTTCATTGGATGGGTAAAGGGTCGTTAAATAAATTAATCGATTTTTGAGCAATTCAAGGTCTGATAATTTTTTCCCGCGGTTATTCATGGTTTCAAATGCCACAAACACATCGAAATCGTCTGAAATCTCATAAAGATTAAACATCAAGCGTTGTGTAAGTTTTTTAAATAACTCGGATAATATGTCTGCCCCCTCTTCTTCAACCTGCGTTTTTAGATTCTCAAGAAAAAAGGCTTTGGCATGTTCTAGATTGAGCGTATAATATGTTTCTTCTAATCGGTTCGATGTGTCATTATTAAAGATTCTATGAATTAAAAATTCATAGGAGGGATTATCTACTTCATACCCAAATTTATAGGTTTTAATAAGCTTGTTTGGTCCTTGAATTTCAACAAGGTATTGGGATAGTATTTCACTTATCGAATAGCTGCTAATGAATAATTCGTGATCCGATTTCGTTGGGTTTATGGCTCTGCATGTTTCGATCAAACACTGAATGAAAATAGAAATCGTTGTAAGTCGCTGTTGCCCGTCTACAATATGACAGGGAGCATATCCGCGGTCTTCAATTAACCATTTAGCATCTTCCCACTGCTTCGCAATGTCAGAAGAAAACGTTTTAATTGATAATACGCCGGTGTAGTGGTAACGTTCGGCATCAAGGTTGATTAAATCCTCCCAAAAATCAATGAGTTGTTTTTCTTTCCATGCATAGCCTCTTTGGTAGTCGGGGATTCTGAATACCCGGTGATTAAAGATAGAATGCAAGGTTTGTAATTCTTTCATGCTTGATTAGTTATAGCGCTACCTGATAGATGTCTGATCCATTACGTTGAATTCCATGTTTTACAAATCCATGGTCTTCAGGAATATCTTCAATTAGTGAAAAGACCTTGCAATCGGAAGGAAGTCCAGTGAAAATCAAGGTGAATCTGGTGTATTCATCGCTTGAAGGCATCCATTGGGGAGCGAGCGTGATTCCTTTCCAAGATACTAAGGGACAGTGTTGACCACTTTCTGTTTTCAAGTAGGTGCTTTTCCAAATTCGAACATAGGTGCCGTTGGGGCTATGCAAGGAACAATGAACAACTACCTGTTTTTCGGTGACCTCAAAGGTTTTTATTTGTTCATCAACGGCAACTTTTTCCTTGATTTTAGTAAATTCTATCGGAGCGCTCATCTTGGGATTTCTACAAAAATAAAGGTAATGTTGCAATGTGACGTGGATTACAAATTGTATTTTTGAACATCATGGATTCACTAACACAAATTGTATTGGGAGGTGCTGTCGGAGAGCTTATTGCAGGCAGGAGAATGGGAAATAAAGCAGTGCTTTGGGGAGCGATCGCTGGAACCATTCCAGACCTTGATGTGTTCTTTCGTGTGTTCTTTCATCCGATTGAGGCGGCATTGGTTCACCGTGGCTTTTCACATTCCCTGCTTTTTTCCATCTTAGCATCCCCCGCGCTTGGTTGGATATTCAATAAAGCTACTAAGGGAAAGCATGGGTTTTGGTTGTGGACCAAGCTGTTTTTCTGGGGAATTGTTACCCACCCAATACTCGACATGTTTACCAATTATGGAACACAATTCCTATGGCCATTTGAGGCTAGAATAACCTTCAATTCGGTATTTGTGATTGACCCCTTGTATACGGTTCCCTTTATGGTACTGCTCATTTGGTCAATGCGCTTAGATAGAAATAGCGCAAAACGAAGAAGACTCAATCGAATCGGATTGATTTATTCTACATCCTATTTGGTCATTGGGGTACTTGTTAAGTGTTATGTTTGGTATGATGCAACTAAATATATGAGCGAGAAACATATTAAGGTCAATCGAATGATGGTTACGCCAATGCCTTTTACCAGTTTTTATTGGTATGTGCTAGGGGAGAATGAAGCTGAATATATTGTAGCTTACCGCTCATTGTTCAATGCTACCATAGATGAGAAACCGATGGTTTTAAGGCGAGGACCACATCGAATTACTGAACTTAAATGGAAAGGGAAGAATCAAACGAAAAACTTACACCGAGTAACAAATGACTATTATTTAATCGAAAGCAAAGAAAACAAACTGATTGTCTACGATTTGCGTTTCGGTTTGTTAAGCAAGTTTACCAGAGAAAAAATAAATACACCATTAATGGGATTTGAATGTGCGATGTTACAGCGACGCACTATTCGCACCACGATGCATCGCCAAGCGCAATGGGATAAGGTAGATTTTGGGTATTATTGGGGTGAGGTGTTGGGTAAGTAGCACAAATGTCGAAATTTAAGCGCATCTGTTTTTACGATTTCTCAATATAGGCTTTAATTGCGGGTAGATAATTTGTGAAATTGGGCATGCGATGGGTGTCTTCTACATGAAGCACCGACAGTTCAGTGGATTCATTGGTTTTCCAACCCCTATGATTCATGAGTTCATCAAATATTGGACAGATCATCAACATTTTTTCAGGATGTTGTATACGGATCAAATAGGGGATAAGCGATGCTGGAAAATCAAAATTAGCCATACGAAGCTTTAGGTCCAATAACGGCGCAGATACAATTAGCGTAGTCTGTAACCCAAAGGCTTCACGAAACGCACGAAATTGATAAGCGAAATTAGCCCCTGTGGAATCCCCAAAAACAACTAAACTATAGGTAGTTTTAAATGTTTGATGAGTTTGTTCGATTTGCTTAGGAATATTCGTATGTTCATCCCATTCCATGCAGTAAAAATCGAAAGTCTCCTTAAAAAATGACTGTAGAGCCAGGAATTTTCGGGAGTTCTTACTTGAACCCAACCCATGAATAAATAAAAATGATGGAGACAAAGCGTATTATAATTTTTTAAAATCTCACTTAATTTGATAAATCAGAATATCCGATCATCGTATTGGCTAGAATCGTAATTGGTGAACTTAAGATATAGCATAAAAGGACATAAACAACACCATGCGTTAAGGCAAGAATTATGTTGTTTTTTCCCAATTCAGCTTTTTCATTTTCAGGAGTGGTCATATTCATTAAAAGAAAACTGAAGCGAAATAAAATAAACGAAAAAACAAAGGCTATTAAGGCAAAAAGTAAATAGAACGAAATCGCATAAAACCAATTCCCAGTGCTAGTATAGAAAAAGAAGGAACTAACTGCGATTTCTGAAAAATCATGTAAGTTAATTCCAAAACCGATTAGAGTAAATATTAAGAGAATGCCTGTGGCGTGATTGAGTGGGTTTGTTATTTTCCGATAAAACGAGGAGAGAATCCTTGTAGCTAACATAAGGTAGAATATGGTTACCAGTGCCGCAATTATTACATTTATTGTTTCCATTGTTATTTATTTTTAATTATAAGTTACTTCCCAATTAATCCACACTGACCACATGCGCATATTTCCGAGTTGACACATGTTATAAAAATTTGTTGTTTCCCAAGGATAATACATTTCACCTCGAAAGATAAGATGTTTGCTAGGAATTACAGGTGGATAACCGGCTACACCGAGCATGGCATGACCACCCGGAGTTTCACTGCTTGAATTAGCCGCTTTTCCCGTAAGCATTGCAGCACGAACCCCTTGCATTTTTAGTAATGCATAACATATTAGTGATTTGGTATCGCAATCGCCCGTTCTCGCAAAAATAAACTCGGTTGGCGTATAAATAGCGAACGGTTGAATGTATCCACAACATCCATCCGGTGCACACGAACCTTGATTTCCACAACTATTTATAGTTACCGTGGTATATTTTGGGGTTTGTATGGCGGTAACCACAAAATCCAAACGGTCTTGCCCCCTTAACCCACGTTTATTCATTTCTTTTTCTAATGCTTCATTCAGTCTATAAAGCGGGATTTTACAAGCATCAATGAAATCTTGATAAAGATTTGCTTTTGTTGTCATGTTGTATCCCTCCCTAAAGGCTTTTGCCTTCTCGAGTTCTTCTTCAGGAACACTAAAAGACACATCACAAGGTATCCCCTCATAGTTCACCCATTTCCAGTGGATGAATTTCATTTTTCTTCTAAGCGTATCTTTTGTTATGTTATTGGTATCAATTACATCAATAATATTCGAGGTGTCTTTGGCGATATAAAATGAATCGACGGCGACACTAGTAGTGTCAAAACGATTATACCATCGATCAAAATCTTTATCGTTAAAAAGGTTGTTGTTTAACATAGGAAATACACATAGAACAATTAATCCTATGGTTAACCAAAAGAGCAAATTTAATGACGTGAAAAGTGATTTCTTTTCTTTCATTTTAAGCCTAGGGTTTCGGAGTAATTATATTCTATTTCAATTTTATGTTTAGCCTGTTGAATTTCTCTGGTTGAAAGCAAATGCATCAGTAAGCTCGTACTAATTGAATCAATGGTAACTTGTTTTAATAATTCACCACCTGAGATTTCATCACTCTTCTTTACTAGTATGTATGGAATTAGAAACACACAAGCAAATAACAAGTCGATCAGCACTTTCGTTTTCCCAATACCCGCCATTAAAACATCAAACGTCATAAGTATGGAATGGCAATGAATGAGTTTGAATGCTTCTCCTCCTGAATTATCGACCATCTTAAGGGTCCAATACGCTTCCATTTTTTGCTCATGAAATGATGTGTTTCGTTGTTGTTGGTAGTCTTTTGCCAGATGATTCAATTCAGTTGAATGTTTAATCTCATGAAATTTTTCATTCAGTGCGTGTCGGAACATCCAAAGTTCAATTGCACTGGCAACAATAAAAGATAACAATAAGGCAAGGGAAACAATGGACGCTGAAATCAATAACTGAGAGAGATGGAACGGATTGGGTTCAGTTTTAATTTGAGAAGCACTGGCAGTTAGTCTATAATTACTAACAATCTCTAAGGCTTCTTCATCGGATATAGTCGACATATTTAGTCCTTTGTAATCATCGTATAAACTCTCCATATTAGCAAGCTGTTCCTTCAAGCTTCGATATCGAGTTTGTAATGAAAGGAATAACAGCAATTGAAGCAATAAGAAAAATACACCTCCTAAGAAAATTCCACAAGCAATTGCAAGACCCCAATGGTTGAATAAAACAAGACCATATATTAAACCCGAGGCAGCACCTAATAAAGCTAAAACGATCAACATTAGCCCCAACATGTTGTAGATGAATGTTTGCCTTCGGGCTTCCTCTTCAGGTAATCGATTTAGAAGCTCCTTCCGTATTCCGAATATGTAAGTTCCAATGATCATGGGCAAAAAATATCAATAGTCCATTCTGTTGTTTCAAATTCCCTACTTGGTATAACCCGTACCAACAATTCCGTTGGTTTGTTTTTATTGTAGTGGTAATCGAATTTCAATTCACCACTGCCTTGTGCATACCCCATGGGGACTAAATAATCCAAATTATATTTTTTCCTGTTTACAATAATTGGATTAAAACGCTGATCGTTAGTTACGGCAACGAGTTTGCCATCATAGATCACTTCAATCCGATCCGGAATTTCATACATTTCATAACGTAAACGTAAGGTGCCGCTCTTTTGACCTAAATCAAAGGTGTACGATTTAGGCGTATTTTTTCCATTCGGATCGCTGATTTTACCACAAGGTGTTATTTCTTTTTTTGTCTTTTCAATCTTTTCTATGAGTTTGTCTTTCTTTTCCTGGAGTTTAGAAATTTCTTTTTTTTCTTTCCAAGCATCGTAGTAACAATGTAAGGTGCGCCCGAACTGAGTGCACTGTCCGAGCAAGCCCAATAGTAACAGTAATAGTAATAAATAAAGCAACCATTTCAAGCAACCGGAAGGCGTATTACAACCTCCAGGTGAACATCCGCTAAGGGAGGTTTGGATGCCATTTCCTATACTTCGATTACACCCGCCATTCTTTGACCACTTTTGATCATTCCATTGATTTTTAGTATATCTATTTTCATCGTTCGGGACATCGGATTCATCAAAGTCCATTTGACTCACTTTGGAAAAAACTGTTCCTTTGAGTGTAGCAATAGTTTTATCGTTCATCCGCGTTACTTCGCTAACCTCAACATCCGCGAGTTTCATGCCATGCAGCGAAAAGATAGCATCATGTGTTAATGGCCAATAAGGTGAGCGTTGAATTTCTATATTTTTTACTTCATTGAAATTCAATGAGCTCAAAGCTTGTTGGTACTCTTCTTCAGTAATTTGTGTAGCATGTGAAATGATACCTCTATGAATGGTGATTTTATGCTCGTTACCTGAGGGTATGATTGATGAGGTAGTCAATGGTTCTTCTTGAAGGGTAGTAAATGTTCCTTCAAAAGCACCTTTAACTAGATATTTATATGCTCCTATTCCCATGCTTATTGCTTTCTTACTCTGATAGTAACTTTCATATTTTGATTGTATTCACGGGTTCCCTTATCATCCATAAATTTATACAAGGGCATGGGGCTTGCATCTTTGTTTTGTCTTCCAACGACAAAAATTCGCTGTGCATCAATACCTTTTAAGGTCAGTATGTTTTTAATTTTTTCAGCACGTTTAATATCCAAACCTGCTGATTCAATAGATCTATCATCTTGATGACCTTCTAACACAAACGATTTATCATCATAGGCTTCAATAACCTCCGCTAGCCGATCTACGGTGCCGTTCATTCCTGTTGAATTTATATGAATATCGGTTGAGTTTCTATAAAAATAAATCGTAGATACATTTGCTAAGGCATTTTTAAGATTCAATTCATATTGCTGTTTTGTTTCTTTAACTTCTTTTTCCTTTTCAATTCTTTCCTTTCTGGCAAGATCAGCATTAACACAGGCTTGTTTATCATTTGCAATGTGATTGCACGCACGAATCAAACCCAAAAGCAAAAGCAACAGAAGTAGTAAACCCAAGATTTTCCAAAAATTTGTTTTACACCCCTGATACATTGTTCCACAACCAGAAACACCACTGTTAACGCATCCATTATTCGAATGATACCATTGCTGATTGTCGCTATATCCTGAATCGTTAAATGGATCAGGACTAAGTTTCTTTAATTGTGGCGATGCATAGGTTTTACCATAAGCCATCGATTCGACCTCTCCATAGGTTTCCCCATCGATTTCGTAGGTTTTGATAATCTTAGGTTCTACCAAGATTAATTGAGTAAAGGTAAAAAGTTGATTTCCTATGAATGGTCCATGTTGCCCGGGATTTATTGTAACGTTCGGGACATTAGAGAGTACAAAACTCTTTAGTTTACGATAATCTTGAGGTTTGAATTCAGTAAAAAACGCTGCAGCATCAAGGGTTCCTTGATATACTTGCACCGTATGGGTGTTATCGGTTGGCGGGCTATCTGCCCGACCTAAGAACCCACGTTGTTTAGTTTTAAAGTTACCTCTAAACTTACCGTAGACGATATGAGGACCAGTCATTTAATCAAAATATAGTGATGACTTCGCTTAATCGTTTTTCACAAATTTATTTGGATCCTTGTCAATTTCCTCCTTTTCTTTGGCGGCATAAAGGCTCATAGCATGTTTCGCATTTTCCTTTTCCAAATCATTTTGATGTTTTGCTACTTCGGCTATACGCATTGCGTTATAGTTTTCGCGATATCTGTGCATATTATTGTTCTCATCAATTACTTCGTGCAACGAAATTCCTTGCTTAGCTTCAAGTATTTGTTCAACATTTTGTTGCATCCAATCATATGAAGATTTGTTCAACATGAATTTGAAAATTACAGGAGCCACTTCAATAATCATGAAAAGGATACGTACCAGCCAAATCGGAGCTGATGCCTTTCCGTAAATTTCATCTTCTTTTCCTTTGATTACTTCATTAGTAACTGGATCGAACTTAGGTACTTTTTTACCGTTGTGTGCGAGGCGTTCTAGCATCATAATTTGGTCTAGGAAACCGGGCTTAGACTCTAATACTTCTTTGGTGGATTTTTCTTTTTGTTTTTCAACGTCAGCGGTAAATTTTTCCTTGTCTTTTTCAATTAGTTTTAATTCTCCTCTGAGCCTATTTAATTCGGCAAGTTCCGTGTTTTTGATACTTTCTTTCTTTCTTGCTACCGGACCGTCACCCCAGCCGTTTCCCGTATTTTTTCCACTTAATTCATCTTGATATTCTTGATTTGCCTTGTCATATTTTTCTTGCTGCAATTTGACTTGTTGGTCTTTTTCTTCAAACTTAGAGAGTGTGCGTTTATTAAGATTAATATTCTCTTGTTCAATTCTATATTCTTCACTCAAAGCAAGTTGCTTCATAGATAACTTCCATTCCCTGTAGATTTCTCGTTTGAAGATATAAGTTTCCAAAGGCGCTGAAATGGTTAACCCAATCACAATAGCCATACCTAATCGTGGTAACATGGCCAATAACTCACTGGATTTTCCTTTTTTTGGAATGATGGTTATATTTTCAGTGCCATCGCCTTTAACCGTAGATACTATAAATCGGTCTAGGTTAAAAATTATTAGTCCCCATATCAGAGCAACAGGAATAGTAATCCATAGATTGCCTTTGAGTGCAACCTCCCCAGTGATTTTGTCGATAGCGCCACTAGGATCCGGACTAGCAAAAATGGTTTGCATCGCAAATCCCATAGCCAACACAGCCATTACTGTAGTGGCAACAACTACTCCGCCAATTCCCGCATGTTTTATATGGTCAGAATATGGTGCGTATTCCAGAATTTTTTTGTCAGAACCTGCGCATTTCCATAAGCTTTCCATGATGAATTTCATGAAAGGACTGTATTCTTTTTTTTCGTAATTAACTAGTTCATTCATCCCAATGGATTTATTGTTCTCGCTCATTTGGTTTATTTTTAAAAAGTTTATTTTCGGTAATTAAGGCCTCGTTGTATTTGGAAGGATTGAAATTATACCCTTTTACAATTTTTTGCTTTCGAATATAGCTATTTATTTCATTTTTTATTGGATTATCTTCCATTTTCAGTTGTATGCGATTTGAAACAACTCGCATTCGTTTGTAATTAGGCACCAATTTATTGATAAGCGAAAACGTATGTGACGTGGTATATGATCTACCGTTAAATTTCGATTCACCTAATTTGCTCACTAAAACCTTCGATTCCGGTTGGTTAAATGCGTTTGCACCGCCCAAATGACTTGTGTTTAAGCGTACCACTAACTCCTCTGGTATATGTAGTTTTTGCTCTATTTTACCTTTTAAGGTATGGGCACACAAAGTATAATCATTTCCTTTTTCTCGAATTATGGTTATTAAAGTATTTTGTTTGAGTTTAGCATAATCAGGATTGATATCAATTCGATAGGCACCTTTTACTTGCCATGTTAAGATAATTGGACAGCCAATGTAAACCATGCCTTGACTTGGTTGATAGTAGTATTCCTTCTCAGCAGCTTGGTGGATTAGATAATCTGGAGCAATACGCCAACTAAAATCTACGATTTCCGGAGATTCATTCGTGAAATAAATAATTAGAATTCGTTTGATTGAAGCATAATATGGAATAAGCGCCATGAACAGGCATAACCCAATAAAAGTAGCCCAACCCTCCATGGGCGATAGGGTCCCGAACCATTTGAATACCTCAACCATGGAATCTTAAGTTAAATACATGAATATTCTCAAAATTGATTTGTTGTTGTTTTTCTAAGGATATCGGAGAGGTTGTTTCTAACAATAAGTAGGGTTTTCCATTGTGGATATGTGTTCTACCCGGAAAATTTAAGCCATGAACCCCCACAATCATGTGATGCTCTTCTTGCATAGTACAGTAAACCATGATTATATTTTCAGATGCATTCTCAATCAACTCTTGTAAAATACCACAGAATAATACGGACTTGCTGTCGCAATCACTATATGAAATCACAAACGACTCATGCGGCATGGATACCCCAAAATACGAATATTCTCCGGCATTAAAATTTGGTTGACCGTAAGGAATAAACTGAACAAAATTCAATGCAGCCATAACCCGGTTATCATACGAATCATTGGAGCCAAGCTCCTGGACGATGAACGTTGCAATTTCTTTAGATAAATTCACAGACAATCGAATGATCTCGTTATAATCCACACCATAATCGTAGGTTTGATTTGAACGATAAAAAAAACCATCCCGATTCATGTGTTCATGCAAATACGTTGAATCAGTTGTTTGAAGTGCATAGTAGCCATCAGAAACAGGTGCAAAGCAAGAGCTGTGAACACCAAAACCACTAACTAATTCGGACATTTCTGAGGTTGATATTTCTGTTTGAAAGGTTACGTTACCTTTATTCGTAAAAGGAAAGGTGTATTTAAATGTAGCCTTTTCACCCAACATACTGCCTTCTACATTATATCCATAGCTGGCATAGGAACCTGGAGCTGTCCGATAATTTTTAGGCTTACTTGACTTGGTAGTCAGTTGCTCTATAATTAAAAGATTGTCATTTCCAGCAATGGAAGTTCCTTTTGCTTTGAATGCAAAGCCTATGTTTAGGAAGATAACACAGGCAACTAAAATTAAAATATAAATGTTGAGTTCTGACAAAATGAATTACGATCGATTAATCTTCCCACTTAACTTGAAACTCTAGTTCGTGAGACCCCTCAGAACGCTCGTGTTCAATAGAAAATGTTGCTCTGTCCGGAACGTAAAGTGCCTCACCTGCGACTGAAATTCGAAAGTTTTCATTTTTTTCGATACAGTCTGCAAGTCGTCTAAGTTTACTCACAAATTCTTCTTTGGTGTAGGTTTTTTCAACGTCTCTGTTCTCCATAATATATGTTTTGTACGAAAATAATAAAAGCTAGCGTAATATTGTTGACTTAGGTATATTTGAAAAAAAATATAATGACGAACTACGACATCATCGGCGATATTCACGGGCATGCAGACGAATTGGAAATCCTGCTCCAAAAGTTAGGGTATCAAAAATTGAAGGGCGTTTATCGACATCCCTCACGACAAGCTATTTTTCTTGGTGACTTTATTGATCGTGGTCCAAACATTCGAGGGGTATTGCACATCGTAAAGGACATGGTGGACGCGGGGTTTGCTCAAGCCATTATGGGAAATCACGAGTTTAATGCTGTTTGTTTTGCTACAAAAAATAAAATGGAGGGTGGTTATTTTCGTGAACATAGCGTAGAAAAGATAAAGCAGCACTTAAAAACCTTAGAACAATTCCGTCTCTTTACGAAAGAATGGGATATGTTCCTAACGTGGTTCAAACACCTTCCGATGTTCTTGGAATTGGATCACTGTAAAATGGTACATGCGTATTGGAACGATAAACATATCGCGTGGTTGAAGAAAAATTATCATCCCACCGAGGAGGGATTAAGTCATGAATTTTTAGCCAACTGTTATCAAAAAGAATTACCGGGATTTAAGCCCGTAGAAGAAACCTTAAAAGGACCTGAACATAAGCTCCCAGAAGGTCAATACATGGTTGACAAAGAAGGGATTTTAAGGGAAGAGTGTCGTTTGCGCTGGTGGGCCATAGAAAAAGAGACCATGGGACAGGGCGTCATGGAATGTCCAGAGGCCTTAGTGGATGATCCCATGCCGGAGGGTGTAGATCTTTCTGTTTTTACTTCAGATAAACCTGTTTTTTTTGGTCATTATTGGTTAAGCGGAATTCCTAAAATTGTCAATGAGCATGCCATTTGTTTGGATTATTCGGTAGCAAAGGGAGGTAAATTAGTGGCCGCACGAATCACTGATGGAAAAATTAGTTTGATTTATTAAGCTATTATTATTGTAAGAATTGTTTATTTTTGCAGTCCGATAAAAGTAAATTTGAAATACGTTGCTGTAAAGTAACATTGGTCCTATAGCTTCCCGAATCGCACTTCGTGCCATCGGGACAAGCGACTTCGCTATAGGATGTGAAATTTGAAATACGTTGCTGTAAAGTAACATTGGTCCTATAGCTCAGTTGGTTAGAGCACCTGACTCATAATCAGGTGGTCCCTGGTTCGAGCCCAGGTGGGACCACCCAAGTGGGGATTCCGTTTGAAATAGCGGAATCCCTTTTTTTATACTTTAGAATATCATTCAGAAAAATGTATCATCATACATCAGAAAAACCAATTAGAAACTGAATTTCAGCTTAGTTTATTCGACATCCGTTTTTTCGTAGTACTTAACGACATCAGCAAAATTATATATCTGTTCCCAATACGCTGCTAAACTGTTGGGTTTTGGATGCCAGTCAGGGTCCGGTATATTCTTAAAAGCTTCTTGCCAATTTGCCTCATTGAGAAATAAAGTGTCAATAGTACAAGAGCTTAATTGTTTGATTGGTTTAAGAAAAATATAACCATCATAGAAATCAGAAAGTTTGAAGTTTGGGTACCCCATTGAATAATAGCTGCTGTCCGGAAGGTTTCCCAAAGGTGTATTCATTAAATCAAAGCCCATTGGTTGATTGGATAAAAGACTCATGATTTGTTCAATTTTTCCATTCGCTGGTGAAATTAACAAGGGTTTTTTATTGGGATAATTATAAAACGGCTTATGCAACAATATAGAAAATACCTTTTTCGGGTATTTAGCATAAATCAAATTTCCAAAGTAAGTACTATCGAATCTCACATAATTAGGAGAAGCAAAGTCATAAAATGGGAAATGATACTTCGTAAATGCGTGTACATCTCCCGTGAGAATGAGTACCTTTTCATTTTTACGAATGATCTCATTCTCTACCATTTTGAACCTGAAAAATTCAATATTTCCATTATAAAAAACACTCTTCATATTTTCAGGTGTTCTTTGACCTGAAAAAGCCGTCCAATTATATTTATAGCTCAAATTGAGAATTTTAAACTTTCTTTCATACTTCGTTAGTGTTTGATTGTACGCCCAAGCGCATCTATAAATATCCATATACTCTTTAAATGCCCAACCAGGATTATAGTTAAACATTAATTGTCTTGCTAAATTTTCGTCGTAGGTTTCCGCTGTTACTAAACTGTCTAATAAGTTTTGGTCTTCATACGCACCGAATTCCATCCCTATTGTGAAGATGCCATTTTTATAAAGTTGAGGTATTAAACTTCCTAAAAAATCAAGATTTTCTTTAACTCTATGATCTTCAGCAAGTAGAATAATGTCCGCATTTGAAAACTTATCTATTATGTAAGCTTGAGGAGAACTAGTATTTTCTTTGAGATACTTGATAGAGTTATCAATCAAAGACAGCTGACACAACGAAATAGATTTTAGTAAAAAGATGTAGGTAAAAAGAACGAGGATGTTTTTCATTTTCTTGTGTAAAAGGTTCATCATTGTTAATATAAGTCCAATTTACACTAATTGAGGTAAACGGCCATCTTCTACACCTCTAAACAGCAGCAACACTCTCCAAATCCTCCTTCAACAAGTTCGATATTTCAGACCTTACGCCCACAACTCTGACAATAAATGTCAGGGTTTTTTTATGTTCAATTTTTAATGGGCGAGAAGCCTGTCCCAATACGAACGGTGTTCATCGTCGGGGAGCCCAGCTTTGCTCCGCTATAGCTATGCGAAAGCGAGGTGGGACCACAACCCTGACGATGAATGTCAGGTTTTTTTTGTGCTTCCTTTTTTTGCTTGCTTTAGTTTGCTTTAGTAACACCTTAGAAATAGGAGGTGTTGTTTACTAAGGCGAAACAATAATTTGTTACCCTTTCTTACGGTTTCCGTTAGCAACTTAATTCAAGGTATTAACCATTTAAATTTTTAAGGCATGAAAAAGGTGTTTTTTACGGGCTTAGCCCTATGTGTTTTCGGTTTTAGTAATGCACAATCGATGCAATTGTCGGAAAAGGGAAGAGATTTATTGGTACAAATGGAAAAGTCTTTAGAGATATTTTACGGGCATGATATGATACTCACACCATCCTATGAGAAAGGAATGCGTGAATATGCACATGAACAAGCCGGTGTTCCGTTTCCAGAAACAGCCTTTGAAGGTAACGCACATTATCATACTGCAGTGCACTTTGATCCGGCCTTGTTTGAACAAATTGATAACATCACCTTAGCGGGCTTGCTCACACCAGATAGTACGAAAGATAATGAAGTGAACAGCATGCTAACGACAATTAATCCCAACCGCTTTTATATAGAACAATATACGATTAATGAGTCCCTGTATATTGTGTTGGCGCTAGATCGGCCATTCAATTACACCACTTGGAAGGCGGAAGAATAAGAGAATTAAAATCAATTCGCTTTGATTGGGGATTGTTTACATTAAATAAGTCAAATAAAGTAGGGGAGGGACGCTGGCTGATTATTGTTAAACTTAGGGTGTGCTCGCGCTTAGCTTGATAAGTTAATTTTCTATTTCCAAGGTTGTAATTATCGCTGCTTTTTCTACTACGGCTGCTTTGAATTCTTTTGATACGACAAATCCTTTAAATGCTTCATCTACCGCCTCCGGAGATAAGCCGCTGAGGGGCTGTAAAATCGACGATTCAGCAAGTTCCTTCATTTTTGGAAACTGATAGAAGGGTTCACTTCCATCTTCAGAACATCGATAGGTGAACACCCAGCGGATATTTGGGTTGGAACGCCAATCATTTTCGGGCTCTTCTTTTTCATTATAGATGTAGAACCAATCGGATATTTTGAGTTGTGGATACGCCACCTGAGCTTCGTCGAGGCCATCTAAAATGACAACCAAATTACCGCTTGAATTTGCTTTTTGAACGGCTAAGTTATCATTTAGAAGGTTCTGAAAAAAGTGAATGGCATCAAAATACTTCGAAGGCAACCGATCAAGCTTACGCTGGATGGCTTCATCGGTTTTAAGCCAATACTGATTTCTTACCCCCTGCAGAATAAAATGGTACAGCGTCGCATGCAAACTATTTTGTATTCCGGCACCACAGTAATGATAGAGTACCTGCGTTTTTTCTGATTTAAGCTGCTCGATCACATTGGCAATTAATGCCCCTTTACCCATACCGGCCGGTGACTTTACGCAAAGCACATTCTGCTCATCCTGACTCGTGCAAAATTGATGAACAGCAGCTTGTTCGCGCTCGCGACCTACAAAGCATGACTGATAGTACGCTATGCGTTCACTGTGATCAAAAACTTGACCTGCACCTCCCCTCAGTTGATCTTTAATGGGCTCAAAATTCGGTTCGATATGTTCGTGAGCGTTTTGCTCAATTTCATCTCCAAAACGAAGATTCAATAGCTGTGCCTGGGTTTTATTATGGTATAACCCTTGGAATATATAAGCATCCGGATCCTCACCTGACGCTTGTAAATATGGGTATAAACACACCTTTGATCCGTTTTCTTGCCAATAATATTTATCCTCAAATAGAATTATTTCCCCTAGATTAAACAACCCTATTAACTCAGCCATTTCATCAAAAAGCGCAACGGCAGCAGTCAATTGATTCACGAATGTGGCATCTATTTTTATTTGCTGATGCACAAACCGATTCCGAAACGTTACAAACCGATTCAATAAAGACTCGGCATTTTTAGGCTTACGTGTTGGGGCCAGCCATTGTTCGGATTCAGCTGACAAGGTCCAAAGGTTTTTCCAACTGGTGTCTGAAGGCAGTGTTTCGCGAAGATTATCGAGGATTTGCTTTAAAAACAAGGCATCACCAGCTTCTTCGAGGCGCTCAAACTTTTGACACATTTGAATCACGGCACCTAAACGCAGCATCAAGGTACTCATGCCAAATGCCGCCATGAAATAGTTATTCAAACCTGCGGGATCGGTCTCAATCAGATTCAAAAATTGAGCTGAGTCATAACTGATATTTTTTTCCGCTTTGATTTGCTGGAAGCGTTCGTGGTATTTATGGAGTGGATTCATTGGGCTATTCTTGATTGAAAAGTACTTTATGCTGATACTCCAGCTTGATGTCGCGTCTACCTAAAGTTAAAAAGATATGTGAACTTTCTTCCATAGTTTTCGGATAACCATACAATTCATCAACTTCATCTTTGATAAACTCAACTTTTCCTTCTTGAAAATACGGCGCTAAAATGGCAAAGGCTTCATGAACATATTCAATGGGGAATTTATACTGATCAGCGAAACGCCGCGCTACCACGTTCTTTTCTGTTTGTATGGTTTCAAATAATTGATCCAGAACCTTTCTTAACTGATTGTATACCTCTATTTCTTGTCCCTGCTCTTTATTTGGTCCTTTGAAACGAAGGTAATTATGCAATGACCATTCAATTTGCTCTTGCGTTGCTGCATTTGAAAACGAACGCTCATCAGAGGTTTGGTTGGCAAACTTCTTTAAATAACTGTAATACATGCTGGTCGCAATGATAGGAACCCCAAGTGCATATAGTTCATTGAAAATCGTAGTAATATGACCCGGGTTAAATAAGGAAATATGCAATTGATGTAAGACAATAGCAGGTTTGAATGTTAGTTTATCTTTGTTGTTTTTCAGGTATTTTAATGGGTCTTTACTAGCTTTATCGTCGTTGGTTTGCTGCACTAAAAAAGCACCCAATTGATACAGCAAGAAGCTACTGGTAAAACTTGCACCCTTTTCATGTAAAGCAAAAAACAACGGTTGATATCCTGCACGTTCAACGGTTTGGATAGCTACTCTGTATACATTAGCGCCCTGCTCCTCATCATCAGACCAAATGACAAACGCACCTTTTTGTTTGGTACTTAAAAAAGTTTTCAGCTGCTCCGAAATCTTTGCATTTTCTATACACGGCAATTTAGCAAAAGTCGCTTCCTCCTCTTGGAATGAAGACGCATATTCATGCTGGATCCTCGAAGCCAATTCACCAAAAGCAGCACACCCCTCAAAAACCTTCCAAGCTTCAGCATCTTGAATATTCCAATGACCATTGAAATGTGTTTGGTCCAAAAAGTGAAATGATCCCCAATTGGTATCAAACAAGGTTGCTTCAACAATTTGCTCCAACACCTCTTCCATCCGCTTAGCCTCTTCCCTGTTTCTTTCCGGTGGCAATACAAAGAAACCATGCATCACTGCATTTCTCAAGCCAGCAAAATGATGAATTTTTTCATTCAACACCACCGCACCATCTTCCTTCTGCTCCCAGAAAAAAGGCATCAAACGCGCCGCTTCTTCCCCTTCTGCATCTTTGATCATATTCGCCGCCCACCTGTACAACGGACCCGCATTGTATGCATGCCCGTTCGATAAAAACAACGAAATTAAAAAGTCATTAAACACTTCTTTCTGCTTTACCTGCTTCAAATAAGCAGCAATTCCCATCGCAGCTAAATGCGAGAGGATTTCTTCGCCTAATTCAACGAGTTCATCTGCAGCGTAGGCATCTTCTTCGGATTGCAGCGCTTGAATTTTGAGTTGGAGTGGGTGTGGGAGGTTGGGGAAATTTTTTAACTGCAGCATGAATGATTCCCAATTTCTGGTTGGTAATTAAATAATTTGATCAAACTTTTTAATGCTTCTTCGGCTTGAATTAAATCCTTGAATGGCCCTGCCCAAAAACCTCGCTCATTACTTCCAGAACCTTGCATGCCATGTCCATTTTGACATTGGCCACAGTCGCCATGATGGATTAAAATTGTTCGATCTTTGAAGTTAGGATAGTTGATGTAGAAGTAGTACATTTTTGCTTTTTTAGCCAAGATAGCTATATTTATCTTTAAAAATATATGAATTTAGACACACTAATTGAAAAAATTCAGTCTGCAATTTCAATTGAATATAAAGTACCAATCTTTCGAGAAATTATTAATTCCAACATTGGTTGCAAAGAATTCAATAGAACAGTCCGAGCAAATGTTAAAGACCAAATTGGGGTATACATTTGGGAAAATAACATTAATAAAGAAATTTTATATATCGGAATGGCAGGAAAAGTAAAAACTAATGGTGAGTTCGTAAACCATTCCGTTAAAAAGCGATTATTAGCTTCAAGAGTTAAAGATAATAATGGTAAAGACATACAAACTAACCAATATGTTAAAAATTTACTTAATCGGGATAATATTGACGAGATGAACATTCATGTATTTCATCTCAAAGAAAATCAAATTCCCGGGTATATTGAAGCTGTATTGTTAAATACTTTTTTTCAGGAAAATAATAGACTTCCAAGATATAATTCATCATTTTAAAACTATAATATGAAAGAAACAAAAACCTAAATGTGCAATTCAAGTTATTAATCGACTAAAAGCGGATTCTAAAACTTTATCGGAAACGAAAATCAAAGAAATTTGGATTGAAGAAATGAAAGAATTGACTTCATCTAAAGATTCAATAAATAAATGTTGTCCAAGAAACACAATTACTGGATTAATTTTAAATAACAAAACCATAATTAATTCAGAAAACCACGGCAATTTTAGAAGTAAAAATTATGACTATGTCAGATTTTTACTCGATGATAAAAAACTACCCAAGAAACCTATATTGAAATCGGATAAAATAAAGTGTTGGGAATTAATTCAAAATAAATTTGAAAAAGCACCTAAAAATCAAAATGGACAGCTTGATGTTCTCCTTGCTCTCTACAATAACAATCTACTCAACTTTTAATTTAAGCTCATTTATCATCTAATTGATTTCTAATGTGTATTGCCCATTGGATACTTTCAACTTTAGGAGTAATGTTTTGATGTTCTCCAACATTATTAATTTGAAAAAACAAATCATTCAGAGAATACTTGTATAATAAGGTCTCCATTGAGGAAATATCTTTGTTATAATAGAAAATTATTGATTTTAATATTTCTTTACTGCATTCAACTACTTTTATTGAATTTGCAATTCCTTTTAAGAAAGCAGTTCGTGTTCTTTCATCTAATATTCTATTAATGCATATTATTGATTCTTTTAAACCTTTTTCTTTCATATATTTTTCGCCAATATTTTGCCAAGAATTAAAATTAATATGATTTTGTATAATTTCAGCACTTGCTTCTTGAGCAATTTCCCATTCATCATACTTAATGCAAATACTACATATTGATTTAAATGTTTGGTCTTTTAATTTTGAATAAAGAATTTCGTTAGCATACAATATGGCTTTTACATATTTACGTTGTTTGGCCAACTCTATTGCTAAAGGGCTAATTGATTTAGAAAAAATATCATGATTATTCTTTAACTTCTGAGCATATTCTATCCCTTCGTTAATTATCACTTCAGCTTTTAACCTTTGACCTAGATTGAAATAAAAAGTGGATATTATTCCTAATGCCATGCATTTTTCGTCTTCTACTTCTATGGTTCGTGTTAATTCTAGGGCTTCCTCCATAATTTGATTAGCTTCCGAAATTTCTTTTTTTTCAATTAATTGATTTGCTATGGCAATAATCCCCTCAACTTTTTCTAACTGATTTTCTAAATTTCTTAATAGAATTTTTGAGTCTTCTATGTGTCCAAATTTCGCTAATTGTAAAATAAGATCTTTTTTTGCTCCAAAATCAACAAATGATTCTTCTGTGGTGCTAATGATATAATCAACAATAAATTTCTTTTTACCTATTTCAAAAAATATTGGAGATAGAATGTCTAATGCCATGAAATTCCATGGCTCCATTAATTTTTTTATGAGTAAAATTGCTTCGTTTAATATCGAGTCAGCTTTTTCAATAAAACCAAGTTTAATTTGTAATGCGGAAAGTTTTGAGAGAGTTACACATTTTTCAAATTCTTCATCAATAGTCTTTGCAACATTTAAGGCATTGATAATGATATCATCCAAATTATTTCCACTTTCACTTAAATTATTTGAAGCAATTTCTATTAAAGATTCGCATTTAATAGTGCTTGATTCTATAAAAGAAGCTATTGTTTGTGCTCGATCCAAATACCCCATATTCAAGTAATCCGAAACAATTTCAGTTTTTATTTTATCTCTATTTTTTGAATTAAATGATTCGTTAGATATAGTTATACAATGAAAGAAAATCGATATCATTATACCTAATTCAATATTAGGTTGATTCGTATAGTGGAGTGGTATTTTTAATTTATTTTCAACCCCAGATACCTTTGAGATAAAAATTGAAGATTGCTCGTAGAATTCATTTTTTATCAAGTATTTCGCTAATTCAATATGTACCTCATCTTTAAATGACCAAAAATCATCTGTAATTAGTTGGAAAACTTTAATTGCATTCTCGTATAAAGAATATTTTAATAATAAAGTGATTATTTTCTTGAGTGTTTCTCCTTTATCATATGCATTCCCGGTAGAGGAAATTTTTTTAACAGTTTTTTCGATTATCTGAAGCCCTGATTTTCTTTTATTTTTTTCGAATAGAGATTGAGCAATACCTAATAAAGCATCAGAATGATCTGAAGTAGATTTGATTTGACCTACTAAATTAAGAGCTAAATTTATTTTTCCTTTTTTTGCTAATTCAATTGAACCTAGGCTCAAGACATTATCCCATCTAAACATACCTGGGTACTCCTCTTCATCAAGGTTAATAATTTGAAATATTTCAGACGATAATTCTAATTTTTTACTTTCTATTAATTTCAAAGAAATAGTTTTGATTATCAAATTTTTTTTACTTCTATTTTGAATTTTATCAATTATAATATTCAAAAACTGAAATTTTCTGAACTCAACAAGTAATTGCAATATTTCTAGTAAATAAAAATCATTAATATCTTCTATCTTTGTTTGTATTTCAAAGGATTCTCCAATAATTCCAATTGCTTTACTAAATTTTCTTTGGGTAATAAATGTTGCCGCTATTCTTCTTTTGGCCATTATGAGCCATGAATTATTTTGTATAGTTTCACAGATTTTAATGGCTTGATTTAATGCATTAAGGTGATTTCCCGTTTTACTTTTTAATAAATAGTTACTGAACAAACATAATGATACTACTCTATAATACCGGATAGTAAGAAGGGGTAAAATTTCTCTGGCTTCTACGTAATTATCCCTTTCGAGCAAGATATTAATAATTCTAATCAGACATAAATTCTTGTTAGTAGCATCTTTAATTTTCAGAGCATAGTGGATGGTCTTTTTAATCTTTCCTTTTGAAGCGAGGGTGGTTGCAATTAATTTAAAATATTCATCTTGCAATTCTGAGTCTACTTTACGAAGTACTGAATTAATCAACTTAAATTGATTGTATTTGGCTAATTCAACTAACCATAAATTTATTAATTCATTTTTTTCATAATGAGCGATTCTTTCAATCATTTCTCCCATTACAATTAGGTCATCTTTTGAATATGAATTTGATGAATTTATCCAATCAAAATGTTTTTCATCCGTTGAATAAAAAAACGCTGCCCTTTGAAAAATTGAATCAAATCTAACACCTAAATTGTATACATTACAGGCCATTCTAAAAATTAAATGTCCTGAAAAAAACTCGCCCCAATTCAACACCGTATGATCTACCGGCAACTGCTCATCCAAATGTTTCAGTAGCTTCTCAATCCCTTTCTTTCTACATGGTTTCTTCTTGCTTTCAAGCAATGTAAGCTCCATCAAACAAAGCATGTACAAAATGAACTTTCGTTGGAGGCCTTCTTTATCTCTGCCACCAAAATCTTCAATTCTTTTAAGGGCAGAATCAAAATCTCCTTCAGCAACTAAAGCCACAATTTGCGGAGCTGCATTCTGTTCCTGATGATGTAAATCAATCAATTGTAATCCGCATTCAATAACTTCGTCATCGTTATATTTTGAAGCCCAGTTCATTACCGAATTCAATCCTGATTTAGTCCAGATGTATCCTTTGCTGATTTTTAATTGCCGTTGCCAGTGGTTCTGGTCGTAGGCGAGTTCCAGCAGTTTGCTGCCGTTACCCGTGACCATGCCATTTACCTCATAATGATGAGTTAAAAACTCCAACCCATACCATTCAAACTCATCCGCTTTTTGTTCCTTGATTGCTTGCTCTAATCGTAATATTAGTTTCTCATGCAGTTCATGAATTTCTTTCTCAGATAACTTCTGCAATAAATACACCTTCAAGCGCTCATGGTACAATTGGTATTTACCGCTTTCTGGGCTGTTGAACCAAGGACTATAGGTAGAAATAAAATCTTGAATATCATCTTCTGAATCGCCTAAGATTTCCGCTATAAATGCTGCACTTACTTCCTTTTTTAATAATGCCCAAATGGCGAAGCGATCCAGTAATTGTTGGCGTTTATACACCGGCTGTCGTTCATCAAAGGCTTCTTCGTAAAGGCCAATCAATCCTTCAGGTAATTCAGCGGCATTTTCTGGATGAATGCTGCCTTTGATGAGACCATCGTAGATGTAGCGGAGGTAGGTGGGTTCGAGTTGGGGCATGTTATTCGTTGTTATTTCTTACAAACGCTCTGAAATTGTCCTTATCGATCATGTGGCCGGATGCGTTGTATTCACGGATAAAGGAAGCAGGTATTTTAGCAGAAGGTTTGGATTTCCATTTAAACTCATAGGCGGTAAGTTGTCCGTTGGATTCTTCAACAAAATCGATTTCTTGTTTTTGAACTGTGCGCCAAAAATAATTATTGGTATATAGCTGATGGTATTGCTGTAATTTTATTCGCTCGGCAATTAAAAAGTTCTCCCACAAGGCTCCTTTATCTGTTCGTAAATCAACTGGGTTCAAGTTATTGATAATCATGTTACGAATCCCATTGTCGTAGAAGTAAATCTTACGATTATTTTTTATTTCCTTGCGCTGATTTCGACTGAAACTATTTAACCTAAAAACAATGAATGCCTTTTCAAGCAAATCAATATATTTTGAAACGGTAGCCTTGTCTATCTGCAACAAATTCGATAATTCATTGTAGGAAACTTCACTCCCCAGCTGCAAGGCTAGGGCTTTTAATAGTTTGTCTAATAGTTCCGGTTTTTTTATTCCAGTTAACGAAAGTACATCCTTATATAAATAACTAGAAGTAAGCTGTTTCAAAACTTCTCGCGCTTCCGAACGGTGATTCAACACATCTGGGTACATGCCAAAAACTAAGCGTTCTTCAAGTTGAGCTGATGCTTCAACATACCCCACATGATCTTCAAATTCTTCCCAACTGATCGGAAATAAATGGTATTCATACTTCCTTCCTGTTAAGGGTTCTTGCGTCGATTGATTAAGCTCCAAGGCAGAAGACCCGCTCAATACTAATTGTACGCTGGTAAACTGATCTGTTATCATTTTAGCAATCAGTCCCACATCTTTGATTCGTTGGGCTTCATCAATAAATACCATTTTGTTTTCTCCAATGATTGCCTTCAATTTTGAAACACCGGTACCTTCCAATAGATCTCTGATCTCTGGATCATCGCCATTAAGGAATAAAAACTTTTTGTCGGCTAAACAGGTGTTTATCAAGGTAGTTTTACCCACTTGTCTTGGTCCAAGCAGCACAATAGCTTTGCCATTATTAAACTTCTCAATTACCGTATTAAATAAAGTTCTTTTTATCATAATCCCCAAATATACTATATTTTTAGTGAGTTAATTCTCTGAAATGATGATTTTATTAGATGATGTCTTTCCTCAGCGGGTTAGAGGTGGGGCATAAGGAAATATATTAATTATTTCTCAGTAATGATGTCAATTCACAATAAAATAATAATCTTTGGATCATGCAATCAGCAATCCAAAAATTCAAAAAAGAACGTCCGGAAGAATTTCAAGAATATCAAAGGTATAGAACGGATAAACGGAATATTCTCCTTCAGCGAGTTAGCTTGATTGTAGCTGCATTAATTATCGTTACTATTACCCTCCTATGGTTAGGTATTTTATGGGGACTTGGCATAGCATTATTGCTCACGGCGCTGGTGGCGTGGCGAATTAAAAAACTCTCCGAGAAACTTCACATCACCGAGCTATCCATGGCCCTCATGGAAATGACCTTTCATGATAATTCCGAGATTTCACCAGGCATTCAGGAGGAACTACGGGATTTGTTCAAGGATAAAGATTAAAAGATATTTAATTTTGATTAGTCAAATGGGAGTTCTTCTTGAATATTCCACACCACAACGTCATTTTTAAAAAAGTCGTTTAATGCCAATAGAATTTGATCTAAATCTTTTCTTTGGAATACCAAAGAATGACAATTATCTAAATCGGTAATATGTCCTAAATAAAATGACAACATCATGTCATCTTCCGTCATTAGACCATCAGTAAAGATTTCGATTTGTGTGATTTGCTCTAAAGGGAGTAAAACAATGGATAATTCCTTTATAATTTTAATGGTTTTGAACATGTTACTTTATTTAATTTGTAGAACTTCTGGATAGGGTATCATCACTTAATGCTGTATGGTTTGGGTATTGAGAAGTTGCTTAACCCTAAACTTGTTCTTTCCTTTCTTTTCATTTATAAACCCACGCGTCTTCTTCGTCATAATAATAGTTCTTTGAAGCGTTGTTGGTTGAATCTTTTATGCAACAATAAACTTCGAATTCATGGCAGATTTCCTCACAAAGAAAAGTGTCCACATCCTCCACGTTTTCGGTAACATCGTTAAAAATCAATTCCTCTTCCTCAGAATTATATTCGCTACTTACAGCGGGATAATCCACATTAAATCGTTCTATGATTTGTGTGATGTGCTGGTCATCTAGTGTATAAAAACCTACGGTGATCATTAGTTCTTCAGTTTAGCTAAGTTAATTTACTCTTGAAAATTGTTCAATAGGCTAAATTAATTGATAATTACAGAACTATTAACAGCGGTTAAAGGATAAATGGGTTAGTTATAATGAGGTCATTATCTCAAAAGGGTAGGAGATGGTGTCCTTATTCTTAACTAACGAGAACCTTTATCCTTTCCCAAACCCAATACTCGCAAACCCTTTTTGCAAGATGATTTCTTGTGCACAGAACTGTTTTAATTCCTCTAGGGTACAGGTTGTGTTTTTCAATAGCATTTGAATTTCGGCTTTCCGAATCACGTTGTCAATTTGCCCCCCGGAAAGTTCAAATTCCTTGGAAAGTGCTATGGCATCCTCAGGGCTGATATTCGACATTTTATCCTGCCAGATTGCAGCTCGTGACTCAACACTGGGACGGTTGAATTTTATCTTGAAGAGAAAGCGTCGATCAAATGCACGGTCTAGGTTTTCCGCTAAGTTTGTCGTTGCAATAAAGATCCCTTTAAAATTCTCCAATTCTTCTAATAGAATATTTTGGATTGCATTTTCAGTTTGAGAAACCGCACTCGCATTATTCGTCTTTCTCGACGATAAAATGGCATCTGCCTCATTAAACAATAAGATTGGGGTTAGCTCATTTTGCTTAGCTAAGTCGGCATAATCGCGGAAAATCTTTTTTATCAATTTCTCACTTTCACCAAACCACATGGATTTTGATTGACTAATTTCCACTTTCATGATTTCTCTTCCTGAAGATTTCGCTAATTGATACACCGTCTCGGTTTTTCCAGTACCCGGGGCACCAAACAATAGGATATTCAAGTTCTGTGGTAAGGCTTTGGCTTTCAATCGTTGCATTAAATCGTGGTAGCACTCCGGGGACATCATGGTACGAAGTTCATTGATTTGTTTAGATTCCTCCGCCTCATATACTAGGGTTTTGGCTGCAATCGAATCTGGACTAATCGTCCCGTTGTTGTTTTTGCGTCGATGCAAAATTACGCCGTGATCTTTCAATAAATTCAAGGACGAGTCAGAAAGGGATAAGTCGATGTCGTTAAAGAAGCGACCACTGGTATAGTCGACTAGGTTTTGCTTGATTAACTTGTTACTTCCGTTAAATATCCCCTGCATGTATTGCACACGATTCGAGGATCGTTTAAAGAAGGAATTGAGCGGTTCATCCATATCGATATTCATTGAACCGTTCACGGATTTCCAAATGATAAAGAAGTAAATGATGCGGTCAATCGGTTCTAAATCGAGGTTTTTTACGGTGGTGATTAGGGGGAAGTGTTTATTCCCTTCAATTAACTCCTCCATTTCATCGTGCAGATCGTTCGTGTCAATGGTTTCCGCAATGCATTCTTGGCATGTATCGTGCATTTTCTCCAACACTTCAATCACATCCGTTATTTTACTTTCTATTTCTGTTGGAAAAGGTTCTTCCGAAATGATTGCGTCGAGAATTTTGGGATTCACCACATAGTGGTATTTTCTCAAGGCATCCTCAAAACGGCGACGATTTTTTCGCTTGATGAGAATGCTGCGATCGCTGAGGGTATTCAATGATTTTAAATAATCCATCAACTCAAAGGGGGTCACGTCGAAAAATCGAAGTAAGTCGTGTGATTCAACGTTTTCACCGAATAAATTCATGGAGCAAACAATGGCAAAAACGAAGGCATCTTGCGTGGAGCTATTTGTAAATTTAGCCACTACATTGATTTCCTTTTTGAGCTCCTTCATTAATTCAGGCTGCAATCCGGAACTTTTTGATTTTTTATATATGGTGTTTAACGCTTCGGTGATTTTCATTGATTTGGATTTAGATGCGTGTTGATTCATTTGAAAAAAAAATAGACAGGTGATGCTACGTCATGTAATAAATCACATAACAAAGGGTGTTAAAATAAATTTGTTCAGTTAAGCCTCCAGATCGTCGAAATCCGTGGGGTATAATTCATCGAATTGATCCAGGTACGATTCGATGTCGATGCTGGCGCGAAGTTGTGCGATTGCACGTTTGATGTATACTGCACTGTTGGTTAGCCCAGTAAGTTCATCAATTTCTTTAATTGATTTTCCTTGCAGATAACGCAAGGTGATAAGGGTTCTGTCTCGATCTTTAAGTGAACGAATGGCTTCACTTAAGTCAATCTCTACGGTAGTTTTTGAAGGGTCATTATCTGAGTAATCGGCATAACCTCCTTGATATGCTTTTCGGTCCATTTCAGATGAGTCATCAGTGTAACTTTTTATTTCAACCCCTTTACGTTTACCGGGTTTCATTTTGCGAAGTATATCAATACAAAAGTTACCAGTTACTGATAATAACCATGCATCAGACTCCCATCTAGGAAGTGTTCCCTCTTCTTCTGATCTTATTTTATTCAATATGTGAATACAAAGATCCTGATAGATGTCATCTATGTTGACACCGTTGTAAAATGTTTTTGCAATTTTTCTACGAAGTCTATTTTCATTTCTTCGTATTATTTCCTTAAAAAAGAGGTCTCTGTTCAAGTATAAATAAGTTTAAAGGGTAAAAAAATTAATTTTCTGTTTCATCCAAATAATCAAAGAAGAATTGATTAGTATCTTTTTGATCCAGCGATAGCTCGACGCTTTCGTTAAAAAATCGCTTATTCTCTTCGATGCTTCGTTTCATCTCCATTTGATAGTCTTTGAAAGTGTCTTCGGTAGTTAGAAATACGACCCGTTCTTTTCGTATGCTTGGGGATTGCTTGTACCGCGTGGTTTCAAAAACCTTTTTTACGCTTAGGTGGTTTTTATTTTCATAGGTTTTGTTTTTAAATTGTTCGGTATAATAAGCAAGCATACTATTAAATAAGAGTTCAACTGGACTTCCTACTAATAGGTCGTATTCTGCTTTTTTAAATTGTTTTTTAATCTCTTGTGTTAGCGTTTCAATGGAATATTCCACGTGATGTGAATTATCCGTTAGAGCTTTAACATTGGCATTCGGTTCATCTGGTATTTCATCATATAATAAAATGTCGTTGACGTATTTTTCTTTTATTGTTGAATTTAAATATTGGTAAGTGCTGTAGGCGGCATCACCAACCCAGAGTACTCTATTCTTGTTTAATTTTTTGTTTCCCATGTGAGGTGTTTTTGATCATACACAGCGACAATCACGAAGAAAAAATCGCTACATAACACAATAATAGAAAAAAGTTACAATTAACGGCCTTCTTTCTATATTTTAGCGTGTGCAAATCTCGGTTTATTTATGTTCAAAGTAATCTTCGATAAAACTTGTAAGGATATCATCGTACCTTTTCAGAGAAAATCCATTCGTGAGCTTTTCTCTAAAAACGCCTCGCTCTTAAATATTTCATTTCCTATTAAGTTCTTTATTACGGTCGAGCATGATGAAAACAACGAGAACTGGATGGCTAAGTTTAACGTTGAAAAATCATCAACAGATAAATTTTATATTGCCTTCAATTCCTTTTGGTTGGAAGGATTTGCCCCTCGTAATAAACACCAGGTATTAATCGTAGATAGAACCATTTTACATGAAATTATTCATGGCTTAGATATCCTTACTATCTCCGACTCGCACAGCAAGCATCAAACGAATTATCATGAGGTTCGGTTGCTTCTCGAAGCTGAAAAATCTGAATTTTTTTGGGTGGTAATGTATTATTTCACCTTGTTGCGAGATGAGGGGCTTGCGCTGTATGGGGAAACCTTATTTCACGGTCCTGACAACATTCACAGTAAGGAAACCTTACAAGAAATGTTAGTTCATGATTTAGAGTGGTTACTGGTTCGAATGGAAGAAAATGGTGCAATGCCTGTGGACCTCGACGCTATGTTTTCTAGGGTTTATGATTACGGTTCATATGTCTATGAATGTATGTTTGAAGCAGATCAAGCCGGTAAACAGGCTTCAGCACATATTCATGAATTAATGAACATGGATTTATCCCATTGGATTTGGTTGTTTTTTAAACGGCTCATGCCGCATCAAGTACATCGTTTGTTAAGTCATTATTCCAACCAAAATTTGATATGGTTTGGAACGCTTACACCCTCAAGTTCTAGTTCTTTTGATAACCCAAAGGGGCTTCTGATGGATTATTTTCAAGAATGCAGAATTAATCCCTTAGTGGATGATCATTTTATTTCAATTCGAAATCATTACGTACATAATATGTTTGATGTTGACGGTGAGTGGGTAGCTGATCATTACCAAAACGACCTTCATTTAATGGTACATCAGCGCCTTGTTCGCATTTGGGATACTCTTGATGACGAACTTCAACGATATTCACTCGCATATTTTTTGACGTCACAAGATCAATTGCATGATGAATTGACTTTCATCGGGCATTTAGACGACATGTTCTTATTAGATTATATTGAAGAGCACCTCTGTTGAATCAAAACATGATCTATTTCCCGCAAGAAGTACCATCAGAAAAGTGAACGCGTGTTATTTTGATGAACACTTTTGTCGCACCATCCACCCATGCTCCTTCAAGGTCGGTAATGTTGCTACCTGCCTCTACGGGACTAATGAAATTCCCAGACTCCCAAGAACCGGATTTTGTTCCTTTTAGATCATCGAAGTTGTTGTAAAAATATGCCGTCCATTCAATGCCATCAACCGTTTTTTGACTATTGTTAGCGATCGAAACATAATACCCCACATTTTTACCCAAAACACTTTGAGAGTATGCTTTGGTTGGTGAGATTCCACATTTTCCAGAGTGAGACGGTGGCGTTAAAACGGTTCCCATGAAAAGAATAATGTAAAATATAGTACTCATCAGAAATATGTTTTAGACTAAATTAATTATAATTGTATTGCCAAGGTAAAAATTAAACAACTTTTAATGGCTACTCCAGTATATTCATTTCTTTATCCAGAAACAGATACCAGGTTCTTTGTTATTCACAATTCCTATTTCGAATTGCCCGAAACCATGCCTATGGATCTAACTACCTTTGTATTATATCACATAGAATCCGGTCGATCCTTTGAGGGTTTGTTCT
>JACCDP011045741.1_pt1 | contig 39214 bp, 39 predicted proteins | sample 7445841 | NCBI WGS metagenome assembly JACCDP01 (sample SAMN15323441, study PRJNA562643) | freshwater metagenome | isolation source: river surface water | place: USA:Blue River Watershed | collected 2017-08-17 | reverse complement strand
ATCCGGCCATCCAGGAGGCCTGCGTCATCGCGACCCATGACGCCTACCGTGGCGAATCGGTCAAGGCGGTGGTGGTGCTGCGCGCCAGTCATCAAGGGCAGGTGAGCGAGCATGACATCATCGACTGGTGTCACCAGAACATGGCGGTCTACAAGGCGCCGCGCCAGGTGCAGTTTGTCGACGCCCTGCCCAAGAGCGGCAGCGGCAAGGTCATGTGGCGCACCCTGCAGGAGCAGGAAGCCAGTGCCACCGCCTGAAGCCCAGACCGCAGGCCATGTACCGCTGCTGTGCCGGCACCGGGTCACGGTCATGGAAATGACACCCGACCCGACCCGGGGATTTACACCTGCGGGTATGCTCCGGCTGTGATCAAACTCTCTGCTCTAGACCAATCCGTCGCGGCCATGGGGCACTCCCAGGCCGATGCCATCCGCCAAACCCTGGAACTCGGCCCCTGGTGAGAGTCGCTGGGTTATCACCGCTTCTGGGTGAGTGAGCACCACAGCCACCCCAGTATCGTGGGCTCGGCGCCCGAAGTGTTGCTGGCGGCGCTGGCGGCGCGCACCTCGCGCATCCGCCTGGGCAGCGCGGGCGTGATGTTGCCGCACTACTCGGCCTACAAGGTGGCGGAGCAGTTTCGCGTGCTGGACGCGCTGGCCCCTGGTCGGCTGGACCTGGGCGTGGGCCGTGCACCCGGCAGTGATGGTCGCACCGCGCAGGTGCTCAACCCGGACCGCTACGCCTCCGAGCGGTTTCCGCAGCAGGTCATGGAGTTGCAGGCCTGGGTCACCGGGCAGCCCCTGCCGGCGGGTCACCCGGGGCATGGGGTGTGGGCTTGCCCCAGCGGCGACACCGCCCCCACCGTGTGGATGCTGGGCAGCTCCGATTACGGCGCGCAACTGGCGGCCCACCTCGGCTTGCCTTACGCCTTCGCCTACTTCATCACCGAAGGGCAAGGCGTCGAGCAAGCGCTGGAGCTATACCGAGCCAACTTCCGCCCCAGCGCTGAGTGTCCCAAGCCGCATGCCGCGATTTGCGTGTGGGCCCTGGCCGCAGACACCGAAGAAGAGGCTTGGCGACTGTTCCAAAGCCGTGCACGCTGGCGCATGGACCGCAACGTGGGACGACTGACTGCCCTCTACCCGCCCGACGAAGCGGTGCGCGAGTACACCCTGTCGGAACAACACGCGCTGGAGACCTTGCGCGCCAACGCCTTCGTGGGCACGGGCGCGCAGGTGGCCAGCAAGCTGCGCGCGCTGTCTCAGCGGCTCGAGGTGGATGAGTTGGCCCTCATCACCTGGACCCACGATTCCCAGGCCCAACGCCGTTCCTACCAATTGCTCGCACAGGAGATGCTCTGAATGTTTCCCACTTCGATCGCGGGCAGTCTGCCCAAACCCGCCTGGCTGGCCGAGACCCACAAACTCTGGCCGCAATGGCGTGCCGAAGGGGCCGAGTTACAGCAAGCCAAGGCCGATGCCACCCTGCTGTGGATCAAGGCCCAGGAAGACGCGGGCCTGGACATCATCGGCGACGGCGAGCAAGCGCGCCAACACTTTGTTCACGGTTTTCTGGAGCAAGTGGAGGGTATTGATTTCGCCAACAAGGTGAAGATGGGCATCCGCAACAACCGCTACGACGCCATGGTGCCGCAAGTGGTGGCCCCGTTGCGGCTGAAGGGACGTGTGCATGCCTTCGAGGCGCAACTCGCACGCGCCCACACCACGCGCCGACTCAAGTTCACCTTGCCGGGCCCCATGACCATCGTCGATACCGTGGCGGACCGCTACTACGGCGAAGGCGAGGCGGGTCGCATCAAGATGGCCTTTGCGTTTGCCGAACTGCTGAACCAGGAAGCCCTGGCCTTGCAAGCCGATGGCGTGGACATCATCCAGTTCGATGAGCCTGCCTTCAACGTGTACCTCGACCAAGCGGCGGATTGGGGGGTGAAAGCCCTGGAGCGAGCGGCACAGGGACTGACCTGCACCACCGCCGTGCACATCTGCTATGGCTACGGCATTCAGGCCAACATCGACTGGAAGCAGTCGCTGGGGCACGAATGGCGTCAGTACGAGAAGGTGTTTCCGGCCCTCGCCAAGAGCAGCATTCAGCAAGTGAGCCTGGAGTGCTTCCAGTCGCACGTGCCCATGGACCTCATGGCATTGCTGGACGGCAAGGATGTGCTGGTGGGCGTGATCGATGTCGCCAGCGATGTGATCGAGACGCCCGAGCAGGTGGCTGACACCATCGGTCGGGCCATGCAGTTTGTGCCGAAATTGCGGGTGTTGCCCTGCACCAACTGCGGCCTGGCGCCCATGGACCGCGCGGTGGCCGAGGCCAAGCTCAAGGCCCTGGCGCAGGGCGCGGCATTGGCGCGCGAGCGCTGGGGTTGAGCCTGACGTTCAGGTTGATCAGACGCGTTCGAAAATCGCCGCGATGCCCTGACCGCCGCCGATACACATCGTCACCAGCGCGTAACGCCCCTGGATGCGTTGCAACTCATACAAGGCCTTGACGGTGATGAGTGCGCCCGTGGCCCCGATGGGGTGGCCCAGCGAAATGCCCGAACCGTTGGGATTGACCTTGGCCGGGTCCAGGCCCAGTTCCTGGGTCACGGCGCAGGCTTGCGCGGCAAAGGCTTCGTTGGCCTCGATCACGTCGAGTTGGTGGACAGACAAGCCCGTCTTCTTGAGCACGGCCTGGGTGGCGGAGATGGGGCCCACGCCCATGATCTTCGGATCCAGACCGGTGTGGGCATAGCCCACCAGGCGGCCCAGAGGCTTGGCGCCGCGGGCCTGAGCGGTCTTGGCTTCCATCAACACCACGGCCGCAGCGGCGTCATTGATGCCCGAGGCATTGCCAGCGGTCACAGTGCCGTTTTCCTTGGCGAATACCGGCTTGAGCTTGGCGAAGTCCTCCAGCTTGGCGCCGGTGCGGAAGTGCTCGTCCGTGACGTAGGCCACTTCGCCTTTTTTGCTCTTGAGCATGACGGGCACGATCTGGTCCTTGAACAGGCCCGCGGCGGTGGCGCGTTCGGCGCGGTTGTGGCTTTCCACCGCAGCCGCGTCCTGCATGTCACGGGTGATGCCGTATTTGGCCGCCACGTTTTCGGCGGTGACGCCCATGTGGATGTTGTGGAACGGGTCATGCAGGGCGCCCACCATCATGTCAACCACTTTCGCGTCGCCCATGCGGCTGCCCCAGCGCTGGGTCAGGTTGGCGTAGGGGCCACGGCTCATGTTCTCGGCACCGCCACCGATGGCGATGTCACAGTCACCCAGCAGGATGGACTGGCTGGCATTCACGATGGCCTGCAGACCCGAGCCGCACAGCCGGTTGACGTTGAAAGCCGGGGTGGTGTCGGCGCAGCCGCCGTTGATGGCCGCCACGCGGGAGAGGTACATGTCTTTGGGTTCGGTATTGACCACGTGACCAAACACCACATGACCCACGTCCTTGCCATCGGTGTGTGCGCGGGCCAGCGCCTCGCGAACGACCAGCGCAGCCAATTCGGTGGGGGGAATGTCCTTGAGGCTTCCGCCATAGGTACCAATGGCGGTGCGCACACCGCTGACGACAACAACTTCACGCATGGGGGTCTCCTGAAGGGATGTGGGTTCTATCGATGGATAACCCAGGTATTTTTGATCAACTGGGCTACAGATAACTGACGGCGACCCAACGTTTCCCGTCGGCTTACGGCGACAGTTGGCCCCAGTGAAGGGGCAGGGGAGCTTCCAGCGCCACAGTCCGTTCGTCGAAGGGGTGAGGGAGAGTCAGTCGCCAGGCGTGCAGTTGCAAGGCCGGGCTGGCCGGTGCCGCGGGTGAACCATAGAGCCCGTCTCCCAGGATGGGATGGCCGATGGCCTGAAGATGCACCCGCAGCTGGTGTGAACGGCCCGTGTGGGGTTGCAGTTCCAGCAGCGTGCGGTCGGGGGACACTTGATGCTCGAGTCGACGCCACAAAGTCAGGCAGGGCCGTCCGTCGGGGCTGATGACTTGCAGCGGTCGGTTGGGCCAGTCGGGCAGGATGGGCAGGTCGATGCGGTTCCAGCCGGGCATGGCCGCGCTCGCTTCGGCGGGCACGCCCATCACCCAGGCCAGGTAGCGTTTGTCCACCAGCCGCTGGGCAAAGGCGCGACTCAGTCGGCGCTGGGCTTCGATCCCACGGGCCAGCACCAGCAGTCCCGAGGTAGCCTGGTCCAGTCGGTGCACCACCAGGGTATCGGCATACTGGGTCTGCACGCGGTGCCACACGCAGTCCTGCTTGTCGGGACCGCGACCCGGGACGGACAAGAGCCCCGCCGGCTTGTTGACGACCACCAGGTGGTCATCCACATGCAGAATGGGGATCAAGGTGGCCCCCAGGCCTGCGTCACCTGTGCCAGCACCTGGTCCTCGACATCCTCGGCGTCACACACCACGCATTGACGCTCGGGCAGGCTGCGCAGCCAGGTGAGTTGGCGTTTGGCCAGTTGCCGGGTGGCCGCCTGCCCCTGGCGGATCATGTCGCTCGGGTCGGCGTCGACCCAGGACCGCCCTTGCGCTTGCAACGCATCAAGCCAGGCCCAGGCCTGTCGATAGCCGACACAACGCATCGATGGCAACTCGGGATGCAAATCGCCGCGCGCGCGCAGTTGCTGCATCTCTTGTAAAAAGCCCTGCGCCAGCATGCGTTCGAAGCGACGTTCAATGCGCGCGTGCAGCCACGCACGGTTGTCTGGTTCGAGCGAGATCAACTGGGCGGTCGTGATGGGGCTGTGGTGCTGGGCGCGAGACCGGCCCCATAGCGCGGACAAGGGCTGTCCGGTCAGGTGCCAGACCTCCAGTGCACGACCAATGCGCTGTGCATCACGCGGTGCCAGCCGGACTGCACTCACGGGGTCGACCTGGGCCAGTTCGGCGTGCAGCGCAGGCCATCCCAGCGCCTGTGCGCGCGCCTCGATCTCGGCACGCAAACGGGCGTTGGCCTGGGGCAACTCATCCAGCCCGTCCATCAAGGCCTTGAGGTAGAGCATGGTGCCGCCCACCAGCAAGGGGTGACGCCCGCGTGCTTGGATCTGGTGGATCAATTCGCGGGCATCACGGGCAAAATCGGCAGCGCTGTAGGCGTCCAGGGGGTCCCGGATGTCGATGAGGTGATGTTGTACCTGCGCTTGTTCTGCGGTGCTGGGCTTGGCCGTGCCGATATCCATGCCCCGGTACACCAGGGCGGAGTCGACACTGATGATGTCCACCGGCCAATGGCGTGCAATCTCCAGCGCCAGGGCCGTCTTGCCGCTGGCGGTGGGCCCCACCAAGGCCAGGCATGGCCGGATAGGACTTTCTTTCATGGCATGACCCGTTAATACGATACAGGCGCGCGCAAGGCCTCAGCGCCCACGCAAAAACAGCGCGTCGAGTTCGCGCAAGCTGATGGCCCGCCAGGTGGGGCGGCCGTGGTTGCATTGGTCGGCCCGTTCGGTGCGCTCCATGTCACGCAGCAAGGCATTCATTTCGTCCAGCGTGAGTTGCCGGTTGGCGCGCACCGCGCCATGACACGCCATGGTGGCCAGGAGTTCGTTGCGGGCGCGTTGCACCACCGTGCTGGCGTCGTGTTGGGCGAGTTCAGCCAGCACACTGCGCGCGAGCTCGACCCCGTCGGCCTGTGCGAGTGAGGTCGGCACGGCTCGCACGGCCAGGGTGCGTGGTGAGAGGGTGGATATGTCCAGACCCAATTCACTCAAGGCCTGGGCGTGGGTTTCGGCGGTCAGGACTTCTTCGGGGGTGGCGGCAAAGCTCACCGGGATCAGCAGCGGTTGACTGCCGAGTCGGGCCTCGTCCAGTTGTTGCTTGAGTCGCTCGTACACGATGCGCTCATGCGCGGCGTGCATGTCCACCACGATCAAGCCCTGGGCGTTTTCCGCCAGGATGTAGACACCTTGCAGTTGGGCCAGCGCGCGGCCAAGCGGCCAGACGGTGGTGTCGTGCGATGGGTCGTGATGGGTGTCGGATGGCGTGCCGGCGGGCTCATTCCCCGCGAGGTGAGTGGGTGTCCACCGAGGGGAGGCCACCGCTTCGTTCACGGTGTGAGGAGCAGCGGGTTGAACCGAGCTTTCGCCAGGCCGCCACAAAGCGGCCAGGTCGGCGATCGGGTGTCCGATGTCCATGCGAGATTGACGCCAGCTGGGCCAGCTGGGTGACGAGCTGCGGCTCGCAGAGCTGGTGCGATCGGACGAAGCCAGGGCAGCCGGGGGGCCGGCCCAGGTGGACATGCCGCTCGGTCGTGTGGCGGTGTCCGTGGGGGCAGTTGCAGCGTCTTGTCCACCAAGCCTGGGTTGCCCGGTGGCGTCCGCTTGTCCCGCCCGCGGCGCAGCCAGGGCCCGCTCGATGCTGTGGCGGATGGCCTGGTGCACTTCGCGTCCATCACGAAAACGCACCTCGATCTTGGTGGGATGGACGTTCACATCCACCCGCGTCGGATCGATCTCCAGATACAGCACATAGACCGGCTGACGCTGGCCATGCAACACATCTTCATAGGCGCTCTTGGCGGCGTGGCTGATGACCTTGTCGCGCACAAATCGTTCATTCACATAGGCGAATTGCTGGTCTGCGCGGGAGCGAGCCGCGTCAGGCAGGCCCGCTCGCCCACGCACCACCAGGGGACCTGCGGTGAAGTGCACCGGCACTGACGCGTCGATGAAGTCCGTGCCCAGCACATCGGCCAGACGTCGGTCCAGGGCATCGTCGCCGCTGTGGGCGCGCCATTGCTCGAGCAAGCGGCCGTCATGCCAGAGGGCAAATCCCACCTGCGGGCGAGCCAGCGCGTGGCGGCGCAGCGCCTCGACGCAATGGCCTAATTCGGTGGCATCGGTCTTGAGAAATTTGCGTCGCGCGGGCGTGCTGAAAAATAGCTCACGCACCTCCACCGTGGTGCCGGTGGCTCGGGCGGCGGCACGCAATTCGCCGCTGCGACCGTCCAGGGCCATGGCTGTGGGCTGTCCCTCGGGTCGCGAGAGCAGAGTGAGTTCGGACACCGAAGCGATGGCCGCCAGCGCCTCACCCCGAAAGCCCATGGTGCCCACCCCCTCAAGTTCAAGCAGGTCACGGATCTTGCTGGTGGCGTGGCGCTTGAGGGCCACCGGCAACTCGGCGCTGGGAATACCTGCGCCGTTGTCTTCCACACTGATGAGTCGCACGCCACCCCCGGCCAGACGCACCACGATGTCAGTGGCGCCAGCGTCCAGGGCGTTGTCCAGCAACTCGCGCACCACCGAGGCGGGTCGTTCCACCACCTCGCCGGCGGCGATCTGGCTGATCAGCTCGTCGGGCAGCTCAAGGATGGGACGGAGGGGAGCAAGACGGTTCACCCAAGGGATTCTAGGGGAGGGGGATAATGTCCGCATGGAACTCCTCGCCCTGTTGATCGATTTCATCCTCCATATCGACCGCTACATCGAAAGCTTTGTGCAGCAATACGGTGTGTGGGTCTATGGGCTGTTGTTTCTGATTGTCTTCGTCGAAACCGGTTTGGTGATCATGCCATTCCTCCCAGGCGACTCATTGATGTTTGTGGTGGGCGCCTTGTGTGCCAACGGGTTGATGGACTTGGAACTGGCCCTTGGGGTGTTGCTGGTGGCGGCCATTTTGGGCGATCAATGCAATTACCTCATCGGGCGTCGCGTTGGTGAGCGCGTGTATGGCTGGGAAACGTCGCGCTGGTTCAACCGGCAAGCCTTTGACAAGGCCCATGCGTTTTATGAGCGATATGGGGGTATCACGATCGTCCTGGCGCGCTTCATGCCTTTCATTCGCACCTTCGCGCCATTTGTGGCCGGGGTGGCGGACATGCACCGTGGTCGCTTCACGTTCTTCAACGTCACCGGTGCGGTGCTGTGGGTGGTGGGCGTTGGACTGGCGGGTTACTGGTTTGGCAACATCCCGTGGGTGAAGGTGCACCTGGAAAAAATCATCTGGGGCTTGATCCTGGTGCCAGGTTGCCTGGCGTTGTTCGGGGCTTGGCGCGCGGGCCGCTCCGGAACGGAGAAAGCGTCAGGCTGAGACAGACGGACCTGGCGTCCCGGGGCGCGCCCTAAACCCCTTGAATCAGGACCCTGGTAAGGGCGGCAAACCTGCTACCCGTTGACGCGCGAGCGGTGGGTTGCGCAGGAAATAGCGCTCGATCGACTGCATCAGCGCATCGGCCAATTTGTTCTGGTAGTCCTCGCTGACCAACAGCGCCTCTTCTTGTGGGTTGCTGATGAAAGCAGTTTCCACCAACACGCTCGGAATATCCGGTGCTTTGAGCACTGCAAAGCCAGCTTGTTCCACCGCGGACTTGTGCAGTTTGCCGATGCGTCGGATGTTGCCCAGCATTTCGCTCCCAAGCTTCAGGCTGTCATTGATTTGCGCGGTGGTGCTCATGTCGAAGAGCGCACGTTGCACATGGGCATCCCGCGTCTGGATATTCAGACCGCCAATCGCGTCGGCGCGGTTTTCCTGATTTGCCATCCAGCGTGCGGCTGCGCTGGAGGCCGCGCCCTGGCTCAAGGCAAACACGCTGGCGCCGCGCGCCTCGGGGGTGAAAAAAGCATCGGCATGCAAGCTGATGAAGATGTCGGCCTGTACCCGCCGTGCTTTTTGCACCCGCACATGCAAGGGCACAAAGAAGTCGGCATCGCGCGTCAGATAGGCCCGCATGGGCAGGCGTAGATGGCGCGTGGTCAACGTGGTGGCATTGATGCGGTCGCGCAGCCGCTGGGCAATTTGCAATACCACATCTTTTTCTCGCGTGCCGCGAGAACCGATGGCCCCTGGGTCTTCGCCGCCGTGACCTGGGTCCAACGCCACCACGATGAAGCGATCGGTGTGGTCATCGGGTGAAGGCTTGGGTGATGCTGCAGGCGCTGAGATAGAAGGGGCGGTCGCGATCGCTGGGGGCATCCCGACGGCGGGTGAGGTGCCATGCGCGCCCGCACCACGACCGGACCCTGGTGGGGCAGCGGGAGCGGTGCTCTGCGCTGAGGCAGAGGCATTGCCAGGCACGGGCGCGGCGGCTTGCTGCCGCGCCATCCAGTCACCCAGCGGGTCGGTGCTGGAGCGAGTGGTGGCGGCGTGTTGCTGGGCAATCAGCGCTTCCAGCGGATCGGCGATCTGGCTGGGGTACAGGTCCAGCACCAGGCGGTGCTGATAGCTGGATTGGCCGGTACCGCTCGCCGACACCGGTGCCAGCCAGAAGACCTGGGGCTGCACCATCTGCCGCAGATCGAGCACCAGTCGGACCGTGGTGGGGTTGAATTGCCCCACCCGCACGCCGGTGATATAGGGGTCGTCCGATCGCACCTTGCCCACCAGTTCGCGCAGCGCGGGGTTGAGTTCAATCCCTTCGATGTCCAGTGCCAGACGAGGCGGGTTGGCCACGAACTGGGCCTGGGTGTTCAGGGGCGTGTCGGCTTCGATGGTGACCCGGGTGTACTCGGCCGCTGGCCACACGCGCACCGCCAGAATGGATGCTCCACGCGCGATCTGCGCACGGCCCAGGAGCAGCACGGTGGCGGTTGATTGCAACAGGTGGCGGCGTTTCATGCGGGCGGTAACAAACGGGCACCCAACGGTGTGTGGGCGTGCAGTAGCACCAAGCGTTGTTCGTTATTTTGCACGCTCAGGGTGATGTCCAGGTCGACCACCGGCAGCAACGCGGCCGCCTGATCGGGCCACTCGCACAGCTTGAGGCCGGGCTGTGCAAACAGGTCGCGAAAACCGGCGTCCTCCCATTCGCGGGGATCGCTGAAGCGGTAGAAGTCGAAATGCCAGGCGTGTTGCGCAGACTGACCCGCACGCAGCGGGAGGTTATAGGGCTCCACCACCGCATAGGTGGGACTTTTGATGCGACCCGTCACTCCCAGGGCTCGCAGCACATGACGCACCAAGGTGGTCTTGCCGGCGCCCAGTTCCCCACGCAGGGCTACGACGGCGTTGAGCAACTCGGCTTGCTGGGCCAACCCATGCGCGAATGCCGCCGTGGCCGCCTCATCGGCCCACACCAGGGTGCGGGACCAGGAGGCCGGCTCGGGCAGTCCGGTTGAGCTTTCTACAATGGGCGTATGGTCCAAGACGATTCCGACGCGTTGCAACAGGAGCGGTGGCGCACCCAGTGGCTGGACTGGGCGCAACAACTGGGATTCTCCCAAATTGCGGTGGCGCCTGTGGATTTGTCGGATGCAGAGCCCGGATTGCTGGCTTGGTTGAATGCCCAGTGCCATGGCGAGATGCACTACATGCAGCGCCACGGCCTGCGCCGGGCCCGCCCGGCTGAGTTGGTGCCCGGTACGCTGAGTGTGATCACCGCGCGCATGAATTACCTGCCTCCCTCGGTGAGCCCCGAATGGGTGCAACGGGAAACTGCACGACTCTCAAATTCCCAGGAAGCCGTGATCTCGCTCTACGCCCGAGGTCGTGACTATCACAAGGTGATGCGCTCGCGTTTGCAGCAACTGGCCACGCGTATCGAACAGCAACTCGGGCCGCTGGGCTCGCGGGTGTTCACCGACTCTGCCCCTGTGCTCGAGGCCGAACTCGCGGTACGCAGTGGTCTGGGGTGGCGCGGCAAGCACACCCTGGTGCTCGACCGAGAAGCCGGCTCCATGTTTTTTCTGGGCGAGATTTTTGTCAACCGGGCCTTGAACCCCACAGCGCCCGTATCCGACCACTGTGGCAGTTGCCAGGCGTGTTTGCAGGCTTGTCCCACCCAGGCCATCGTCGAGCCGTATCGTCTGGACGCGCGTCGCTGCATTTCCTACCTGACGATTGAGCATCCGGGAGCGATACCCGAGCCCTTGCGAGCTTTGATGGGCAACCGCATTTACGGTTGCGATGACTGTCAGCTGGTGTGTCCCTGGAACAAATACGCTCAGTTCGCCGTGCTGCCGGACTTCGAGCAGCGGCACCCGCTGGCAACAGCCACCTTGCTGCAGCTGTGGGGCTGGGACGAGCCCACATTCCTAGCGGCGACCGAGGGCAGCCCGATCCGCCGCATCGGGCATGAACGCTGGCTGCGCAATCTCGCGGTGGCGCTGGGCAATGCGCTGCGTGCTGCACCCGTGGCGCAAGCGGCCAGCCTGCGAGCAGCGCTGGCGCAACGTCGGGATCATCCCAGCGAGTTGGTGCGCGAGCACGTGGGCTGGGCGCTCGCGCAGTGAGCCGATGCAGAGCTTTCAGACCTCTGCATCCAGCCCGCATTAACGCAGCACCAGCACCGGAATGGCCGAGTGCGTGAGCACCTGCTGGGTTTCGCTGCCCAGCAGCAAACGCTTGATACCGCGACGGCCATGCGAGGCCATGACAATCAATTCAGCCTTTTGCTTTTTGGCGGTGTTGATGATGGCGTCGGACACCACATCGGACTTGACCACCACGGTCTTGACCTTGACGTCCTTGGCATCAGCGGCTTTTTTGACGGCATCCACCGCCGACTGGGCATCGTCAGCCCACTGTTTCTCAATTTTGCCGATCTCCAGCATGCTCAAGGGCAGCGACCCTTCGAAATAGCTTTGCGGGTAACGCGGAATCACGCGCACCGCCACCAACTCGGCACCCGTGAGGGACGCCAGTTGAACCGCGCTGGCCACCGCTTTCTTGGACAGGCTCGAGCCATCGGTCGTCACGAGAATGCGTTTGTACATAAAACCTCCTTGGTTGATGTGAACTGAACCCGTGGCGATCACGCACCCCCGTGCGTGGGGCCGCATGATCGACATGGATTCATCCTAGTCAGCGGGATCTGTTGCCTACTTGATCTGCGTCAAGTTTTCCTCAAGCCCCTGTCGCTACGCTTGACCCCCATGAGCACCTCGCTCCTCGACGACCCGCAGGCCTGGCAGCCATTCAGCCATCCCCTGGACCCTCAGACACCCCCCACGTCACCGTCCGGGGTGTGGTCATCGCAGGTCATGCTCGAGGGCATGCATTGCGCGGCTTGCGCACTCAACATCGAGTCCGCCCTGCTGGCTGTGCCAGGTGTCCGAGAGGTCACCGTCAATGCGGCCACGCGCCGGGCCCAGGTGGTGTGGTGTCCGGATCAAGTACAGCCCTCGGTCTGGTTTCAGGCGGTGGAGACTGCGGGCTACCGGGCTGTGCCGGCACAAGACAATGGCCGTCGCACAGCACACCGCTTGGAGCAGCGGGCCGTGCTGTGGCGCTGGCTGGTGGCCTGCTGTTGCATGATGCAGGTGATGATGTATGCGACGCCCGCTTACCTCAGTGGCGCGGGTGACATGAGTGCCGACATGGCGCAGTTGCTGCGCTGGGCCAGTTGGGTGCTGACCTTGCCGGTGGTGCTGTTTTCCTGTCAACCCTTCTGGGTCAATGCGTGGCGCGATGTGCGTCTGCGTCGTGTCAGCATGGACTTGCCGGTGGCCCTGGGCATGGCCATCACCTTTGTGGTGAGTTCGGTCGCCACCTTCGAGCCCCAGGGGCCCTGGGGCGGTGAGGTGTATTTCGATTCACTCACCATGTTCGTGTTTTTCCTCCTCAGCAGTCGTTGGTTGGAGGGTCGTTTGCGCGAGCGCACGGCCGGTGCGCTCGAAGCGCTGATGAACCGATTGCCCGACAGTGTCGAGCGGTTGGATGGTCCGGGTGTCTGGACTCGAGTGGCGGTGCATCGCCTGCGTGCCGGCGACCGGGTGCGGGTATTGCCCGGTGAATCCTTTCCGGCGGATGGTCAGGTGCTGACGGGACACACCTTGGCGCAAGAAGCCTTGTTGACCGGTGAGTCGCGCCCCTTGGCCCGTGGACCGGGTGAGGCCGTGCTGGCGGGCAGTCTGAATGTGGCCGCGACGGTCGAGATACAGATCGAGGCGGTTGGCAAGGATACCCGCTATGCGCAGATCGTCGCGCTGATGGACCATGCCAGCCTGGTCAAGCCCCGGTTGGCGCAGTTGGCTGACCGCATGGCGCGTCCCTTTTTGCTGGCTGTGTTGTGCGCTGCGGGCGGAGCCGCCGCCTGGTGGTGGGTTGTGAGCCCAGCGCATGCGCTGATGGTGGCGGTATCCGTGCTGATCGTCACCTGTCCCTGCGCTTTGTCACTGGCCACGCCAGCGGCCATGCTGGCGGCGGCGGGGCAGCTCGCGCGGCAGGGCATTTGGGTGCGTGAGTTGCAATCGTTCGAGGCCCTGACCCAGGTGGATACCGTGGTGTTCGACAAAACCGGTACCCTCACGCGCGATGGTCAGCACTTGGATCGTCAGTGGACGGCGCCGGGTGTGGATGCTCAACAGGCGTTGCAGTGTGCCGCCGCGCTGGCTGCTCACTCCTGGCATCCGCTGTCACGCGCCCTGGTGCACGCGTGGCAGGCCGCGAGCACCCATTCGTCGGCCGACACACCATGGCCACGGCCCACTTGGACCTCAGTGCAGGAAATCCCTGGACGTGGCATCGAAGCCCTGATGGCTCCTGGCCCGGACCTTGTAGAACGGCCCACCCAGGTGCCTCGCGCCGACGGGTTGTGCGCCGAGTCTGAGCGCCATGTTCGTTTGGGGTCCTGGGCATTTGCCCAGGAGGGACGCTATGCGGCGCAGGCTCCGCTCGAAGCCAGGCAAGCCCAGGTGCATTTGTTTGACGACGCGCGCTGGCTGGCCAGTTTTGCGCTGAGCGAAGAACTGCGCGAGGATGCGCCGGCCACCCTGGAAGCATTGCGAGCCCTGGGTTTGTCCGTGCGCATTCTGTCGGGGGATCGGCCGGTTGCTGTGGCGGCGTTGGCGGCAAGGTTGGGCTTGCCTGACGGCACGGCATTCGGGGGCTGCAGCCCGACCGACAAGTTGAAGCATCTGCAAGCCTTGCAGCAGGCCGGTCATCGGGTGCTGATGGTGGGGGATGGGCTCAACGATGGCCCGGTGATGGCCGCTGCGCATGTGTCGATGGCCGTGGGCGCCGCGGTGCCGCTGACCCAGGCGCGTGCTGATCTGGTGCTGATGGGCGATCGCCTCGATCACGTGGTGCAGACCCTGAAGTTGTCGCGTCGCACCTTGCGGGTGGTCCGCCAGAACCTGGCGTGGGCGGCCTTGTACAACGCCTTGTGTGTGCCCTTGGCCATGCTGGGCTGGTTACCGGCTTGGCTGGCTGGGTTGGGCATGGCCCTGAGTTCGATCGGTGTGGTGCTGCACTCCTTGCGTTTGGGGCGTCCACTGGCGCGAGACCCCATGCCATGCGCCAGTGCCACCGCGTCAACGATGAAAGCTCAATGGGTCTGATGGGGAGATGTCATGGATATTTTGTACCTCCTGATTCCTTTGTCCGTGGTCCTGGTGTTGCTCATCCTGGGCGGCTTGTGGTGGGCCATCCACAGTGGTCAATTCGAGGCGGTCGAGCAGGAAGGTCTGCGGATTCTTCAGGACGATTGACTTGCATCAAGGATGGCCCTGGTCGTAACCCGGATACTCGATCAAGAAAAAAGAAAGGCACACGATGAACACATCTTCATCCTCCCAGGTCTACAACGACACCGTTGTCAGACAGTTTTCCATCATGACGGTGGTGTGGGGCGTGGTGGGCATGCTGGTGGGCGTCTTCATTGCAGCCCAGCTCGCCTGGCCCGAACTGAACTTTGGCATTCCCTGGTTGAGCTACGGACGTCTGCGCCCTTTGCATACCAATGCCGTGATTTTTGCGTTTGGCGGCTCGGCGCTGTTTGCCACCAGTTACTACGTTGTGCAACGCACCTGCCAGACCCGGCTGTTTGCGCCGGCGCTGGCGTCGTTCACCTTCTGGGGTTGGCAGCTGGTCATTGTGGCGGCCGCCGTGAGCTTGCCGTTGGGCTACACCAGTGGCAAGGAATACGCCGAACTGGAGTGGCCCATTGATATCCTGATCACCCTGGTGTGGGTGTCCTTTGCGGTGGTGTTCTTTGGCACCGTGGGCACGCGTCGCGTCAGACACATCTACGTGGCGAATTGGTTCTACGGAGCCTTCATCCTCACCGTGGCCATCCTGCACCTGGTCAACAGCGCGGCGATGCCCGCGGGCTTCATGAAGTCCTACTCGGCCTATGCGGGTGTCCAAGACGCCATGGTGCAGTGGTGGTATGGCCACAATGCGGTGGGCTTCTTCCTCACCGCGGGTTTCCTGGGCATGATGTACTACTTCATCCCCAAGCAGGCCGAGCGTCCTGTGTATTCGTATCGGCTGTCGATCGTGCACTTCTGGGCCCTCATCTTCACCTACATGTGGGCCGGCCCGCACCACCTGCATTACACCGCCTTGCCGGATTGGACCCAGTCCATTGGCATGTTGTTCTCTCTGATTCTGCTGGCCCCCAGTTGGGGCGGCATGATCAACGGCATCATGACGCTGTCGGGTGCCTGGCACAAGCTGCGTGACGACCCGGTGTTGCGCTTCATGATCGTGTCGCTGTCCTTCTACGGCATGAGTACCTTCGAGGGGCCGATGATGTCCATCAAGACGGTCAACGCGCTGTCGCACTACACCGACTGGACCGTGGGTCATGTGCACTCGGGCGCTCTTGGCTGGGTGGGGCTGGTCTCGATGGGCTCGATTTACTTCCTGATCCCGCGTCTGTTTGGTCAGAAGAAGATGTACAGCGTGCCAGCCATCGAACTGCACTTCTGGATGGCGACGGTGGGCATCGTGCTCTATATCGCTGCGATGTGGATCGCCGGTGTGATGCAAGGCCTGATGTGGCGCTCCATCAATGCCGATGGCACGCTGACCTACACCTTTGTCGAAAGCGTCAAAGCCACCTACCCCTATTACGTCGTGCGAGTGATCGGCGGGTTGCTGTACCTGCTGGGCATGCTGGTCATGCTCTGGAACGTGCTGATGACGGCCACCCGGGGTCGCTCGGTGCCCGTCGCCATTCCCGCCGTTGCGGCCCACGCTTGAGGAGAGCCCCGTCATGTCCACTCAGAACCCTTCGGGCTTCACACATGAAAAAGTGGAGACCAACAACTTTCTGATGATCGTGCTGATTTTGCTGGTCGTCCTGGTGGGCGGGTTGGTGGAAATCGTGCCACTTTTTTTCCAGAAATCCACCACCGAACCGGTTGATGGCATCAAGCCCTATACCGCGGTGCAATTGGCGGGACGCGATATCTACATTCGCGAGGGCTGCTACAACTGTCACTCGCAGATGATCCGACCCTTCCGAGCCGAGACGCTTCGGTATGGACACTATTCCGTGGCGGGTGAGTTTGTGTATGACCACCCATTCCAGTGGGGCAGCAAGCGCACCGGTCCCGATCTGCACCGTGTGGGCGGCAAGTACAGCGACGAGTGGCATCGGATTCACCTGATCAACCCCCGCGATGTCGTGCCCGAGTCCAACATGCCCGCCTATCCCTGGCTGGAGAAGAACTCGGTGGACCCCGCCGACATGGCTCCCCGCATGAAAGCATTGCGCACCGTGGGCGTGCCCTACACCGACGACGAGATTGCCCAGGCGGCTGACGACGTCAAAGGCAAGACCGAGTTGGAGGCGCTGATCGCCTACCTGCAATCCATGGGCCGCGCGCTGAAGTAAGGAGCTCAACATGGACATCACCACCCTGCGCATCGTGGCCACGCTGGTCAGCTTTGCGGCCTTCATCGGCATCGTGGTCTGGGTGCTGGACCGTCGAAAGACTCAACGGTTCGAGGAAGCCGCCCAATTGCCCTTTCAAGAAGATTGAGAATCCATCATGAGTGATTTCATCAGCCCTTTCTGGTCCACCTATGTGGCCGTGATCACGGTGCTCAGCATCGTGGCTTGTGTGATCCTGTTGTGGGTGACCGCCCGCAAGAAAGTCCCCAGTGACGCCAACAACACCACCGGTCACGTCTGGGACGAAGACCTGCGTGAAATGAACAACCCGCTGCCGATGTGGTGGGTGGGGCTGTTCATCATCACCATCGTGTTCGCAGCGGTGTACCTGGTGTTCTACCCGGGTCTGGGCAACGCGGGCGGCAAGTTTGGCTGGAGCTCCAAGGCCCAGTATGAGACTGAAATGGCCGCAGGCCAGCAAGCCATTGAGCCGCTGTATGCCCGTTTCAATGGCATGCCACCTGAGCAGGTGGCCGGTGACGCGCAGGCGATGGCCATTGGCGAGCGTTTGTTCATGAACAATTGCGCCCAGTGCCACGGTTCTGACGCACGCGGTTCCAAGGGGTTTCCCAACCTGACCGATGGCGACTGGTTGTACGGGGGCAGCCCGGAGAAAATCAAGGAAACCATCGAGAAGGGGCGCCAGGGCAACATGCCCCCCATGGCCGCGGCCGTGGGCACACCCGAGGATGTCAAGAACGTCTCACACTACGTGCTGAGTCTCTCCAGCAGTCCCAACGATTCCTTGCGCGCCTCACTGGGCAAGTCCAAGTTCGGGGTCTGCGCAGCGTGCCACGGCATGGATGGCACAGGCAACCAGGTGCTGGGTGCACCCAACCTGACCGACAAGGTCTGGTTGCATGGCTGGGGCGAGCAAGCCATCACAGCCATGGTCAATGGTGGCAAGGTCAACCAGATGCCTGCTCAGGAAGGTCGGTTGACGGCTTCCCAGATCCATGTGCTCACCGCGTATGTCTGGGGCTTATCCAACAAGCCCGTCTCAACCGCCGCAGCGCCGGCTGCCGTCACGAACAAGCATTGATTCACAAGCTCTGCGCGACAGTTGAGTGAATGCCAGGTGAACGACGCTGACCGAAAGACCATCCCCATCGTCCCGTTGGCGGCCGATGGGGAGTTGGTGTCCTTGTACGCCGCCCACCAAAAAATCTATCCCCGCACGGTGCAGGGCCTCTTCGCCCGCTGGCGCTGGGGGTTTGTGGTGCTGACCCAGTTGCTGTTTTATGGAATGCCGTGGCTGGAGTGGGGGCAGCGCCAGGCGGTGCTGTTTGATCTGGGTTCGCGCCGTTTTTATATCTTCAATCTGGTTCTGTATCCGCAGGACTTCATCTACCTGACAGGCTTGCTGATCATTTCAGCGCTGTCGCTGTTTTTGTTCACAGCGGTGGCTGGTCGTCTGTGGTGTGGCTATGCCTGTCCGCAAACGGTGTACAGCGAACTCTTCATGTGGATCGAGCGCAAGATCGAGGGCGATCGCGTGGCACGCATGCGTCTGGATGAAGCCGAGTTTTCGCTCGAGAAGCTGGTCAAGAAGTGGTACAAGCACCTCGTCTGGATGGGCCTGTCCATCTGGACAGGGTTCACGTTTGTGGGCTATTTCACGCCCATACGCGAGCTTGCCATGGAGTTTTTCACCACGCACATGAGTTCGTGGGAATTGTTCTGGGTATTTTTCTATGGTTTCGCGACCTATGGCAATGCCGGATTCATGCGCGAACAAGTGTGCAAGTACATGTGCCCGTATGCGCGCTTTCAAAGCGCCATGTTTGACCATGACACCCTCATCGTCACCTACGATCCTGCACGCGGTGAGCCGCGGGGTGCACGTTCGCGCCAAGCTGATGCCAGCCAATTGAAACTGGGGCACTGCGTGAATTGCACCTTGTGCGTGCAGGTCTGTCCGACCGGTATCGATATTCGTCAAGGCTTGCAATACGAATGCATTGGGTGCGGGGCGTGCATTGATGTCTGTGATGAGGTGATGGACAAAATGAACTACCCGCGAGGCCTGGTGCGATACGCCACGCAAAACGCGTTGGATAACCGCTGGACCTCTGGTCAGATGTGGCGTCGGGTGTTGCGCCCGCGCGTGTTGATCTACAGCGGATTGCTCGGTCTGATCACCTTGGGCCTGCTCCTGAGCCTGACCTTGCGCACCCCGCTGAAAGTGGATGTGGTGCGTGACCGCGCCTCGCTGGCGCGTATCACCGAGGTGGGGACGCTGGAGAACGTGTATCGGCTCCAGATCATGAATGCGACCGAACTGCCTCAGCACTACCATGTGCAGGTGCAGGGCCTGGACAGCATCCAGATCAAGACCGACACCACGGTGCAGGTGGGTCCTGCGCAGTCGCGTTGGGTGGTGGTGCGGGTGGACATTCCCTACGGCTCGGCCACGGCGGGTTCACATCCCATCTGGTTTGAGATCAGCGCTGAGACAGAACACATTCGGGTGACCGAGAAATCGGTATTCCTGGTACCCCGGTAAACACGAAGGAGACTGTGGCATGAGTCCTGAAAACCCGTCTTGGTGGCGCTTTGGTCATGTGTGGTTGCTGATTGCCGGGCCAGCCCTGGTGGTTGTGGCAGGCCTGGTCACGGCATGGATCGCTGTTGCCCATCCCGATCCGGTGCTGTCCGAGGACTATGACCGTCAGGGCCTGGAGATCAACAAGACCCTCCACCAGGAGGCTGACCGCAGCCGGATGCCCGCGCATCAAGCGCGTAACCATGCCGCGACACCCATCGATGCGCCGGTACGTCGCGGGCCCTGAGATGAATCTTTCCGGCTGAACCGAGGAGACACCCATGTTGATTCAGCGCATCCTGTGGATTCTGTGGCCCGCCTTTCTGGTGGCAGGCGTGATGGAAATGGCGGTGTTTGCCTTTGTGGACCCGGAGGACTTGCACTGGTTTGGACAGCCCATCGCTTTGCCCAGGCAGGGGATTTATACGCTGGCGTTTTTGGGCTTCTGGTTGATGGCAGCGGGTTCCAGTGCGTTGACGACGCTGTTGTCTGTCTCACCCTTCGAGCTGAATCGCTGCCCATTGCCTGGGCATGAGCGGCCCGACGGATGTCCGAAGCAGGGGTGTGAGAACCACCCCAGTGGTCACTGATACCCGGTTGGTACGAGGGGCGGACGGGGCTGACCGGGCCTCGCGCTCAGTGGCATGAGGGGTGGTTGACGATCTGTCGCAACCCATCGGCGTTCAGGATGCGCACATAGCGCTGTTTGACTTCCACCAGTTGTTCCTCGACAAATTTCGAGAAGGTGCGACTGACGGTTTCCAGTTTGAGCCCCAGGTAGCTCCCGATTTCGTCCCGGGTCATGCGCAAAATCAACTCGGATTGCGAGAACCCGCGTGCGTGTAGACGCTGCACCAGATTCAGCAAGAAGGCAGCCAAGCGCTCTTCGGCGCGCATGCTGCCCAGCAGCAACATCACGCCGTGCTCGCGCACGATTTCGCGGCTCATGATCTTGTGGACGTGGTGTTGTAGCGAGGTGACTTCGCGCGACAAGTCTTCGATGCGCTCAAAGGGCATGACGCACACCTCAGCATCCTCCAGGGCGACAGAATCACAGGTGTGCTGGTCGTTCACGATGCCGTCCAGGCCAATGATTTCGCCCGCCATTTGAAACCCCGTCACCTGGTCGCGACCGTCCTCGGTGGCCACACAGGTTTTGAAGAAGCCGGTTCGGATGGCATACAGCGAGGTGAAACGCTCGCCGTTTCGAAACAGCGGTGTGCCGCGCTTGATCTTGCGCCGGGTGGCCACGATGTCATCGATGCGTTGCATGTCCGAGTCGCTCAGGCCCACCGGCATGCATAACTCACGCAGGTTGCAGTTGGAGCAGGCGACTTTGATGGCGGAGGGATTCATGGCGGGTGACCTCAGGCTTGATTATGGTCATGTCGGCGAGCGCCGTTTTTGACCCAGATCAAGAGCTTCATAGGCAATAACAGGCACATTATGACGAACAAACAGTGACCACCATGAAACACCTGCCCCCTGAGTTGCTGCAACGGTATGACGTGCCGGGGCCGCGCTACACCTCCTACCCCACGGCAGACCGTTTTGTCGAGGCATTTGGCGAACAGGACTACCTCCAGGCCCTGGAGCAACGGCGTCAAGGTGTGGCCTCGCGTCGGTTGCCGCTGTCCCTGTACGTACACGTCCCTTTTTGCGCGTCACTGTGCTATTACTGCGCTTGCAACAAGATCATCACCAAGCACCATGACAAGGCGCTGACATACCTCGATTACCTCGAGCGCGAAGTGGCCCTGCATGTGGACCATATGGGAACAGGGCATGCTGTGTCCCAGTTGCACCTGGGGGGTGGCAGCCCGACGTTTCTCAACGACCAGGATCTCGAGCGCTTGCTGGCCATGTTGCGTGAGTCGTTCAACGTTGTGCCGGGTGGCGAGACTTCCATCGAAATCGATCCACGCACCGTGACCCGCGCACGCCTGCAGCATGTGCATCGGCTGGGCTTCAACCGCTTGAGTTTTGGGGTGCAGGATTTCGAGCCCGCGGTCCAAGTGGCGGTGCACCGCATCCAGCCCGCCTGGCAGGTGTTCGACCTGGTAGCGGCATCACGCGAAATCGGCTTTGAGTCAGTCAACGTGGATCTGATTTACGGCTTGCCCCGGCAAAGCCAGGAAACGTTTGCACGCACCCTGCAGCAGGTGTGCCAACTGCGTCCGGATCGCATCGCGCTGTATGCCTATGCGCATTTGCCCGAACGCTTCAAACCACAGCGCCGCATTGACGCCCAGCACCTGCCGTCCACGGCAGACAAGGTGGGCATGTTGTCGGACGCACTCGCCGTGCTGATGGACGCTGGCTATGTGTATGTGGGCATGGACCATTTCGCCTTGCCTGACGATGCACTGGCCGTGGCCAAGCGACAAGGCCGTTTGCATCGCAACTTCCAGGGCTACAGCACCCAGCCCGATGGCGACTTGATTGCCCTGGGTGTGTCGTCCATCGGTCGTGTGGGGGCGACTTACAGTCAAAACGCCAAAACCCTGGACGACTACTACGATTTGCTGGACCAGGGTCGGTTCCCGGTGGTGCGAGGACTCGCCCTCAGCCGGGATGACATCGTGCGCCGCAGCATCATCATGGCCCTCATGTGCCAGGGCGCGGTGCTGTTCGAGTCGATCGAGTTGGCACACCTGGTCCACTTCAAGAGCGCATTCGCGGCCGAGTTGGAGCGTCTCGAACCCCTGCAGTCGCAAGGGCTGGTGGTGGTGGACGATGCGGGCATTCAGGTGACCGAGATGGGGTGGTTCTTTGTGCGCGGTATCGCCATGGTGTTCGACCGCTATCTGCAGGCGGACCGCGACCGCGCCCGCTTCTCCAAAATTATCTGATCAACACGTTCTCTCTCACATGCAAAGCTCGCTCGCGGTCACGGCCGTGTTGATGGGGTTGGTGGGTGGTCCCCATTGCGTGGCCATGTGCGGCGCGGCCTGCGCCGGGCTGGCACAAGCGGCCGGGCCGCGTCAACGCCACGCGCTCATCGCCTTTCAGATCGGGCGTCTGGTGGGCTACAGCGTGCTTGGCGCTGCGGCGGCGGGGGGTATGCAGGCCTTGGGCTGGCTCACCCTCCAGTCAGCGGCCTTGCGGCCCGTGTGGAGCATGCTGCACGTGACGGCCATGTTGGTGGGTGTGTGGCTCATGTTGCAAGCACGGCAGCCGGTGTGGTTGGACCAGTCTGCCCGTCGCTTGTGGCAGCGTGTCCGGCAATTCCATGATCGTCGCACCCGCTCGGCGCCCTGGATCATCGGTGCGCTGTGGGCGTTCATGCCCTGCGGGCTGCTGTATTCGGCCTTGATGGTGGCTGCCCTCACCAGCACCCCGCAGGAGGGTGGCATGACCATGGCCCTCTTTGCCCTGGGCAGCAGCGTGAGCCTGTGGGCGGGCCCGTGGTTGTGGCTGCGCTTTCAAAGCCTGGGCGATGGTGCCTGGGGCATGCGATTGGCAGGGCTGGCGCTGTTTGGGGTGTCGGCCTGGGGGTTGTGGGCCGGGTTGATGCAGCAGCAGGCGCCGTGGTGCCTCACGCCTGCTTGAGTCCAGGTACTCAACAATTGGGCAGCGTCAATCAGCTCACCAAACCTTTGTACAGCATGAGGCCTGCCAGCAGGTACAACTGGCAGGCAAACAGACGCCTGAGTGGTCGGATCGGCATGCGGTGGGCGGTCGCTGCGCCCAGCGGCGCCATCAGCACGCTGCAACAGGAAATCACCACCAGCGCGGGTAGCCACAAATAGCCGATGGCGTCAGCGGGCAGTTGCTGCAGGGACAGGCCACTCACCACATAGCCTGCCACGTTGGCCAGGGCAATCGGGAACCCCAGCGCGGCACTGGTGGCGACCGCGTGGTGAATCGCCACGTTACACCAGGTCATGAAGGGCACACTGATGAAAGCGCCGCCCGCTCCCACCAACCCCGAGACAAGACCGATCACGCTGCCAGCCCCGAATTGACCCGCCCATCCTGGGATCTGCCGGCTGGGCTTGGGCTTGGTATCGATCAGCATCTGTGTGGCAGAAAAGCTCACAAACAACGCGAACACCACGGTCAGAATTTGACCGTTGAGCCAGGCAAAGATGCTCAGGCTACCCAGCAGGCTGCCCGCGATGATGCCTGGCGACATGGTTTTGACCAGATCCCATCGCACAGCCCCCCGTTGGTGATGGGCCCTCACGCTGGACAGGCTGGTGAAGACAATGGTGGCCATGGACGTGGCGATCGCCATTTTGACGGCCAGCTCGAATGGAACTCCCCGTTTCTCGAGCAGCCAAATCAGAAACGGCACCATGACGCCGCCGCCACCAATGCCCAACAGGCCCGCCAGAAACCCTATAAAAAGTCCCAGCGCCGCCAGTTCGAGCAGGACGGTGAGATCAGGCATCATGGAGAAGGGCTGGCCTCACAGGCAGGCCCGTTCTCCCGGCAAGTCAGGCGTCGGTGCCGACGCGGCACGGGCATCACGCCAGTCCCAGTTTCTGGGCCATGCCGATGCGTTGAAGTTTGCCGGTGGCGCCTTTGGGGATTTCATCCATGAGCAGGATTTTGCGCGGGACCTTGAAATCGGCCAGTCGCGTGGCGGTGTAATCGCGCAGCTCTTTTTCGGTCGCGGTGATGCCCTCGCGCAGCACGACCGCCGCGGCCACTTCCTCGCCCAGTTTGTCATGCGGCATACCAAAGCACACCACCTGTGCCACGGCCGGGTGGTCCATCAGCACTTCGTCCACTTCGCGGGGGCTGATTTTCTCGCCGCCGCGGTTGATGATTTCTTTCAGCCGTCCGGTGATGCTCAGGTAACCCTCTGCATCCAGTGCGCCTTGGTCGCCGGTGCGAAACCAGCCATTCGTGAAGGCTTCGCCGTTGGCTTTCTCATTGTTCTCGTAACCCGGTGTGACGTTGTCACCCCGAATCACAATCTCGCCGGTGCTGCCGGTGGACAGCAACTCGCCCTCGGGACTCATGATGGCAATCTCGGGGCCAGCCGCCAGTCCCACGGTACCGGGTTTGCGTTGACCCGGGGGCAGGGGGTTGCAAGCCATCTGGTGGGCCGCCTCCGTCATGCCGTAAGCTTCAATGACGGGTGCCTTGAAAGTGGTTTCGAGTTCGGCCAGCACTTGGGGCGGCAAGGACGATGACGACGATCGAATGAAGCGCAGGGGTACCCGGGCGATCACGTCCTGGTTGTTGGCCGCCCGAGAGAGGATGGCTTGGTGCATGGTGGGCACGGCCGTGTACCAACTGGGCTTGACGGTGTCCATCTGGCTGAAAAATTTCAAAGCGTTGAAACCGCTGGTGCAATGCACCTCGCCACCGCGGGACAGGGGCGCGAGGATACCGGCGATCAGGCCGTGGATGTGAAACAGCGGCATCACATTGAGGCCGCGATCGGCCTCAGTAAAGCGCGTGCTGTTGGCGATGTTGCGGGCAGAGGCCGTCACATTGCGGTGAGTGAGGGGGACGATTTTGGGCCGCGAGGTGGTGCCGGAGGTGTGCAGCACCAGAGCCACGTCATCGGCGTGTGCTGGACCGGGATGTTTTGCCGCACGGGTTGGAAAGCCGGCCAGGCTCAGGGCGAATGAGCCTGCGCCGAGCTCGGGGGTGGGGACCAGCTCAACCAGCGCAATGCCCATCTTGCGAGCCACCTCGACGGCGGGGCTGCTGGACCCCTGCTCCACGACCAGGGCTTGGGCATTGAGGTCGTTCAGATAAAACTCGAACTCATCAGCGCGGTAGGCCGGGTTCAGCGGAGCCGACGTGCAACAACTGGCCACGGTGATGAAGCTGGAGGCCATGTCGGCACCGTTGGGCAACACCAGCGCCACACGGTCATTGCGGCCGATGCCGATACGGTTGAACTCCGTCTGGACGTATTGGGCCAGTGATCTGAGCTGGGCGTAGGTCAGTGGTGCGCTGTTGGCAGCACTCAAACAAATGGCCGCGTCTTTGCCGGCCGACATCAGTTCATTGAGGGTTTTCATGGTGTGCGCTCGTTGAGTTTGTCGGGTCTTGGGATGGACCCAGGTTGGACAAGTATGACAAAAACTCTCAACTATTCGTTTTTGTCCTAGACGAAACTATTTTCATTCTATTACGATGTGATTTTTATCAACCTCGTAGGAGTCTCCATGTTGTCAGTGTTTAAACCTGCGTGGTGGGGGATGGCCTGCCTGGTGGCTGGTTTTTTGTCCAGCCTTTCTACCGCACAGGCTCAGGGTACCTGGGAGCCTACCAAAAATGTCGAGTTTGTCGTGCCGGCTGGCACGGGGGGCGGGGCCGACCAAATGGCCCGCTTTCTGCAAGGCGTGATCACCAAGCACAAACTCATGAGCCAGTCCATTGTCGTGGTGAACAAGTCGGGCGGCGCGGGAGGCGAGGGTTTCCTGGATGTCAAAGGCTCTCGAGCGGACGGGCACAAAATCATCATTTCGCTCTCTAACCTGTTCACCACACCGCTGGCCACGGGACTGCCTTTCAACTGGAAGGATCTCACCCCCGTCGCGATGTTGGCGTTGGATGAATTTGTGTTGTGGGTGCATGCAGACTCCCCTTATAAGCAAGTCGGTGATCTGACCAAGGCCATCCAGCGTGGCGAACCCTCCAAGTTCAAGATGGGCGGGACCGGTTCCAAGCAAGAGGACCAGATCATCACGGTTGCCATCGAAAAGGCCACCGGTCAAAAAATCACCTACATCCCTTTCAAGGGGGGCGGTGATGTGGCGGTGCAACTGGTGGGCAAGCACATTGACATGACGGTGAACAACCCCATCGAAGCGTTATCCCACTGGAAGGGCGGCAGTCTGCGACCCCTGTGCGTGTTCGATTCACAGGTCATGCCGTATCCCAACAAAATCACCAGCACCCAGTCATGGCGCGATGTGCCCACCTGCAAGTCGCAAGGCCTGGATGTGGAGTACCTGATGTTGCGCGGTATTTTCATGGCCCCCAAATCGACACCGGCGCAGGTGGCCTACTATGCGGGCCTGTTTCAAAAGGTCAGAGAACTTCCTGAATGGAAAGAGTTCATGGAAAGCGGCGCCTTCAAAGACACCTTCATGAAGGGGCAGGAGTTCAGCGACTGGTTGCTCAAGGCGGAAGTGGAGCACTTGCGTTTGATGCGCGAAGCCGGCTTCGTGGCCAAATGAACCGCTGACAGGACTTCAGGTGAGCACTGACCCTCCTATCCAAACTCGCTGGATCGAACTGCTGGTCGCGGTCTGCTTTGCCGCGGTCGGTGTGGTGGTCGTTATGGACAGCCAGCGAGTGGGCAATGCCTGGGGCTCGGATGGGCCTCAGCCAGGTTACTTTCCCTTCTACATCGGATGCCTGATGCTGGCAGGTGCTGCCTGGGTATTTCTGAAGACTTGCTGGCGCTGGCGTCAAGACGGGGGAAGTCAGGTCTTTGCCCAGGCCCACGAATGGCGTTTGATGCTCAAGATGCTGTTGCCCACCGTGGCCTATCTGGTGAGCATGGCCTGGTTGGGTATTTATCTTTCGTCCAGCGTGTTCATTGCAGCTTTCATGGTCTGGCAGGGACGGTACTCCATCGTCAAATCCATGCTGGTGGGGCTTTGCATCAGTGCGGCCTTGTTCGTTTTGTTTGAAATCTGGTTCATGTTGCCCCTGCCCAAGGGACCGATCGAAACCTGGTTGGGTTACTGATCATGGATGAAGTGTCTCACCTCATCCAGGGGTTCTCCATTGCCTTGACGCTGCCCAACCTGGGCTTCATGCTGATTGGCATCTTCCTGGGCGTGTTGATCGGCGTGCTGCCAGGTCTTGGCGGGGCCAACGGGGTGGCCATTCTGCTGCCCCTGACCTTCAGCATGTCGCCCACCTCGGCGATCATCATGCTCTCGTGCATCTATTGGGGGGCCTTGTTTGGCGGTGCCATCACCTCCATCCTGTTCAACATCCCGGGCGAGCCCTGGTCGGTGGCCACCACGTTTGACGGCTACCCGATGGCGCAACAAGGGCAGGCGGCCCGTGCCTTGACCGCTGCGTTCACCTCGTCCTTTGTGGGGGCGTTGGTGGCCGTGCTCATGGTCACCTTCCTGGCCCCTCTGGTCGCCAAATTCGCGCTGAACTTTGGCCCTCCCGAACTGTTTGCGGTGCAGTTGCTGACCTTTGCCAGCTTCATCGGCATGAGCAAAGAGCCCCCGGTGAAAACGCTGTTGTCGATGATGCTGGGCTTTGCACTCGCAGCCGTGGGCCTGGACAGTGTCACCGGCACGCTGCGAATGACTTTTGGGCAGGAAAGTCTTCTCAAGGGCTTTGATTTCCTGGTGGCGGTGATCGGCCTGTTTGGACTGGGTGAAATTCTCCTGACCATGGAGGAAGGCTTGTCCTTCAAGGGGCAGCGTGGGCGCATCACCTTGCAAGACGTGCTGAACACCTGGAAAGAGTTGCCTCAGTACTGGGCAACTTCATTGCGCGCTTGTCTGATTGGTTGCTGGATGGGCATCACCCCCGGGGGGGCCACGCCGGCCTCATTCATGAGCTACGGCGCGGCCAAGCGCATGTCACGACACCCCCAGGACTTCGGTCGTGGCGCCATCGAGGGGGTGATTGCCCCTGAAACGGCGGCCCATGCTGCCGGCACCAGCGCCTTGCTACCCATGCTCACGCTGGGTATTCCGGGTTCACCCACCGCGGCGGTGTTGTTGGGCGGGTTGCTGATCTGGGGGCTTCAGCCAGGCCCCTTGTTGTTCACCGAACAACCGGAATTTGTCTGGGGTCTGATTGCCTCCATGTATCTGGGCAACATCGTGGGATTGCTGGTGGTGTTGACGACGGTGCCCTGGTGGGCGGCTATTTTGCGTTTGCCGTTTTCCATCATTGCACCCGTCATCGTGGTGATCTGCGCGGTCGGTGCTTACACGGTTCACAACAACCTTCAGGACGTTTACCTGATGGTGTTCTTCGGATTGATGGGCTACACCTTCAAAAAGCTGCACTACCCGATGGCGCCCCTGGTGTTGGCCCTGGTGCTGGGCGACATGGCCGAGTCCAGTTTCAGGCAGTCCATCCTGATGTCTCAAGGCAACCTGGGCGTCTTCATCACCACGCCGTTGGCGGGTGCGATCACCACCTTGTCCCTGGTCATGTTGTTCTGGCCCCTGATCGGCCGTCTGCGCCAAGTCAGTCGAGGCTGAGGCCCTTGCCTTTGAGCGCGACGCTGTGTTCCAGCAGTCGCGTCATGGCATAAACCGTGTCCAGCGTCGGCGTGGGCACCTCGCAAATCCGACCCAACTCGATCACGCTGCCCAGCAGCGCTTCGAGCTCCAGCGGTTTGCCATGTTCAATGTCTTGCAACATGGAGGTTTTGTGCGCGCCCACGGCCTGGGCACCGGCAATCCGCTTGTCAATGCTGATCTTGAACTGCACGCCCAACCGTTCGCCAATCGTTTGCGCTTCCGTCATCATGCGCGCCGCCACATGACGTGTGGGCTCAAAGCTGCAAATCTGCTCGAGCGTGGCATGCGTCAGTGCGGAGACGGGATTGAAGGTGAGATTGCCCCACAACTTGACCCACAACTCGCTGCGGATGTCGGTGGACACCGGCGTCTTGAAGCCGGCGGCAATCATGGCCTGGGCCAGGGCCGTGACGCGCTCGGTTTTCTCACCGCTGGGCTCACCCAGGGTGAATCGATTGCCCTCGATCAAGCGCACCACACCGGGGGCCACGAGTTCGGCCGCCGGGTACACCACCGCGCCGATGACGCGTTGCGGACCGATGCAGTTCCACTGGGTCGCATCAGGATCCAATGAGCTGAGTTGGCGGTCTCGATACGGGCTGTTGAGTTGATAAAAATACCACCACGGAACCCCGTTTTGCATTGTGACCACCGAGGTGGTGTCATGGCACAGACGACTCACCTGGGCTGCAACGGGGCTGACCTGGTGGGATTTCATGGTCAGGAAGACATAGTCGTACTGACGGGCTTCTTCGATGCTGCAGGCGCCGACCTCGCGAGCCTCGAGCCGACGACCATCTTCTGTGATGAGCGTCATGCCTTGGGCCTTCAGTGCCTTCAGATTCTCGCCGCGTGCGATGAACGTCACCCGGCAACCCGACAAGGCCAATTTGACACCCAGGTAGCCGCCAATGGCACCCGCCCCCACGATGGCAATGTCCAGGCTCATGATGCTTCCTTCAAACGGTTGGCCAGGGACCCGATGCCCTCAATGCTCACTTCCACCACCGCGTCATTCTGCCAGGGCATCGCCCCCAGCGAGGTTCCGCACGAGATGATGTCCCCAGCCTCCAGCGTCATGTCGCGGGACAGCCGGCAGACCAGTTCCAGCGGCGAGAAGAACATGTCGCTCACCGGGTAGTTCTGACGCTCACGTCCATTCACCATCGCCTTGACCGTGGCGCTGGCCAGGTCGACGTCGGTTTCGATCCAGGGGCCAAACGGGGTGAAGCCATCAAAGTTTTTGGCCCGTGTCCATTGCTCAAAGCTGGCATCGGAGCGCAGCAACTCCACCGCGGTCACATCGTTCACGCAGGTATAGCCAAAGACATGTGCGGCGGCATCATCGATGGAAATGTTGCGTCCTCGGCGACCGATGACCACCCCCAATTCAGCTTCGAAAATGACACGTCCGATGGCACCACCCGGGCGCAGGATGTCCTGCTGGTGGTGCGCATAGGAGTTCGGCGACTTCAGGAAATACAAGGGTTCGGAGGGCTCTGCCCACCCGTTTTTTTCGGCAGCGGCGCGGAAGTTGTTCCACAACGCCAGGATTTTGGTGGGCTGACACGGGGAGAGAAGTTCCACCTCGTTCAAAGGCAACGAGACGCCGGTGGGGCGTGGATCGTGAAACACATCCCCCTGGTGAACTTGAATGACGCCATTTTCCAAACGCCCTGCGCCCACTTGTCCCTGGTGAGAAAAACGCAGCCACTTCATGTTGAGCTCTCCGGGGAGGTTTGGTGTCTTGGAAAAGGTGTCTGCAAAAGCCACCGGACCGTCATCCTGAACGCTGGGGTTCAGGTGGGCAAGGTCAGACTGGCGTTGGGTTCATCTGACGCGAGACGATCACGCTCACCAGCCGATGTTCCAAGCCCTGGCTCATAGGAGCATTGGTTCAAGGAAATATAAAGTCCGGCGGTTTTGCAGACGGGTGCATTGTAGAGGAAGGGGTCCTCCACCGTCGTCCCTGGCGTGAGACGATGCAGGGGAGGCTGGGGCGTCAGAGCAGCTGGCCGTCTTGGCCCAGAGCGGTGTCTAGACGCTCCAGCAAGGACTGCAGTTGGGTCTGGGTGTCGGCCGGGCTTTCAGCACTGATCGGGGGCCGCTCGGTGAGGTCGAAGGCCAGGTTCAGCGCTGCCAGCACGGCAATGCGGTCACGCGCCTTGATCTTGCCGGCGTCGCGGATCTTGCACATGGCGTCGTCAACGCGGTCGACGGCCGCCTGCAGACGAGCCTCACCACCTTCGGGGCACCCCAGCAAGTAGCCCTGGCCCATGATCTGCACCTCGACCTGCTTCATTCGTTCTCCTTGGCGCTGGCTTCCTGGGGCAGGCGGTCCAGCAGGGCGTCAATGCGGTTGCGCGCGGCGCCCAGGCGTGACTTGAGGTTGTCGCGCTCACGGGTGAGTTGCTCGATTTGCTCGTGCAGCAAGGTGTTGGTGCGTTGCAGTTCCCCATGGCGCAGCAGCAGGCGCTCAACGCGCTCAGCGAGTTGTTCCAGGAGAGACGGTGCGGCCATAGTGGCATTCTACGGCGACAGCGACCCCCTTGTCGGCTTCGATCACAATCGGGGCACCATGGATCTGTTGCCTTCCCGCATCGTGTGCCTGACCGAGGAGACCACCGAGTGGTTGTACCTGCTCGGGGAGCAGGACCGCATCGTCGGCATTTCGGGTTACACCGTGCGTCCGCCCCAGGCGCGACGCGACAAGCCACGTGTGAGTGCTTTTCTGACGGCCAAGATTGATCGCATCCTGGCGCTCGAGCCCGATTGTGTGTTTGGCTTTTCCGACTTGCAAGCCGACATCGCCTCGGCACTCATTCGGGCCGGCGTGCAGGTCACCGTCTTCAACCAGCGCAGCGTGGACCAGATTTTTGCCATGCTGTTCCAGGTGGCGGCGATGGTGGGCCAGGCCGAGCGAGGCCGCGCCTTGCTGGCGGGCTACCGCCAACGCCTTGAGGAGATGGCCGCGACCACGCGCGACTGGCCGCGCCGACCGCGTGTGTACTTTGAAGAATGGGATGTGCCAGCGATCAGCGGGATCCGATGGGTGTCGGAATTGCTGGCCATTGCCGGCGGAGACGATTGTTTTCCGGAATTGGCGCAGCAGGCCCTGGGCAAGGACCGCATCATCGCCGACCCGCTGGCGGTGGTGGCGCGCTCCCCCGATCTGATCATGGGTTCGTGGTGTGGCAAGAAGTTCCGGCCTGAACTGGTCGCTGCCCGAGCCGGTTGGGCAGGGGTGCCGGCCGTGCGCGACGGCGAGCTGTACGAAATCAAGTCTGCGGCCATCCTGCAGCCCGGTCCCGCGGCGTTGATCGACGGGGTGGAGCAGATGCATCGTCTGTGTGCGCGCTGGGTGGCAACCCATGGCTAGGGGGCCTGGCGGACCGATCTGCCGGGTGGATGGGGGCTGGCTGGTATGGCGCATGCCCCCCTGCAGAAGTGTGCTTCTCGCGCGACAGTGGCTGATCGATCGGCCGCCCAATTTCGCAATAATCGTGGGACGCGAATGCCACCCCAGACACGACCTGACAAGCCTCACCGACAGAAATGAGCGGTCCAGTTTTTGAATCACGAGAGACTCCATGCTGCAAACACCCGACGCCTACCAAGAAATTCGCGAAGCCATTCGATCCCTGTGTGCCGAATATCCCGACGAGTACTTTCGCAAGATTGACGAACAGCGCGCCTACCCCGAGTCATTCGTCGATGCCCTGACCCAGGCTGGCTGGCTCGCGGCCATGATTCCCCAGGAGTACGGGGGCTCAGGTCTGGGCCTGGCCGAAGCCTCGGTCATCATGGAAGAAATCAACCGCAACGGCGGTAACGCCGGTGCGTGCCACGGGCAGATGTACAACATGGGCACCTTGCTGCGCCATGGCTCCCAGCAGCAAAAGGAGTTTTACCTGCCCAAAATCGCCACCGGCGAATGGCGCCTGCAATCGATGGGGGTGACCGAGCCCACCACCGGCACCGACACCACCAAAATCAAAACCACCGCGGTGAAAAAAGGTGATCGCTACGTGGTCAATGGCCAGAAAGTCTGGATCTCGCGCGTCCAGCACTCGGACTGGATGATTCTCCTGGCCCGCACTACCCCGCTGGCCGATGTGAAGCGCAAGTCCGAAGGCATGTCGATTTTCATGGTGGATTTGAAAAAAGCCATTGGCAACGGTTTGACCGTGCGGCCCATCCCCAACATGGTCAACCACGAAACCAACGAATTGTTTTTCGAGAACCTGGAAATCCCCGAAGAGAATCTCATTGGCCAGGAAGGCATGGGCTTCAAGTACATCCTCGACGGCTTGAACGCCGAGCGTACCCTGATTGCGGCCGAGTGCATTGGCGACGGCTACTGGTTCATCGACCGGGTCAGTCGCTATGCCAAGGATCGTGTGGTCTTTGGCCGACCCATCGGCCAGAACCAGGGGGTGCAGTTCCCGATCGCGGACGCCTACATCGAGGTCGAGGCCGCCAACCTCATGCGCTTCAAGGCCTGTGAGTTGTTTGACGCGCACCAGCCTTGCGGCGCCGAAGCCAACATGGCGAAGTACCTGGCGGCCAAGGCCAGTTGGGAAGCGGCCAACGTCTGCATCCAGTACCACGGTGGTTTTGGCTTTGCCTGCGAATACGATGTCGAGCGCAAGTTCCGTGAAACGCGCCTGTACCAGGTGGCGCCGGTCTCCACCAACATGGTGTACTCGTACATTGCCGAGCACGTGCTGGGCTTGCCGCGCTCCTTTTGAAGGGACACACCATGCCTCGCCCGCTGGACGGCATCACCGTCGTTTCCCTGGAGCACGCGATCGCAGCGCCCTTTTGCACCCGGCAACTCGCCGACTTGGGTGCTCGGGTCATCAAGATTGAACGGCCCGGTGTGGGCGACTTTGCGCGCGCCTATGACGCACGGGTGAAGGGGCAGTCCTCGCATTTTGTGTGGACCAACCGCTCCAAGGAAAGCCTGGCGCTGGACCTGAAGCAAGCGCTGGCACAAGAGGCTTTGCGCGCCCTGTTGTCACGGGCCGATGTGCTGGTGCAAAACCTGGCACCCGGTGCGGCAGCCCGCATGGGGTTGTCGTTTGAAACTTTGCATGCAGACTTTCCGCGCTTGATCGTGTGCGACATCTCCGGCTATGGAGACGATGGCCCCTACCGTGACAAGAAAGCCTACGACCTCTTGATTCAAAGCGAGGCCGGGTTTCTGTCCGTGACGGGTACCCCCGAGGCGCCCAGCAAAGCCGGCATCTCGGTGGCCGATATCGCCGCAGGCATGTATGCCTACACCAACATTCTCTCGGCCCTGCTGTTGCGACAGACCACGGGGGAGGGCAGTCACATCGATGTGTCCATGCTCGAGTCATTGGCCGAGTGGATGAGTTTTCCGATGTACTACGCCTTTGACGGTGCTGCTGCACCGGCACGGGCTGCCGCCTCGCATGCGAGCATCTATCCCTATGGCCCCTTTCCGGCTGGCGATGGCGGCACGGTCATGCTGGGTTTGCAAAACGAGCGCGAGTGGAAAGTGTTTTGTGAGCAGGTGTTGTTGCAACCTGCATTGACGCAGGACCCTCGGTTTGACAGCAACAAGCACCGCCATGAACACCGCGATCAACTCAAGGCCTTGATTGCCCAGGCCTTCTCTGACTTGACGACCCAGCAAGTGGTCGATCGTCTGGAGCAGGCGCAGATAGCCAACGCCCGCATGAACGACATGGCTGACTTGTGGGCGCATCCCCAATTGCGGGCGCGGGATCGTTGGCGCGATATCCAAACGCCCGCAGGACCGGTGCCCGCGCTGCTGCCACCCGGTCGCAACACGGCGTTCGAGGCGCGCATGGACCCCATTCCGGCCGTGGGCGAGCACACCGCGGCCCTGCTGCGCGAAATCGGATGGGACGAGCACCGCATCTCCCTGCTCAACAACCCCACGCCCTCAACAATTTGAGGGATATCTTGGGCTCGACGACTTTTGTACGACAATGCGGGGTGATGCGTTGAGGCCCTAGGCGCACGCGCACCCGATCACCTATCACTGGAGGAATCATCACATGCATAAGACATTAAAAAACTGGTCCCTGCGAAGCGCCCTGGCCGTGGTGGGCCTGTGCGCCGGCCTGCAGGCCACCGCGCAAACCGCGTTCCCGGACAAACCCATCGCCCTGGTGGTGCCCTTTGCCGCCGGGGGTCCTACCGATGTGGTGGCCCGCATGCTGGCCATCCCCATGGGACGTGCCCTGGGTCAGTCCGTGCTGGTTGAAAACACGGTGGGTGCTGGAGGTACCATCGCCGCTCAACGTGTGGCACGTTCCGCCCCCAACGGCTACACGATCTTCATCCACCACATGGGCATGTCCACCGCTCCCGCGTTGTACAAAAAACTCAGTTTTGATCCGCTCAAGGATTTCGACTACATCGGTCAGGTGGTGGATGTTCCCATGACCCTGCTGGCGCGCAAGGACTTCCCCGCCAATAACTACACGGAGCTGCTGGCCTACATCAAAGCCAACAAGGACAAGGTGTCGCTGGCCAATGCGGGACTGGGTGCCGTGTCTCACCTGTGCGGCCTGCTCTTCACCAGCCAGATTGGCGTGGATTTGCAGACCATTCCCTACAAGGGCACGGGACCGGCGATGAACGATTTGCTGGGGGGGCAGGTCGACTTGCTGTGTGACCAGACCACGCAGACTGTCCCCATGATTCGCGAGGGACGCGTCAAGGCCTTTGGCGCCACCACGCTCACCCGCTTGCAGGCATTGCCCAACCTGCCCACCCTGGACGAACAAGGGCTCAAGGGCTTTGAAGTCAAGGTGTGGCACGGCATGTATGCCCCCAAGGGCACGCCGCCCGCAGTCATCGACAAGTTGGTGGCCGCCTTGCGCGCTGCGGTGCAGGACCCCACGGTCAAGCAGCGTCTGACGGAGCTGAGCTCGGATGTGCCGCCGATGGACAAGATCACCCCGCAAGGTCTCAAGACCCACCTCGAAGCCGAGATCAAGAAATGGGGCCCTGTGATCCAGAAGGCCGGTATCTACGCCGACTGAGTGTCGACCCTGAAAAGGTTGATCGCCCTGGATGTCTTGAGGTGTCATGTCTGAACTCAAACTATCACCCCACCTGCATTTTTCCGGTCAGGCACCGGCCGCTGATCCAGCGGCCAGCGATGAGTTTTACGAGTGCCTGATGGATGCACACCAAGGCCTCTCAGAGGACCAAAGCCATCTGCTCAATGCACGGCTCATCCTGCTGCTGGCCAACCAGGTGGGGGATGTGGCGCAACTCAAGGCGCTCATCGCCACCGCTCGCGAAGACGTCACCTGATCCTGGTTTGAATGCGGTTTGATCAAGACAGCGGCGCTTCAGGGCGCCGCTGTCTTGTGTTTGTAGTCGCAGCAGGCCGCTACCTGGCACTGCCAGCACTGCGGCTTGCGCGCCTGACAGACATATCGTCCATGCAGAATCAGCCAATGGTGGGCATGCACCCGAAACGGCTCGGGCACGCGTTTCAAAAGCTTCAACTCAACGGCCAAGGGCGTGGTGCCTGGCGCCAGGCCGGTGCGGTTGCTGACGCGGAAGATATGCGTGTCCACTGCCATGGTGGGCTCGCCAAAGGCGACATTCAGCACCACATTGGCCGTTTTGCGCCCCACCCCCGGCAAGGCCTCCAGGGCTTCGCGCGAACGGGGCACCTCGCCGCCATGCTGCTCGACCAGGATGCGACAGGTCTCAAGCAGGTGCTTGGCTTTGCTGCGGTACAGACCGATGGTGCGGATGTACGACTCCAATCCGTCTTGCCCCAACGCCAGGACGCGTGCGGGCGTGTTGGCCACGGGGAACAGGCGCCGGGTGGCCTTGTTCACGCCCACGTCGGTGGCTTGCGCAGACAGCAGCACCGCGGCCAGCAACTCGAACACACTGGTGTAGGCCAGCTCGGTCACTGGATGCGGGTTGGCGAGTGCCAAGGTATCGAAAAAGGTGTGAATCTTCTGGGGTGTCATGGGCGTCAGCGCGGGGGTGGTTCAGCGCGAATTATCCGCGTGCCGAGCAGGCCCGACGCCTACAATGGCGGCAATTTCCATGAACTTTGTCCGCCCGCCTCCGTTGCATCACCACTCAAGAGGGTGGCGCGAACCAAAGAACCGCAAGAGATCACCATGCAGTTTTCCCAACGCCTGAACAATGTTGAAACTTCCGCCATCCGCGAGCTCTTCAAGCTCCTGGGCAAACCCGGCATCATCAGCTTTGCCGGCGGTTTTCCGGACAGCGCCATGTTCGATGTCGACGGCATACGTCAGGCCAGCGCGCGCGCCCTGGACCTCGAGGCGGGTCCCTCGCTGCAATACGGTGCCACCGAGGGCTACAACCCCTTGCGCGAACAGCTGGCGCACTTCATGGCCGGCAAGGGGGTGCGTGATCTTTCCAGCGACGGCCTGATCGTCACCACCGGCAGCCAGCAAGCGCTGGATTTGTTGGCCAAGGTCATGCTGGACCCGGGCGATGTGGCGCTGGTCGAAGCCCCCACCTTCTTGGCCACCATTCAATGTTTTCGACTCTACGGCCCCCGTGTGCTGGGCGTGCCGGTCGATGCGAACGGTGTGGACGTGGAGGCACTCGAGCGCATGATCGTTGAGCATCGCCCCAAGTTGGTCTACCTGGTCCCCACTTTTGGCAATCCCAGTGGCAGCATGCTGAGCCTGGCGCGTCGTCGCCGGGTGCTGGAACTGGCGGTGAAGACCCAGACACTGGTGATCGAGGATGACCCCTACGGCGACCTGTATTTTGGTGACGCGCCGCCGCCCACCCTGCTGTCGCTGAGCCACGAAGTGCCCGGCAGCCGCGATTGGCTGGCCTACTGCGGCAGCATGAGCAAGGTGCTGAGCCCTGGCTTGCGCGTGGGCTGGTTGATTGCGCCGCCAGCCATTCTGTCGCGCGCCACCATGTGCAAGCAGTTCAGCGATGCGCACACCTCCACCTTTGCACAGGCGACCGCATCGCAATACCTGCAGTCCGGCCGCATGCCCAACACCTTGGCCGAGGTGCGGCGTGTGTACGCCGAACGTGCCAGCACCATGGGCGCCGCTCTGCGACAACACCTGGGTGACGCGCTGGCCTTTGATCAACCCCAAGGCGGCTTGTTCTTTTGGGCCCGTCTCACGGGCGCAGGCGGTGCCGTTCGTGATGGCGGTGAATTGGCCAAACGGGCCATCGAGCAAGGCGTGGCCTTCGTGCCGGGTGCGCCTTTTTATGCCGACAACCCCGATGCCAGCACCCTGCGCTTGAGTTTTGCGACGGCCGATGTGGCAAAAATCGAAGAGGGGATTGCGCGACTGGGTCGCGCCCTGAAGGGCTGAGGCCCGCCACCGCCCTGCCAGACAAAGGCGCGGGCGATTGTTTGGGGTCAGAAGCCCTCGCAGGCGAGTGTCGCCCGCGAGGGTTCAACAGGTCAGGCGGACGCTGCTTCCCAGGCCGAGAGGGGCACACAACTGCAAAACAGGTTGCGGTCACCGTGCACGTTGTCCACTCGGCCCACGGTCGGCCAGTACTTCTGCCGCTTGAGCGAGGCCAACGGAAACGCCCCCAGTTCGCGCGAATAGGCATGCGACCACCCGTCGCTGAGCACGGCCGCTGCGGTGTGGGGGGCATGCTTGAGTGGGTTGTCCTCGCGCGGCCAGGTGCCGTCTTCCACCCGGCGAATTTCATCGCGAATGGCGATCATCGCATCAATGAAGCGATCGATTTCCTGCAGCGTTTCGCTCTCGGTGGGTTCCACCATCAGCGTGCCCGCGACGGGGAAGCTGAGCGTGGGGGCATGGAAGCCATAGTCCATCAAGCGTTTGGCCACATCTTCGGCGCTGATGCCGCTGCTGTCCTTCAAGGGGCGCAAATCCAGAATGCATTCGTGCGCCACACGGCCGTTGTCGCTGGTGTACAGCGTCGGGTAGTGGTCGCGCAGCCGCACGCTGATGTAGTTGGCGGCCAGTATGGCGGCCTCGGTGGCGTGTCGCAAGCCGTCGGCGCCCATCATGCGGCAGTACATCCAGCTGATGGGCAGCACGGCCGCATTGCCCAGCGGTGCGGCTGACACGGCGCCCACCCCGTTCACCGGCACGCCAGCCGTGGCATGACCGGGCAGATACGGCACCAGGTCGTCGACCACACACACCGGGCCGACGCCAGGCCCGCCACCCCCGTGGGGGATGCAAAAGGTCTTGTGCAAATTGAGGTGGCTGACATCACCGCCAAACTCGCCCGGTGCGGCCACGCCCACCAGCGCATTCATGTTGGCGCCGTCCACATAGACGCGCCCACCGTGGCGGTGCACCAGTGCGCACAAGTCCTTCACCTGCGTCTCAAACACACCATGCGTGCTGGGGTAGGTGATCATCACCGCGGCGAGTCGATCGCTGTGCTGCTCGCACTTGGCTTGCAGGTCAACCAGGTCGACGTTGCCTTGCTCATCACAGGCGGTGACCACCACCTCCATGCCCACCATCTGTGCACTGGCCGGGTTGGTGCCGTGCGCTGAGGAGGGGATGAGGCAGACCTTGCGATGGCTGTCGCCGCGCGCCGCGTGGTAGGCCATGATGGCCAGGAGACCCGCGTACTCGCCTTGGCTACCGGCGTTGGGCTGCAGGCTGATGCCGGCATAGCCAGTGGCCTGGCACAGCCATTGACGCAATTGCTCGTCGAGCAGGCGATAGCCCTCGAGCTGGTCGGCGGGTGCAAACGGGTGCGGCTGGGCAAACGCCGGCCAGGTGATGGGGATCATCTCGCTGGTGGCGGTGAGCCTCATGGTGCAACTGCCCAGCGGGATCATGCTGCGGACTAAGGCGAGGTCTTTGTCGCTGAGGGCGCGGATGTGGCGCAGCATGCCGGTCTCGCTGTGGT